>Ga0302320_10000377_pt1 | contig 104184 bp, 82 predicted proteins | sample Bog_T0_3_FD_202130 | JGI IMG/M metagenome (GOLD analysis project Ga0302320, IMG submission 202130) | Peat permafrost microbial communities from Stordalen Mire near Abisko, Sweden - Bog_T0_3 | ecosystem: Environmental > Terrestrial > Soil > Wetlands > Peat | place: Sweden: Abisko, Stordalen... | reverse complement strand
CGGACTGGGCAAAATCCCAGCCTCCTCGGACGGCGCACTCCCGCGCCGACTCCCCGAGAGCGTGGATCAGTACGAAAGTTGCTCTGGAAAAGGCTGGGCTTATACCCGCCTCCAGCGCGGTCGCCGTTGCGACCCATATACCCCAGGGGTTCCCCAAGGCGGCATAACCGCCTCAGGCATCAACCTGATTTATGCAACAAAGCCGGCGCGCTTTGCAGCGAGGCAGCAGTGCTTGTATTTCTTGCCGCTGCCGCACGGGCACGGGTCGTTGCGCCCGACCTTGGGGCCCGATGAGCGCACGGGCGCCGGTCCAAGCCGGACCGCTTTCACGTAGATCCACCGGCCGTCCCGCCTTGCAAACTCAGCCTTCTCATGGAGGACGCCCGGGCGCCCCTCCTCCGTAAAGTGTGCTGAGAAATCAACATACGCCTGGTCCGGCGTCCTGCCCGGGCTGTGCTCGTGCACGACCAGGCCCGTCCACTGCTCTGCGGGCGGCCGCGGGTCGGGCGCGAACGGGAGCCGTGCGGTCCCCTCGTAGGTGGTGTGCAGGAAGAGGTGCTCCCCGAGCACGTGCGCCGTATAGCGCGCGCGCATCAGCTCCTCGGCCGTTGCAGCGACTCGGCTTCCCTTGATCACGGGTTCGCAGCACGAGGCCAGGGCGCGCCCGCTGCCGCACGGGCAAGGGGCATCCGGGTCGCGGGCCGGGCGGCCGGGGGTTTCTGAAGGCATCAGGGGATGGTTTAAGCGCCCGATTCCCCGCCAAGCGAGCGCGAAGTCTGGGTCCCTTCGCCGCGGATTTCTTTTCTAGCCCCAGATCGTGCGATTCAAGGGGTAAGCGAGTCCGTGGGCGAAGGCCGCTTAGGAGCGGCCCATAAGTGTCCGATTAAGGACCCAACCCCTCATCATGCAGCCCGACCCCGTCACCCTGCGCGAACTCCCCACGATCGAGAAGATCGTGCGGGACGAGACATGGCTCGAGGCGGAGCGCCGGGGAAAGTTCGTTTCTCCGGACGACCCCGTCGTCCGGGAAAACGTGTGCCTGGTTGTCCTGCGGGTCGGCGAGCAGCTCCGGAAGAAATTCTCGAGCTTCGCCCCCGCCCAGAAGCCCTGCTACGACTGACGCGCGGCGCGCCCGGCAGGCCGTGCTTGATTAGGGATCGGGCCCACAAATAGGGTGGCTCATGCAGGATCCTCGTTCGGGACAGCCGCCGCGCCTCCATGCCTGGGGCATCGTGCTGCTGCTGTTCGCCGCGACGCTCGCCTGCTACTGGCCGGCCCTGAACGGGGCGATGCTTTGGGACGACCCCGGCCATGTGACTCGCCCTGACCTGCGCGGCTGGGCCGGGCTTCTGCGCATCTGGACGGATCTCCATGCGACCCAGCAGTTCTATCCGGTCCTGCACACGGCGTTCTGGATCGAGCACCATGCCTGGGGCGACACCCCGCTTGCCTACCACCTGCTCAACGTCGCCCTGCACGCGACGTCGTGTTGCCTGCTGGCGTCCCTCTTGGGCCGCCTCTGGTCGGCCCACGCCGTCCGCGTGGTGCCCAAAGGAACCGAGTGGCTGGCGGCGTTCGTCTTCGCGGTGCACCCGGTGTGCGTCGAGTCCGTCGCGTGGATCTCGGAGCAAAAGAACACCCTCTCCCTTGTATTCTACCTTCTCGCCGCCGGTCACTACCTTCGCTTCGCCGACCGCCGGCGCCCTGGCCCCTACATCGCGGCCTCGGTGCTGTTCCTGCTCGCCCTGGGGACAAAGAGCGTCACGGCAACGCTCCCCGCGGCGCTCCTTGTCATCCTGTGGTGGCGCAACGGAACGCTCTCGTGGCGTCGCGACGTCCTGCCCCTGGTCCCCTGGTTCTTGGTAGCCGCTGCATCGGGTGCGCTCACGGCGTGGGTCGAACGAAAGCTGATTGGCGCCGAGGGCGTCGCCTTCGAACTCTCCGCCTGGGAGCGCCTGCTTCTCGCCGGCCGGGTCGTCTGGTTCTATGCGGGTAAGGTCGTCTGGCCCTTTGACATGGCCTTCTTCTACCCGCGCTGGGACGTCGCCCACGACGCGCGCGGGTGGGCCGGATATCTCCTCGCGGCGGCCGCTGTGACCGGCGCCCTCTGGGTGTTTCGGGGCCGGTCGCGGGGTTTGCTCGCGGGCTGGCTCTTCTTTGCGGGCTCCCTCTTCCCCGCGCTCGGTTTCTTCAACGTGTACCCGTTCGTCTTCTCCTACGTAGCGGACCACTTCCAGTACCTGCCGAGCATCGGGATAGTCGCGACAGGCTCGGCCGCGTTCACGACGGTGGTTGCCCGGTCCGGCCGGGGCTTGCGCCAGGCGTCCTGGATCCTTGCCGCAGGCGTTGTCGGAGCCCTCGCCCTCCTTTCCCATCGCCAGAGCAGGCTCTACGTGGACGACGAGACGCTCTTCCGCGCGACGCTAACCCAGAGCCCGCAGAGCTGGATGGCGCACCACATCCTGGGCTTCAACCTCGCCATGTCGGGCGGGCACCCCGATGAGGCAATGGCCGAATACCGCGAGGCGCTCCGCATCAACCCGGATTATCCTGACGCGCACATCGGGCTCGGCATCGAGCTCGCCCGGATACCGGGAAGGGAGGACGAGGCGATCCGCCACTACGCGCGTGCCCTCCAGCTGAAGCCCCAGGCCGCCGACGCCCACAACGACATGGGCCTCCTTCTTTCCCGGCTCCCCGGCCGGGAAGCCGACGCGCTTGCCCAGTACGAGGAGGCCCTCCGCCTAAAGCCGGGCCTTGCCGAGGCGCATGTCAACCTGGCCAACCTCCTGCTGAGGCTGCCGGGGAGGATCCCCGATGCCCTGGCCCATTATGAGGAGGCGCTGCGCCTTCAGCCCACATGGGCCGAGACGCACGAGGCGTACGCGAGCGCCCTGGCTGCCCAGCCCGGCCGGGAAGCCGACGCCATGGCGCAATTCGAGGCCGCCCTGCGCCTCCGGCCCGACTACCCTGAGGCCCATGCCGGCCTCGGGAGCATACTAGAGTCGATACCTGGCAGGGAAAACGACGCCGTATCGCACTATGAGGCTGCCCTGCGCTTGGATCCGGGTTTGGCCTGGGTGCACCTTGCCCTCGCCCTCCAGCTCTCTTCCCTACCGGGTCGAGCGGAGGAGGCGACGCTGCACGCCAATGAGGCCCTGCGGATACGCCCGAACTATCCCGAGGCCCACAACTGCCTGGCGATCATCTGCGCCCAGCTTGGGCACCTCGACGAGGCCAGGTCCCACTGGGAAAGGGCGCTCCAGCTCAGGCCCGACTATGCGACCGCACGCGAGAACCTGGAGCACCTGGACCAGTTGATCCGGGGCCGGCCGGCCGGCCGCTGACGGGCCCCCGATCCAGGCTCAAGCCCCCTTGCCACCCAGGGTCTTGCGGATGATCCCCGCGAGGACGGAGGTCTCAAACGGCTTGCTCAGGAATGCGAATCCCGCCTCCCGGAGCGTCTCGCCCCCCATGATCTGCTCGTTGTAGCCGCTCATCACGATCACCTTCAGGGTGGGGTCGGTTTTCCGGAGCCTCGTGGCGAGCTGCATGCCGCCGATTCCGCCCGGCATCACCATGTCGGTGAGCAGAAGGTCGAACTTGCCCTCGCTCTGGTCCCAGAGAGCGAGGGCCTGGTTTCCGTCGTTGGCGACAAAGACCTCATAGCCGAGGCGCCGCAGGATCGCGGCGGCGACGGTCCTCACCGTATCCTCGTCCTCAACGAGGAGGATCCGCTCCTTGCCGCCGCTCATTCCGAGCAGGCCGGAGGCCTTCACAGGCGCCGCCTGCTTGTCCGAGGCCGGCAAATAGAGCCGGAACGTGGTCCCCTTGCCGACCGTGCTCTCGACCGTCACCCAACCCTTGTGCTGGTGGACGATGCCGTCGACCGTGGCGAGCCCAAGGCCGGTCCCCTTGCCCACCTCCTTCGTGGTGTAGAAGGGCTCGAAAATGTGCGGCAGGATATCCTCCGGAATCCCGCATCCCGTGTCGCTCACGCTCACGCACGCAAACCTACCGGTTCGCACCTCGCCTCGGCCCGCCGCCGACTGCTCGTCAAACTCGACAAGGCTCGTCTCAAACCTGAGCTCCCCGCCGTCGGGCATCGAGTCCCGGGCGTTGATGCTGATGTTCATGACCACCTGGTCGAGCATCCCGGAGTCGCCCTTTACCCAGAGCTCGGGGACGCCCTTGGCAAGCCTGACGGAGATGTGCTCGCCCAGCAGGCGCGAGATCATCTTAAGGACGTCCTCAAGCACGGCGTTGAGCTCCAAGGCCTCGGCGTGCATGCTGTGGCGGCGCGCGAAGAGGAGCAGCTGCTCGGTAATCCCCGCGGCCCGGCGCGCCATCGCCTTCAGGTCCTTGAAGGGCTGGAGGACCCTCTCCGGCAGCTGGTGGTCGAGCTCGATCATCTCCAGGTTGAGCAGCATTCCCGTGAGGATGTTGTTGAAATCGTGGGCCACCCCGCCGGCGAGCCGCCCCACGGCCTCGAGCTTCTGCGACTGGCGCAGTTGCTCCTCGAGCGCCTTTCGCGCCGTGATGTCGCGGGCCGACGCGTACATGAAGCGCTTGCCGTCGATCTCCACCCAAGTCGCGCTGATCTCGACCTCGGCCACGCTCCCGTCGCGCCTGCGGTGTCGCGTCTCGAAGACGGCGCCTTGCGAGGTGATGCTGAGGAAATGGTCCTTTAGCTCCTTGCCGCTCCTCTGCATCTCCCACCGCGAGACGTTCATGCCCAGGAGTTCCTCCCTGGGATATCCCAGGTGCTTGCAGAATGCCTCGTTCACCTGCACCACGTTGCCCTCCAGGTCGAAGATGTGGATTCCGTCCAGGGCCGTCTGCAGGAGGGCCTCGTTCTTGCGGCTCTCCTCGACGAGCTTCGTCTCCCACGCCTTACGCACGCTCACATCGCGAATGATCGTGGCGTAGCCCCGGACGCTCCCGCTCGAGTCGCGAACGGGCGTCATCAGGACCGACGAGTAGAAGCGGCTGCCGTCCTTTCGGACCCTCCAGCCATCGCTCTCCGCCTTGCCGTCTGTCCGCGCGATCGCGAGGAGGGCGCTGATCGATGAGGCGTCCTGCTCCTCGGGAGGCACCAGGAGCGTCACAGGCCGGCCGACGACCTCCGCAGCGGAATAGCCGGTGAGCCTGGCCGCGGCGGAGGTCCAGCTGGCGATGGCTCCCTCCGGGTCGAGCATGAAGATGGCGCAGTCCTGGACCCCCTCGAGGAGAAGCCGCACGTTCTCCTCGCTTGCGCGGAGCCGCGCCAGGAGCGAGTCCCTCTCCCGCAGGACGACGGCCGGCGCAAGGCTCACCATCGAGGCGACAAAGAGAAAGAGGTAGAAGTTGGACGGGAACTCCTTCGACGAAAACACCGAGTCCGTGGCGCCGGGCAGCGCGCGCGCGGCAAAATACCCGAGCACGAGCCCCAGAAAGAGATTCGCAAATGCGGCCCCCCTGACCCCGAACCGGATCCCCGCCCAGAGCAGCAGCGGCAGGAGCGTGTACTTCATCGTCGAGGCAACTACAGGCTCCTGCACGGCGACCAGCCAGGCGGCGGCCGCCATCAGCCCGAACAGGACGATCATCTCGAGCATCCTCCGCGCCCCCAGGTTCGGCATCAGCACCGGGCTTTCCGGAGCCAGGGTTGTGAGCAGCGCGGGTGCCACGAGTAGTATGCCGATCGACTCGCTCGCCCACCAGGTTAGCCACGACGCCCCAAAGACGTGGCTTGCTCCCGATGCCAGCACGACCGTGGCCCCGAGCGAGGCGCCCACGACGGGGGCAAGGATGGCCCCGAAACCGACGAATCCAAAAAACTCCTGGATCTTCCGGAGGGAGGGCCTTGCCGCAACAAAGCGCCGAATGAGCCACGCGCCCAGGATCGCCTCAATGGCGTTGCCGACGCCAAAGCCCGCCGACATCCAAAAATTGTTCAGATGCAAAAGATCGGAAGCGAGCGTGGTGGTAAACGCCGCGAGAACGACCCACGGCCAACGACGGGTCTCGGACAAAAGGAGCCCGGCCAGGTAGACACCCGACGGCAGCCAAAACCCGACGTAGGAGTCAAAGGGCGCCGCGTAGACCCTGCTAATCTCCGAGGCGAGCAGGATACCCAAGGCAAAAACCGTTATGAACAATCGGAAAGACACCTGAACCTGCCGGCTCGGGCGCTCGAACCCGAACGGGGACCTGCTATCCGGGCTCATCGGCTTAGGTGAAGGCCTCTAGGGCCCGGGTTCCGCCGCCGAAAACCAACACCGCACCGGCCAGGACGGCAGGTGGGGCGGCGGCGGGTCGTGTCAGTGGTCTTCGTGGCTAAAGGAGACGAGCCCAAGAGGGCCACGCCTACTGCCCACTGGGATGGCGGCGTTTCCGGGGCACTTCAAGCGCCGAGCTGCACCTCAGCTCAATATATATACCACCACCCGTCCTCACCGGGCATGCCCGGCCGCAAGCCCGTCGAGGATCCGAGCCGCAAGCTCGTTGGACGGATCCGCCTGGAGCGCCCTCTCGCAGGCGGCCGCCGCCTCCTGCCTGTGCCCCTGGTGCAGCTCGAGAATCGCCATGTTCACGTAGGCCGAGGCGAACCGGGGATCCAGGCGCACGGCCTCCGAGAATTCCGCGAGTGCCTCCCCCGAGGTGCCCGGCCCGCGCGCCAGGAGGATGCCGAGGTTGTTGTGCGCCTCCGCCGAATCGGGGCGGAGCCCGAGGGAGGCGCGGTACTCCCTGGCCGCTTCAGCGTCGCGCCCGGGCAGGCGAGAAAGGAGGTTCGCCAGGTCGTAGTGCGCCGTCGGGTCCGCCGGACGGAGCTCGAGCGCCCGCTCGTAGTGGGACACCGCTTCAAGCTCACCGCCGGGCAGGCGCGAGAGGAGGTTCGCCAGATTTGTGTGCGCCTCGGCGAATTCCGGACGGAGCCGCAGCGCCTCCTCGAATTGGCGCCGGGCCTCGGGCTCGCTCCCAGGCTTTCCCGAAAGGAGGTTTCCAAGGTTGTTGTGCGCCTCCGGGTAGTCCGGACGGATCGCGAGCGCCCTCCGGTAGTGCTCAAGCGCCTCCCCGGCGCGCCCCCGCTCGGCCAGCTCGGCCCCTAGGTTGTTCTCGGCCATCCAGCACGCGGGGTTTCGCTCAAGCGTCGCCGTGTACAGGGTCTCGCTGTCCCTGTAGGTGGCGCTCTGGAGCCTGGAGAGGAAGGCCAGACCGGCCACGAGCAGGGCGCACGCGGCCCTGGCCCACACTCTGCCAAGGACCGGCATCCGCCCCACGAGCGAGTACGCGCCGCACGCGGCCACGGCGAACACCCCGAGGCTGGCGAGGTACTGGAAGTGGTCAGCCACGTAGGAATAGAGAAACGGAAACACGCTCACGATCCCCATCGCCGGGAAAAGGGATCCGACAAAGAACAGCCAGCCCGCACAGGCGCCGCGCAGGCGCCCCCGCATGAGCCAGAGTCCCGCGGTAAGCGTCCCTGCAGCGGCAAGCGGCGCCCAGGAGCGCGGGTCGCCCGAATCGATCCTCCAGTGGGGGTAGATGAACATCAGGTCGCTCGGCCAGAGGAGCTTCCCGAGGTAGAACCACACGACGCGGCCGGCAAGAAGGAGCCTTTCCACGGGGGTCAGGTCAAACGCTGCCCCCTGGGCCCCGACCACGTGGCGCTCGACCCACGCAGTCAGTGCGCCGGAGGCTCCCGCCACCAGGAACCACGGGAGCAATGGGGCAACGTCCCTGCGCGTCGGGAGCCTCCCCCGGCTCCACCAAAGGACCAGAAGGAGCGCCGCCGGAAGCGTCGCCGTGACGCTCTTTGTCCCGAGGGCGGCACAGAACAGGAGCGACGCCTGGAGGTACGAGGACGCTCTCCGGTTTTCCGAGAACCCGAGGAAGGCCCGCGCCGACAGGAGATAGAAGGCGAGCGAAAGCGTGTTCTTCTGCTCCGAGATCCAGGCGACGGATTCGACGCAAACCGGGTGCGCGGCAAAAAGGAGCGCCGCAAGCCACGCAGCCCCCTTGGGAACCCGCAGCCTCGCCAGGAGCAATGCCACGAGGCAGGCGTTCAGCCCGTGGAGTCCCACGTTCACCAGGTGATAGCCAAGCGTCGAGGCGCCCCAGAGCCGGTACTCGAGCCAGAAGGCGCTGTGGAGGACCGGGTAGTATTGCTGCGTCTCTCGCAGGTTCGCCCAGATCCGGAACAGGCCCCCGAGCGGCCTGAGGTCCGCCCGGGTCACGTGGGCGGCGTCATCCCAGAGCAATCCCCCCCGCAGGCACGGCCAGTAGGACCCAAGCACCACGAGGAAAACAAGGGCTGACAGGGCCCATGGGGGCGTGCGGCCCAACAGTCCCGCCTCCCGCGGCGTCCCTTCCCCGGCGGATGTTACCCCCTCGTGCATGGTAACAGCCAATCTGGACGCCCCGGAAATGCCCGGCGCAAGGGGTTTTTGTCCGGTCAGCCGGCCAGGCCCACTCACAGGAGGTCCTTCAGAAGGACGTCGCGGATCGCGGCAACGAGCCGCTCCGTGTTATAGGGCTTGCGCAACAGCCTGAACCCGAGGTTGCCCAGGGCGTCGCCCTCCGGCTGTTCGCCGGTGAAGCCCGAGATGAACAGGATCTTTTGCCCCGGTTTCTTTTTCCGGAATTCCGCGGCCATCTTGGTGCCGCTCTTGCCGGGCATGATGATGTCCGTCAGGACGAGGTCGATGGCGCCCGCATTCGCCTCGAATATCCCCATGGCCTGGTCCGCGCCGGCCGCGAGAAAAACCCGGAAGCCCGCGGCCCGAAGGATGCGGTCCATCGCCTGCCTGAGCGCCTCCTCGTCCTCGACCAGCAGAATCGTCGCGTTGCCCGCCACCGGGGGCGCGGCGACCGCCGCCTCCTCCCTCGGCTCAGCCTCGCACTCGGGCATCCAAAGCCGCACGGTCGTCCCCTGGCCGGGGGCGCTCGAGAGCGTTATCCCGCCCTTGCAGGTCTTCACCGTTGCGAAGACCGACGCCAGACCAAGGCCGGTGCCCTTCGACCGCTCCTTGGTCGTAAAGAACGGCTCAAACGCCCGCCTACGGGTCGCCTCGTCCATGCCCTCGCCGGTATCCGACACCGACACGCACACGTAGCGCCCGGGGGGCACCTCCAGGTAGGCATCCGGGGGCCGCCCGTCCACCCTCGCGGGCGCCGCAGTCAGGGTAAGGGTACCGCCCTCGGGCATCGCGTCCTTGGCGTTCGTCCCCAGGTTGATCAGCGCCTGGACGAAGTCGTCAGGATTCACCTTCACGGCGCCGCAGTCCGGGGCTACCTCCGTCAAAAGCTTGACGGTGGGCCCGACGGTCGACTGCAGCATGACGACCGCATCCGTGATCAGGTCTGCCACGGGAACGGCCCTCGGCCTGACAACCTCCGTGCGGCTGAAGGCAAGCAGGCGTTTGGTGAGGGTCGCCCCGCGCGCTGCGGCCTTGCGTATCTCGTCGATGTCCTGGCTCACCGGGTCCGAGGGCGGGGTATTGCGGTCCTCGAGCTCGCTGGCCGCGAGATCGGCATTGGTCAGCACCACGGCGAGCAGGTTGTTGAAGTCGTGCGCGACGCTCCCAGCAAGCCGCCCCACCGCCTCCATCCGCGCCACGCGGTGAAGCTGGTCCTCGAGCCGGGTCCTCTCGCTCACGTCGCGCGTGTTGAGCACAACGCCCTCGATCTCGGGCTCCTTCAGCAGGTTGCTACCCGCGGTCTCAAGGTGGCGGACGGCGCCGTCGGGGGACACGAGCCTCCACTGGACCGCATCCGTGACCGACGGGTTCAGGATCAGCCTGTCGAAAAACGACGACACCTCGGATCTGTCGTCCGGGTGGACCATCAGCAGGAGGTCCGAGCCGACGATCGCCTCGGGGGCGACCCCAAGCACGCCGAGCGAGGCGAAGCTCGCAAACCGGACGACCCGCTTGTCGTCGGCCACCAGGACCGCGTCGGAGGATTGGCGGACCAGGACCTCGAATCGCGCTCTGCTCGTTTGGCCAGCCTCTGCGGCAACCAGCCGGAGGCTGTCCCGGATCACGAACACCTCCCGGGCAAGGAGGATCCCCAGGAAGAGAAGGAAACTGACAAGCAGCTTCGGGTAGATATGCGGATCGGGTTCGCGGAAGAGCACCAGGAGCACCACGAATCCGACCTCGGCCACGATCGTGATGAGCGGCAGCGGGCTGAACTCCACAAGGGGCTTGCGGTTCTTGTCGTTGTAGGGATCCACGCTGAAACACCACCCCGCGACCAGCCAAAGGCAGACCGCAAAGCTGTTGATCAGGTTCACCATGTCGATGAGGACGCTCCTCTGGAGGCCACTCGCCTGGCCGATGGAGATGATGATGTCCGAGATCCAAAGGAGGGCCGCGCCTGCGAGAAGCATCCTCACCGCGGCCCGCGACGGCTGGGCCGCCCGGGTTTCTAAGGCCCAGCTGAGGGTCAGGAGGCCGGCGAAGGAAAGCAGCGGGAAAAGGACCGTGAACAGGTCCTCCATGAGAGAGGGCGATCCCAGGAGCGGGCGGATCGAGAAAAGCCAGTAGGGCACCCCGGTCCCCACGAGAAAGGTGAGCGCGTCGATCGCCGAGCGCGCCGTGCCGCGGACGATGCCCTGGGCCCGCGGCATGTAGACCATGCCCAGGATCAGCACGCCGTCCGATGCCGCGAAGAAGACGAGTGAGATCGCCAGTTCCGCCGAGCCCAGAGGGCCCTGTGGGGTTCGGGTGCGGGCCGCCTGCAAAGCGATGAGAGATGCGCCACCCAAGGCCTGAAAGAGCAGCGCCATCCGAGTCATTCGGAGGATCCCGCGCGCATGCCGGGGCACATCCGAGCGGCGGCACGCGGCCGCGAAGACACCAAAGCCCATGATGCAGAAGCACTCCAGGATGCAGTAGTCTGCCAACTTCCGGCCCGGGTAGCTCGCCAGGGGAAAAGCACGGTCGATCCAGATCTGGGAGGCAAACAGTCCCAATGCCGCCCACAGCCACGCGGGCGCGTTCCTGATAGCCATTGAAACCGGTCGGGAGCCTGTCGGCATGAGGCGGGATTAATCCGAACGCGAGTCGAGTCAGCAAAAAACCCGCCCGGGAGGCCGCCCCGTCACCGGAGCTCCTTGCGTACCATGAGCTTCAGCCCGGACCACGTCGGGTCGACCGCGCAGACCTTGATGTCGACGAGGCCCATCGGCAGGGCAATGCCCCGCACGACGTCCTCGGTGATGGTGGTGGCCACGCCCGAGGACTTCTTCGGCCAGGAGACCCAGATGACGCCGTCCGGGGCGATGGCCTTGCGGAACGCCGCCAGCTTCGCCTCAAGCTTTGCCGCATCCCGGGCAAAGAGGTGCACAAAGGCCATGTTCTGCTGCGGGCGGCTCATCCAGGTGACACCGACCCCGGCCGGGAGCGCCAGCAGGGCAAGGTACTCCTTCGGTTCGCCCTCGACGCGCGCCGAGAGCCCGTCCTTGTAGCCGAGCTTCTTCCAGAGAGGAGTGCCAGAGTATCCAGCCACGGGGCTTCGTTTTTCGACGCCTGGGAGGGCGGCTTATAGGCATGCTCCGTGTTGGGATGTGGCCATATCCAGGTTGGCGCTCTTGGACCGCGTGAATCGCCTAATCCCGCCCCTCATCCCCAGGATGGCGCTCGCGGTAGACACGAAGGAGGTCGGTCACGAGGATCCCCTCGATGCGCATGCCTGTGTAATTTGCGTCCTCGATGGACACCTCTCCCAGGCAAGCGTTGCTGATCCGGGACCGCGTCAGGGCGACGTTCGTGAAGACCGCGTCGCGCAGATTGACATCGTCGTACCTGGCGCCGCTCAGGTTGACCTTGTGGAACTCGGACCCTGCGAGGTTGGCGTCATCGGCCCGGTAGGTGCCTCCGGCAAGTGGTGTGCTCATGGCGAGGATGTTTGTGCCCCGACTCTGCCAACCATGGGGGCGGGGTTAAAGCCGATTCCCTGTTTTGTTGATCGGGCCGCAAGAAGCCCACAGCCTCCTGCGCAATGAGCGAGCCCTACGAGGAGACAATCAACGGCGACACCCTCTTCCGGAGCGCACCGACGAAGTCCCACGAGCTCCTGGTGGCCCGCCTCCACGGGCTCGTGGCCGCGAGCCTCTCCCCCAACTCGAGCCTTAAGCTCCTTGCGCCCCGCACGGAGGTGGACCTCGGCGAGGCGGGCCGCCTCCTGCCCGACCTGTGCATCGTCCGGGCCCCGGCAGGGCCGGGGGAACCCGGGGCGCAGCTCTACCTGGTGGCGGAGGTCCTCCTGCCCGGGGACCACCACGTCGACACCGTCGTAAAGAAGCAGCTCTGGGCCGACATAAAGCTGCCGAGGCTCTGGATGGTCGACCCGAGGTACCTGAACGTCGAGATCTACGCCTCGACCGAGTTCGGCTTCACGCTCCTCGACATCCTCGCAAACCGGCACGCCCTCTCGGACCCGAACCTGCCGGGCCTGGGCTGCTCCATGAAGGAGCTTTTCTCTGGCGTCTAGGTTGGCGCCCGGCGAACCGCCTCACCCCATCGGCCAGACCATGGAACCCCCGAGAAGGCCCAGCGCCCCTAAGCCGCACCAGCCCGAGGTCGCAAAGGTCACATCAGATACGGTCCGCAGCAGCTTTAATGACATCCCCTCGATCCTGTACTATGCGAGGGCGGCGCATTTCCTTGGACTCTGGAAATCCGAGCGCCTGCTGATCGACCGCTTCCTGCCAGACCCGTCCGCGCGGATCCTCGAGGCCGGCTGCGGGGCCGGGCGCGTGGCGATCGGCCTCTGGAGGCTCGGCTACCGCAATATCGCGGCGTTCGATTTCGCGAGCGAGCTGCTGGACCAGGCGCAGAGCCTGGCGAGGGAGCAGGGGGCCGATGCGATCGAGTTCCACTGCGCCGACGCCACCACGGTCGAAGGGTCCGCCTTCGCTCCCGGGGCGGCCTTCCAAGGGGCGCTCTTCATGTTCAACGGGCTCATGCAAATTCCGGGCCGGCAGGACCGAAGGGCCGCGCTCATGCGGATTCACGCCCTGTGCGCCCCGGGCGCCCCCTTCATCTTCACCACGCACGACCGGGAAAACTCCCACGATGACGGCTTCTGGCAGGCCGAGGCGGCGCGCTGGGCCCGGGGCTCCCAGGATCCGCGGCTCCGCGAGTTCGGGGACCGGCATTTCCACGACGAGAGCGGGCAGGTGTTCATCCACATCCCCGACCGCACGGAGATCCTGGAGGACTTGGCCGCGACCGGCTGGACGCGCGAGGCCGACACGATGCGAAGCGCGCTCGCCAAGGAAACCCCGGCGGTGGCGGAGTTCTCCGACGACTGCCGGTTCTGGGTGGCGAGGCGCAACGCCTGGGACCCGGGTTGTACCCGGATCCCAGGCGCGCCTTGCCCGGGCGGGGTGACCAGCTAGACGCCCCGCCCTTCCCGGTAGCCGTGGCTCCGGTAGTGATGTTCGCCCGAGGGGCAAAGCCCCGCGTCGACGGCCTCGCGGACGTCCGGGTGGCGCTCAAGGTAGCCTTCCTCGGGGAATGGGCACCCGTGCCCGAAGGCCTCCGGCTCCACCCTGACCGGCTGCCTCAGGCGCGGCATCCAGTAGCCCCGGTTCATCGGCACCAGGTCCGTGCCCCGGTCGAGGCAGTCGGCCTTCCCGAAATAGTGGCAGACGAGCGAATTGCGGGTGCGCCGCGCGTCCTTGATGGGGCTACCCCCGTGGACGAGGTCCGCGTGCCATACAATGACGTCGCCCTTCCTTGCAAGGAACCTCTTCTCCCTCAAGCCGCGAAGCCGAAGCTGCACGTCCATGTAGTCGAACCAGTCGACGACCTCGTCCCGGGACGCGTGGTGGGAGCCGTCATTGAACACGTAGAGCGGGATCCGGTGGCTCCCCGGGTAGTAGACCAGGGGGCCCGCGTCCGGGTGCACGTCCTCCAGGGCGATCCACGCCGCGATCAGGGCGTGCGGGGTGAGGGGCGTCATGTACAGCGAGTCGATGTGCCTGGGCTGCGAGCTGCCCTTCTCGAAGTTCAGGCTGTTGCAGAGCACCGCGGGCTCGCCCAGGAGGTCCTCGAGGGTCGCCGAGAGCCCCGGGTCGAGCGCGAGCGCGCGGACCTCCTCGCTCACCAGGTAGAGGTCATTGAACTTGAATTGCCGCGTCTCCGGGTGGGCGGCCTGGGCGAGGAACGTGCGCTTGCCCGACTGCAGGCAGTCGACCACCACCTCGTGGGGCCTTTCCCGAAGAAGCCTCCCCACGGACCGGAGGGCCCGGTCAATCCTTGCCGGCGAGAAGTACCCCTCGAGGACGGTGCAGCCGTCGCGCTCGAACTGGGAAAGACCCGCCGCCGCCTCGATTCCACTTGTCCGGTACAGTGCCAGGTTCACGCAAACCCATGACACCGGAGGGGCGCCTGGCCGCTACCGGCCGGAAAAAATTCCCGCCTTTTTCCGCGCCTAGATCTGGGAGTACGCCGCGGGCACCAGGAAGCGGCTCGTGATCTTCGTCACCGTGTCCGCGTACTGGGGATCGTTCTTTAGCCTCACCCAGGTGGGGTGAACCCCAAAGGCCGCCCAGTTCTTCTTGTGCGTCGCCAGGTCCGGGCTGCAGAGCATGTAGGTGAGGTGGGGAAGGTCCCTGCCCACCAGGGCCTGGCCGTAGAAGACGGGCGAAAGGTTGAGCTCCTGCATGACCCCGATCTCGCCGGCGTTGAACATGGCGACCTTCTTGAGCGCCTTCAGCTCACTGAAGCTCTCGTAGGTGCGCATCTCGAAGATCCTCGGCTTGCCCTCCTTCGCAAGGGCCGGAACGGCAAGCCTGGGGAGCCCTGAGAACGGGAGGAAGAGCCAGCTGTCGATCCGGTCAAAGGCCGGCGACTCCTTGGTGGGGGCCGACAGGTATTCGGCGCCGGACGCCAGGACGCCGGGCTCCGTGTTCAGGGAGGCGTCGACCGAGGCCACGGACGCGAGCGAGGGGTGAGGGATCAGGACCCATACGGCCGCTCCGTCCTTGGCTTCGGGCTCCGTGAAGGAGCCGACGGCCTCGATGCCCCGGGCGTTCAGCGCGGGGATCAGGGCCTTCTCCAGGTAGGAATCCAGCAGCGCATGCGATGCGCCGGGCCTAAGGCGGTAGGCGCGGAGCTCGATGTACTCGCCGCCCTGGGCGGGGGCTTCGGCACCCTTCGCGGGGTTGGCCGCGGCGAGGGCGGCGGTGGCTGATGCTGCGAGTGTTGCCTTCAGGAAATCTCGGCGGTTCAGGTCGTTCATAGGGATTTTGGGGAGGAGGTCGAGCGGCCTACCTCTCCGGGAAGAGCCTCCTAAGGCCCGGCTCGGATGCTTCGGCAATCCCTCGCTCCGTGATCAGTCCAGTCACAAGCCGGGCCGGGGTCACGTCAAATGCGGGGTTCGCGGCGGGGCTGCCCTCGGGGGTGAGCGCAACGGTCGCCACGCTCCCGTCGCCAAGCCTGCCCGAGATATGGGTCACCTCCCGGGGCGAGCGGTTCTCGATCGGTATCTCACGAACCCCGTCCCTCACGCGCCAGTCGATCGAGGGCGAGGGGGCCGCGACGTAAAACGGAACGCCGTTGTCTTGCGCGGCAAGCGCCTTCAGGTAGGTCCCGATCTTGTTGCAGACGTCCCCGGTCGCGGTGGTCCGGTCCGTTCCCACGATCACAAAATCGACCGCGCCGCGCTGCATCAGGTGGCCGCCGGCGTTGTCGGAGATCACGGAATGGGGCACGCCGTGGTTAAGGAGCTCCCATGCCGTCAGGCTCGCCCCCTGGTTGCGCGGCCTCGTCTCATCGACCCAGACATGGATCGGGATCCCGGCGTCATGGGCGGCGTAGATAGGCGCCGTGGCCGTCCCGACGTCGACGGTCGCAAGCCAGCCCGCGTTGCAGTGGGTGAGGATGTTCACCGCCGCCCCGGAGGGCTTGCCCGCGGCGAGGGCGCGCAGAAGCGGCAGGCCCGCGGCGCCGATCGCCGTGTTGATCGCGACGTCCTCGTCGCAGATCTCGGCCGCCCGGAGGCGGGCGCTGGCCGCCCGGTCGCCCGGGGGGAGCGGGAGGAGCCACGCGGTCATCCTGTCGATGGCCCACCTCAGGTTGATGGCCGTCGGGCGGGTCCCCAGTAGCGCCGCACCCGCATGCGCGAGGCCCTCGTCCGAGGGGTCCACCCTGAGTCCGAGCCAGAGACCGTAGGCCGCCGTGGCCCCGATCAGCGGGGCGCCCCGGACGAGCATCGACCCGATTGCGTGCGCCGCCTCGGAGAGCGTCGAGAGGCGAGCCACCACGAACTCGTGGGGCAGCCTCGTTTGGTCGATGATCTCGACCGAGACGCCGTCGGCGCCCGGCCAGATCGTGCGGTAGGCTTGGCCCTTTATCTTCATATGACGCGCTCGTTGCCGCCGTCCACGGGGAGCTGCGCGCCGGTCGTCTTCGCGAAGAGCACCCCGCACAGCTCCGCGGCAAGCTCCGCAACGTCCCTGCTATAAACCTCCACCTTGAGGAGATTGTTGGTCTTGTACGCCTGGACCGAGATCCCGTAGTGGCGCGCGCGTGACTCGAGGATCTCGGGGGTCCATAGCGCCGTGTCGAAGACCATGTTGGGGTGGAGGGCGTTGATGCGGATCCGGTCCGGGCCCCACTCCAGGGCCGCCACCCTCATAAGCTGGTTCACCGCGGCCTTCGATGCGGAGTACGCCGCCGCTCCCGGACCCGGCGCCGGCACGTTCTTGGAGCCGATCACGGCAACGCGGCCGCCCCTGGGGGCGAGCTTGAGGAGGGGATGGCACTCGCGGAGCATGACGAAGCTCGCGTCCAGGTTTACCGCCATGACGGAGCGCCACAGGTCGGTCCCAAGCTCCGCGATCTTCTTTCCGCCCGGGAAGATCCCCGCGCTCAGGATCAGCATGTCGAGGCCCCCAAAGGCCCGCACGGCCGACTCCAAGGCGCCCCCCACCTGGTCCTCCTGCGTCAGGTCGCACGTGATCCCGAGGAAGTCCGGCCGCTTGACCAAGCCGGTGACCGCGGGGTTCAGGTCGAGGCCCACGACGGCTGCGCCCCGCCGCAGAAGCGAGTCGACGCAGGCGCGCCCGATCCCGGAAGCGGCGCCCGTGACGAGCGCAACCTCGCCGAGGAATTCCGGGACGGGGCCCGCGCGGCGCAGCTTGGCCTGCTCCAGGTCCCAGTACTCGACGTCGAAGAGGTGCTCGGGGGCGAGGCCCTCCCAGCCGCCAAGCGCACGGGCGCGCAGGATGATTTCGATCGTGTGCCGGTAGAGATCGGAGACAACCGCGGCGTCCTGGGCCGACCGACCCACGGTCGCCATGCCCCACCCCGGGTCCAGGATGACCCGCGGGGCCGGGTCCAGCATTGCGGGCCTCGGGTCCGCGCGGCCGGCCCATGCGCTGAAATAGTCCTCGTAGGCGGCGCGGTAGGCGGCCAGGTCGCGCCCGAGCATGGGGACACGCTTGGTTCGTATCACGTGGTCGGGCGTGGCAGGCGACTGCTGGGACAGGACGGACACGTCCCGCCTGCGCGCGAAGCCCAGGCACGCGGAGTCGGAGTGCGTGGAGAGGATGGCCGGAGCACCCACCACTTTCGAAAGGTCCCTGCGGAAGGAGGCCAGCTCCACCCGGATGGGACCCGGGGGCGCTGCCTCGTCCGGGTGGCGGACGACCCAGGCCCCGTGTTTGTCGAGGTACTCCTCGGCAAGCGTGACCAGGTCGATCATCCTTCCATAGGATTCCTCGGCCGTCTCGCCAAAGCTGATCATCCCGTGGTTCATGAGGACGACCCCGATCGTGCGCTGCGTGGCCGCCCCCGGGAAGAGTTCCGCAAAAAGGCGCGCCAGCTTGAAGCCCGGCTTCACGTACGGGATCACGACGACCCGGTCCCCGTAGATCTCCCGGACCCGCTGCTCCCCTCTTGAGGAGTTCGTGACGGAGATGAGCGCATCGGCGTGGGTGTGGTCGACGAACCGGGCCGGCAGGACCGCGTGCAGGATCGCCTCGACGGAGGCCGTGGGCGCCGAGGGATCCGTCAGGCATGCCCGGAGTTCCGCCGCCATCCGCAGGTCGGTCAGGGACCCGAGCGTAGCGAGCCTGAGGAGGTGCCCCAGGCGGCACGGGGCGAAGCCCTCCGCCTCGATAGTCGCCAGGTCCGAGCCGCTGCCCTTCACGCGGAGAACGGGCTCCTCCTCCCCGAAGATGTTCCGCTCATTGGTCTTCACCGAGGTGTTGCCCCCGCCGTGGAGCACGAGCGACGGGTCGCGGCCTAGGAGCCTCGAGGCGTACACCCTCTGCCCCAGGTCCCCGGGGAACCCCGCCGCCTCGGCACTGTTCCACAGGTTCTTCACGGTGGGCAATGGGGGTACCCGGCCTCTCGCGGCATCATCCGGGAAAACGTGCCGGCCCCCGCCGGGCCAGTCAAGCGCACCACCCTTGCGGATCCCGGCAACCCGCTCCATGGTTCGCGTAGCAACCCCCTCACCCATGAACATGCAGTACCGCCAGCTTGGAAAGTCCGGCATAAAGATCAGCGCCCTCTCCTTCGGGGCCTGGGTCACCTTCGGCAAGCAGATCGGCGACCCCGTCGCCAGGAAGCTGCTCCACACGGCCTATGACGCCGGGGTGAACTTCTTTGACAATGCCGAGTCCTACGCCGACGGCCAGGCCGAGGTCGTCATGGGGGCCATCCTGAAGAAGTCGGGCTGGCGCCGCTCGAGCTTCATGGTCTCAAGCAAGGTGTTCTTCGGCGGCCCGGGCGACCGGCCCAACGAGGAGGGCCTCTCCCGCAAGCACGTGGTCGAGGCGTGCCATGAGGCGCTCGGCCGCCTGCAGGTCGACTACCTCGACCTCTATTACTGCCACCGACCCGACCCGAGCGTGCCGGTCGAGGAGACCACCCGCGCCATGCACGACCTTATCATCCAGGGGAAGGTCCTCTACTGGGGGACAAGCGAGTGGAGCGCCACGCAGATCGAGGCCGCGCATGCGGTGTGCGACCGGCTTGGGCTCCACCACCCGATCGTGGAGCAGCCCCAGTACAACCTCTTCCACAGGGCACGGGTCGAGAAGGAACTCGCGTCGCTTTACCGGAGCCCGGGCCTGGGCACCACGATCTGGTCCCCGCTGGCGTCGGGGCTGCTCACGGGCAAGTACAGCAAGGGCGTCCCCAAGGGCACGCGCCTCGACATAAAGGGCATGGAATGGCTCAAGGAGGAGATCCTGAGGAAGCCCGGGGTCGAGAAGCGGATCGCCGCCGTGCCGAGGCTGGCTGCGATCGCCAAGGAACTGGGAACGAGCCTTCCCTGCCTGGGAATCGCCTGGTGCCTCAAGAACCCGAACGTGAGCTCGGTGATCCTAGGTGCATCGCGCGTGGAGCAGCTCACGGAGAACCTGGGGGCGCTCGGTCTCTCTGAGAAGCTGACACCGCAGGTGATGAAGGAGATCGACGCGATCTCGTCGCCCGTGGCCGACTAGGATGAGACCCAGAGCATTGAAGAAAGCCGCCGCGGCGCTCCTGTCGGCGCTCCTCCTTTCGGCCTGCGCCACCAAGAAGGACACAAAGATCGACCGTGCGCGCGTGGAGGCGCGCCTGCAGGAATACGCCGAGCTCACGCTCAAGATGGATCTCGCCGGGCTCGCGGCAATGTACGCTCCCGACGGGGAGCTCGTGAACCCGAGCCAGCCCCCGATCCGGGGCCGCGCGGCGATCCAGAAGTTCCTGGAGGGGTTCTCCGGCTTCCAGGTTCTCTCCGTCGCGGACGTGCCCGGCAGCACGCTGATTGACGGGGACACCTCGGAGCAGCTCGGAACCTACCGCCAGAAGGTGCGAAGCCCCGAGGGCAGGCTCTTCGAGGTCTCGGGGAGGCTCGAGATAGCCTGGGTCAAGGACCCGTCCGGCGAGTGGTATATCTCCCAGCTCGCGACGTTCCCCGGCCCCTAGCGTCGCCCGGGCGGGACGCGCGCGGCGCGCCGCAGGTTACAGCGGGGTGCAAGATTTTTCGGGGGGAATTCCGGGGGGTGTCGTAACTGCGGGGGCGCATGCAGGCGTCTCGTCCCCCAGTACCGCAAATCACAACCCGGAAAATTCTGTCCCATGAGAAACGAGCCCCTATTCAAGATCATCGCCATCGCCGGCCTGGCCGGCGTCTTCCTGGCCTTCGCAAGCGCCGCGCACGCGGCCGGCAAGGAGATCACGCGCACGGGAACCTACACGACCAGCCGCGGCGGTTCCGGCACGATGTCCTCGGTGACGACCCGCTCAAACGGCGTCGTCTCCAGGCAGGGCAGCTGGACCAACGCGTCGGGAGGCACGGGAAGCTGGCAGTCGCAGGCCGCATGGAACAAGGCGACCCAGACGGCCGCCGTGAGCGGCTCGGTGACGAAGCCGAATGGCTCCACGTCGAGCTGGCAGGGCACCGATGTCCGCACCGCACCCGGCGCAATCACGGGAAGCGGCACCATCACCCGCTCAAACGGCGCCCAGGCCTCATACACGATGACGGACACCAAGGTCGCCCCCGGCACCTGGGACAAGTCCGAGGTCGTGACGAACGCGAACGGGACGACGGTTGACCACAACGTCACCACCACCGTAAACGGCGCAAACGGCACCCGGACCTCCACGACCACGCTTCCCAACGGGCAGACCGAGTCGCGGACCGCAACCTTCACACAGACCGTGACGCCGCTCCCGGCACCTGCGCCCAGCACCTAAGGCGCAGCTTCGGATTCCGTTCTCGCGGCGGCGGTTGCAACTGCCGCCGCTTTCTTTTGCTGGGCCCGCGGCGAGACGGCGCGCCCCGCAGGAGGGACCCGCAACGTTCTCTTGCAGTCGCCTCTCCTAACTGACATTCTGGGAATCGAATAGGTAACGGTTGCTAACCCCAGACGGCTGGGGGTCGATAAACCATGCAATGAATCCCACCGGCGCCAGCGTCCCAAGGTCCAAATACGACTGGATCTTGGTGTCGAGGGAGGCGCCGCCCAAGCGCAACGCCTCGCAGCGGGTGCTGGACTACGACGAGATCTACGCGATCTACGACGAGGAGACGGCCCAGGAGCAGGCGCGCCGCTGCATCCAGTGCCCGAACGCGCTCTGTTCCCAGGCCTGCCCGCTTTCAAACCGCATTCCCGAGTGGCTGGCCCTGACGGCGGAGGGAAAGTTCGTCGAGGCCTCGAGGGTATCCGGCAGGACGAGCAACATGCCGGAGATCTGCTCCAGGGTTTGCCCCCAGGAAAGGCTGTGCGAGGGGGCATGCATCCTGAACTGCCGGACGGACCCCGTGTCCATAGGGGCGATCGAGCGTTTCATCAACGAGTACGCGTTCGCGCACTGCCCGGAGGTGATAACCCCCGCGGCCCTGAACGGCCTGCGCGCCGCCATCATCGGCTCCGGCCCGGCCGGAATGGCGTGCGCGGACGAGCTCGCTAAGCTCGGCTACCAGGTGACGATGTTCGAGTCGATGGCGCTTCCCGGCGGCCTCCTCGTGAACGGCATCCCCTCCTTCAAGCTCGAGAAGCCGGTCGTCGCCCGCCGCATGGGAGTCCTGGCCAAGCGGGGCGTGGAGATAAAGCTCGGCGTCACCGTCGGCAAGGACATCCCGCTAAGCGAGGTCATCGCGACACACGACGCCGTTTTCCTCGGCCACGGTGCCCAGAGGGCAAAGGCGGCCGGGATTCCCGGGGAGGACCTCCCAGGCGTGGAGCAGGCGCTCCCCTTCCTGATCCAGAAGAACGTGGCCCCAGGGGTCGTCGCGGCCCGCGAGATCGATGTCCGCGGGCGGAGCGTCGCGGTCCTCGGGGGCGGGGACACGGCGATGGACTGCCTACGGACCGCCCTCAGGGCGGGCGCCACCTCCGCCATCTGCCTGTACCGCCGGGATTTTTCGAACATGCCCGGCAGCCGCAAGGAATACTTCAACGCCCTCGAGGAGGGGGCCGAATTCCAGTTCCTGACGAACCCCATAGAGATCCTGCCGGGCGACAACGGAGCGGCGGGGGGCGTCCGGTGCGTGCGCATGGAGCTCGGGGCTAACGACGCCTCCGGCAGGAGCAGGCCCATCGCGGTGCCGGGTTCCGAGTTTGTCGTCGACGCCGACGTGGTGATCGTCGCCTACGGCTTTGACCCGATCTCCTTTCCGGAGGACACCGAGTTCTCGAAGATCAAGACCAACGAGTGGGGAGGGATCGTCATCGACCGCGACCAGATGACCTCGGTGCCCAAGGTCTATGCCGGCGGGGACTCGGTCAGGGGCCCGAGCCTCGTGGTGCATGCGGTGCGCGACGGCCGCAGGGCCGCCGCCGCCATCCACGCGAAGCTCTCGCCCCGCGGCTGAGCGCGTGACCGGGCCCGGGTTCAGCTCGGCTTGCGGGCACAGGGCATGCGCGAGGTGCCGTAGAGCGCGTCGATCAGGCGCACGACCCCGGGCACGGCCATGAGCAGCTGGGCCAGCCGCTGCTTGCCGGCCGAACGCAGCGTCTTGATGACCTTGAACCGCACCGCCCCGTCGTAGCGGAACCGGACGGGCTCGAGCCCGTGGCGGGCAAACATGTGCTCCATTGCGCGCGGGTTGAAGAAGCTCACGTGGATCTCGGGAAGGTAGTACGCATACGAGAGCCCCTTTGCCCGGGCGACCGGGCTAGAGAGGTTGCCGGTGGTGACGAGCAGGAGGCCGCCGGGCCTTAGAAGCCGCGCGGCCAGCTTGAACACAGGGTTGGGAAACTGCAGGTGCTCCACCACCTCGATCATGCTGATCACATCGTACCGGCCGGACGGCTCGGCCTCGAGCTCCTCCATCCCGACGATCCTGAATCCGTCCTTGTCCCGGAGCCTGTCGGCGTACGCGCCGATGTCGTGGCCGCTCACGCGAATGGGCCAGCACCTCGTGCCGCTTCGGCACTCCCGCGTCTCCGACAGGAACTTCAGGAGACCTCCCGCGCCACACCCGAAGTCGAGCCACTCCACGGGCCCCTCCGGGATGCTCCGGGTGATGTAGCCCGAGGCCAGTCGCCAGAGGTCCTCGAACTCGAGCGAGCGGTGCGTCGCGCGGTAGTCGCGATATTCCTCCTCATAGGAGACATACGGGTCAGCGCCCCGCCCCTGGTAGTAGGCCTCGTCATAGGCGTCATAGCCGGGAAACGGATCGACAAAGGTCACCTCGCAGCTCGAGCAGCGCCAGAAGGAGAAATCCCTGTGGACGAATTCGCCGTGTTTGGTCCCGATGAGCGTGGTCGCCGGGGATCCGCAGGCGCGGCAGATGGGCCGTGCAGGCGTGGTGGGCTCGGTTGGGGCGGTCATCCGTGGGTCTAGAAAAGGGCAACGCCCCGCCAAAGTCTATCCCTCGATCGGGTCTGCCGACCCCGGGGCCATCCCAGCCGCAGAACGTGTCCCGGGTAACCCGCCGGCGCGCGGCCTAGCGGAACTCGAATATCGCCTCGATCTCGACCGTTATGTTCTCCGGCAGGCTGCCGACCCCGACAGCGGAGCGGGCGTGACGCCCGCGCTCGCCGAAGGCCTCCACGAGCAGGTCGGAACACCCGTTGATCACCTTGGGGTGTTCCCTGAAGGCCGCACCGGCGTTCACGAAGCCGAGCACCTTCACCACGCGCTCCACGCGGTCGAGCGAGCCGAGGGCCGCCTTGGCCACTGACAGAAGCCGAATGGCAGCCAGCCTCGAATGCCGGTAGGCCTCCCCTACGCTCACGTCCTCGCCGACCTTGCCCCGGAACCAGTCGCTCTGCTCGGTCTTCGGGCCCTGTCCGGAAAGGAAGAGGAGATTGCCGGAGATGACATACGGCACGTACGTGGCGAGCGGAGCCGGCGTCGGCGGGAGAACGATTCCCAGGCTCCTTAGCTTTTCCTCTGTCATGGGTCAAAATCGGTCGGTCGATTCCGCGCGCGGCTAGTTCAGCTCCGTGAGCGTGAAGGCGCAGTCGAATGCGATCTCGTGGAGGGCGTCGTAGCGGCCGCTCGCGCCGCCGTGGCCGGCGGGGTCCAGGTTCACCTTCAGGAGCAGGACGTTCGAATCGGTCTTATAAGCCCGAAGCTTCGCGACATACTTGCAGCCCTCCCAATAGGGCACCTGGCTGTCGTTGAGCGCGGTCGTCACCAGGATCGCCGGGTAGGCCTGCCTCTTGATGTTGTCATAGGGAGAGTAGGCCCGGATCCAGGAGTACTCCTCGGCCACGTTCGGGTTGCCCCACTCGGTGTACTCCTCGGTCGTGAGCGGGAGGGAGGCGTCGAGCATCGTGTTGATGACGTCGACGAAGGGCACCTTCAGGACGGCGCACTTGAAGAGGTCGGGCCTGAGGTTAAGGACCGCGCCCATCAGGAGCCCCCCGGCGCTCCCGCCCGAGGTCGCCATCTTTTCAGGCGTCGTGTAGCCCGAGGAAATCAGGTACTGCGCGCAGCTGATGAAGTCGGTGAAGGTGGTCATCTTCGCCTTCATCCTTCCCGCGTCGCGCCAGGGTTCGCCCAATTCGCCGCCTCCCCTCACGTGGGCGAGGGCGAAGATCACCCCCCGGTTCAGGAGGCTTAGTCGCATTGGCGAGAAGGCGTCCGGGAGGCTGTAGCCGTAGCTCCCATAGCCATAGAGGAAGAGCTTCTGCGGGCCCTTCTCCCTCAATTCCCTCCGGTACACGAGCGTCACCGGAATCTCTGTCCCGTCGGTCGCCTTCGCATAGATGCGCTCGCAAGCGTAATCCTTGGGTGAATAGCCCCCGAGCACCTCGTCCTGCTTCACAAGCGACCGGGCGCCCGTCGCCATGTCATAGGCGAATACAGAGGGCGCCGTGACCGGGGACTGGTAGCTGAAGCGGACGACCGTCGTGTCGTATTCGGCATTGGCCGCCATCTCCGCCTCGTAGGAGGGTTCCGGGAAGGGGATCTCGGTCGCGGCGTGGGTGGCAAGGTCTATGACCCTGAGATGGGGAAGGCCGCCTTTGCGCTCGCTCACGACCGCATACTTCGCAAAGAGCGTTATGTCGTCCACCTTCACATCGGGGTCGGCCGGCACGAAGTCGGTCCAGTGCGCCTCGTCGGGCGTCGCAACGGGGGCAGTAGCGACCTTGTAGTTCTTCGCGTCCTTGTTCGTGACGAAGTAGAAGAGGCCCTCCCGGTGGTCGGCCGAGTACTTGTGGTCTTTCCTGCGGGGAGCCAGGACCTTCCATTCCCCGTGCGGCGTATCGGCGGGCAGCGCCCGCACCTCCGAGATGAGCTTGCTCTCGGACTCGCAGAACAGGTACTTGCGGTCGAGCGAGGCGCCGAGCTCGACACCGAAATTCTCGTCCTTCTCCTCGTAGAGGACGTCGATCTTTCCCGAGGCCAGGTCGCAGCGGCCGAGCTTGTACGACCGCTTCGAGACGGGATCTTCCTGGGTGAAGAAGAGCGTCGCGTTGTCGGAGGCCCATGCGACGGAGGAAACCGTGCCCACCTTCTGCGGCAAGAGGCTTCCGGTCCGCAGGTCCTTGACGAAAAGCTCGTAGTCCCGGTGCCCGGTCTTGTCGATCGAGTAGGCCAGTAGGTTGCCGTCGTTGCTCACATTGTAGGATCCGATCCCGATGAACTTCTCCCCTTTGCCGAGCTCGTTCAGGTCCACCAGGACCTGCTCGGACCCGGGGTCCCCCTGGCGCGGCTTCCTGCAATAGATCCGGTACTGCTTGCCCTGCTCCGTCCTCGAATAGTACAGCCATGCGCCATCCGGATAGGGGGCGCTCGAGTCCGTCTCCTTGATCCTCGCGACCATCTCCTTGTACAGGGTATCCCTCAGGGCCTGGGTCGGGGCCATGACGGCGTCCGTGTAGTTGTCCTCGGCGCGGAGGTATTCGATCACGGCGGGGTTCGTGCGGTCGCGCAGCCAGAAGTAGTCGTCAATCCGCTTGTCCCCGTGGACCGTGACGTCCTTCGGGATCTTGGGCGCCACCGGCGGCGTGTTCCCCGAGGTCGCCAGCGGGACCTGGGCGAGAAGCGCCGTGCTGCAAGTGACAAGGGTCAAGGCGGCGACAATCGTGGAGCATTTCATGGGGCACGATGCCAAAACAACAGCCCAAAAATGGCGAACCCAAACCCTGCCCTGCCTTGCTACGGGATGCTGTCGCGGTACTTGGACCATCCCTGGACCAGCTCAAGGACCACCACGCTTCCCACGCGGTAGTCGGCTTCCAGGGCCGGGAGGTAGGCAACGCCGCTCGAATCGGATATGGTGTCGCCGAAGAGGCTCCCCGCGGCGGTGCTCCCCGACGGGGGCACCGTGAAATTGCAGGCCGTCCTCAGGATGAGCAGGCGGTTAAAATCCACCTTCCCCATCTGGGAGAGCCTCTGGAAGGCGATGCAGGCGCCGGCGTCCTCACAGTCCGAAATGGCGAGCGTTCCCTTCCCGCGCGAATAGATCCGGTCCCAGTCCTCGGCCCAGCGGGCCATGATCTCTCCGTGGAAGAACCTGTCGGAGCCGATGCTGTCGGCCACCATGACGGAGGGGGGCGTCTGCGCCACGGGATATCCCGCGAACCTGCGGCCAAAGGCGCGCAGGGCCTCGCTGTCGGGGATCGGCACGTCCTTGGTGAGGGCATAGGCCCACGCGACGAGGGACGGATTCAGCTTGAAGGCAACCGTCCCCACGCCTCCCGACCCGTCGTCCGACGCCCCGGCCGCGGGAACCGAATCAACGTTCGCCGAACCCACGCCGGGCCTTGTCGCACCGATGGCCACGAGCCCAATCGGCCAGTCAGCCGGTATCTCGCGGCTGTCGATCTCGAATGCGGGGTTGCCGTCCACGACCCGCTGGACCCAGACCGCGCTCGCCAGCGACATCACCTTCGGGAATCCGCCCCCGATCCCGCACAGCACGAAATAGGTGTGGGTGAGGTCGAACCGCGGGTCCGCAGCGAGGGCCATGATCTGGACCGCGCAGCGCGAGGTCGTTCCCGACACCATCGCGTAGACCCCCCTGCCGTTCGTGAGGAGCGGGTGGTCGACGCCGGGCACCTTGATCTCCCGGGCGAGGTCGAGCCGCTCGGCCCAATATTGCAGTTCCCCGGGGGTGTCCCCCCGGTCATTTCCGGTCTCGTAGGTGGTGATCACGAGGACGGGGATCGCCACGGGGGCGTCCGCGCCGCGGGCGCAGATCGCAAAAAGAAGCGGCGCAGACGCGAGGAGCGCCTTTGCCAATGGGGACAGGTTTCGCATGGGTACCCGAAACGAAGCTTAAACCGGGCCCAACCGGGGTTTCAGGACTTGCCCACGTCCTCCGGATGGATCGGCCAGTATTCCTCGTGTATCTTCAAGCCGTCCGACTCCATGAGGGGTCCCAGAACCTTGATGGAGGGGGCGATGCGGTTCAGGATCTCGTGGCTCGTCAGCGGGTTTGGGTCGGCGGGCAAACCCATCACCTGGACAAAGGGCGCCTCGGACGTGCCGTAGACCACCCGGCCAATGCCAGCGAAGCAGATGGCGCCGCAGCACATGGCGCACGGCTCCGTGCTCGTGTACAGGGTCGACTTCCCAAAGGTTTCCCTGTCGATCTTCGGGCTGAACGCCGAGATGAGCCCGGTCTCGGCGTGCTTCGTGACGTCGCCGGTGGAGTGGACGCAGTTGGAAAATTCAGCCAGCACCTTGCCGTCCTTCACCAGGAGCGCCCCGAACGGGCCTCCCCCGTGGGTGACGGCATAGCGGGCCAGCTCGAAGGCCCGGGCCATGAAAGCGCGGTCCTCCTTCGTGCATGCGGGGTCGTCGGGAGAAGCAGCGGGAAACCCGGCAAACGCGGAAACAGCCGAAAAATGAAGCAGGGCGAGGAGGGCGGCGCGAACAGGGGTACGATTCATGGGGAGTGCACTGCAATAAATATGCCACGGGGGATGGCGGCAGATCCGCACCTGCCGGATTCGCCACGGCCCACACGGCTTCCGCAGGCCGCCGCCGCTATAGTATATAGGCTTATCCCAATCATCAAAGTCGAGTGGCGGCACATTTCCAACTCGTGCGTAGATAGTTGCCCCACGCGGCGGGGCCGTATCCAGCATGCTGCTCGCCCCAGGGCATTGGCTTCGCCTTTACATGGGGAGGCTACCCGCCGATGAATGGGGGCGCCTAACCCCAAGGAACCCCCCCACCTGCCCCACCCCATGCGCTTCGGCCATTTCGACGACAACGCCCGCGAATACGTCATCACCCGGCCGGACACCCCGCGGGCCTGGTCCAACTACCTGGGCGACCGGCGGTACGGCGCGATCATCACGAACAACGCCGGCGGCTACAGCTTCACGCACTCGCCGGCCTCCGGCCGGTTCATGCGCCACCGCTACAACTCGGTGCCGATGGACATGCCCGGACGCCAGTTCTACCTCCGGGACGCGGAGAGCGGCGACTTCTGGTCGGCGGCCTGGCAGCCCGTGGGCAAGCCCCTCGACGAGTTCATCACGACGACCCGCTTCGGGCTCGGCTACGCCGTGATCGAGAGCGACTGGCGCGGCATCCGGACCGAGGCCACGTACTTCGTGCCGCTCGGCCAGGAATTCGAGTACTGGCGCCTGAAGGTGACCAATACCGGAAAGCGTCAGCGGCGGCTCAGCGTGTTCTCGTTCTGCGAGTTCACGACGGAATGGAACCTCACGCAGGACCTCCTGAACCTCCAGTACACCCAGTACATCTCCCAGGCCGACTGGCAGGACGGGTTCATCCTCGCCTCGTCGTGCCGGCGCCTCCCCGAGGACGCCTCCAATTTCGCCAACAACGACCAGTCCCGCTGGTGGTGGATGACCCAGGTCGGCGGGGAGATCGCCGGCTACGACTGCGACCGGGACAGGTTCCTCGGGGCGTACCGGAGCTTTGACCGGCCCGAGGCCGTGGAGGCGGGTGCGTGCAGGAACAGCGACCACATGTCCGACAACGGCTGCGGAGCCATCCAGAGCGATCTCGTGCTCGCGCCCGGCGCCTCGACAGAGGTCCTGGTCCTCCTCGGGATCGGGAGGGCGCCGAAGGCCAAGCGGGCCTGGGCGCGCTTCGGCAACCCGCAGGCGTGCGAGCGCGAGCTCACGAAGCTGAAGGCCCACTGGGCGGGGCTCGTGGGCAAGCTCAACGTGAAGACGCCCGACGCGGACTTTGACCACATGGCCAACGTTTGGGGGTCGTACAACGCCCTGATGACGTTCGAGTGGTCGCGCTCCTGCTCCCTCGTGTACACCGGCGACCAGCGCGACGGCTTCGGCTTCCGCGACACGGTCCAGGATATGATAGGCGTGGCGGGAATGATCCCCAACGAGGTCAAAAAGCGGATCACCCTCATGCTCTCGGGCCAGGACTCGACCGGGGGCGCGCAACCCGAGATCCGACCCTGGGCCCACGTCCCCGGAAAGATGAAGCCCACCCCGGCGCAGAACTACCGAAGCGACGACTGCCAGTGGTTTTTCAATGCCGTGCCCGTCTACGTCGCCGAGACCGGCGACGTCGGCTTCTACGACGAGGTGGTCCCCTACGCGGACAAGGGCCGCGCGACGGTCCTCGGCCACCTCCGACGCGCCCTTGAGTTCAACCTCGAGCGGACGGGTGCCAACGGGCTTCCTTGCGGGCTCCTGGCCGACTGGAACGACTGCCTGAAGCTCGGCTACAAGGGCGAATCCGTCTTCGTGGCGTTCCAGGTTCGCTACGGCCTGAGGGCCTACGCCGAGATAGCCTCCGGGCTTGGCCGAACCAAGGAGCAACGCTGGGCGCTCGCGGAGCTCGCAAGGATCGACGAACGGATAAAGAAGGTCTGCTGGGACGGCGCGTGGTTCATCTGGGCCATAAGCGATGACGGCGTCGTTTTCGGCACCCGGAAGGCCCGCGAGGGCCAGGTCTACCTGAACACCCAGTGCTGGGCGGTGCTGTCGGGTGCGGCTTCCCCCGTGCAGGCGAGGCAGGCGCTCGACTCCGTCCACAAGCGCCTGGCCTCGGAGTACGGCGTCGCGCTCTGCAACCCGCCGTTCGAGAAGACCTCCGTGAAGGTCATGCGGGCCGTGCTCTTTAACCCCGGCAACAAGGAGAATGGGGGCATCTTCAGCCACACGCAGAGCTGGATCGTCCTCGCCGAGATCGCGCGGGGCGACGGCGACCGGGCCTACGAGTATTACAGGGCCTTCATGCCCGCCGCCCAGAACGACCGGGCCGAGATCCGCGAGATCGAGCCCTACGTGCATTGCCAAAGCACCTTCGCCCCCACCTCGAAGAGGCCCGGGCGCTCAAGGATTCCCTGGCTCTCGGGCACGGCCTCGTGGGCCCACTACACCGCGACGCACTACATCCTCGGAATCAGGCCCGAGGTGGGCGGACTCCGCATCGACCCCTGCATTCCGAAGGCTTGGCCCGGATTCACCGCGACCCGGGAGTTCCGCGGGAAGACGATTTCCATCGAGGTGCAGAACCCCGCCGGCGTCTGCCGCGGCGTGAAGCTGCTCACGATCGACGGGCGGCCTTTGCCGAGCAACCTGGTGCCCGTCTCGGAGCTCAGGGACGGGGCGGCCGTTGTGGCTGTCCTGGGTTAGGCCTTCGGCGGCTTCCCTGATCAGCGAGCGGACAGGAGGCTTTCCATGGCGGCACACACCGCCTCCGGCTTCTCGATTCCCGGTGCGTGGCCGCTATCGGGAACGATCACGAGGCTTGCTCCGGGAATCCGGGCGGCAAAGTCCCTCCCGTCCTCGAGCGGGATAATGCGGTCGTTCGCGCCCCAGACCACGAGCGTCGGAACCGTGATCAACCCGAGTTGGTCGTCGACGCATTCCTCGAGAATCGCGCGGTTTGAAAAGATCGAATGAATTGTCCAGCCGTCGCCGTTCGCCAGGCTGGCGGCAAACTTTGCGCGCGCAGCCTCGTCTGAGCTCCGTGCAGGGTCGAAGAAGACCGCAGACAGCAGGCCCTTCGAACCGCCAAGGGAAAGTCCCGGGTGGGCCCCGGAAAGCATCGCCTCGGACAGGTGCCGGTGTCCCGCCGCATCCACCAGCACCAATCGGTCCGGCCTGGGAAGGGCAAACGCCGAACCTGGCCCATTTTTGGGGTCAAGGGACTCAACGGTATAGCGGGCTGCGACCCAACCCCCGAGAGACTCTCCCGCGAGGGCAAATTCCCCGACCCGCTCGACCCGAAGGAATTCCCCGAGGAAATCGACCCAGGTCTGGATCCCGTACTCGATGATCGGCTTCGCCGAGCCGCCGAAACCGAGCAGGTCGGGGGCGAGAACGCGGTGGTGGGCGGAAAGCCGCGAGATGCAGGCTCCCCAATCCCCCTTGGCGCTGCTGCCAAGGCCATGGATCAACACAACCGCGGGCCCGGAGCCCGCGTCGTAGTATTCGATGCGCTGGCCGAAAAGGCTCACCGAGCGCACCGGGGGAAGCTCATCACCCTGGGAGGTCTGCGCGGCGGCCCCACAAAGCAGCAGGAGGCCGATCATGCGTGGTAGGGAGGTCATTTCCCCGGGGAATAGCGAAAAGGCCTCGGGAAGTCTACGGCTTCTTGCTGATGCCGGAGGTCTCCCCTTGGGGAGCGATTGGGGCATGGCGGCCCGCAGGCTGAAAAAAGGGGCCCCGTCCCATAAGGTCGGGGCCCCAGGGTAATCGTTAAGCGGGACCGAGGCCTACTTCGTGATCTCGTGGTAGGACCCGTTCGAGACCGACGTGCGGACCTTCGCCGCCTCCGCGTTCCAGTCGACCAGCAGGCCCTTGTCGTGAAGGGTATCCAGGAACTCTCCCAGGCGCACCCCGGTCGGAAATGCGATGACCACGATGTGGGTCGTCTTCTCGCGGCCGACGATGGCACGGTAGAGGTTAAGCTTCGCATCCTTGAACCCCGCGGCGTCGAAGATCGCCCTCAGCGCGTCCAGGTCCTTCAGGTAGGCCGGCTCGTCCGTGCACACGATGCCGGTGTTGTACACGACGCCCCCGTCGTAGACGCCCTCATTGCGGATGCCCTTGTAGAGCGTGCTCGATCCGAGGTGGCGCTGGTCCTTGAGCTGGGCCAGGATGACGTCCAACTCCGGATAGTTCTTGAGCTTGTCCTGGTCCTGATAGAGCTCCGCGGCGGAGGCGAATGACGAGACGACGAAGATCCCGTGCGAGCTGCTGCCGGCAAAGTCGCCCTCCCAAACGTGCCGGTAATGCTCGACTCCGATCCGAGCCTTGACCAGGGCGTTGATCTTGGCGATCGCCGCGACGTAGGCATCGGTGTCCTTGGTTTGGACTTCCTGAACGACGAGCACCGGCAGGGCGCCCGGAGCCGCGGCGGGGGCGACGTCGGCAAACAACGAACCGGTGGCCATCGAGAGGACGGCGGACAATGCGAGCAGTCTTGTTTTGATCATGGGTCTTTCCTAGGGGGCCGGCGACGGAAAGGGAAAGGCTGTACCATTGCGAGGCTCGGCGGGTGGGTATTACGTTGGAGTTCGACGCCAGTAGGCCCGCGGCCTTGGGGGCTGTAGTCGATCTTATACAAGCCATTAGCCGGTCGCATGGGCCCAGCGCAATGCCTATATATTGTTCCACGGCGGCCCTTCCCAAATCCGGAACCTGTAGGCGCCCATATTGTCGTGTAACCTGCAGTCCCAATCCGTTGGCAGCCAATGAAACCCGAATCGCAAGCGAGGGCCTCCCTTCCGATCTCAAACTGGTTGCGATTCCGAGAAGTCGGTGTGACATTCGCGCGAAGCACCCTTCCTACCATGTCCTTGCCGAGAACTCTCATTGCCGCCCTCGCCTTCCTGGCATTCGCAGGGCTGGGGCTCGCAGACGAGGTGCCCTCGAAGCACGACGTGCTGAAGGCGATCTCGGTGATGGAGAAAAACCTCTCGAGTCCCGAGGCGACCGAGGCCGCGAAGACAATCGTCATCTATGCCCAGGTGAGCGACGACGTGCTGGTCGACATCGGACCCGAGCAGCTCCCGTGGCTCGACGAGGACTGGGGCATGGCCAAGGAGCGTGAGCAGTCCTGCAAGTCGCTCCTCCTTGCCGCGTTTGTCGCCGGCGATGTCCGGTCGCAGATCAAGAACGACAAGGCGGAGGACGACACCTACTCAGGCTGGATCTTCGCGATCGACTCGTACAACCGCCTGCGCGCCAAGCAGCCCTTCGAGAGTCCCTCGATCGACGGCCTCTCAAAGATGCGCGCCGACGGGACGCTCCTGCAGCATGCCAGGGACGTCCGCAAGAAGGAGGAGGAAGAGGACCAGGAGGCGGCGCCCAAGCGCCCGCTGGCCTAGGCCTTGAAGCTCCGCCACCTGTCGAGAGGAAGGTTCGCGAGCGCGATCAGCGCGATCTGGCTCAGGACAAAAGCGGAGAGCCACCAGAACGCCGCGTCAGTGAACCCGTAGCTGTGGAGGCCGATGCCCAGCATGTTGGTGCCGAACCAGCTCCAGCTGGTCACGATGTTCCCGAAGACGGCAAGGCACATGAGCCCGCGCTGCCTCACGAGGCCGCCCCAGCGCGCGTGCAGGATGAGCGCGTTCCAGACCACGATGATCAGGGCGCCGTTCTCCTTCGGGTCCCAGCCCCAGAACCGACCCCAGGACTGGTCGGCCCAGATGCCGCCAAGGGTCGTCCCGACAAAGCTGAACAGGGTAGCAAAGCAGACGATGCCGTAGACCATGCGGGCGAGCGCGTCGGCGGTCGCCTTGTCGAGGGTCTTCGTGAAGATCCCGCGCAGGATGTAGATGACCGCAAGCACGCCCGCCAGGAAGGTCGAGGCGTAGCCGATCGTGACCACGACGACGTGCGTCCCGAGCCAGAAGTTCGAGTCGAGGACGGCCCGCATCATCTCGAGCGTGTCGCCGGCAAGCGCCAGGTGCTGCGCGATGATCAGCGTCGCGAACCCGATCATGCCCGCCGCGGCGGTCCCGATCGCGTTCTTGTAGACCGCCTCGAGTATCAGGCACAGGGCCACCGAGCCCCACCCGATGAAGATGGCCGAGGAGTAGAGGTTCGTGACCGGCGGCCTTCCCTCAAGCCACATGCGGGTCGCTATCCCGAGGGTCGCGATCGTCCATCCCAAGGCCACCAGGCCGAACGCCGTCCTCCGGGAGGCCTCGGGCCATTTGATCCACGAGAGCGCGGAGAAGAGGAAGGCCCCGAGGTACATCCACATGCCGGCGTAGAAGGGCTGCGCGGCGTTGAAGATCGTCTCGATCCTGGCCTTCTCGACCTGCTTCGGGAAGTGCTTCTCGAGGCTCGCCTGGTAAAGGCCAACGATGTGCTGGAACCTCTCGGAGTCGCCCCCCTGCCAGGCGTAGCCCATCCCCGCGTAGGCGAGCACGGCGGGGTTCACCTCTCCCTTGGAGAACGTCTCGAGGAGCGCGTGGCCGCTGTTGTGCCAGGCGTTCGGGTCGTCGCCCTCGTCGGGCGGGATGGCGAGCAGGTCGGTGCTCTCCGACATCGTCACAAACTTCTGGCCCTCCTCGAGCATGGCGGCGGCCTTGGCCTCGTCGTGGGGCTTGCCCTCCTCCTTCGCGCGGACGGCCGCGACGCCGTCCACCAGATTCTCCTGCAGACGGAGCAGTTCGCCGAGGAAGTCCTTGGACCCGTCGGGCATGACCGCGCGCCGCAGCCGCAGGTAGTGCGAAAGGTTCCCGTAGAGCTGGACCACCGACGACTGGAAACGGCTCCTGTTCTGCGCATCGACAGGCTCGGCAAGCTTCTCCTGGGCCACGATGTCCTGGATATGGGGCGCAATCTCATTGAATGAGAACCTTCTCCTTCTGCTCGGAAGGAATCCGACAAGCGCCATGACCTGCTCCGACTTTTTTGAATAATGGATCGAGATCGTGTCTTCGGTCTGGCCGATCAATGCCTGAAGGTCGGGATCATCGACGACGAAGACACTGTATCCGTCCGCCTTTTCGGGAGCAAAAAACACGTCCAGCAGCCATTGGTTCGGGGACAGCTCCACCCGCTCCTGCGTCATGACCATCTGCCTTCCCTGAATCTCCAGAAGCGAGCTCCGCGCCAAGGAATTAAGCGGCTTGAACCTGCCCTCGGACAGAACGGGAATTCTTGAAAAAGCCTCCACACCGGGTTGTTCCGCGACGGGCGGCACGAATATGCCGGAGAGTGCGCAAAGGGCCGCTATCGCCACCACGTAGAGGGGCATCCTGCGCGTCATGCGGCCCTCCTTCGTGCGAAGCCCACCAGGTGGATCAGGAACTGGATCACAAGCCCGAGCGTGATGGCGCCGCAGGCGATGTAGGGCGCAAGCCAGCTTGGGTTGCGCACGACCTCAAGGATCGTCGTGTGGTCGTTGTTGTCGAAACTCTGCTGGTAGTAGGTGAGCCCCGCATACCGGAGCGGGTTGTTCATGTAGATCAGGACCTCCCGGCTCGGGCCCCCGTCGGCGGGGTTGATCTGGATCCTGCTTGAGAAGTTCTTCGGGATGTCGGTGCCCGGGTAAAGGTCGTGGCTGAATTTTATGAGCTTCAGGGAATAGGGCTGGTAAATCCGCTTCGGGCGCATCGCGAGCTTCCAGGTCCTGCCCGCAAAGTCGAAGGTCTGGGGGTTGCCCAGGAGCGGCGAGACGACCCAGGTGCCGAGGCTCCCGTCGGGACCCACGAGCTCCACGAACGCGGCCGGCACGTTCCGCTCATCCTCCTTGTAGGTGACCTCAACCGGTGTCACCGCCAGCATGGTGCCCATGCCGCTCGTCGCGAGCGACGGCGGGGCGTTCGGCACCTGCGAGCGCATCTGGACCGATGCGTTCGGGTAGTAGGCCTTGGGGACAACCCTGAAGGGAAGGCTCGGGTTCTGCACCACGGTGCCCTTGGACAGAATCGACTCGGGGATCGCGGTCACCTCGTCCGTGGCCGGGTCGGTGGCGTTGATGATTGCGAACTCGTTCTGGCGGCTGCTCTCGGCGTAGTTCTTGGTCTCGCCCTCGTCGATCCGCATCTGGAAGTCCTTCTGCAGGAGGCCCGAGATGAGTTCGCCCACCAGGAGCAGGATGAGGCCCAGGTGGGTGATCCAGATGCCCGCCTTCCTCCAGCCCAGCCTGAACCGGTAGAGGTGGCCCGCGATCAGGTTTGCCAGGAGCAGGCCCCCGATCGCATAGCCGCCCGGGAAGACCGGCACCTGGAGGCTGCCGACCTTCGCCGTCACGATGAAGGAATGGAAGAACTTGTGCTGGACCGCCCACACCCCGAGGTTCACCTGGTCGAGCGTCGCCCAGAAGATCAGGATGATCGAGAGCGCCAGGAGGACGACCGTCAGCTTCAGCGAAACGAGGATGGCTTTGGCCTGCTTGAAGGTTTCGTTCATCACTTATTGCGGATGCACCGAGTGCAGGAAATCGAGGAATGCGGGCTTCGCCGCCTTAACCGAGGTGCCGGGGCCCGACAGCTTGAAGAACCAGGTCGCCCCCCCGAAGGGGATGATGGCCCCGAGGATCGCCTTGTTCTTGGGGTCGCCCGCCGAGAAAAGCTCCACGAGGGTGATCTTGAGGCCGCCCTGGTCCAACCGGGTCACGGCGCCGTCCAGCTCCCCGGCGGAAAGCGGGGAAAGGGCGATCTGGCCGCGCCAGCGGTTCACGTTGGCGAGCTCGCCGCCCACGTCGCCCGGGAAGGCCGTGACCGAGAGGTCGGAGTCGCCGTCGCTGCCGGGGACCGAGTAGCTTGCCTTGCGCATCGCCCCGGCGGGCTTCTGGGCCCAGCCCGCGGGCGCCTGCCAGGAAAGGCCGTCGCCCGAGGCCGTGGGTACGGCGGTGTCCGCCATCGAGGCGCCCGGCGCAGGGGCCGCCGGGGCTGCCGTGCCGCCCTGGTCCGCGGCTGCCGCGGGCAGGTCCGGCTCCTTCTCCTTCGGCACCCGGTACACGCTCACCTGGTCATCGCCGCACGCCGAAAGAAGCAGCGATACCGCTGCCAGGGCCATAATTCGGGAACACGGTGACATGGAGGGTCAACACTCCTGCCTCGCCGCGAAAAACTCAACCCTGTTCCGCTCTCAGGGGCGCCCGGCCGTCCGCGAACTCGGCCTCAAGCCGCTGGCCCGGCGTTATGCCGGCCCTTCGGGTCACGGGCGTTCCCTTGTCGTCCCGCATGATGGCGAAGCCCCGGTTGAGGACCGACAGCGGGCTCGCTCCCTGGAGACGCTTGTAAAGGGAGAGGAGCCTGTGGGACTCGATCTGCACCCGGGTCTCCGGCGAGGCCCGGTCGAGGCGCGACGCCGCCTCGGATAGCCCCTGGCGCTTCTGCTGGACGCTCGAGCGGAGCGCCGACCCGAGGCGGTTCGCCATGTCGTCAAGCCTGAGGAAACCCCGCTCGACGAGCGCCGACGGCGACAGGAGCCGCAGCCGCGACCTTCCGTGTGCGACCCTCTCCCGCGAACGTTCCAGGGTCTCCGAGACGCACGAGGCCATGGCGCTCGCGGCGGCCTCCGTCCGCTCCGCATAGCTCACGAAGCCGCTCGTGATGAGCTCGGCCGCCGCGCTCGGCGTCTCCGCGCGGCGGTCGGCCGCAAAGTCGCACAGCGTGAAGTCGATCTCGTGTCCGACCGCCGAGATAGTCGGCACCGCGCACGAGGCCACCCCCCTGACCAGCGGCTCCTCGTTGAAGGCCCACAGGTCCTCGATGCTTCCGCCCCCTCGGCCGATCACTATCAGGTCGAAGATCCCGAGGGACTGGGCGAGCCGGAGCATGTCGACCATCTCCGCAGCGGCACCCTCGCCCTGCACCTTGGAGGGAAGCACGACGACCCTGCCCTTCCAGCCCCGGCGGATCAGGATCCTCATGAAATCCTGCACGGCGGCGCCGGTGGGCGAGGTCACGAAGCCCACCGTCCCGGGCATCTGGGGAATCGCCTTCTTGCGGCCCGCATCGAACAGGCCCTCCTCGGAGAGGCGCCGCTTCAGGGCCTCATACTCGCGCTGGAGCGCCCCCACCCCGTCGTCCACCAGGGTCTTCACGACCAGCTGGTACTGGCCGCGCGGCTCGTAGACGCTCACGCTCCCGAAGGCGACAACCTGGAGCCCGTCCCGGAGCTTCACCGTCTGGCGCGCGGCCTGCATCCGGAACATGACCGCGGAGAGCTGGGCCCCGGCGTCCTTGAGCGAGAAATAGACGTGGCCGCTCGGCTGGATGCGCAGGTTTGAGACCTCGCCCTTTACCCAGCAGGCGTCGACGCCCCCCTCCAGGACCTGCTTCACCCGCCGGGTGAACTCGGTGACCGTGAGGGGCCGCGGGCCGGCGGAGGCCTCTCCTAGTTCAACTGGCCCGCTTGACATACTTCTTGCGGACGATGTTCACGACGAAGGTCGCCACCGCGATGACCCCGACGCCGTAGGAGATGAGCAGGAAGTTCCCGTTGAAGACGCCCTTGCCCACCACGATGGCCCCGACGGCCCACGGCAGGATGCAGAGCCAGGAGACGACCATATAGAGGCGGAACGGCACCTCGGCCAATCCCAGTATGTAGGACTGGAGAGCAAACGGCGGACCCGGGGTCAGCCGCAGGGTGAGGGAGATCGAGAGTGCGTTCTCCGGCGTCACGCTCGGGATGCTGTAGCCATAGCGCTTGACCACCTTGGACAGGATCGGCCGGAGCGCGTAGCGGGCGAGGTAGTAGGTGAAGGCCAGGTTGAAAGCGATCGCCAGCATCATTGCTGCGATCACTCCCAGCATGGTCATCTGCGGGGCGAAGAGCTCGCCGGCCGTGAGCGTGAAGACGGAAAGAGGGGCTCCGAACGCCGGCAGGAACGCCGTGGCGATCAGAAAGGTGGCCGGGCCGGTGCTCCGGATGACCTCGAGGCCCCTCTGGATGAGGACCCGGTAGTCGAGGCCCCTCAGGACCAGGACTGCCACCACGATCGCCAGGACCGCGAGGATCCCAAGCGGCACGAGCGGGAGCTTTTTCTTGGGGGCCGGGGCCTCGGGCTGCATGGACCCGAGCCTGCCCTCCCCGGCAACCGACCGTCAAGAACTCGCGGACGGACCGCACCTTATATCGGCTCGCATGGTCCGCGCCGGTTCGTTGTCATGGCATTCCGTGGCTTCCCCCACCCAAGAACCCGGATTCCGAGCGACGGCTCCCGCCGCGTGGGCCGCACTCTTGCTCGTAGGTTGCCTGATTTTTTCCGCAACGAGCCCCGTCAGGAGGGTGGAGGGCGCCGCGCTCAACCCCTGGCACCACTACGAGTATCTCACCGAGGGCTTCGCGCACGGGCACACCTACCTCTCGGTCTCCCCGCCCAAGGAGCTGCTGGCGATGGCGGATCCCTATCTTCCCACGGCCCTGCCGGGGCGACGTCTTTGGGATGCGAGCCTCTACCAGGGCAGGTACTACATGTATTACGGCCCGGCACCGGCCGTGGTTCTCATGCTCCCCTGGAGGGCCCTCACGGGCCACATGATGGACCAATGGGTCGCGGTGGCCCTCTTCGCGCTGATCGGCATGGCCGGCCTCGGGAGGCTCTGCCTGGAACTGCGCAACCGGCACTTCCCGGGGCTCTCCGACCTGCGCCTTGGGGCCGTGATCGTGGTCGCATTCCACGCGTCATGGCTTCCGGTTCTCCTGCGCAGGCCCGCGTTCTGGGAGCTGCCGATCACCGCGGCCATCGCCTGCGTGTGGTGGGCCCTCTTCTTCCTGTGGCGGTTTCAGGTCTCGGGTGGGCGGATGCGGCACGCCCTGGCCCTGGGTGCGACGCTCGGGATCCTCATCGGCAGCCGCGCCACCTACCTGTTCTCGGCAGCGTGGATCCTATGCCTCCTGCTCGTTCCAACGGCCCCTGGAGCCGGCAAGTTTCGTTTGCGGCCCGCATTCTCGGCCGCGCTCCTGGTCGGGTTGGCCGGGATTTCGCTTCTCCTCTACAACTACGAACGCTTCGGCAGCCCCACGGAGTTCGGGGCCAGCTTCCAGCTTTGGGGGGCCGACTACCGCGGCACGCACTTCCTCGACCCCCACTACGTCCTCTTCAACGCATGGACCTACTTCCTCTCGACGCCGAGCCTTGGACGTTACTTCCCGTTCCTCCACCCGACCTGGCCTGACGCGTTCCCGCCGGGCCACATGGGCCTGGAGGAGGTGCACGGAATCGTGTTTGCAATGCCGGTGCATCTCGCCGCTTTGGGCGCAGTCGCCCTGGCGTGGCGAAGGGCGCGTGACCCGGGATCGCGGCCGCTCGCGGTCGTGGCCGCCGGCTCTGCGGGTGTCTTTCTCTTTTCGGCGGCAATCCTCCTCACCTGGGGCGGCCTGTGCTCCCGGTACGTCGCGGAATTGTGCGCCGGGCTCACCGTGCTTACGGCGGTGGGCCTCCTCGCCGCCCTTAGTCCCGGGCGCCCCAGGATTTTGAGGCTCCTCGCCGCAGGCGCCTCGGTCTGGACAATCGGCTATACCTGGCTCGTATCCGCGGATTTCAAGAGCACGATGAAGCGGATTAGCCCCGCTTCGTACGGCGCCCTCGCCCACGCGTTCGACTATCCCAGCCTTTGGCAATCCCGCCGGCAGGGAGAGGTGTTCGGACCGGTGGACTTGGTGGTCCGCGTTCCGTCCGGCGCGCCGGTCGACACCTGGACCCCGCTCATGGCGAGCGGCCGGCCCGGCCTGTCCAACGTTCTTGCCCTTGAGCGGGTCGGGGCCGACCAGTTCCGCTTCCGGCTCGCGGATGACGAGCACACCGAAGTCATCTCTCCCGTGGTCACGCCAAGGGACGGGGTCCTGCGGGTCCATGTCGAGGCGCCCTGGCTTTACCCCCCCGCCGAGCACCCCTATTGGGACGCGCTTCCCGGAAGGAGCCGGGAGCTCCAGTCGCTCTATCTGATCCGGACGGAGGCCGGCGAGGCCCGCACCGAGTGGAGCCGCCCCTTTGACCCGGTCCAATACCAGCCGACGCTCAGATCCGAAGATCCGCAGAAACCCGGCTCCCCGTGGGTCCTGTCGCTCACCCATTCGGGCGACCCAGCCGCGGAAATCGCGAGGCCATGAACCCCGGCGCCCATTCCGCGAGGTCACGAACGCTCGCGCTCGCCGTGCCCGCGGCCGTGGCCCTCTTCTACGCGCTCGGCCACCTCACCTGGTACCTGGGCACCCCCTTGGGGCGGGTGCCCGTGCTCGACGAGCGGGAGAACATCGACCTGGCCCTCGCGATCGCAGGCCGGACACTCGAGCACGTCCCGTTCTACCGCGCCCCCGGTTACGCGCTTGTCCTTGCGCTCCTGCGCGGTGCCGGCGTTTCCGCGGCAGGCCTCTTCCCTGCGGCCCTTGTCCTCGGCGCCGCGCTCCACGCATTGAACGCGGCGCTGGTGGCGGCCCTGTCGCGGCGCTGGTTCGGGACCCGCGCCGGACTCCTGGCGGGACTGCTCTTCGCCCTGGACCCCGTGCTTGTCCACTACGCCACCCAGGCGCTCGACTCCACGCTCTCCCTTTCCCTGTTCCTCGCGGGGATGAACCTCCTGGTGAGCGGAGCGCGTGTGGGAGGGAAGGCCTCCGCGTGGGCCGGAGCCAGCCTCTCGTGGGCGGGCGCAGGCCTGGTGCGGCCCAACTTCCTGCTTCCCTGGGCGGCGCTCCTGCCGGCTGCAGCCGTGCTCCCGGGCGCCCGAGTGAGGCGGCTTGTCGCCTCGCTCGCCGGGGTGCTGCTCCTCGGAGCCATGGCCCTGTGGCAGGAGCGCGTCGGAGGGGTGGCGAGCTTCATGCCCTGGCAGGGGGCCTACAATCTCTGGGCGGCGAACCGCCCGGGCGCCAACGGGCGGTTCTACACCCAGCACGTGAGTATTCCGCCCGAGGCCGCGCGCGGAAACCCGGCGCGAGCCGAGTCGGTGCTGCTGTACCAGGCGGAGAACAAGGGCGCGCCCGCGGACATCCCCGGGATGAACGCCTACTGGCGCGGGAAATTCGTGGAGGAGGTTACCGGGCACACCGCGCGCTGGGCCTCGCTCATGGCCCGCAAGCTCTATGCGCTGCTCAACAACTGGGAGCAGTACAACAACAAGACCTACGCCTTCCACAAGGCGCTCTCCCCCTGGCTATCGTGGAATCCCATATGCTGGGGCATCCTCCTCGTCCTCGGGGTCGCCGGGGCCGCGCGCCTCGGCTCCGAATCCCCAGGCCAGGCGATCCTGCTCTCTTGGGTCGCGCTTGCACTCGTGGTCTCGATCGCGCTGTTCTTCGTGAGCGCGCGGTTCCGGCTCCCGCTTGCGGCCCTCCTCGCCGCGCTTTCCGGCGGATTTCTCGGCGCCCCCAGGTTCTGGACCGCGTGGCCGCTCCCGGGCCGCGTGCGCCTCGGGCTGTCGGCGGCCCTGGCCGCCCTCGTCGCCTTCTCCACGATCGGCGGCGTCGCCGACCGGTCAACCTATGTGCAGGACCACGCGCTCCTGGCGCGGGCGGCGTTCACCGTCGGCGACGACTCGCTCGCGTTAAGCGAGGCAACCGAGGCGCTGAAACTCCAACCCTGGCATCCCGACGCCCTCGCCATTGCGGCGGCCGCCCGCAAGGAGCTTTCCGGGACGGCGCCGCGCCCATGACTTTGCGGAAGCCAGCCCCGGCCGCCGTCGCCGGCATGCTCGCGCTCCTCCTCTGCGCCGTGGCATCGCTCTGGCTGGCGGACGGCGTGGCACCCTGGGAGGGGGACCGGGCGAACCTCTGGCACCACTACGAGTACCTCGCCGATGGCTTCCTCCACGGGCACACGTACCTCTCCGTGGAGCCGGCGCCGGAGCTGGCAGGCCTGAGGGACCCGTACGACCCCGCGGCCAACGAGCCGTATCGCCTCTGGGACGCCAGCCTGTATCAGGGAAAATATTACCTTTATTACGGCCCTACCCCGGCGCTGGCGCTCATGGTCCCGTGGCAGGCGCTGACCGGCCACGCCCTTCCCCAGAGGACCGCCGTTGCGGTGTTCGCCATCGTGGGCATGGCCGCGCTGGCCCGGCTGCTGTGGGAGGTGCGCCTTCGCCATTTCCCGGGGGTGTCGGCGGCGGCCTACGGATTCGTCGTCCTGGTAGCGTTCCACGCGTCCTGGCTGCCCGTCACGCTCCGAAGGCCGGGCGTCTGGGAATTGCCCATCGTCGCGGCGGACGCCTGCCTCTGGGCGGCGCTCTATTTCCTCTGGAAATTCCACGACTCGGGACGAAGGACCGGGTGGGCCCTCGCGACCGGGGTGGCGCTTTCCCTCCTCATGGGCTCCCGGGTGACGAACGTCCTCGCGGCGGGCCTGGTGACGCTTCTGATGCTCGTGCCGCCCGCGGGCGGGCGGTCCCGGGGGATCCCCTGGCGCGCAGCGGGTCTCGGGGCCCTCGCGGCTGCGGCAGGCGGGCTCGCTCTCCTGGCATACAACCACGCGCGCTTCGGGAGCTGGGGCGAGTTTGGCCAGAGCTACCAGCTCTGGGGCATCAATGAGCGGCACCTCCGGCACTTCGACCCCTCGTTCATCCCGTTCAATGCCCGCCTCTACCTGACATCGGTGCCGGTCCTAAGCCCCTATTTCCCCTTCCTGCGCGGTGCGTGGCCCAGCCCGCCGGACGGCTATATCGCGACCGAGGAGATGCAGGGCGTCCTCTTCGTGATGCCCGTTCACCTCGCCGGCCTATTCGCGGCCGGTTGGGCCTGGGCGAGGCGCGGAAACGGCGAGGCGCGGCCGCTTGCGGTCACGCTCGCCGGTGCGGCGGGCGCCTCACTGCTGGCGGCGGCCCTCCTGTTCTGCTTTGCGGGCGCATGCTCGCGCTACGTCACCGAGCTCATGGGGGGCTGGACCGTGCTGACCGCCGTGGGCCTCTTCGTGCTCCTGGGGCGACCCGGCGAAAGGGGCGCGCGTGCCCGCAGGTTCGTTGCCTTCGCAGCCGCGGCGTGGACGATCGCGGGTGTCTGGCTTGCCTCGGCCGAATTCCGCGGGTTCATGCGCCAGACGGAGCCCCGCGTCTACAGGGCCGCCGCCCATCTGCTCGACCTTCCGAGCTCGTGGTGGATCCGGGCCCACGGTGTCGCCTTCGGGCCGCTTGACCTCGATCTGCGCGTGCCGGCCTCGGCGCAGGGTGACACCGTGCTCGTCGCAAGCGGTCGGCCCCAGATGGTGGACCAACTCATCGTGTCGCCGATCGACGCAGGCCACGTGCGCCTCGTTCTCGCCGAGAACAGCCACATCACCCTCCAAACCGGCCCGCTGGATCGCAGGGATGGCCGCCTCCATGTCCGCCTGGAGGCCCCCTGGCTCTATCCCCCCAGGGAGCACCCCTTCTGGGACCCCTATTCCCCCGGGTCCAGGGACCGGCTCCAGGCGCTGGTCTCGATGACGGTGGAGGGCAAGGTGTACAGCGCGCGCGCCGCGCACCCGTTCGACGCCGCGGCATTCGACCCCGTCGTGCTTGGCGCCGACGGGGCTGCCCAGGGGTCGCCTTTCGTCGAGGCCATCGCAAGGGCGCCCGCCCCGCGCTAGGGCCGCGCAAGCCTCAGCTCACCGCGGTGTGGAGGGCGCAGAAGCGCTCAAGGCCCCGGGTCGACGCATCCTCAAGCTGTTGCGCGCCGACGCCCGCGGCGGCCATCCGCTCCGCGCGCACCGACCAATAGCCCTGCTCGCCCGCGAGTCCAAAGCCGAGGGTGTCCGTGGCACCGGCGGCCAGGTTCAGGAGGAGCGAAAGCTGGGGGGCTGCCGTGTCCCGTTCGGGCGCGTAATGGCTTCCAATCGCCGAAGTCATCGGGTCGGGGAAGCGCCACTCGCTCAGGATGAATGCCGCCGCATCGCAATTTGAGAACCCGACGAGACCCGTTTCCCATTCCCCGAGCGCTCCGCCGGTGATGGGGTCAAAGGTCACCTTGTGCGACCCGCTCCTCGCCACGCTTCCCAGGGCAAAGGAGCCCTGCGAGCGCAACAGACCCGAGGAGTACGTGAGGCCCTCGAGGGCGATCTTCCCGATCGAGCGCAGGAGCCCGGCTGAATACGCCTCCTGGGCGTCGACTCCGATCAGGTTGGCCAGGGACTCCATGATCAGCGCGGTCAGAAGGGAATTCTCGCGAAGCTCGGCACCGGTTATCCCGTAAAGGCGGAGGTTCTGGTTGGTCATCTGCACGACCGCCGCGAATCCCGCGATCGTGTAGATCTCGCTCATCCCCACCCGCGCCAGGGCCTGCTCCAGCGAGGAATACTCCGAGCCCACGCAGTAGACGGGGCTGTTCGCCACGCGGATGATCCGGGCCGTGAGCGCAGGATCGCATTTCAGGAGGGCCGCTATGTCACCCATGTCCACGTCGGGGTCCTGGGTCATTTTCCGGAGACGAGAAAGGACCTGCGGGGCGGCAGGCATCGTCTTCATGACGTGCATCAACGTTTCACGGGGGACGGTACTGGTGGTCATTTTAATGTGCCACGATCCCCCGGGGGTTCTGCCCCGCGAGCTCGCACCCAAAGTGGACCCCAAAGGCAAACGGATTGCTTGCCTAAAGGTGCCATGTCCCGGAATGCCCCGCGCGGCTGTCCCGTGAAGACCGCAACACTCAGGATATCGTACCTAATCCACCGCGCTTTAATATCTTCCGTGAATTATAAATGATACAACCACGTACGCCACAAGGCCCTCGGCCAGCGTGCCGGGCTTGCCCCGCCGCGATGAAGTTTCGACCTCCCAGGCCGGTCAAGATTCAGCCGCCAAGGACGGCCTGCGAATCCTTGAGCCCGACCCCGCTCAACCTGAGCCGGGCGGATTCCAGGAGCAGCTGGGCGAGCTTTACTGCGGCTGGCCCCGGGGCGAGTCCCTCGGGCCTTATGTTGGAGACGCAGTTGCGGTCGGCGTCCGTCCTGCCCGCGTGCGGCTGGAAGGTGAAATAGGCACCCAGGCTGTCAGGGGACCCAAGGCCCGGTCGCTCGCCCAGGAGCATGAGGGAATGCCGAGCGCCCACCGATGCGCCCACCTCGTCCTGGAACTTCACCCGGGCAAACGGGGCTACAAAGACGGGGAAGATCGTCCAGCCCGCGGATCCCAGGAGAGGGAGCAGCCGCCCCAAGACGGCCGAAGCGTGGCGCTCCGCGGCAAGCGCGGAGAGCCCGTCCGAGACAATAACGGCAAGGTCCCGGGCGCCCCAGGCGGCCCGGCCGTCCTCGAGCGCCCTGCGCGAGGCGGGGGCGAGGCTTCTGCCCTTGTCGGGCCTCAGGAGGTAGGTGCGGCGGTCCCCAGCCCCGGTCGATATCCTGAGGGTCCCAACACCCATCCGCTCCAGCGCCTCCTCGACCACGCCCGGATGGAACTCCTCCATGACGGCGTCCCGGGCGCGGGCATGGGCCAGACGAAAGTCGAGGAGCTCGGCCGTGCGCTGGCTTCCGCCGGCCCGCCCGAGGGCGATCCGGGCACGCGTGAATCGCCTGAGATCGGCCCAGGAGTCGCCCCGCCGCCGCGCGGAATCAGGGAGGCCGGCGTTGGGATCAACCATCTCCATGGTCGAGCAGCGGATGGCGGCCTCCTATCGTCCGGAGCATGCCCCCCTTGTCGGTGATCTGCATCCTCTCGAGCCAGGCCTCAAACTCCGGCGCCGGCCGCAGCCCGAGCACCTGCCTCAGGTAGTGGCTGTCGTGGAACGACGTCGACTGGTAGCCGAGCATGATGTCGTCGGCGCCCGGGACACCCATCACGAAATTGCAGCCCGCCACCCCAAGGAGCGTGAGAAGCGTGTCCATGTCGTCCTGGTCGGCCTGGGCGTGATTCGTGTGGCACACGTCGACCCCCATGGGCAGACCGAGGAGCTTACCGCAGAAGTGGTCCTCAAGGCCGGCCCGGACGATCTGCTTGCCGTCAAAAAGGTACTCGGGGCCGATGAAGCCCACGACCGTGTTCACGAGGAGCGGCTTGAAGTGCCGCGCGACGGCATAGGCCCTTGCCTCGCAGGTCTGCTGGTCCACGCCGTGATGGGCCCCCGCGGAGAGAGCGGACCCCTGGCCCGTCTCAAAATACATGACATTTGCCCCCACGGTGCCCCGGTTCAGGGCAAGGGCGGCGTCGCGCGCCTCTGAAAGGAGCGCCAGCGTGACGCCGAAGCCCCGGTTCGCCGCCTCGGTTCCGGCGATCGACTGGAAGACCAGGTCCACGGGCGCGCCCCGCCTCATCACCTCCAGCTGCGTCGTCACATGGGCCAGGACGCAGGACTGGGTCGGGATCTCGTAGCGGCGCATCAGCTCGTCGAGCAGCCGCAGCAGGTTCTCGGTCGCCGGCACGCTGTCGGTCGCCGGGTTTATCCCTATCACCGCATCCCCGCACCCGTACAGGAGGCCGTCTATGATCGATGCCGCGATTCCCCTGGGGTCATCCGTCGGGTGGTTCGGCTGCAGGCGAACGGCGATCCGGCCCGGGAGCCCGAGCGTGTTCCTGAAACGGGTCACGACCCGCCGCTTCTGCGCCACGAGGATAAGGTCCTGGTTGCCCATGAGCTTCGAGACGGCGGCCGCCATCTCCGGGGTTATGCCGGGTGCGAGCGCCGCAAGCGCATCGCCGCCGGTCTCATAAAGGAGGAGGTGGTTCCGGAACTCGCCGACAGTCATCCCGGAGACCGGGGCAAACGCCGCTCCGTCGTGCGTGTCCACGATCAGCCGGGTGACCTCATCCACCTCGTAGGGGACCAGGGGCTCCTCCAGGAAGCGCCTGAGCGGGACATCGGCAAGGCAGTGCTGGGCCGCCACGCGCTCCTCGTCGGAACCCGCCGCGATGCCGGCAAGTTCGTCGCCCGAGCGAAAAGGGGTGGCTTTCGCCATCAGCTCGCGAAGCGAGCCGAACGTGTGGCGGCGTCCGCCGACGTTGCACGACAGGGGTGCGATCACTCGGACGAGCGAAAGCTGAAAGCGTGCCCGTTGGCAATTGCCGCGGCGCAAGGCCAGGTTAATTCCCGGCGACAGCCTGTTCAGGGCCCGAGCGAGATCTCCTTCCACTCGAGGTGGTTCAGGGGATTGCCTGCCCAGCCGTGCACGGAGGGGACCACAAGGACCGGCTTGTTCCAGAAAAAGAGGGGCGCATACGGCACGCTTTCCGCCATGCGTTTCTCCTGGACGTCGAACGCGCGCGCCCGGACCTCCCGGTCCGCGCTGTTCTCGGCCTGCGCATAGGCCCGGTCAAACTCGGGGTCGGACCATCCGGAGTCGTTGTTCGGGTTGCCTGTGCTCGCCGTCTGGTAGAACGCGGAGGGGTCGTCCCAGGGGTAGTCCCATTGCTCTATCATCGCATGGTAGTGCTTGGAGCGCTCCGCGTCCAGGTACACCTTCTTCTCCGTCGGCGAGAGGTTGGCGGTGACCCCGAGGACATCCCTCCATGCCGCCTGTACGACCTCCCCCATGTTGACGGTCTGGGCGTCATTTCCGACCAGCATGAGCTCGATCGGGGGGCAGCCCCTGCCGCCGGGGTAGCCTGCGGCGGCCATCAGGCGGCGGGCGCCCTCGGGGTCGAACTGGTACAGGTCGGCGTAGGGGGGCGTGTAGCCCCCGGTCCCCGGGCGCAGTTGCGCGAACGCGGGATCCGCGAAGGAGTGGTACACGGCCGAGGCGAGCTTCTTCCGGTCCAAGGCCAGGGAAAGCGCCCGCCTGACCCGGGCGTCCGTGAAGGGGGCCCGCATGACATTAAAGGTGAGGAACTTTGTCCTCAGGAGCGGAAAGGTGTGGAGGACCGCCGGTTGGACGCCCGAGTACGCCGCCTCCTTGTAGATCGGAAACAGCATCGCGATATGGAACTGGCCGGTCCTGAAACCCCGCTCCTGCGCATCGGGGTCCTCGATCGCGTAGAAGTTGACACCCGCGAGCTTCACGTGGTCCGCATCCCAGTAATGGGGATCCTTGCGGACCTCGATCACCTGGTTCTGGACCCAGCGTGCCAGCACGAACGGGCCGTTCCCAATGAGGTTGCCCTCGCGCGTCCACGGTGTCCCGCGCTGGTGGACGCCGCCGAACCTCTCGAGCAGGGGCCGGTAGACGGGAAAGAAGGGCGAGCCGACGGCAAGGGTCCCAAGAAAATAGGGTGCGGGGTGCGCGAGCCGGATGACGAAGGTCGCGGGATCGGGTGCCTCGAGCCCCAAGGCCGAAGGGTCCTTGGTCCTGCCGAGGGCAAAGTCCTCGGCGCCCCTGATCGCGAACCCGAAGCTTGATTCCTCGCACGCGACCAGCGGGTCCATGATCCGCCGGAAGGAGAACAGGAAGTCCTCGGAGGTGAGCGGCGCACCGTTTGACCAGTGCGAGCCCGGGCGAAGGTGGAAGGTGTAGACGAGGCCGTCCGGCGAGATCTCCCAGCGCTCGGCGACACCCGGGACCACGGTGCGGCCGTCATTGGAGAGCCCCACAAGGCCCTCGAAGAGTGCGTTGAGGTGAACCTCCGTGGCGCTGTCGATGTTCGTGTTCGGGTCCAGGTCGGCCGGCTCCGCATCATTGGCGATGTGCAAGATCCCGTCGCGGGTCCCTTCCTCGACCCGCGAGCGGCTGCGGCATCCCGCCCCGATGCCGGCCGCGGCAACGGCCGCCGCAAGGAGGACGCGAAGCGAGGGAGTGGATGCCATGCCCATCCCGTGCCCCGAGCAGGTCTCGGGCCGCGCCCCAGGGGTGGCGGGCATGACGGGGGGGGTGCCGTGCATTTCGAGGGATTACGGTTTCCGCTGCTTCTCGAGCACGTTTTCGAGGGCGCGGAGACTGTCCCGGACCTGGTCCATCGACGGGTCAAGGCGGAGGGCCGCCTTCAGGTGCTCCACCGCGGCCTCGAGCCTTCCCATCCTCGCAAGGGAGACCCCCAGGTAGGCCTCGGCTTCGGCATCGAGCGGGTCGAGCGACGCCGCACGGTCAAGCGCCTGCGCCGCCTCCCTGAACCTGCCGGTCTCCATGTAGGCCCGGCCCAGGTTGAACGATGCCGCCTCGGTCCGTGGCCCGTCCAGGACCGCCGACTGGAGGTACCCGACCGCCTCATTCGCCCGGCCGCTCGAGAGCAGGGCTGATCCGATGCCCAATTCCGCTGTCCCCCGGAAGTCGGGATTGATGCGGCAGAGATTCTCATAGGCGGCGATCCCCTCCGTGATCCTCCCCGAATTGAGCAGGGTCACGCCTTCCTCGGCGCCCCGGTAGAAGGCGCTTAGCGCCACGGCAAGGAGCCAGCCCACGGCCACCGAGTACGCGAATGCGGCGACAGCGACGGCCCGCAGGAGGGGCACCACGCGGTATCCCGTGAACTGGTGCCTTGCGGCCCCGCTGTGCAGCCCCACGACGCCGATCCATGCAAGGAGCGCCAGGGCGGGGATGAAGTCCAGCAGGTAGCGGCTCGTCGCGCCCGCGTAGGCGCAGATTGTTGCGGCCACGATCAGGAAGAGGGCTCCGAGCGTGACAGCGAACCATGAGAGCCCCCTGCGGCCCGACTTGGCGGCGAACGCGCATGACAAGGGGGCCAGGCCAGCAGCCAGGAGGATCGGCAGGTTCGTGGCCGTCCCAAAGAAGAACTCCACGGGCAGGTGCCCGGGCGCAAGCGGCGGGCAGACCGGCGCCCAGACGAACGGGAACTGCGCGTGCCACCGGAGCGGCTCCAGGAAGTAGAGCCGCACGTTGTCCCATAGAAAGCGCGCGGCGAAGGACTTAGCCCCGTAGACGTCGTTGCCGGAGAGCTGGTAGTCGTGCCCGAACTGCAGCGCGCTTCCAAAGCGCGCCAGGTTGTAGGCCGCAAGGCCCGCGCCCACGGCGGCGATGGGCAGGAGCGTGGCCAAAAAGTCCCGGGCCCAGGGGGTTCCCTTTCCCCCGCGCCAGCGGGCCCACAGGGAGGAGGAGGCGGGCAGGAAGATCACCGCGGCGCCGTAGAGGAGTGACGGGCGCGCCCCCACGGCGAGGCCATAGGCGGCGCTCGCCGCGGCAAGCCAGGGAGCCCGGCCCCCCTCCAGGTGCCAGGCCTTCCAGAGCGCCGAAAGGCAAAGCATCACCAGGGCGAAGGCGCAGCTGATAGACACCTCGTAGAGTCCGGGCCTGACGAGGAAGACCGGGAGCGTGGTCGCGGATCCGAGAAGGAGGCAGAGGATGACGCCCGCCGAGCGCCCGACCTCCGGAAAGTACCTCCGCCACACCGCAACGCCGAGGCCGACGGAGATGGCGTAGCCCAGGATGCAAAAGGCGAGGACCGCATGGGCCTGGTGCAGGAAGGCGCCCGTCAGGATCCTGTAGGGCCAGAACAGGAGCACCGCCGGCGTGACCCCGAAATAGGCATAGAGGTGCCCGCGGTAGTAGCTCAGGTCGACCACGCCCCAGGGAGGGCCGAGGAAGCGCCGGTAGGCCGCGAAGAGATAGGGGTTCGCGGCCTTGGCAAGCTCCGGCGGCGCCTCCTTCAGGAGCCAGGAGTGGCCCGCCCTGAATCCCCCGACCATCAGGTTGTAGGGCTCCTTCTCCGCGGGCCCGGCGCTGACATAGGAGCGGCTCCCCCAGGCCAGCGCCGTGAACCCGGCCACGACGAGCGCCGCGGCCAGCACGGTTGGGGCCAGGTCTCTCCTGCGGAAGACGGACGGGGCGCTCACCTGTAGAGGAGGTAGCCGAATCGCGGTCCACCTCAACACGGTATTTCGGCAGGCCCACCGCCCACGACCTCCCGTTCCGGGCGGCCCGGTGACAAAGCCCGGGCTTTATACCCAGCGAGATGAGTCCTGCAAATCTTTCAAATGCAGCAGGCTTGGAAGGCCCATGACGCCCCTGGATATTGTATCCCGCTTCGAATCCGGCCTTCTTGAGACCGATTCGAACCCACAGGAAGTCGAATCTTACCGAAGAAGCAGGAATTGCACGGAGCCAATATCTCGTCCGACGCGAGGCCTCACTTGATCGAGGCGGCACCCGATCAAATCATGAATCCAAATGGGAGCTGCCGGTTCAACCGCTTTTGGCACAAGGCGGCGACTCATAGTGCGTCATTCCGAGGGGGGGCAACGGCGCCGACAAATTATGTCCGCTCATATTTGCCGAGAAAGTGCCGATTAAGTGGTTATATGCCTTCCAGTAACATGATTGTAGCGAACTATTTCACTGGAATCTGGCGCGCGGTCGCGAAGGCGACCTGAATGGAAAGGTCCGTCGGCCAGTGACGTCTATCCACGGTTTCCCCCAAAAACGGTCTGCCGACATCCAAGATCTTGGGTCGTGCCTCGATCGATTCTCGATCCCGGCCGAGGACGGTGTCGTCGCAGGCGCAGGTTCGCCAGGTCTGGGCACCCTTTGCTGGGGGGCCGCAGGGCTGTGTGCCCTGGCCCTGTGCGGCACCCTTCATGCTCAGCAGGCGCCGAGCACGAGTCTCGACGAGCTCAAGGCGCTTGATCCGGAGCAGCTGCTTCATGTGGAGGTGGCGACGGTGTACGGCGCCTCCAAACATGAGCAGAGCGTGATGGAGGCCCCGTCGGACGTGTCCATCGTGACCTCCGAGGACATCAAGGACTCGGGCTACCGGACACTTGCGGAAATCCTGGACGGAGTGAGCGGGTTCTACACCACCTCCGACGGCGTTTACGACTACGTGGGGACCCGCGGATTCAACCGGCCGGGCGACTACGGCGGCCGCCTCCTGATCACGATCGACGGGCACCGGATGAACGACGATATCTTCGGTACCGCCGCGATCGGGACCGATTTCCTCCTCGACGTCGACCTGATAGACCGAGTTGAGGTTATACGCGGCCCCGGATCGTCGCTCTACGGCAACAACGCCGTTTTTGCGGTGATCAACATAATCACCCGGAGCGGGCAGAGCTACGGCGGGACGGAGGTTTCGGGCAGCTACTCTAGCTACAACACATACACAGGGCGGTTGAGCTACGGGGAAAGATTCAAGAACGGCCTTCGGATAGCCCTATCGGGAACCTACCTGAACACGGCGGGAAATGACGGCCTGTATTTTCCGTCCTACGCCGCGACAAACAACGGGTATGCCAGCCGGAACGGCGCCGCGCGCGACCCCAGCGCCTTCGCCTCGATCGGCCTAGGGGAGATCTCCTTCGAGGCCGGCTACGTCGATCGCAGAGAAACGACTCCCGCCGCCTACACGAGCGTGTTCGACGACCCTCGGGGTGCGGTGCGCGACCAGCGAGGTTTTGCCGAACTCAAGCTTGAGCACAGGTTCGACAACGAATGGGAGCTCACGGCCAGGATGTATTACGACCACTACCGGTACCAGGGATTTTACCCCAACCCGCAATACCCCTACGGCAATCCTCTCTACCCGGGGCCGATAACGGTAAACAGCGACGACGACGACCAGGAATCCGTCGGTGGTGAGGTGAAGATCGACAGGACGTTTTTCGAGCAACACCTCCTCACGGTGGGTGCGGAGTACCACAACGACCTTAACCTGGCGCAGCGCAATTTCGACATCGGAGGGCCCACGTATCTGGACTCGCACGCGACCCAGGACACGGTCGGCATATACCTACAGGACGAATACTCGATCTTCCACAACCTGATCCTAAATGCCGGAGCCCGGTACGATTACTTCGCCTCCTTTGGCGACACCGTCAACCCGCGCTCGGCCCTGGTCTACAGCCCGAGCCCCGACACCACACTGAAGGCCATCTACGGCCAGGCATTCAGGGGCCCCAACGCCTTCGAGACCTACTATGAGGCGCCCGGCTACGCCTCTACGCCGAAGCTAAAGCCCGAGATCATCCACTCCTTTGAGCTGGACTACGACCAGGTCATTAACCCGCGCCTTCGGATCAACACCTCGGTGTTCTATTACAAGGTCGATGACCTGATCTCATTCGGGCTCGACCCGAACGGCGAATCCACTTTCGGCAATATTGCCGCAGCAACATCGCAGGGCGCCGAGATCGAGCTCGATTCCAATCTGCCCAAGGGTTTGCGGGCGCGCCTGAGCTACACGTACGCAGACACCCGTGACTTGGCTTCCGGCCAGCGCCTGACCGACTCCCCTGAGAACGTCGCCAAGTTCAGCCTGACGGTGCCCCTATGGCAAAAAGAGGGATCCGCCACGCTCGAGATACTTGGTATGAGCTCCCGAACGACCGTGCTGGGCACCACCGTGCGGGGCTATGAAATCGCGAACTTCACCTTCCTAAGCCACCCTATCGCGAAGGGGCTCCAGATCTCCGCGAGCGTCTACAATCTTCTGGATAGGCAGTACAGCGACCCCGTGGGCAGCGACTTTCTCTATGATGCAATTAGGGAAAACGGGAGGCAGATCCGCATCAAGGTGACCCAGAAGTTCTGAGCTGGCCCGACCCAAGATCCACCTATGGCTCCCAAGATGATAGATCGAACGACCACCTGCCGGGTGATCCCTTGGAGCATCCCTAAATCCGGTTCGGCAACGTTTCGGGGTCCGCCCGGTTAGGGGTGTGCGCATGGAAACGACAGACCTTAAATGCCCCGCGGAGGTTGCGGTTTCCGGGGCTCGTCGTGGGCGATTCCCGAAATGGGCGAGGGCTTTCGCCGCAATCTGCATTGCCGGACTTTGCGCGAGGCTATTGGCCGGCGATGCGGCGGTGTCCGAGTACCAGGTGAAGGCGACCTTCATCTACAACTTCACCAAGTTCACCGATTGGCCGGCTGGCGCGTTCGAGTCGCCTAATGCGCCGATCGTCATCGGCATCGTCGGTGACGACCTTTTCGGCACGACGATCGATGACCTTGTCCGGGGCGAGTTGGTTCGCAACCGCCTTCTTGCTGTAAAAAGACTGCGTCCCGAGGATGACCTCCGTGGCTGCAACCTCTTGTTCATCAGTTTCTCTGCGAAGGATCGTATCCCGGCTTTGATAAGCCAGCTCAAGGGCAGCCCGGTGCTCACGGTCAGTGAAATTGAGGGATTTGCAGCGCAGGGAGGCATGGTCAACCTCTTGGTCGTCAATAAGAACCTAAAGATTGAGATTAACCAAGCGGCTGTGGACGAGGCGGGCCTACAAATAAGCGCGAAGCTCTTGCGGCTGGCGCACCTAGTCGGACCAAACCAGAAACCGACGAACTGACCCGTGAAATCGTTCCGCGACATCTCAATCAAGCGCAAGATGCTTGTCATGACCCTCGTCATCTGCGGGTCGGTGCTTTTTGTAGCCATCCTCGCCCTCTTCACCTTTCAGATTCTCAACTTTCGCTCAAATTACCAGAGGGACACTGCGACGCTGGCAGCGATCGTCGCAGAGAATAGCACCGCCGCTCTGGCCTTCAGGGACGCGGCCGCAGCCGCCGAGGTGATTGGTTCCCTCCAGGCAAAGCCCAACATGGAATCCGCCGTCCTGACCGCGGCCGACGGCAGCATTTTCGCCCACTACGGCAGGTTGGTGCCGGCTGCCTTCCTCACGCGCTACCCGCGGGACGGGGAATTCTTGTTTGAAGGCGGAAAACTCCTGTATACCCGGCCCGTAGTCCTTGAAAAGAAGCGCCTGGGGACGCTCTACCTGTCCTCGGACTACGGGCAGACGCTCGGGGAGCTTCTCGAGATCTATGGGCTTGTTATCGTGGGCATCACCCTGGTCTCCGTCGGCCTTGCGATGTCTCTCGCCGGAAGGCTGCAGCGCATAATCGCCGATCCGATCCTCAGGCTAGCCGAGACCGCACAGGCGGTCGGCGAAAGGAGCGACTACTCGCTTAGAATCGTGGCGAGCGACCGGAGCGATGAGCTCGGCAGGCTTTCGAGAACGTTCAATGAGATGCTGGAGCGAATCGAGAGCCAGGACCAGGCCATCAAGGAGAGCCGGGAGCGTTTCTCCAAGGCGTTCGACTTCAATCCGACCCCGATCTCCCTGCACTCCATGAGGGACGGGGCCATCTTGGACGCTAATATGGGCTTCCGGGCCCTTGCAGGGCGCGTCCCGATGGAACTCATCGGAAAGAAGCCCGACGACGTCGGATTGTGCGCCGACATGGAGCGCTTTCACGATTTCCTCGCGATGCTACGCAAGAACTGGCCCGTGCGCGACGAGGCGTGCCGGCTTCGGACCGGTGCCGGCGCGATTAGGGACATCATGTTTTCGGCGGAGGCCATAGAGATTGAGGGTGCGGACTGCTTCATCGCAGCGTGGCGCGACATCACCGATCAGCTCGTCCTCGAAAAGCAGCTGCGCCATTCGCAGAAAATGGATGCGGTCGGCCAGCTCTCGGCCGGCATCGCCCATGATTTCAACAACCTGCTGACGGTGATCCAGGGAAATGCCTCCCTTGCGATCGCCGACGGGCAAGGAGCGCCCGACCTGGAGCTCTTGGAGGGCATCCTCACCGCCACCCACAGCGCAGCCAAGCTGGTGCGGCAGCTCCTGACCTTCAGCAACAAGCAGGTGATGGAGGTGGCGACTGTCGACATTGAGAAGCTGATGGCCTCGATCTCGGAAATGCTGCCCCGGTTGATCGGCGAGGACATTCTCTTGAAGTTCGAGATCTTGCCCGATCTGCCGATGGTTCGCGTCGACACGATCATGATCGAACAAATGATCCTCAACCTCTCGGTGAACGCCCGAGACGCCATGCCGAGGGGGGGGCGCATGACGATCCGGGCGGAGGCGGTCGAAATTGCAGCCGATGCCGTGCGGCGCGACCCCCTGGCCAGGGCCGGCCGGTTCCTTTGTCTCAGCGTGAGCGACACCGGAACGGGCATACCGGCCGATGTGCTGCCACACATATTTGAGCCCTTTTTCACCACGAAGCCCGTCGGAAAGGGATCCGGACTGGGCCTCGCGACGACCTACGGAATCGCCAAGCAGCACGGCGGCTGGATAAGCGTCGAGAGCGAATTGGGCAGGGGCACCACTTTCCGATGCTTCCTTGCGTTCGAAAGCGAGGACCCGCTTAAGCAGCCGCAGCCAGATGCTAGCCCCCTGGTAGGCAACGCGCACGATTCCGGGGCCGCCGCCTCATACCGCGGGTCCGGCCCAGTCGGCAGTCTCGGATCTGAAACCGTGCTCGTCGTGGAGGACGAGGACAGCGTCCGGAGGTTCGTCACGAAGACGCTGGAGTTCCATGGCTACACCGTGATCAGCGCACGTGACGGTGTTGAGGCTCTCAGGATCTGGGACCGTAACGGCACCAAGATCGACCTTCTCCTGACGGACGTCGTGATGCCTCACGGCATATCCGGCACTGAGCTCGCGCGGCGCCTTTCCGAGGCGAAGCCCGCGCTGAAGGTCATATTGACAAGCGGCTACAATCGGGAACTGGCGGCGGGCACGACTTTGATGCCGGGGCGCAACAGGTTTATCGCCAAGCCTTACGAGTATGAGGCCCTGCTGAAAGCCGTGCGGTCGAGCCTGGATTCCAAGGAAGGCTGAGGCTGGCGGTGGCAAGAGAGCGTCCTAGAACACAGTGCGCCGCAACTTAAGGTTGGCACCCGGGCCACGCCCCGCAGGGCGAGTCAACTCGAGGCCGAATGTACTCCGGTGCGAGGCCCGCAAGGGCACGTCACCCCCGATTCGGCCGCGACCTCTAAGGCCTGCGCTTGAAGGTCGCGGCTGGTGCGGACTTGTGTCGTCGTGTATAACTGTGCCGAAATCCTTGCAAAGTGGAGCCTACCGAAAGATCGATGCCGCACCCCAGACCCATCACCGGCTCCCTGAACGCTGAGCGGCCAAACCCGGAAACGCCCCTAGCAGGCACCCGACCCTGGCCCGGCAACGAGCGCCTGAGGTCCCTGATCGTCCTGCTCCTCCTCTGCGCGACCGCATGGACCTTCCGGGAGGTGGTGGGCTTCGACGCCCTGCCCCTGGTGGACGACGACACCAACATCTTCTTCAACCCGCACCTCTCCAGTCCGAACGGGCCCGCCCTCGCGTGGATGTTCTCGAACCTGGACTATGTCTACCGCTACATGCCCCTGGGATGGCTTGGGTACTCCGTCGTCTACGCGTACTCGGGCTTCGATCCCATGGGCTACCATGTGGCCAACCTTGCCCTCCACGCGCTCGATGCCTGGCTCCTCTTCGCGGCCACGGCGCGCCTTCTCCGCCGGTTCCTGCCGCAGGAACCGGAGCGTGACCGGCTGCTCGCGGCGGGAGCGGCGGCGCTCCTGTGGGCGGTTCATCCCCTCCGGAACGAGTCGGTGTCGACCTGCTCGGGGCTGCTATATTCCCAGGCGCTTTTCTTCGCCCTCGTCGCGGTCCACGCGCGTTTCTCCGAGCATGAGGCCCGGGCCCGCGGTGCGGGCACCGGGCCCTGGCTCGCCCTGGGCTTTGCGACCTACTCCGCATCGGTGCTCACCTATCCCGTCGCGCTCTTCCTCGCTCCCGCGCTCCTAGTCCTCGACATTGCCTGGGTGGGCGGCTTTCGCGGGAGGGGCCTCCTCCCGGGATTCGTCGCGTGGGGTCTCGTCGCGGCCGGCTCGGTGGCCCTCAACATCAAGGCCCGCTTCACCTCCCCGGCCTTCCTCCTGCCCGGCTCCCTGCACGAGTTTGGCATCCTCCAGAGGGCGCTCCAGGCGTGCCGGGTCTACGCCGTCTATGTCCTGAAGTCCCTCTGGCCGCCATCCATCTCAAGGATTCCAGACACCATCATCTTCGACATTGACCCTCGTGCCTGGTCCTGGTGGCTCGCGGCGGCGGCGGTCGCCGCGCTAAGCGTCGGAGCATGGGCGCTTCGCCGGAGGGCCCCGTGCCTGTTCGTCGGCTGGCTCATGTACCTGCTGCTCCTTGTCCCGAACCTGGGCCTCATGGAGCACCCGCACACGGTGGCAAACCGCTACACCTACCTTCCCGCCTGCGTCCTTTCCGCCGTGCTGGCGTTCATGCTCCTCAGGCTCAGGCCCGGGATCCGGCCCGCGGCCTGGGCTGCGTGCCTTGTTATAGGCGGTGCGCTTGCGCAACTCGCAACGCGGGAGGCCCGCGTCTGGCGAAACACGAGGGACTACCTGGAATCGGTCCTCAGCGCCTCGAGGATCGAGGAGGTCCGCCAGATCACGGTATCAAGGCTCGCCTTCCTGCAGTTCCTCGGGGGCGACGTCCGGGGCGGACGCAAGATCGCCTATGAGGAGCTCGCGCGGGCCCCCGGAACGGGGGGCGTCCTGCTCGTGTGGGAGCACATGGAGCCGAAGCAGCCGCTGTCCCCCGAGGTGGCGGCCCGGCCGCTCCAGGAATGGCCCGCACCTCCGTGGGCCGTGGCGCACCTGATAACGGCCCAGACGCAGCTGCTGCAGGCAAGGACGGAGGACGCGCTCCTGCATCTCGACCAGGCCCTGGCCCTGGACCCGGACTACGGGGATGCGCGGTTCAGGCGCGGGCTCGTCCTCGCGGACGCGGGGAGGATGGGGGCCGTCCACGACTGGCTCGTGTTCCACGGAAACGCGCGCGCCAAGGACCGCGCGAGGGATGCCTTCCTCGCCTCGAGGGTGCGCCTCCTCTACGAGGCGCGGGGCCTGCCGGTGCCGCCCCTGCTCGCCGAAAAGAAGTGATGCCTCCCCCACCCCAAAAGCGGGCGCATAAAAGCTTCCGTTGGCAGCCGGCGCATTGCATTGTTCCCGCTTCCCGCGAATGAAGCTCTCGATCGTCATCCCCTGCTACAACGAGGCCAGGACCATCCGGACCCTCGTGGAGCGCGTCCGAAACTCCCCCTACCCCGACAAGGAGATCATCATCGTCGATGACTGCTCCCGCGACGGGACGCGCGACGTGCTCCGCACCCAGATCGAGTCGATGGTGGACAAGATCATCTACCACGACGTGAACCAGGGAAAGGGCGCCGCGCTCAGGACCGGCTTCGCCGCCGCCACCGGCGACGCCGTGATCATCCAGGACGCCGACCTGGAGTATGACCCCGACGAGTACTCCAAGCTCATGAAGCCCATCGAGGACGGGAAGGCGGACGTGGTCTTCGGCTCGCGGTTCATGGGCGGCGAGCCGCACCGGGTTCACTACTTCTGGCACATGGTGGGCAACAAGTTCCTGACCCTGCTCTCCAACATGTTCACGAACCTGAACCTCACGGACATGGAGACCTGCTACAAGGTGTTCCGCCGCGAGGTCATCCAGAGGATCCAGATCGAGGAGAACCGGTTCGGCTTCGAGCCCGAGATCACGGCCAAGGTGTCGAAGCTCGACGTGGTGATCTACGAGATGGGGATAAGCTACTACGGGCGCTCCTACGCCGAGGGAAAGAAGATCGGCTGGCGCGACGGTTTCAGGGCCCTCTGGGCGATCCTCAAGTACAACCTTCGGTAGGTCTTCGCTTGATGGCCCTGCGTGCGGAGCCTTTCTGGAGGCTCCCGCGCCCCTGCGCGAAGGCGCAGGCCCTGAGGAGAGGGTTGCCATTGGGGCCGCGGTGCCCTCCCCTTGGACCCAATCCCCGCCCATGCTCGTCGACACGCTGGCCTGCCTCCTTCTCGTCCTGGGCGTAACGATCGGCCTGTCGCGGCCCATCATGGACCGGCTCCGGCTGGGTCACGCCGAGAGCCTTGTGGCCGGCTCGGCGCTCTCGCTCCTGGTCGCGTGGGGTGTCGCCTGGGCCGTGTTTGTGTCGGGCGCCCCGCTGGCGGGCTACTGGATTGTCCCGGTCCTGGGGCTTGCCGGCCTGGCGGCCGGCCTAAGGGGCCTAAGGCGGCTTGCCACCGACCCCTTCGCCCGCGACCTGATCATCGGCCAGCTCCTGGTCACCGCGTGGTGCGTGGCATGCCTCTCCTTTGTCAGGACCTATTCGGGAGGGGCGTGGCTTGGCGACTGGCTCGAGCACTGGCAGCGGGCACACTTTTTCCTGAGGGACTGGCCGAGCGGCAAGCTCTTCTTCGACATCTACGAGGTGCCCGCCCGCCCGCCCCTTTCAAATGTCCTGACGGCGGCGTTCCTGCGGGTCACCTCGGTCGACTACGCCCACTACCAGGTCGTGATGGCCGTGCTCTCAAGCCTCGCCTACCTGCCGGTCGGCCTCCTCGCCGGGCGCTTCGGCGGCCGGCAGGCCGCCCGGGTCGCCGCCGTGGTGCTGATGGCGAACCCGCTGTTCATGCAGAACGCGACCTACCCCTGGACCAAGCTCCTGGCCGCCTTCTTCATCCTGTCGGGCCTGTATTTCTTCCTGAGGCTCCGCGACCAGGATTGCCCGCCCGCCACCCCCGGCATCCTCTGCGCCCTGTGCCTGGGCGGGGCCGTCGTGACGCACTATTCCGCGGGCCCCTACGTGGCGACGATCGCCGTGGCATGGATCGGGTTCGGGTTCCGCCGGGGCTGGGGCCGGGGCTATGCCCCGGCGACGCTGCTCGCCGCGGCAGCCGGGACCCTGGTCATAGCCCCGTGGTTCGGGTGGTCGCTCTCGCAGTACGGCTGGCACGGGACGTTCCTTTCAAACTCGACCGTGTCCATGCTCCAGAAGGCCCCCGGCAACCCCCTGGTCATCATGGCGCTCAATCTCCGGGACAGCCTGATACCGCCCCAGGTCCGCGGATTCTCGGGCTCGCTCTTCAGGCAGCAGAGCCCCTGGGGCTCGCTTCGGGACCAGGCGTTCCTGGTCTACCAGCTGAACCCCCTGTTCGCGCTCGGGTGCGTGGGCTCGATTGCGACCCTCCGGGGCGCCTACCAGGCGGCGCGCTCCGCGGACCGCCGCGAGCGCGCCTTCTGGGTGGCGGCGGTCCTGGGGATCGTCGTGCTCAGCTTCGCCTCGTACGGCGACCGGGACCATTACGGCATCGGCCACATCTGCCTGCAGTCGCTCGTCCTCCTTGGGGTCGCCTTCCTCGCCTCGCGCTGGAGGAACCTCGGGCCGGCCTGGAGGCGCCTTCTCTGGATCGGCTGGGGGGTCGACTTCCTGCTCGGCGTCGTGCTCCAGCTCGCGATCGAGGACTTCGCGCTGGACCGCTGGCTTAGGCCCGCCTGGAACCTGCAGCAGGTGTCCCAGTCCTACGCGGTCGTGGCGCAGGCCAACCTGAGCGAGAAAATCATCGCCCATTTCTCCTATTTTGCCGACATTGTGCCCACTCCTCCAGCGCTTCTGCTGGCGCTCCTGGGCGCGCTCCTGTGCATGGCACTCGTGCGCGCCCGCCGGGCGCCCGGAGAGGCCTGATCGAAAATGACCGAATCCAGACCGAACGTCGCCATCGTGATCCCCGTCTACAACGAGGAATCCGTCCTGCCCGAGCTGTTCGCGCGGCTGGGCGCGGTCTTCAGGGACCATGCCGACTGCTCGTGGAGGGCTGTCTTCGTGAACGACGGGAGCCGGGACGCGACGGCCGAGATGACCCGCGCCCAGGGCCTCCTGGACCCCCGCTTCGAGCTGATCGAGCTCTCCAGGAACTTCGGCTTCCAGGGAGCGCTCGCCGCGGGCCTGGAGCACGCGCGGGAAGCCGACGCGGCCGTGACCATGGACGCCGACCTGCAGGACCCCCCGGAGGTGATCCCGGAACTGGTGGCCGCGTGGCGCTCCGGCGCCGAGGTGGTCCGGGCCGTGCGCCGCTCGCGCCAGGAAACCGGCGTGCGGCGGGCCGGCTTCGACCTTTTCCACGCCGTCTTCGGCAAGTTGACCGACATACCGATCGAGTCGAACACGGGGACCTTCGGCCTGCTGGGGAAGCCGGCCCTCGAGGCGTTTGCGCGCCTGCCCGAGCGCCACCGGTTTTTCCCGGGACTGAGGGCCTGGATCGGGTTCACGACGGCGGATGTCGAATACGACAGGCAGGAGCGCGCCGCCGGCAAGCCGAAGCAGACGTTCAGGCGCCTGGTGCGGTATGCGGTGGACGGGTTCTTCAGCTTCTCCTACCTGCCGCTCAGGTTCCTCACCTACACCGGGATCTTCGTGAGCGGCCTCGGGTTCGCACTCGGCCTCTTCTTCATCGTCAAGCGCCTTCTCGGGATCGAGACCGCGACCACCGGGTTCACGACCCTCGTGTCGCTCGTCACCTTCCTCGGCGGCATCCAGCTGATCGGGATCGGGGTCCTCGGCGAATACCTGGGCCGCGTGTACGACGAGGTGAAACAGAGGCCCATCTACCTGGTGAAGCCGCCTCGGCGCTAGTCCTGGACCATGGGTTCCTTCCGGCTCCTTGCTTGGGCGGGTTTCTCGGTGGTCGCGGCAGCTGCGCTCCTCTTCAACATGCCCAAGCTGGGGCCGGGCCTCTATGACTGGGCGGAGCCGGGCAACGTGGCGGCCGCCCTGGTCGAGGGACGCGGCTTCAGCGACCCGTTCGACGGCGGCACGGGCGCCACGGCGTGGGTCTCCCCTCTGCCGGTCCTTGTCGAGGCGGGCGTCTTCGTCGCCTTTGGGGTGAAGACCGCGGCCTCGGCGAAGGCGCTCCTTGTCCTCACGGTCCTGGGGCTCTCGGCCGCAAACGCGCTCCTCCTCCTCGCGCTCGCCCCCTGGGGCGCGTGGCTTCGCGGCACGGCCTCCGCGGCCTTCCTCGCCTACGCGGTCCTCCTGCCGGGCGGGCCCCTTCGCGTCCTGAGCGAGGCGTGGCTCGACATCCTCTTCTCGGCGGCGCTCCTCCTTGCCGCGCTCGGGCTGGCCCGGGGGCCCTCGCGCCCATGCGGGGTCCTCCTGGTGGCCCTCGCCCTCCTGGCCCCGCTGGAGAACGCCGGACTCACCGCATCCGTCGGCTTGGTGGCGCTCGCCGTCGCGTGGACCCGCCGGAAGGAGCCTCGGGGCCTGGCGCTGCCGGCCGCAGCCGTCGCGGCGGTCGCCCTTTCGATCGCCGCCTGGAGCGTCCGCAACGCCCACGCCCTGGGACGCGCGGTCCCCCTGAAGTCCAACTCCTGGTTCGAGCTCCACCTGGCCAACGTCGACTCGGCCGACGGCCTTCCCAGGATGGAGACGGTGCTCCGGAGGCTCCCCTACTTCGACGTCGGGGAGTTCAAGCGGTACTCCGAGCTCGGGGAGCTCAGGTACGTCGATGGTTTCCGGGGGCCGGCGCTGGGCGCGCTCCGCGCCGACCCCCTGCACTTCGCCGCCAATGTCGCGCGCCGGCTGGGAGCGGCCCTGGTCTTCTGCAAGCGAGAGGGAGGCGGCGAGTCGACCTCCTTCCGCTTTGCACCTGCGGACGCCGCACGCCTGTCTGCCGCCGGCGAGCTGATTGTCATGGGGCCGGCGTTGGGCCTGTGGGCCCGGATCGACACCCCTCCCGCAGCCGAGCGCGAGAAGCTCCGCCATCTCGGACTCGCCCAGACCGAGGCCATCTGGCTAGACTGGCTGGGGAGGCGCCTGGCCTTCGACGACGAGTTCCGGGGGCCCTCGGGGATCGCGCTCGGGTTCCTCACGGCCGGGGTGCCGGTGATGGCCTTCCTCCTCTCGGCGATCCTCCTGGGCGGCAGGCTCCCCGCGCCCGCGGCCTGGGCGGGGGCGATCGCAGCCGGGATGCTGCTCCCCTATGTCCTTGTGAACCACAATGAGCGCCACCAGCTGCCGCTCGTAGCGATGCAGGCCGTCGCGATCGGCGCCCTGGCGCAGGCGGCGGTCACCCGCGCCAAGGGCCGCGCACCCGCGCCATGAAGATCCCCCGGGTCCACCTGCTCCTCGTAGGCATCCTCGGCCTTTACTGGTGGATGGCGACGAGCGTCTCCGACACGCAGTGCACGACGGGAGACGAGATCGCCCACCTGACCGCGGGGTACTCCTACTGGACGACCAACGACTACCGCCTCCAGCCCGAGAACGGAAACCTCCCCCAGCGCTGGGCGGCGATCCCGCTCCTTGCCTCAAGGCCCAAGTTCCCGAGCCTGGACCAGAACGCATGGAGGATCTCCGACGTGTGGGACATGGGCTTCCAGTGGTTCTACACGAACGGCAACGACCTGGCCGCGATGCTCAGGAGCGGCCGCCGGATGATCGCGCTCTTCGGGGTCGCCCTGGGCGCGCTCGTCTTCCTCTGGGCGCGCAGGCTCCACGGGGACAGGGGCGCGCTCCTGGCCGCGGCCCTCTTCGCCTTCTGCCCGACCATGCTTGCCAATGGCGCCCTCGTGACGAGCGACATGACCGCGGCGTGCCTTTTCCTGGCGGCGGTCACGGCGTTCTGGTGGATGGCCCACAGGCTGTCGGCCTGGAGCGTCCTTGTCTTTGGCCTCTCGCTCGGGCTCCTGTGCGTCGCCAAGTTCTCGGCGCCCTTGATCGCGCCCATGTGCGCACTCCTCTTCGCCGTCCGGGTGGCCGGCAGCCCCGAGCTCCCCGCCTCCTGGCCCTTTGGCGCGCGGGTCCTCGGTCGCCTGCGCGTGGCCCTCGCTATCGCGGGCGCCACCCTCGCCGCGTGCGCGCTCGCGATCGGGGTCATCTGGGCCTCCTACGGATTCCGGTACGCGATGTTCAACCGGTTTGAGCCCAACCGGGTCCGGTCCCTGGTGGGCTGGGACGTGCTCGAGGACACGGGCGGCCCGGTGGTCCAGACGGTCAGGTTCGCCCGCGCCCACGAGATCCTCCCGGAGTCCTACCTCTACGGGTTCGCGCACACCTTCCGCTTCTCGCGCTACAGGAAGGCGTTCCTGAACGGGGAATACCGGAGCACCGGATGGGTCGGCTACTTCCCGTACACGACCCTCGTGAAGACGCCTCTCGCGCTCTTTGGCCTGATGGGACTTTCCGCAGTCTACGCCGCCTCCCGGCGAAGGACGCCGCCGCAGTGGCGCGAGCGCCTCTACCAGTGGTCCCCGCTCCTGTCCCTTTTCGGCGTGTACTGGGCCTTCTCGCTCACGAGCGGCCTCAATATCGGCCACCGCCACATCATCCCCGTCTACCCGGTGCTCTTCGTCATGGCCGCGGGCGCCGCCGGGTGGCTGGGCGCCGCCCCGCGCTGGACGGGCGCCCTCGTAGCTGCCCTTGCCGTCTGGTTCGCCGCGGAATCCTTGTGGATCCGACCCAGGTACCTGGCCTACTTCAACGAGATCGTGGGCCCAGCCAACGCCTGGAAGCACGTGGTGGACAGCTCGCTCGACTGGGGACAGGACCTGCCGACGCTCAAGGCGTGGCTCGACGCCAACCCGCCCCACGAGAAGGTCTTCATCTCCTACTTCGGGTCCGGGGACCTGGACTACTACGGGATCAAGGCGACCCGGATCGGCGACATCAACTTCGACCTCCGTCGGCGGGGGGTTCCCGGCGTCCTGGGCGGCGGCCTCTGGATCATCAGCGTGACCCAGTTCCAGCAGGTCTACACGACAGCCCGCGGTCCCTGGGACCTCGCCAAGGAGGCGCGCTACCACAGTATGCTGGCCCACATCCTGGAGCTGGAGACGACGAAGACAAAGCTCACGTACCAGGAGGGCGTCGAGTTTGAGGAATACCAGTTCGCTCGGCTCTGCCACACCCTCAGGGGCCGCGCGCCCGTTGCGCAGCCCGGGTACACGTTCCTGATCTACAGGCTCACGGACGCAGAGGTCATGCGCGCCCTCTACGAGCCGATCCCGATCCCGTGAGCACGCCGTCCCGCAAGACCCTTGCAGCCGCGCTCCTGCTGCTCGTCCTGCACTTCGTCCTCGCGGTTTCGAGCAAGATCCATGAGAGCACCACCTCGGACGAGCTCGTCCACCTGACAGGGGGCTTCACCTACTGGAGATTCAACGACTACCGCCTCCAGCCCGAGAACGGCAACCTGCCGCAGCGCTGGGTTGCGATCCCCGCCTGGCTCGAGGGGGCGAAATTCCCGGGCCTAGACCAGGAATACTGGAGGAAGAGCGACTCCTGGGTCATGGGCCACGAATTCTTCTACGAGACGGGCGAGGACCATTTCCCGAGGCTCATGGCAGCAAGGGCGATGACGGCGCTCCTTAGCGCCGGGCTGGGCGCCCTAATCTTCCTCTGGTCCCGGAGGCTCTTCGGCACCCCGGGGGCCTTCGTATCGCTCACCTTCTTTGCCTTCAGCCCCACCTTCCTGGCGCACGGGGGGCTCGCCACATCGGACGTCTGCATGGCGCTGTTCATGCTGGCCTCGGTGGGTGCCTACTGGCGCCACCTCGGACGGCCGGGCGCCGCGGGCTTCGCCCTGAGCGCCGTGGTCCTGGGGCTCGCCTGCGTCGCCAAGTTTAGCGCCCCGCTCCTGGGCCCCATGCTCGTGCTCTGCGGTCTCGTTCACCTGGCCACCCGGCGGGGCGAGCTGTGGAGGGTCCTCCGGTCCGCAGCCGGGCATGTCCTCGTGGCCCTTGTCGTCATCTGGGCCTTCTACGGATTTCGCTACTCGGCCTTCAGCCCGAATGTGCCCGCGGCCGACCAGTTCATCGCGGCGTGGCCCGATCTCTACGCGAGGATCGGCAACACCGGAAAGGTGATCCGCGCCCTGGCCGACCACCACGCGCTCCCCGAGGCCTTCCTCTACGGCGCCGCCTACGTCGCCGACACCTCGTCCCAGCGCGGCGCCTTCCTCAACGGCGAGTATTCGGTCTTCGGCTGGAAGAGCTTCTTTCTGTGGACGTTCGCGCTCAAGACCACGATCCCCTTCATGCTGGCCGCGGCCCTCGGAACCTGGGTGGCGGTGCGCTCGCGGATCGTGGCCGGGGCCGACAGGGCGCGGCACCTGGAGCGCCTCCTTCCCTTCACACCGCTCGTCGCGCTTTTCCTTGTCTACTGGGTCGTCTCGATCCGAAGCCACCTCAACATCGGGCACCGGCACCTGATCCCCACCTACCCCGTGCTGTTCATCCTTGCCGGCTCGCTCGGCGCCTGGCTTGCGAGGCCGGTGCGGCCCCGGGCGCTCCTCCTCGCCGGACTGCTCGCGTGGCATGCCGGGGAATCGCTCTGGATCTACCCGAACTACATCGCCTACTTCAACGAGCTGGCGGGCGGCCCCCAGAAGGCCTTCCTGCACCTGGTCGACAGCTCGCTCGACTGGGGCCAGGACCTGCCGGGGCTCAAGGCCTGGCTCGACGCGAACCTGCGCAAGGGCGAGACGGCCTACCTCTCCTACTTCGGCACCGGCGAGCCCCGCTACTACCACATGCCGGTCAAGCGCCTGGCCTACATGAACGCCTTCCTCGAGGACGAGCCGTACATCCCCCTCGGTCCCGGGGTCTACTGCGTGGGCGCCACGATGCTCCAGCAGGTGTACAGCTCGGTGCAGGGACCGTGGACCGTCGAGCGCGAGAAGGAATACCAGTTCCTGAGAACCTTTGAGCCCGCCTTCCGGTCCTATGCCGAGGACGCGCGGGCACGGGACGACCTCTTAAAGGCGCTCCCCGCCGAGAAGTGGACCAAGAGCCGCGACCGCTTCCTGCACCTGCGCTTCGCGCGGCTCTGCTACTTCCTGCGCGTGAGAAAGCCCGACGCCGTGATCGGGTACTCCATCTTCGTCTACCGGCTCTCCGCCGAGGAGGTGAGGGCCGCGACCGCGGGCTCGCTCAGGGACTGGAGCGCCTTGATCGAGCGCAGCGCCGACGGCGGGTGAGGCTTGCCCTCGGGCGCCTTCTTTTCGGGGGAGGGGTCGATCGAGACGATCCGGCTCAGGCGGTCGAGCCGGCCGCCGAAGCGCTTCTGCGCGATCACCTCGAGGTGGAAGGACGGGGGAAGAAGGTCGTCCGGGTCGACGCCCATGCCCCCGTCCCCCGAGATCGGGCGGATGGCCTGAGCGACGATGACCTCCCTGAAGGTGCCAAGCCCCATGTGGTAGCGGATGTCGTCGCCCTTGAGTGCGGCGATGGGGTTGAGCTGCGCCTCGATGTGCCAGAGCAGGAACGGGATTGGCGACTTGTTCGAGATGAAGAGCACGGGGCCGGGCCTTGAATCGACGACGCTGTGCTCCCAGTCGAGCTCCCGCATGCCCAGATTCTCGTCCGTGTAGAACTTAACCGCGATCGCCGGCAGCCCCATCGTGAGGAGCCAGATGCCGAGGCCGCACCACGCGACCGCCTGGGCGGGAAGGCGCCTGTCGGAGAGCCCCCTGACAAGCGCCGCTCCCAGGACCGCGAACGCCAGGCACATCGGAAGCGAGAAGCGCGCCGCCATCAGGTCATTGAACTTGGCCCACCAATAGAAAAGGAGGACCACGAAGTGAATGGCGATGCCGCACCCAAAGGCGGCGCCGACCAGGACCGGGGCCGGGACCAGGGGCCGGGGCCGCGAAAGGAGCCACCGCGCCGCGCCGAAGAAAAACCAAGCAAGGCCGAGGACGCCGACCACGGACAGGTACGCCGAGTTGGCGAGCCCGGGCCCCGTGTTGAAGAGGAACTCTATGTCCCCCTTGAAGTTGCTCGAGACGTTGGACCACGCGAAGGCGGAGGTCTGGCCCTTCTCGAGCTGCCAGAACACGGGCTCCGAGGCCAGGACCCTGCTGTGCCACGCGTAGGGGACAAGCAGGAGCGGCGCCACGATCGCGGGCCAGGGAAGGATGGCCCTTCCGGCCCGGAACCAGCCGACCGCGACCAGGAAGGCGACGGGCGCCACAAAGAGGATCGACTCGTAGCGGCTCTGGGTGAGGAGCACCGCACCGAGCACGAAGAGGGAGAGCCTGTCGTCGGAGGGGACGCGAAGGTAGAGGACGGCGAGGCAGGCCACGAGCGCGATCATGGTCAGGTTGTGGAGGTCCATCCCGGCGCCCGTCGCGTTCTGGCCAAAGAGAGGCATGAGCGAAAAGAGACCCACGGCGAAGAGCGCCGCGGGCCTCCCCGCGACCTCGCGCGCAAACCAGTACAGGAGCGCGAGGAGCATGGCGGCGCAGGCCACGTTCAGCGCAAACATGTTCGCTACACGGTACCCCGTCAGGTCGTGGAGGAGCGAGACCAGGAACGGGAAGAAGTAGGGCCGCTTGTCCAGGTAGAAGTCGATGGGCAGCCACGTGCCGAAGATGTTGTACGCGCGCAGGACCGTGCTCACCTGCTTGGTCGCGTGCATGACGTAGGCCGTGCCCTGGATCACGAACTCGTCGTAGAGGATCTTGTGCCGGAAGGAGTCCGACCAGACCCCGAAGAGCGTGCCCGCGGCGATGACGGCGCCCCCGGCCCCGGGCCTCCTGACCCAGCCCCGCCACACCTCCCTCCTCGAACGGGCCAGGCGGAGCGCGTACATGACAAAGAGCGAGAAGACCCCCAGGATGTAGTAGTACCCGAAGTTTATGATCAGGTGGCCGGCAGGGATCGGGGGGATCGCAAAATAGCCCACGTAGAGCGCCACCGCCGCGCTGAGCGCGAAGAGGAGCGCCCGCAGCCCCAGGTTCCCCCCCGAGAAAAGCCCTGCCAGCCGTCTCATGGGAGGCGCCGCAGGAATCTCTCCAGGTAGGCCTGCCGGGCCTTGTCGATCTCCGCCTTGTCCTTGGGCACCTCGCGGTCGGGCTCGGGGTTCGAGATCACCTTCGTGCCGTCCCTGATCTCGAGCAGCCGGCTGATCCGCGTCTGCGTGAGCACCTGCAGGCGCTCGGCACGCACGGTCTCCAGCACGTAGTCGGGCCCCAAGTCGTCGCCGGCACGGATCGTCATCTTGCCCGTGTCCGGATTCACCTCGTAGCGCTGGAACACGAAGACGTCCGAGAAGGCGTGCGTCCTCATGAAGAATGCGATGTCGGCCCGGCGGCTCTGCGCTGACGGGACCGTCGTGGCGGTAACCTTGTGCACGAGCCACAGGATCGAGTCGTTGTCGATCACCAGGTAGTCCCTGGCAGGCTCCGACGCTATGAATTCGCGCCGCCACGCCGTCTCAAGCCCCGCCAGGTACTCCTGGTTGTAGGCGTGGGCCGCCATCGAGGGCACGCCCTGCGCCAGGATGCCAAGGACCGTGATCCCAAGGAGCGTCTTCGCAAACGCAGGCCTGGGAAATTCAGGCAGGACGGCCAGGATCGCCACGACCATCCACAGGAGGGTCGGAAGGCTGAGCCTGCGGATGACCGGGTCGTCGAACTGGCCCCAGAAATAGCACATCATGAGCGCAAACTGCACCGCGAAGCCGACGGTGAAGAAGATGCTCGCGACAGAGGTCGGCGACTCCTTCCCGAGCGCCTTCAGGCGCTTGGCGGCCCGGAGCAGGAAGAACAGGATGCCCGCGCAGCCCAGGGCGGAGAGCACGTAGGAGTTGGGCTGGTCCGTCGACTTGCCGAAGAGGAACGCGGCGGCATGCACCAGGTTGTCCGGGATATTGGCGGCCGAGAAGGGAGTCGTGAATCCCGGCTTGCTCTGCAGCTGCCAGGACGAAGCCCTGATGTCGAAGATCCGCGTGTGGAGCGCGCAGTGGATCATCAGCAGCGGCAGGAGGATCACCTCCCAGGTCATCTCGGCCCTTCCGTCGCGCAGCCACACCCAGGCGATGATCAGGGCCACGGGCAGCAGGAAGATCGCGGACTCGTAGCGGACCTGCGTGAGCAGCATCGCGGAGTAGCAGAAGGCAGTGAACGACGGCCCGTCGCGCCGCTCGATGTAGCGCGCCCCGAGGAGCATCGTCGCCAGGATCATCAGGATGTTGAGGAGCTCGAAGCCGCCGCCCGTCGCGTTCTGGGCGAGGAGCGGAAGGCCCGCGAAAAGGGCCACCCCGAGCCAGCCGGCCGTCCTCCCCGCGAGCTTCCGGCCCAGCGCGTTCACGAGCCCCAGGAAGATGAACGTGAGGATCACGTTCAGGACGAAGGCGTTCTCCGGGCGGTAGCCCACCAGGTCGTGCAGGACGGATACAAGGAACGGGAAAAAGAGCTGCCGCTTGTCCATCATACCCTCGACGATCACGAATGCCCCCTGGAGATTTCCGCCGCGTATCGGCGTGAGGACCGTGCGGGTGAAATGCATGCTCATCGAGGTCCCGATCAGCATCACCTCGTCCATCACGATCTTGAACCCAAAGGACTCGTGGACGACAAGGATGAGCCCTCCGGCGCCCACGACGGCCAGGGAGACCCAGTCGAAGCCCTGGAGGCTGGAACGGTTGAACCCCCTAACCTCGGCGCCGAAGGTGCCCCAGAGGGCGCGCACGAACAGGACGAAGGCCGCCAAGACGCACCAATACCCCGAGTTGGTCACAAGGGAGAGCGCCATCTTGTCGGGCACCAGGATGAAACCGAGGGCGGCAGCGAGCGCCGACACCAGCGCGAACAACCATAGGCGCCGGTCGGCCAGGATCGGCGCTAGCGAGGAACCGTTCATTGGAGGGTAGATTCGGAAGCCAAAAAAAGCCGCCCACGCAAGGCGGGCGGCTTTTGAATTTGGAGAAAACTTCCCGAATGTCGATTACGGGGCGTACGTGATGGTGCGGACACCGGCGACGCTGGCGACCGTGATCGTGACACCCTGCGTGAAGGTGGCCGGATAGGTCTCGTTGGCCACCGAGTTGAGCGCCTTGACGTACGTCGTCGGCCCGATGAGGGCTGACTGCGCGACCGTCGAGACACCGTTCTCGAGGTAGTACTGGTCAGCGCCGGCCGACAGCTGGCGGGCGTTGTTCAACACTGCCTTGTCCTGCGAGTTCGTGCGGACCTTCTGGAACGCGGGGATCGCCATGGCGGCCAGGAGGCCGATGATGACGACGACGATCATGATTTCGACAAGGGTGAAGCCCTTGGTGGATGAATTCGTGTTTTTCATTCTGATTATTCCTATGTTTGGATTTGTTTTATTATTAACCTACTCAAGTATTACGGGGCGTACGTGATGGTGCGGACACCGGCGACGCTGGCGACCGTGATCGTGACACCCTGCGTGAAGGTGGCCGGATAGGTCTCGTTGGCCACCGAGTTGAGCGCCTTGACGTACGTCGTCGGCCCGATGAGGGCTGACTGCGCGACCGTCGAGACACCGTTCTCGAGGTAGTACTGGTCAGCGCCGGCCGACAGCTGGCGGGCGTTGTTCAACACTGCCTTGTCCTGCGAGTTCGTGCGGACCTTCTGGAACGCGGGGATCGCCATGGCGGCCAGGAGGCCGATGATGACGACGACGATCATGATTTCGACAAGGGTGAAGCCCTTGGATTTATTGCTAGTGATTTTCATGTGAGGCCTATTTCGAGTATTGGATATGATTAACGATTTGCGACTGACACTTGTTCAACTTTTCCCATTCAAAATCTAGCGCTAGTTTCCAGCAAGTTAAAACAAATGTAAATACGTAGAACTGCCCACTGCCATCCGGGTGCAATTAGTGATAAGCAGTTCCAGTATAATTGGTTTTGAATTCCAAAAAGCCGTAAAATACGTCCCCTTAGGGGGCGTACGTGATGGTGCGGACACCGGCGACGCTGGCGACCGTGATCGTGACACCCTGCGTGAAGGTGGCCGGATAGGTCTCGTTGGCCACCGAGTTGAGCGCCTTGACGTACGTCGTCGGCCCGATGAGGGCTGACTGCGCGACCGTCGAGACACCGTTCTCGAGGTAGTACTGGTCAGCGCCGGCCGACAGCTGGCGGGCGTTGTTCAACACTGCCTTGTCCTGCGAGTTCGTGCGGACCTTCTGGAACGCGGGGATCGCCATGGCGGCCAGGAGGCCGATGATGACGACGACGATCATGATTTCGACAAGGGTGAAGCCCTTGGTGGAGGTGTGAGTGCTCTTGTTCATGTTACTTCTTTGTATCTGACCTAATGGTTTAATTATTTTATGATTTACGCTTGGCCGCGGGCAAAGGATGCCCGCAGGCCGGGTCCCCTGGGGACGCGAGGATCTAGGTTAGGGCGAGTACGTTATCGTACGGGTCCCGGCCACGCTGGAGATCGTGATCGTCACACCCTGGGTGAAGTTGGACGGGTAGGTCTCGTTGGCCACCGAGTTGAGTGCCTTGACATACGTCGTAGGTCCAATGAGGTCGCTTTGACCGCAGGTGGATACGCCGTTTTCGAGGTAGTACTGGTCGCTTGCACCCGACAGCTGACGGGCGTTGTTCAGGACAGCCTTGTCCTGTGAGTTGGTTCTAACCTTCTGAAACGCCGGGATGGCCATCGACGCCAAAAGGCCGATGATCACCACGACGATCATGATTTCAACGAGGGTAAACCCTCGATTTTGAGTTTTCATGTTTCTTCCTAACGTTATGTTTGTTATCGTTTTATTATATGCATGCCCGAAATCCGGGCATTAATAGGCTACAGCCTGGATCATTGCATTCAAGCCGCTAATGACCATATCCCTACGTAGAATTCGGTATCCCGAAAAAGGCTTCACTATTTTTTTACACGTAAACTAAACGTGTAAATAACGAGCCCAAAAATCACTTGCGTGATTTCTTGGTCGCCTGGGCCTTTTTTCTCACAATTGGCTTGGCCTTGGCCGGCTTCTTTTTGGCTGGAATTTTACCGCCAAGCAAAGGCGTCACCGGGACATCCTCCCCATCACGCCAAAGCTGTTCCAGCTTATAGCGGGCGCGCGTATCCGGAGTGAAGATGTGCACCATCACGTCGAACGCGTCCATCACGGCCCAACCGCTTTCGCTCGCGGCGTCGACGCCGACGATGCGGGTCTTCGAGGCGTCGAGCGCCTTCTCCAGCTCGACCCGCAGGGCGCGCACATGGGGCTCGGACGTCGCGGTCGCGATCACGATGTAATTGGTTATCGAGGACAGCGCGGTGACATCTATCACCCTCAGCTCCCCGGCCTTCTTTTCCTCGAGGGCCCGGCAACACAGCCTGGCGAGGTCCAGGGATTCGTCTTGGTTCAGTTTCAACGTTGATCCCGATACAGGCCCTTCTCCCTGATGTAAACAATCGCCTTGTGCGGGACGAAATAATCAAGGGAGAGGCCCCTGCGCGTCCGTTCCCGGAGCTCGGTGGAGCTGATCGCAAGCAAATGGCCATCACAGCGGAGCAGCCGTAGGCCCGGAATGTCGGGCGCCGCCTTTACCGGGTAGCCCGGGCGCTCTAGGAAGATGAACTGCACGATCGTAGCCAACTCGCCTATATCCTTCCAAAGGTGAAGCTTGGGGAGTTGATCGCCCCCGATGACCCAATAGAGGTCGTCGTTGGGGAACAGGCCGCGGAAATGCCTTGCCGAATCGATGGTGAAGCTCACCCCACCCCGGGACAGCTCAAAGTCCGACACCTCGAACCGGGTATCCCACTCCGTTGCGGCGCGCACCATGGCCAACCGGTCCGAGGCCGTGGACTTGACCTCGTTTGGCTTGAGCGGCGCCTGCGCCGCCGGGACGATGATCAGCCGGTCGAGCCGATGCTGCTCATAGGCGTCCTGCGCGGCGAGCAGGTGTCCGAAATGGATGGGGTCAAAGCTGCCCCCGAGGAATCCAATTTTCACGTGAAGGACGGCGAACCTGCTGGCAGGCACGCTCCCCGGCAAGGCCAAATGCCCCGGCTAATGCCGGTCCGAGGTGTCCCAGAACACGAACATCATGAGCGCCCCCAATATGATGACGGGAGCCATCATTGGACTACGGAAGGGCTGAAGCTGCAGTGCGTTCGGTTCACGTTGGAGCGGGAATCCTTTAGAAGGACCTTGCACCTTGAGGCTTGTTCCGCGAATATGCAAGTAAGCACTTGCATGACACCCCAACCCCGGGCTACCCGCCGGCGCCCCCCGGCAAGGCAGCTTCTTCTGACAGCGGCTGCGCGCGTGTTCGCGCGCGACGGACTTGAGGGCGCGACAACCCGCGCGATCTCGCGCGAGGCCGGCGTAAACGAAGTCACGCTTTTCAGGCACTTCGGCACCAAGGAGCACCTGCTGGAGGCCGTCGTGGGGAGCGCCTTCGGCATCGCAGCCAGGGCGCGAGACGGGGAGGCCCCGCCCGCAACGCAAAGCCTAAGGACTGACCTAGAGGCCTTTTCCCGTAAGTATGAGGCGCTCCTCATGGAGAACCTCCCGCTCATACGGACCATGGTGGGGGAAATCCACCGCCACGCCGTGTGCCAGCATCAGGCCCTCCGCGGCATCTTCCTGCCCATGCGCGAGGCCCTTACGGAGCGCCTGCGCACCGCGTGCAGGCTGGGAGAGGCGAGGCAGGACACAAATCCGCTCGTCGCAGCAGACCTTTTCGCCGGCTCCATTTTCTCCGAGGTGCTGCGCCGCGAGACCCTGAAGAAGCAGCAGGGGTACAGTTCGGCCGAGTACCGGAAAGCCGGCGTGGACATCTTCCTAAGGGGGATCGCGGCGGACGGGGCCCTTTGCGCATAGGGGCACGCCCCGGACGGCGCCCTTCCTCCCGAGACCAAGTTTCAACGATGACCCGCATCGCGCTCCGCTGGCTCCTCGCGGCGTTCTTCACCGCTGCCGGGATCAACCATTTCAGGGCGCCCGCGATGTACCTGGGGATGATCCCCGCGTGGCTGCCCTGGCCGGCCGCGCTCTCGGCCATAGCGGGCGCGTCTGAGATATTGGGAGGACTGGGAATCCTTGTGCCTCGGCTTCGCATCGCGGCAGGATGGGGCCTGGCCGCTCTCCTCGTGGCGGTGTTCCCGGCAAACCTGCATGTCGCCCTCTTGGGCCGCATGCCCGGTTTCGCCTTTTCACCCCTCACCCTCTGGCTTCGCCTGCCGCTCCAGGCGGTCCTTATCGCCTGGGTCTACGTTGCCGCGATAACACCGGACCGGCAGCCCGGCCGCCATGAAAAGGACACGGTCGAGGGGGATTCCTCGCGCTAGCCGATGCAGTTAGGCGGGCACGGGTTTGGGCCTCAGGCGAAATTCTCGCCACAGTGCGGGCGCCCTCACCGGGAACATGAGCGCGGAAAGCTGCATCCGGACGATCTCACGGGTGTTTTCGAAGCACCAGGGAAGGGCAAGTGAGACAAAGGCATGGGTCAGCAGGCCCGCCCATGCCGCACCCTGGGCGCCAAAGCGCGGTATCAAGACAGCGTTCGCCGACAGGTTCAGGGCCACTCCCCCGAGCGCGAACCAGAGCTCCACGAGCCTGCGGCCGCTAGCGACCAGGTGGCGGCCGCGCGCAACGCTCAGGAAGATGAACACGGCCGACCAGAACTGCACCGCAAGGATTCCCGCGGCGCCCGAGTAGCGCGCCCCGTAGAAAAGGCGGACCAGGACGGGGGCCAATAGCGTCATCGTCACGGCTGCCAGGACGCTGAGCGCCGCGCTTGCGTCGAAATATTTCTGCATGATGGCCCAGTACTGACGCTGCGAGCGGTGGCTTGCCCTCACAAGGTCGGGCAGCACCGCCGTCGCCACGATCGTCGAGATCGACCACCACAATTCAGAGAAGCGTGTGGCCGCGGCATAGGTGCCGGCTGCGGCAGAGCCCGACCAATGCACGATAAGGATCTGGTCGAACTTGAGGTAGGTGGTCGTTAGCAGCGCCGAGATCCAGACCGGCCATGCCTCCGCCATGATTGTGCGCGCGAGCGCGGGGTCGAAACTAAGGCGGCCCGTCGGATGCCTGTGCGCGCCCCAACGCACGACGACCCAGGCTCCAAGCGCCCTTTCCGCGACGGCAACGACCGCGAATGCGACCACGGGGGCATGACCGATGATCAGGAGGGCGCGTGAAGCCAGGCAAACCGCGAAGCAGGAGTTCTGGCCTATGACCACGGGCCGGAGGTCCGACCTGGCCTGGAACAGGTATTCCCAGCCGACAAGGGCCTGGGGCACCACGAGCAGACCCATCCAGAGCAGCACGGAGCGCATCTCGGGGTCCTGGACGACCGTGAATGACAGGAGCGCGATTACGCCCCAGGCCGCTGCGGCGACGGCCAGGCCGAGCCCGGTGACCGTGCCAAGGATAACCCCTGCGGCCTCGGGGCGGCGCACGAGCTCCCGCTGGACGAGGCCATCCATGCCGAGCTGAGTGGCCACAACGCCAAAAAAAGTGGCTGCAGTCGCCACGCTGAACAGCCCGAAGTCCGACGGCCCCAGGTAGCGGGCGAGCCAAAGCCCCACGAGAAAGCTCCCGGCCAGACGCATGCCGCGGTCCGCAAGGAGCCAGGAAAGGCTCGTCGCTATCCGCCGGGCTGTCCCCGGCTGCGGCGAGGGACTCGCGGGGGCGGAAACCTTCGCGGCCTGAAGCCACCGGGCAAGGTCCGCATAGAGTTCAAAGAGCCCGCGTCCCCGGTAGTTGACCCGGCACGCCTCTGAAAAGCCCACCGCCATCTCGCGCCGGATCGTTCGGGCATTAAGAGCCGCCCGCTCAGGCCGGCGGCCGACAAGGACCGAGAGCCGGACAAGCCAGCTCTGGGCGAGCCGGAAGGCTGCGCATCGCCGCCAGGATTGGGGCGTGGCCCGGCCCAGGACGAAATCGCGGTACGGGTTAAGGAGGGTCATCGCCTCGCCGAATCCCCGGTGCAGGGCGCGGCAATACTCCTCCTCGAGCCTTCGCGGGCCGATCCTGTGCTGGAAGACGAGCCTCGGCGAGTAATGGAGCTTCCAGCCCATGAGGGAAAGCAGAAGGCACATCTCATTGTCCTCGCCCGATGTTAGCCGCCCCCCCTGCCTTCCCATGAGGCGAAGCTTGTAGCCGGTGCGGGAAAGCTGGTCCCATGCCGAGCTCCGCAGGACCATTCCGGCCGTGTAAAGGTAGCCCCGCGAAGGCGCCACCTCGCCCTCGACCTCGGCCTGGGGACCCACGGCGTAGCCAAGGGCGGCGGCGCCGAACCACTCCGGCACCGGGCGCTCGGTCGAGGCCACGCCTTTCCCACCCAGCGCCCCGACGAGAGGCATCTGGCCCATGAGCTGCACGGCCCGCTCGAGGTAGTCCGGTGCGAGCAGGTTGTCGTCGTCGCAGAAGCAGACGAACTCCCGTGAGGCCTCGGTGAGCGCCCGCATGCGCGCCATCCTCACCCCCTGCGTCGGCTCGTGCACCACGCGAAACGGGACATCCGTCCGGGGCCAGGCGCCCAGGGCGCGGGCGGCGGTGCCGTCCGTCGACGCGTTGTCGACGAGGACAACGCTCCAGTCGCAGGCGGGCAGGGTCTGCGCGGCCAGCGCCTCGAACACCGCTTGGATGCGCTCGGCCCCATTGTAGGAGCAGATCATGACCTCTATGCCCGTTCTCATCATGAATGGACGGCCTGCGCGCGCCTTTCCTGCCGGTTGCGCTGCGTGCCGCACATCTCGAAATAGGCCGCCTCAATGTCGGCGAACTGCCGGCTTCTCGAGAACGACGAGACCGCCACGTCATGGTGGTTGCAGGGACGGGGCCGGACCTGGTCGTCGTACCAGCTGGTGATCGCCGATGCGAACGACGCCGGGTACTCGACCCGGGCGTTCCAGAGGTGGCTCAGCCCTATGCTTGAAAAGCCCCGGTTGCCCGGCGCATCGCTCAGGATCAGGGGGAGGTTGCTCGAGAGCGCCTCAAGGGCCGCGAACGAGAGCCCCTCGTACCGGGAGGTCAGGATGAAGCAATCGAGCATCCGGTAAAAGGGGGCTGGGTCCCGGAGGTATTCGATCCAGTGCACCCGGTGCTCGTAGCCGTGGGTCCGGGCATAGTGCTGGACCTCGGACCGGAGCTCCCCGGCACCGACGTGCACCAGGAAGAGGTTCGGCATCAGGTCCGCGCAGGCCCTGAACGCCTTGTGGAGCGAGCCCGGGTCCTTCTGATAGGAGAACCGGCCGAGCGAACCAAGGACGACGGCACCGGCGGGAATGCCAAACCTGGCGCGGAGGGCCTCTTTCTCCGCCGCCGCGCACGGCCTGAAGTGGGACGTGTCCACCCCGTTCGGGATCAGCCGCTGCCAGGCAGGGTCGAGCCGGAGCACGCGGCTTCCGTACTCCGCCTCGTCCTGGGAAAGGTTGATGGTCATGGTCCGAGGCGCCAGGAACCGCTCGACGGCCGTGAAGAACCGGACCGAGGCCGACATCGGGCGCCCCATCCCGTAGTAGGCGTGCGGCGTGTACAGGACCCGGTGTCGCGGGTGCAGGCGGCGCAGCATCCTAACGAGGCCGCCCGCCTTGGCACTGTGGGCGTGGACGACGTCGGGCCTGAACCGGCGGTAAAGTCGCCAGAGCCGGCCCAGCGCACGGAGGTCCCCCACTTGGGGCTCGTTGCCCACCCGGAGGTTGACCGTAAGCCCGCCTGCGGACCGCACCCGCGCCAGGAGAGCGAAGAGCCGGTCTGACCCGCGCACATCGGAGTACGCAAGGCTCACGACGTGGCCGGCGCGGATGAGGTGCTCCGCCAGGTCCTCGACATGGCGGAAGACGCCGTTCTCGCCGGGTTCGGATACAAGGAGGATCCTCATGCGGCCAATCGGGGCGCCGAAAGGACGGAGGCGTAGACCTCCTCCAGCCGTGCCACGTGTCTGTACAGGGTCAAGGGGTTGCTCCAGTAGCGGCGGTGCGCCTCGCGGCCGAGCGCGCGGGCAAGCTCGGGGTCCCTGAGTCTCCGGAGGCTTTCGGCAAGGCTCCCGACCGAACCCCTGTCGAATACAAGCCCGTTTGAGCCGTGTTCGATGAGGTCCGCGGCGGCGGTGCTGCTTGATACGACCACCGGGACGCCGCGGGCCAGGGCCTCGGCCGCGGTGAGGCCGAAGGTCTCCGGCCAGAGCGAGGGAAAGACAAGCGCGCGGGCCGCGGCGAAACGCCCCGGCAGGGCTTCCCTGTCCTGCCAGCCGGCAAGGAGCGCCTCCGGGTAGATCTCCCGCACGCGCGCCGTCGCGGGGCCCTCGCCGCAGAACACGGCCTTGGCGCCAAGGCGGGCGGCAGCGGCAGCCAGGAGCTGGGGGCCCTTGTAGAGCTCCATGCGCCCGACGAACAGGAAGGTGTCGTTATTCTCGACCTCAACCGGATGGCGGTACTCGGCGTCCACGGGATACGGCACAAGCTCGAGGCTCGTCCGCGCGGGAAGGTGTCGCCTCGCGACCTCAAGGCTTGCGCCGGAGACGGCGATCGCGCAGCTCAGCCTCCGAGGCAGCGCCGCGGCGCGGTTCTGCCACCAGGTTCGCGCAAAGCGCCAGAGCTTGTGTCCGTGCGAGCGGGCGTCGCAGTGGCATTTCAGGCAATCCACTCCCAACGGTGCCCGGCCGCAGACCTTCATCGCCGGGTACTCGAAAAACGCGCCGTTCGGGCAGAAGAGGAAGTAGTCGTGCAACGAGAGCACCGTCCGGAAACCCAGCTTGTCCGCCGCGCACGGCACCGAGGCGGAGAGCGCCTTCGTGTAGCTGTGGACATGCACCAGGGTCCTGCTCGGATCGAGCCCGCGGACCGCCCGGCGGAACGCGGCGGAGGCCCCCCAGTTCCAGGCGCCCCTGCGCGCGGCGCGCATGCGGTGTGGATCCCCGAGGATGTCGGGCTGGCCAAGGCATACCACGCGGACGCCGGGATGCCCCGACAAGCCGGCGTCGACCGGGCCAACCGCGCAGAAGAACGTCACGCGGTGCCCGGCGTCGCTCAGGCCGATGGCCGACGCAAGGGCGACACGGTCGCCGCCACCGCGGACGTGGGCGTAGTCGTTCACGACAATGATGTCCAGGGAGGTGCGCACGGGTGCTAGTAGGCCTTTCGCTCGGGCTGCTCCAGGAGGCTGAAGCCGCTCTTGAATCCGCATCGGCCCACGCGGCGGGCGTAGACAAGGGCGTTGCCCAGTCGAAAGCGGAGATTGGCAAAGAGGCGCCTCGGAGCGCTGCGCCGAACGGGCACAACGGACTCGACCACCTGCTTGAACTCGGCCCGGTGGCGCGAGACGTCCCCCGAGATCTGCCCTGCCCGGAGCCGGAAGGTTGCCACCACCTCCGGGCTGCAGCAGAACCGGGCTCCCTCGGCCGCAGCGCGCAGCCAGAAATCCACGTCGGCGCAGATGCGCAGGTCCTCACGCAGCGGGCCCTGGGCCTCGACCCATGCGCGGGGCGCGAGCATCCCCTGCTGGTTGAGAGGGTTGATCCCGGACTGCGCAAGGGGAATGATGTCGGAGGGGCTGCGGGCGACGGCCATGCCACCGAGGTCCTCGTCGGACTCGCTGACCAGGCGAACCCGGCCGTAGGACCATGGGGCGCCGTCCGAACGCCCGTCGTGGCGGAGCGCCCGCTCAAGGTGGCGCGTGAACCCCGGGGTGAGCTCGTCGTCGTCGTTCAGCCACGTGGCCCAGCTCCAACCCGGGTCCCGGGCGCCCGCCAGCCCCGCGTTTATCGCGGGATAGACTCCCCGTCCCGATGTGTCCTCGACGACGACGCAGCGGGGGTGGATCGATGCCAGGCTCGCAAGGCTCTCGCGGGGCGCGACCAGCACATGGGTTGCGTGCTCGCCCGCGAAGTCGGCGACCGAGGACACGGTCCGGCACAGCCAGGGGGATCGACCCAGGGTGGGCGTGATGACGAGGAGGGGACGGAAGCGTGTCATGTGGGGCCTAGTCCTCCCAGAGGAGCCGGCCGCGGGCCTGCTGCCAGAGCAGCAGGCCGAGGACCGCGGAGGCGGCGATCTGCACGCGCGCAGGCCCGGAGAATGGCGCGATGGCGAGGTTCCAGAGCGCCTCGATGAGTATGAGGAAGACCAGGGCCTGCTGCGGCCGGGATGTCCTCAGGCAGTAGGCCGTCGCCCAGAGCAGCATGAAGCCGTACGCGATGAAGAACGACGCGCCGAAGATGCCGCCCTCTGCGAGCGCCGTCAGAAGCTGGGAGTGCACGGCCAGGTCGCGCTCCTGCTCCTCCGTGTAGCCGTTGAAGGAGTCGCTCAGCTGGATGTACCGCGCCTCGATCCGCCGGATGACCTTGGTCGAGCTGAACCAAGACCCCTGCCCGATCAGCGGGGAATCCGCAAAGGATTCCGCGGCCACCTCCATCATCGCGCGCCGCTCGGCGTCCGAGGAGTGGCGGCTGATGTGCGTCGCGCTTCGCCCGTCGAAGAGCCCGCCCAGGGCGAGCCCTATCGCCGCGAGGGCGGCCAGCACCGCGGAAAGGCGCCAGAGCCTGGGCAGGCGGGTCAGATAGAGGGCCACGGCCACCATCAGGCACTCCAGGCCGAGGCTTCTGTACTCCAGCACGATGTGGAGGACCCCGAGGAGGATCGCCACGATCGCGCCAACAAGCCGGCTCCGGCTCCCGGCGGCGATAAGCGCAAGAAACGTGATGGGTTCGGCAAAGCCGAACTTCCACCAGTCGTCGAAGAGCGGGCCCAGGGTGACCGCCGAGGCCGCCTGCCCGAAGGCCCATCCGCCGACAAGCACGATGAAGCGCCTCCACGAGGGGCCTATGACGGCGGCCAGGCCGATCAGGTCGATGGCCACAAAGGCCATTCTCGCCCATCCCCGGACGTAGTCCGCGGGCGCGCTGTTCCTGTACAGGTCCGAGACCACGTAGGCCGCTAAGCCTACGACCTGAAGCACCAGGAGAAGCGTGAACACCCGCGTGCGGGCGGGGCCGCTCGGCCAGCGGTGCCGGATGATCCGCACCGACACGGCTGCGACCGCCGCCGCGAAGAGGAGAAACTCGGCAATGGGAAAGTTGCCGGCAACCTTCACAACGAACGGGGTCGTGAACCCCACCAGGCCGCAGAAGGCGACCGCCCAGGGAATGCGGCCGACAACGCGGGAGGAGTCACCGTCGGCGTGCCTGGATTCAATGGCGTAGGCCATGGTCAGTCCTTCATCCTTCGGGGGCCGCGGGCCAGGACCGAGTCAAGGACCCTGGCCGCGCGCGCCGGGTCGGCGCGCTCCTTGAATGCGCACCTGACTCGCCAGGCAACCTTGTACCCGATCTCGGCCGCAAGCCACGTCGCGGCGAGCCCGGCCCAGCTCCATGCTACATCCTGCCATTCACACCAGCGGGTCGGGATAAAGTATTGCAGCCCCTCCACCACGGCCCCGAGCAGGGCGAGCCACGCCATAGCCTTGGCGCGGGCCCTCCTTCCGTTGCACACGAACACGAAGGGTGCTGCGAGCGCGGCATAGGCCGGGAAATTGCGGAACCTCCCATAGGAGTCGGCCCACCTTGCCACCCCTCGCGGCAGCCACCCAATCTCGACGAGGTTGCTCGAGGGGCGGAGGGTCATGTAGAGGCAGCACCCGATCCCGATGGCGGCGGCGAGCCAGCAGCCGAGCCTGAAGAGCCTGAGGAGGAGGTGGAGCGTCCCCCGGGGCGTCACCCGCTTGGGTTTGATCTCGCTTCGGCTGGCGCGGGAAACCGACCCGCCGTTCGGCGGGCCGTGTCCCGCAACGTTTAGGTTAGGGCTCATAGGGTGGAAGGCGTGCGGTCAGAGCGGGTTGTCGGTCCCAATGGGGCCCTCGGGCCAGGGAAATCCCGCGAAGTGCTCGGGGAATGCCTGCGCGAGGTAGTCCCGGATCTCCCTGCGGAATCGCGCGGCACCCAAGTGCTGGACATTGGCGCGGCACGACTCCGCGCGAATCGCCGGGCCCGCCTCCAGGCCCAGGATGGCCCCGGCCAGGGAGCCGACGGTCTGCTCGCCAAAGAACACGCCGCTAAAGCCCTCGCGGACCGTCTCGAGCGCGCCGCCCTCCCCGAAGGCGATCACCGGGGCGCCCGCGGCCTGGGCCTCGCACGGGGTGATCCCAAAGTCCTCGATTCCCGGGAAGAGGAATGCCCGGCACCGCTCATAGTGATCCCTGACCGTATCGTTATGCTGCCACCCGAGGAAAGTGACGCAGGACGCTGCCCGCCTCCTCAGATCGGCCTCCTCGGGGCCGGTGCCTATAACGACCAGCCGCCGGCCAAGCCTGGAGCACGCGTCCACGGCCAGGTCCACCCTCTTGTACGGCACCAGGGCAGACACGAGCAGGTAGAAGTCCTCGCGCGGCCTCGAGGCATTGTACCGCTCGACCTCGACGGGAGGGTTGATCACGACCGACTCGCGGCCGTAGCAGCGGCGGATGCGGTCCTGGACGCACCGGGAGTTTGCGATGAAGCCGTCGACCCTCTGCGCCATCTTCTTGTCGAAGGAGCGTAGGTGCGGCAGCGAAGCGGAGAAAATCAGCCGACCGATCGGATTCCCATGGGAGGATGACTCAAGGTAGCTCTCCTCCAGGCCCCAAAGGTAGCGCGGCGGCGAGTGGCAATAGCACACATGCAACGCCCCCGGGGGGACCGGCACGCCCTTGATCATGCTTGCATCGCTTGTAAGGACGAACCGGGCCCGTGTCGGCAGCCGCTGGGCCCGGATGATCTCAGGGAAAACGGGCAGCAGCTTCCGGAAATGCCGGCGCAGCGCCGGGACACGCTGCAGGAAGCTTGAGTCGAGGGGATGGGCCTGCAGCGAAGGCGGCAGGTGCACCTCGTTGTAAACCAGCATGAGGATCGGGGCCCCCGGGAAAAGGTAGCCGAACTGCTCGAGCACGGCCTCCCCTCCCCGGAAGAACTCCATCCAGTGGTGGACAAGCGCGGTCTCGCCGGCCTTCAGCGCCGACGGTGGCCGGTTTCCAGAAGCGGCATCAGGCCGCGCCATCTGGGGAAGGCTCATCGCGACTCCTCCCCGGTCTGCCCAAGAAGGTGCGGGACCCCATCCGTCCCGGGCAGGCGCCGGTCCTCCGCCGCGAATCTGGTGACCGCCGCCAGGGTCTCGCTGGCGCAGCGGTCCCAGGTATAGCCGCCCGCACGCGCGCGCCCGGCGGAAGCCATCTGCTGCCGGACGCCGGCCGGGAGCCCTGCGAAGCGGGAGAGCGCCTCCGCGAGCGACGCCTCCGACCTCGGGGAGAAATAGATCGGGGCCCCGCCCCTCTCGAGCGCCGGCCCGCACACCTCGGGCAGGCAGGTGGCGTCGGAACAGAGAACCGGGCAGCCCCTCGCCATGGCCTCCAGCGGCGGAAGGCCGAAGCCCTCGTAGAGGGACGGGAAGACGAAGCCCTCGGCGAGCGCGTAGAGCGCCTCCAGGTCCCGGTCCTCGACGTGGCCCAGCACGCGGACGCCGGGCTTCCACGCGCCTTCGCCCGGAGCGAAAAGGCGGTCGTTGCCACCCCCGACCAGGACGAGCTCCAACCCCCGCACCCCAGAGGCCGCGAAAGCCTTCACCAGGAAAGCCGCGTTCTTGCGAGCGTCCCTTGATCCCACGAAGAGGAGGAACCTGCCGTGCAGGCCGTAGCGAAGGCGAACGGCCGAAAGCAGGTCGCCAGCAAGGGGCCCGGGCGCGGGCGTCACCCCATTGTGGACAACCGCGACACGGCGGCGCGGCACGCCGAGGGTCGCAACGATCCGCGCGCGGGAGAATTCCGACACCGTCACGACGCCCAGGACCCGCCGCGCCAGCCGCGGCAACATCCAGCGGTACCACCGCCCGAACGCCCCCGCAAAGGCATCGGGAAGGTCCAAGGTGGAGGCGTCATGTATCGTGACGACCTGCCTCCGGTAGCCGACGGGGCCCGTGTTCCCCGGGGAGAACAGCATCCTGCCGCCCAGGCGCACCGGGAGCACAAGCTGCTCCCAGAGGTGCCCGCTTGCTCCCTGGGCCCCGATAGACGGTGCCACCCGCTCGAAATCGCCACCCAGGCGGGCGTCGAGTTCGCGCACATAGCGTTGCACCCCCGTCAGGGGCGCGGACAGCGTGCGCACGTTGTAGACGATGCGGTTCATGTCGAAATTCGGTGGCGGTGCGCAGGCGCGCTCATGGGTGCGGGAGGGAGCCTCCCAGCTGGGCATCGGCCGTGTTCCCGGCGTCCTGGTTCACGGGCGAGAGCGCCTCAATGAACCGCGTCAAGGGATGGCCTGCGGGCTGCCCGAGGCGGTTGCCCGTGATGGAGATCGTGGCGAACCCCGAGTTAGGTCCGATTCTGACTGCGTCCGCGTGCCCGATGTTTCTCGTGTTTAGGGATCGGAAAACAACCCCGCTTATGCGGAGCGCGCCCCGGCTGCCCGCGGGGTCCACCTCGATCCCGCTTTCGCCGCACGGACCCACGATGTTTGCCGGCGAGCCCGGATCGGCGCTCCCTATCGAGATGTCCGCGACCCTGGGATAGACCGAGATCCCGCAGGCGTGGGTGTTGGAGATCGAGTTGCCGATAACGGTGACCCCCGAGGCATACGCGCCCAGGTAAAGGCCGTTGCGTGAAGCCCCGTCCACGCTGTTTCCCTCGATCCACACATCCTTCACCTCGAGCGCCGGCTCGAGGAGCTCGGGACTCGGGCGGCCAACCAGCAGGATGGCGCCGTGCCCGAGCCTTGCGTCGGTGGCCACGTCCGAGAGCCTGTTGCGGAGCACCCTCACTTCGGCGTCCCCATAGGTGTCGTAGCCGGCCTCGGAGGCCAGGTAGATTCCGGCCCCGGACGACCGCTTGATGCTGTTGGAGGCAATGCTCACTCCGGTGCCGCCCACCACGCTGATTCCCCGCCCATGGGATTGGTCCGCGACCGTGTTGTCATGGATGCTGATGTCATGGCAAAGCCCCCTGTCGGCCCTGTAGGAGACCACGGCGATGAAGTCGTCGCCCGTGTCGCCCACCCTGTTGCCCGAGACCTCGATGTCATGGCTCGCCGCCGTGATGTGGATGCCGTCGGCAAGGGTTCCCCTCACTACGCAGTCGCGGACCACCGCCGTGCGGCCACCGGCGCCCCCGGACCTTCGCACCATGATACCCGCGCTGTCCACGGGCCCAACCCCCACGCGTACCATGGAGAAATTCCTCGCCAGGTTCGCCTCCAGTCCGACGGCCGTGTCGTGCGTGTCGCGCGCCGACGGCCGCTTCGCCGCGCGGATGGAAAGGTCGCGGATGGAAGGGGAGTCGCCGGTGAGCACCCAAGCCAGGTGGCGGCCGTCGGAGCCCACGAGGATCGTCCTGTCGGCGCCGTCCCCGTGGACCGCGACACCGTCCACCCTGATGTTCCGGGTGTAGCGGTAGGTGCCGGCCGGAAGGTAGAGCGCACGGCCCGTTGGAAGCCCCTGGGCCTCCCGCAGCGCGGACTCGATAGCGCGCGTGTCGTCCGCCACCCCGTCCCCGACGGCCCCCAGATCCCTCACGTTGACGGACTTTTCGGGCAGGCCGGCGTCCTGCGCCCGGCAGAGGCCCCCCGCCAAGCCCAGCAGGCAGAGAGCCCGGAGAAGCGGCCGGCGCGCCCGTGGCCGGGGCCCCGGGGGCAGTCCTCCCCACGCAATCGGGCGTGGCTCCACATCAAGCGCTGCTGTTACCATTTAGATTGTCCCCCTGCTCCGCGCCAATCCCCATCGGCCCGATCTCGCTGAAATGGCAGCCGGGCCACCCGTCCGCTACATGAGCGTGTACAGGCTCGGCAGGGTGATGGTTGACGAGTTCCCGGACACTTGGGCAAGAGGCGTGTTGATCGACTCTATCAACCGGTTCACCGGGCCGTTGGCCGAGTTCATGTATTGGTTGTTCTCGATCGTTATCGTCGCGCCGGAGCCGGTGCCCTCGACGCAGATGACATCGACATAGCTCGTGTTTTCACGGTTAACGGAGTCGATGATGTTGCTGTCGATGGTCACGACGTCCGCGCTGTTTGCCGTATTCACATAAACGCCGTACCTCCCGGTGTTGCAGATGGTGTTGCCGAGGCCCGTGGCCGGGTCCGCGGCGATTGACACTTCGGTCGCGCCCGCCTGCACGGTAAACCCATTTTGGCCCACGTCCTGGATCGTGTTTCCCAGGCAGTTGATCACCGACGCGCCGGAAGAGATCGTGACCCCGTCGTAGGCCGCCAGCCCGATATGGTTCAGCGAGAGAGTGATCTCGCCGGTGCAGGCCCCCACCGACACGCCGTAGGTCGCGCTATTGAGCACCGTGTTGTCGTTCGCGGTCACATGGGTGACCCAAAGGTCCGTGGCCGATGGGTTGGCGGGGTCGACCCTGCCGAGCAGCGTCACACCCGAATGGCCGGAGATGGCAAGCTTCGGGCAGCACTTGACGAGGTTGTTATGGATGCTGACCGAATCGACGCCGAAGGTGTCGTAGGTGGGTTCCGATGCCGCGTAAATCCCGGAGTCGACAGTGCTCACGACCTGGTTGTTGTAGATCTGAAGCGAGCTGCCGCCGACCACGGCTATGCCACGTCCGTTGGTGTTGCGCTCCGCTATGTTGTTATGGATTAATATGTTCACGCACTCGGCTCCGTCTGCGTGATAGGAGACAACGCTGATGAAGTCGTCGCCCGTGTCGTGGATGTAGTCGCCCTGTACCTCGAGGTAGCTGCTGACCTGGGTTACGTTTATTCCGTCGGCCAGCGTGCCGCTGATCTCGCAGTTCTGGATCTCCGAGTAGCCGCCGCCGGTCGCGCCCGTCGACTGGCGCACCAGGATCCCTGCCGATGCCACCTGGCTAATTTTGACGTTTGTTATCGTGAAGCCCTTTGCTTTGAGCACCTGGATCCCTGTCCCGGATGGATTGGGATTTCGAACGGTGGGCGCCGTCCTTGTCGTGATGGAAAGCCCCGTGACGACCGGGCCGCTCCCCGTGATGTAAAGGGACGAGTTGTTCGAGTCGGCCGCCACGAGGTTCGTGGCGCCGATGCCGTCTCCCTCGATCGTGATCCCGTTAGCATTGAGGACGGCGGAATAGAGGTAGGTGCCGGTGGGAAGGTACACGGTCGAGCCCGAGCCCGCTGCCTGAGCCGCGGCTATCGCGCCCCCGATGGCGGCGGTATCGTCCGTGACGCCGTTCCCTGCGGCTCCATAGGAGCGCACGTTGAACGTCGACCCGGCCGCAGGGCTGACGAGGGCCAGAAGGCCCCACAGCACGAGGAGCCCCCGACGGGACCCGTCACTCGGCAGGGAGACCTCCTGGGGGGCGCTCGATGTGCCGGAGAACATTGGGCCGGGGGAACCTTGTCCCGCGCATTTCCAATAAAAATCTATTTGCACGCCACCCCTTCGACAGCGCCCGTCTTCACAAATTCCTCCATGGGATACTGCTGCCGCGCGGCGTTTCGGGCATGCCGGAAAAGGCGGCGGAGGTTGCGGTGGATCGAGAGCAGCCGACCGGAAAAGAGGTTGCGCAGGATGGCATCGCGCTTCCCTGCCGCCTCCATCCTGCTCAGGACGTCGAAGTCGCCCATCTCTCCCTCCGCGAGGGAGTCGAGCCGGCGCTTGATTCGCCGCAGCTCCATCACCTCGTGCCACAGGAGGCCGGGGAGGGTCCGCTTGGCGGCGGCCCTCGGCCCGGCCGCAGTCCAGGGCGCATAAAGGTCCAGGACCGCGTTCGCCTCCCCATAGGCCGAGAAAAGGCGCAGGCAATACTCCCAGGTCAGGCGGGACGCGGGCATATAATGGCCGAATCTCAGCTCCGGGCTCTGGTATATCCTCCACCCCAGGACGCGCAGGGCGAAGCAGAGCTCGATGTCATCGCCAGAACCGAGCGCCCCGGCGGAGCGTCCCGTCAGCTCGGACACGAAACCCGCATGGCCCAGCTCGCGGAGCGCCGATCTGCGGATCACGGCGCCCGCCCCGTACACGTAGCCCCGCTCGTCACCCACGTAGCCCTCCGACCTTCCCTGCGGGCCCACGGCATGGGACTGCCAGCCATTCCATAGCCAGGAAGGCTTCTCGCCGTCGAAAGCCGCGACCCCGCAGCCCCCAAGAACCGCGACATCGGGATGGCGGTCCATTATCTCCTCTGCGCGCGCAAGGTAGCCCGGGCAAAGGTGGTTGTCGTCGTCCACGAAGCACAGGTACTTGCGCCGCGCGTTCCGGATCCCCGCCTGCCGTGCTCGGGCCTGGCCCGGCCGGTCCTCCCTCACGATGGACAGGGGAACCTTCTCGCCCACCCAGGATTCGCTGCATACGTGCGCCGTCGCGTCGGTGCTCGCATTGTCGACGACCACAAGCTCCCACCCTTCCCTGGGGGTGCTCTGGCCTTTAAGGGCTGCGAGCGTGGGCCCAAGCCGGGCGGCACTGTTATGGGCGCAAATGATGACGGAAATCCCGCCTTCCCCTTCCCCTCCAAGCCGGCGACCGGCGACCGCACCTTCACCGGCGGCATTTCGCTCCAAGGTGATCATGCGGCGCGTCCCCCTCCGGCCGTCACGGCAGCCCATTTCGAGCGCGCGATTGTTACGGCCCACGCTCCAGCGGCCACCCACAGTGAGCTGTAGACAAGCAGGGTTCCTGCGACCCCGAAGCTGCGCGTCGCCCAAAAGGCGAGCCCAAGGGTCAGCAGGCCCTGCACGATCGACAGCGCGACGAACGGCTCGCCGCGGAGGGAGCGCGCAAAGGTGCTGCTGAGCGTGAATACCGCGTTCCCGAGCACGCCGAGCAATCCGAGGACGATCAGCGGGAGGGGAACCAGGCGATTCGCGAAATGCGAGTGGGTTGACTGGAGGGCCACAACCACCGCCACCAGGCCCATCGCGAGCACAACGAAGGTCGCGAGCGTCAGGAGGCACATGTTCTTCAGCTCGTGCCGCATCTCGGCAAACTTCCGCTGGCCGAAGAGCATGGCCAGCCTTGGGGACTTGGCGCCGGCCAGCATGGTCGTCGTCATGAAGATGAACGTAAGGATGCTCATGCTTAGGCCGAACCGGCCCCCATCGGCCGGACCGAGGTAGTTGAACACGACCGGCACATAGAGTGCGTTTATGAGAATCCCTGAGGACCAGCTCAGGGCGTAGCGCCACTGGAGCGGCCAAATGTCCCCCGACCAGCTCACCAGCTTCTCCGCCGACCACCAGTCGCCGAGCGAGGAGATCAACTCCCGGTGCTGAACCCCGATCATCGCGACGCCGACGGCGAAGGGAAGCAGGCGCGAACCGGCAAAGCCCAGGAGATTGCCGCCCATCAGGAAGACCCCAGCGGAGCCCACCAGGCCCGCCCAGGACATCACGAATCGCCGGACGTTCACTGTGGCAATGAGCTGGCAGCCCTCAAAGAAGCTGTTGACCATCGAGAGCGCAATGAGGAGCGGCCCGGCAACCGAGCTCAGCCACCACGTGAGCTTCCAGTCGATGTGTGCCGATTGGACGGCAGGACGCGTCGATATCCAATAGTAGCCGGCAAATCCGGTGCCGACCGCGGCAACGAGGCCAAAGGTGAGTCCGAAGACAAGGGACACCTTAAATAGGTTCTGCAGGCGCACCGCGCTGTCCCCGTGGCCCTCGGCCCTGCGACCCCATTCGATGGCGCAAAGCCTCGAGAGGATCTGGCCGAATCCAAGCTCCGCGTTTCCCGCGATCGCAAGGAGGCTCGTGAAAAGGTACCAGAAGCCCTGCTGCTCGACCGTCAGGAACCTGACGACGATCAATACGCTGATGAACGGCACGAACGAGGTCGTGACCCGCACGAGGAACGTCGTCACGACGGCGGGATCGGCGCCCTCCTTGATCGCGATCGCCCGTAACTGCATCAGCGCGGCCTGCATCAGCTGTTTTGTTGCTCACCGGCCGAGGCCGCGCCCGGCAGGAGACATGGGTTTGGCCCTGGATTCACGCTATTCATGCTCGGGCTCGCCGACCCGCGGCAGGGCGATTGAGACGATCAGCAGAGTGAGGAAAGACAGGAACACGCGCTCGTGGCACCAGTAGAGGAGCCTCGGGGAGTCCGCCAAGCCGATCAGGAATATCGGGAAGCCGAGGACTCCGAGCGTCAGTCCGCGGTTTGAGGAGGCCAGCAGCGTCCCCCCTGCGGCGCCAAAGATTCCCGCGAGAAAGAGGCCTCCCCAGCCCCAGTCGAGAAACGCGATCCCGTAGAATCCGAACATATTGTACTCGGGGTTGAGGCCGTACTGCGGGTCCAGCAGGAAGACCCAGATCCCCCCGTTTCTCTCCGCCAGGCCGTGAAATGCCGGCACCGTGTCGGACACCACCTTGCCCACGACCGGCGCGTTCAGAAGGAACCTGAAAGAGTAATACCCCTGCGAGCTGCGACCAAAATGCTCCCTCACCAGCATGTTCAGGTGGTTAACGGGCGTGATGTAATAGCCCATAACCCTGTAGAACATGAATTCGACGAAATCGCCCGGTGTGTTCCGGTAGAGGCCGCTGCTCACGTACACGGGCCAGCTCCGGAAGTATTCGGCCACCGAGAAGAGCGCGAAAAACACCACAATCCCAACGGCGGACATCAGAATCACGGTACGCGTCTTGAGCTTTCGGAACAGGAACCAGACCATCGGGGTTCCCAGCTCGAATAGCGGAAGGCGCTCGAAATACAGGAACCGGATCCCGACGCAGCCCAGCACGGCGAGCCCAAGCAGTCCCGCCAGGAGCATCACGCGCTGAGAGGACTGGCCGAAAAGGGAGTATCCGACCAGGGCACCAAAGAGCGGCGTAAGTGCCATGAGGAAGAGGGGTGCGTGGGTGCCCGTCAGGACGGCCTCCTGCTTGGCCGCCGTCGCTTCCTCAAGGTTCTTCATGATCGACCGGCCGACGTAGAAGAGCGAGAGATGTCCGAGGATCACGAGTGCCGCGCAGACGAGAAGGATCACCTGGAGCCTGCCCGGGTTCAGGAAGCCGCGGCTTGCAGAGAAGACGGCCGTGACGACGTGGACTCCTAATACCGAGCCGATCATGAACGCCGCGGAGAACACGGCGGCGAACGCGATCAGGTATGCCGTGGCGGTGTCCGAAGTGAACTTCTGTGCTCCGTAGAGTTTCAGGAGGCTCGCAGCGCTCGTGTTCATGAACGTCACCAGGAGTGCGCCGTGGACAGCCAGGATAAGAAGCACGTAAAGCCAACGGTTCTCTATGAACTTTCTTTGCGCGTACATGGGCTCGGCTAGGGTTGGGCGAGTGCCTCCACGGCACGAGCTGGCTGGAAGCGACGCAGCGTCGCCTCAAACCGCTCTGCAGACTTATCCCAAGAGAAAGCCGCGGCGATCGCACCGCCGAGGTTGCCCGGGTCGGGAGCCAGCACGCATGCAGCGGAAAGCGCGTCGCGGAGCGAGTCCGGGGCGTAAGGAGAGAAATATCTCACTCGACTGCCCCCAACCTCCCGGAACACGGGGATGTCCGAGCACAACACGGGGGCGCCGCACGCCAGGGCCTCGATTATCGGGATTCCAAACCCCTCGTAGACGGACGGCATGACGAAGGCCTGGCAGCCCGAGTAGAGTGCGGGCAGGTCGTCATCCGGAACATAGCCCAGGTGCCGTACGCCAGGTTGGGCCAGCAACGAGGCGAGCCCGCGGTCCTCACTGAAGCTTGAGAACTTGCCCCCCGCCAGCACCAGCCCGATGCCCGTCCGGGCATGAACCCCTCCGTCGACATAGGCTCGGATCAACGCGCTGATGTTCTTTCGGGGGTCAAGCGACCCTATAGCGAGGAAGTAGCGCTCGGGGAGGCCGTGCTTGAGGCGCAGCCCAGCTACCGCGTCGCGCCCCCTGCGGACGAAGTGCTCCGAGACCCCGTTGTAAACCACGTCGACGCGCCCGCGGAGGAAAGGGAACCTCGCCTCGATCTCCGTCCTCACCGCCTGCGAAACCGTGGTAACCCCGAGCACCCTCGGCAAGGTGACCGCGCACGCCGCCTTGTGCTTGTACCGGAACCTCCGCGAGAAGAACCAAGGGTAACGATAAAAGCTAAGATCATGGAGGGTGATCACCTGGTTCGGGATATGCGGGGCGCCGATGTTCGAGGGATTCCAGACCACGGCTCCGTCGACGCCCCGCGCGTTCAGGTAGGCGGGTGCATCCAGAAAGGCCCATCCGGGAAACCCCCTGCCGAGTGTCCCGAGGCAGCTTCCGAAGACAACCGGCACGTCGCTTAGGCGCTCGGGCACCGGCACGCCGGGCGGGGCAAGCAGCGTCACAAGGCCCGGGTTTCTCGCCGCAAGCGCGCGGGTAAGCTCGATCGCATAGCGCTGAACTCCCGTAGGGCGCTGCCTCAGGAAGTTTCCCAGGACTATCAGCTTCGGGATCGGCATACCTCCAGGATTTCGTCCACCTTCCGGTCCCATGTCTGGCCCACCGCAAGCTCCCTCATCCCGGTCAATAGCTCCTCTCGCTCACCGTAGGACGCGCCGAGCCAGCTAGCCTGCGCGGCGCGCAGCGCCCCCGCGAGCGCCTCGCCGTCAAATCCCCGACTCAAGTGCAGGCCGCGGGGAGCACCCAGGCCCCCGAGCGACTGAAGCGGCGGTGCCACCACCTGGACGCCGCTTCCGACCATCTCGAACAGTTTCATGGGGAAGCGGCCGTGGTTCGACGGGCAATTCCGGAAGGGCAGGATGGCAAAGCCGTAGCGCGCCAGGACCTTGGGGAGCTCCCCGTACGGGATCGTGTCATGAAGCCGAATGTTTGCGGGAAGGTCGCGATGACCGTGCCGGATTGGCGACGGAGTGTAGAGATCGAACGCCGTTTCCGGCATCAACCGGGCCATAGCGGCGAGGGACCTAAGGCAGACGCGATCGTCGAGGGCCCCGTAGTAGATGACCCGGCGCGGATCTGCCAGCCCGGGCCTGAGAGGATGCGCCAGGAAGGCCGCATCGACGCCATTGGTGACCACGGTGGCTTGGCGCCCGGAAACCAGCCTGACGGACCTGGCAACCGGGCCGCTCGTCGCGATCACGGCGTCGGAGGCCCGGATCGCCCGCCTTAGCATTCTGAAATTCGTCTCGCGGTCGGGCGACTGGATTTGCCCGGGCATCCAGTCCGTAAGCCGCAACACGAGGCGAAACCCCTGCGACTTTAGCCACTGCGCCACGTCCACGGCGTAGGGGTTATCGAGTATGACGCAGCGCTCCTTCGGCATCGCCTGCAGCATCGGCCAAACCGCGGGACGGAAGAGCCGGGCGTTGAGCCGGAGCACCCACTCGCGGACGACCGGGCTCCGGAACCGGAGCGGAAGCCACAACCTTGGGGTGATGATTCCCGGGAACCGTACGGTTGCCCGCGGCTTACGCCAGCCGGCGAAGGGCTCAACGCCCAGAGCGGTGACGCCCGGCCTTGACCGAAGCTCGCGAAGGATATGGTGGCTCCCGACGACAAACGGCGAGTCGAAATCCGCATGAGCGATCAAGACGACCCCAAGGGGGCCATCAGGGCCCCGAGAGGCCCCGACATGACGGGTGTCGGGAGCGCGACTAAGGATGGGCATTTTGGATCTTCTTCAACTCGGGGAGGGTTCGCGGGCGTGCCAGACCACCCCCTTTTGTCCTATTAAGGCTTCGCCCCGTCGCTTCTGGAGCGACCGGGGCCCAATCCGCTGGGTTTGATATTTCCTAACTCGATTACCCTGCTTCCAAATCCGTCCGACGCATCCGCGGGCTCAGTTGGCTGCCGCAATCTTGGCCTCCTGCAGCGCCGCCTTGGCATCAGGCTTCCTGGTGGGCCGTTCGGCGGCCTTTGCCGGCTTCTTTCCCTTGCCGTCCTTGCCGTAGCCATAGCCGTAGCCGTACTTCTCCGCCATGTGGCGATAGGCCATCTGGGGGTGGGTCGCCCCGGGCGCAAAGGCGTTGAGCACAACGCCGATTGCCGGAGAAAGCGTTTTTTCAAGCTCGCCGATCACCCGCTGGACCTGAGCCGTCTCAGCCTTCCCGTCGCGTGCTATCAAGATGGTTTCGTGGCAGTATTTCGCCAAGATGAGCGCGTCCTGGAAGACGCCCGCGGGCGGCGTGTCGACGATGATGATGTCGAATTCCCCGCTCATCTGCTCGAAGAGCAGGCCCACGGCGGAAGCTATGAGAAGGCGCGTCGGCTGGGCGTCGGTCCCGCCGGCTGGCAAGAACAGGGTGCCGTCGGGTAGGGCCACGATCCCCAGAGGGCCCCCGGGCTGCAGGAGGTCCGGCGACTGCGCGTACCCGTTTGCCGCCCACGTCAGGAGGCCCCGGCCATCCCCAACCTGCTGGAGCACACTCTGCGTAGGCCGGCGGAAATCGCAATCCACGAGCAGGGTCCGCCGCCCGATCCGCGTGTAGGTGGAGGCCAGGTTGGACGCAGCCATCGATTTGCCCTCGCCGGGAAGGGTACTCGTGACCAGGAGCCTCTTGGGAAGCGGCTTCGCGGAGATCAGGTCCAGCTGGGCCGCCACGCCCAGGAACGCCTCGACCGAGGAAAAGTCGACGTTGTCCCGGACGATGTGCGGCCGGTCCTCTTCCCTCGTCTTTGACAGCCTTGGGACCGCTCCCAGCAGCTCCTTCCCGAGGACACTCTCGATGTCCGCGCTCGCCGAGAGCCGCTCGTCAAAAAGATGAAGCATAACGGGCGTGCCAACGAAGGTGCCCATCGCGAGCATCAAGAGGAGCGCCGCGATGAGAATCTGCCGTTTCAGACTCACCTCCTTCTGGTATGCCGGATCCACGACGCTCATGACATTGGCCGGCATTTGGCCATTTATGGCCGTGTCCGCTATGCGCTTCAGGAGCTCGGTCTGTGTCTTCTGCTTTGCATCCAGCTCGTCGCCAAGCGTGTTGAAGCTGCTGGCCAGCCTGTCTATGTCGAGGGACTGGTTGAAGGCCGAAGTGAGCTCGGCGTTGAGCTGCTTCTCCGAGGCCACCGCCAACTCGTACTTGCTCTGCAGGTCGGCAAGGGCCGTCTGGAAATTCCCCTCGATTGAGCGCTCGATCCCGATTATCTGGCCATCCTCCTCGATCATCTTGGGGTGCTTCGGCCCATACTCCTTGGCGAAGACATCCCTCTCGGCCTTGGTGGCATCGAGCTTGGCCCGGAGATCGGGCGTATTGCCAAATGTCGCGAGAACGGAATTGTTGAAGGGCGTGGGGTTGGCGGCCATGTCCTCCTTCGCCTGCTTCAGCTGGAGTTCATAGCCCACCCGTTGAACGCGCACGTCGGAGAGCGCCGCATTGATCCGCCGGAGGCGCTCCGAAATGATGCTTTGGTTCTCCTCCACCGAGATCAGGTTGTAGGCCTTGCGGTATTCCCGGCGCTGGTCCTCGATCTTGCGCATCTCGGCACTCAGCTGGTCAGCCTGGTGCTGGAGTATCGCGGTGGCCGACTGCGCCGCGTTGCGGTACTCCGACTGGACGTAATCGAGGTACTCCGACGTATAGCGCTCCGCGAGCATGACGGCGACCTCCGCGCTTCGGTGCTTTACGTCGATGGTGTAGAAGTCCCGTCCCCGCTCCCTCTCTATGTCGATCTTGTCGTCGAAAAGGTCGAAGATCTGTTCCTCCTCCGTCTTGTCGCTGTTCTTCTTGAGGTAGGGACCGATCACTCGCCCCCGCTCCTCTGGAGTCAGGCTGTCGGCCACTCTCTTCTGGAAGGTGCGGCTCGTCATCACGGAGAGATGATTCCTGAGGTTGTTCTCCTGGGTCATCTGGGTCGTGTCGGTGGACTGCGTTGCCGAGTCGCTTCCCGTGCTCAGGATCTTGTCCAGGGGGCTCTGGGCGAGCATCGTCGTCTCGGCGGTGAACTCCGGCGGACTGTGGAAGAAGAACCAGCCGGCGAGACCGGTCACGACCACGGTGGCCACGAGCCCCGTTATCCAACGCGCCCTTATCTGCACGAGCAGCTGCCGCACCAGGGGCCCGATGTCGCTCAGGGTGAGCTCTTCCTGGCCGGCGCCCAACGGATACTGGTGCAGCCCCGACTGGGCCTTTTGCGTCTGGCCGAAGGGCGCGCCGGTCTGGCCGTTTGAGGCGGCCATCCCGAAGGGGGAAGCTGTCTGCCCAAAGGGCGCGCTGGTATGCCCAAAGGGGACCGACGTCTGGCCGGAGGTCCTGCCGGTCGGGTTCATATCGAACGGAGGCGTGGTTTGGTTGGGCTGCATAGGGACGGTTTGCGTGCTAAAACACCCGCTCGGGAACGAAAACGATGTCTCCCGGTTCGAGTTGGAATTCGGGGGCGTTGCCGCCCGCCGGAAGGAGGAGGGAGTCGGTGTTCACGACCAGGCGCTCGTCCTTGCCGTCCGGTCCGGCCCTAAGGACCTGCACCGCGTCGGTGCGGGCGACCCGCGTGAAACCGCCGACCTCGGTGATGGCGTGAAGGATGCCGATCGTCACGGTCTCCGAGGCGAGCGGTATCCTCGCGGGCTCCTTCACCTGTCCCAGAACGGCGACATACCTGTCGTCATACTGCTGCACGGAGAGGATCACCTGGGGGTGGATGAAGTAGCCGCCGTCCCGGTACATCGCCTCCAGGATCTGCTCCGCATCGCGAAGCGTGAGCTGCGCCAGCTTGACGGTGCCCACGAGCGGCAGGCGTATCTCTCCGTTCGCGGTCACCCGCTGCACGGTCGTCATGTCGATCTGGTTGTAGACCTGGAACTGGATCGTGTCTCGAACCGCTATACGGTAATCACCATCGGAGGTCCGTGACGGCGGGGCGCTCTCGGCCGAGAGCGCCGGTGTGGCGAGCGATACGCAGATCGCGGCTAGGCTGAGGATTTTCATGGCGGTCCGGATTAGGTTCAAAATTTGCAGTCCAAGTTCGCGAGGAATGCGGTGCGCTGGTAGTTGACGATGGCCTCGGGCGATTTCTGCTTCGTGTAATCGGCCGAGAACGTCATCGAGAACCTTTCGGTGAGCGCGTATTTGAGCCTGAGGTAGGCCCCGCGGGCCTCATCGGTGCGGGACGTCGAGGCGAACCGATACAGGATCTGCTGCACGTCGACACCAAACGTCGCCGAGTAGCCCCCAGTCATTTCCTGCGTCCATTCGGGGCCGATGCTCCCGGGAATATAGGCGTAGCCGTTTGGTGAGAAGTAGGTCTGGCGACTCACCTTAATCGTGAGCTTCCCCCGCTCGGTCGCCTGCCAGATAAGGTCCAGTTCGCCCTCGACATCGATGTTGTCCTGCGAGGTTGCGCCCCGGTAGAGGGTGTCCGCAGCCCCGACGAAGAAGCTGCCGCTCAGCTTTGGCAGGAAGTCGCCCCGGCCGCGGAAGGTGACCAGGTGCTGGTTGAAGTCAGACTCGACCTGGCCGGCCTCCTTTGGCCGCGAGACACTGTAGCGATAATCGTACCCCACACCGAGGTCCAGGTGCTCGTTCGAGATGTAGGCAAGCGTCAGTCCACCCGCGGCGTACTGGTTGTCGTTGAATCCCGGTGTAAGGTAGTCGACCTCGCGGATGTCGAGCCTGCCCTGGAGGATCGTCTTTTCGCTCGCCACGATGTTGCCGTCCCAGTCGGCACCGAGGTCCTCGCGACGGAGCCTTCCCCCGACCTGGGCGTTGGCCTCCGTCGTCCGGGACGCCACGAGGCCGAACTCCTCAGTGGGATAAACGTCCTGGTCATAGGGGTATTTCACCGAGACCGTGAGGAACGGATTCAACGAATCGAGTTCCTGGAGGTGGAAGTAGGTGTATGACTGGACGCCCACGCTCACCTTCACGTTCGTGAAGGAGTTCAGGCGCTGGAGTGACAGGCTTGGGGCGATGAGGGCATAGCCATCTCCCTCCCCTCCGCTCCGGTCATAGAGGTTGCTGTCAAAGCCCACGCCGGCGCTGTCTTCCGAGGTCAGGGCCCAATCAGGAGATGCCCATAGGGAGCCGAACGATGCTGAAGCGGTTGCTAGCATACAGATGACCGTAGTTGTTTTGCGCAGCATTCAGGCACCGGTTTTCAGTGGGCGTTCTTGTTCCTGAAAAAGGTCGCGGCCATGCAGTAGAAATCGAGCATCACGCTCCAGTTCTCCAGGTAGTAGAGGTCGGCCTCGATGCGCTTGGACAGGTCGGTGTCCCCCCTGAGCCCATGGATCTGCGCCCACCCTGTTATACCGGCCCTGACCTCGTGCCGGGCGTTGTAGTTGGGAATCTCGCCCTTGAACTTCTCGATTAGCTCAGGCCGTTCGGGGCGTGGCCCCACAAGGCTCATGTCGCCAGTGAACACGTTCCAGAATTGGGGGAGCTCGTCGATGTTGTACCTGCGCATGAATGCCCCGATGCGAAGCCGACGTGCGTCCTCCTTCTTGCACCAGACCGCGCCGGTGTCCGACTCCGCATTGAGCCGCATGCTGCGAATCTTGCAGATATTGAAGGTGCGTCCGCCCCGGCTCGTGCGCCTCTGCCAGTAGAAAATCGGCCCGGGCGACTCAATGAAGACGATCGCGCCAAAGAGGAGTATCACCGGGGCGGAGAGGATCAGGCCCACGATGCTTCCGAAGAGGTCGACGGCTTTCTTGATCACCCGGTTGATCGTCCGGTCGAGCGGCAGTTCCGAAACGCCGAGGAGCGGGACGCCGCTCACGGACTGCACCTGCAGCCCGGAGCTGAGGGCCGGAAAGTACTCGGGCACTATCTGGAATCCGAGAAGCTCTCGCTGGCAGAACCTTGCAAGGAGCTGGATCTGCTGCGCCGAGCCGGAGCAGTCCGCCAGTATGATCGAATTCGCGCTGCACTCGGCTGCCAGCCTAGAAAGCGCCGCGTAACTCCCGAGCACGGCAACCTCATGGGGCGGCTTCGACACGAAACGTCCGTTCGGCGAGGGCACGCAACCGATAATCTCTCCAAGCTGCGCAAGGTCCTGGCGCATGGCCTTTCGCAGGTGCGTGACCTTTTCGTTCCAGCCGACGACTATCACCCTTGAGCTGGCCTTCTCGCGGACGCTGGGCTGGATAAGAAAGATGAATGCCACGAGGCGCCATAGCGTTGTAAGGCTGAGAATGATACCCACGCAGTAAACCACCCCCAGGCGGGGTGAGTAGTCCGCCACCTGGAACAGCCCTATGTAGGCCCATATCCCTATGGACCAGAGCACCGCTGACCTTAGCAGATTCTTGAGCCACCGCTGCATCCGGTAGATGTTCGCTATCTCGTAGGTCTTGAACATCACGAGCAGCCACGTGAACCCGGCGCCGCCGATGACGCTCCATGGCGTCAGAACCGGACTGAGCACCAGGTGGTGCGCCTCGTCAAAAACGGAGCCGAGGCGCTGCCATTCGCGGATCTGCAGGCCCAAGAACGTCGCGAGTGACGCAACCAGCCAGTCCCCGATCAGCAGCACAGCGCTGATCTGGTACGCTTGCTCCCTCGGGGGAATCCCGTGGGGAATGGCGGCTACGGACCCCGCTTGGGTCGACCCTTTATGGCCGGAATCCTGCGACGGCGCAAATGGTAGCAGCGTCGCCTTGCCAGGAGGCCCGCCCTCCGTGACCGACTGTAGTGTCGCGTTCATAACGTGCCCTCATGTTTTGCATGGCCAATATTCGGTATACATGGGCTCGCGTTAAACCGGACGAGCATTGCCGGGGGGCAGTCCACGATTCACTGGTCGATTCCCCACTCCGTGAATGAGAAATATTTGAGCGAAACGGGTCTCCGCTTTCGGATTCGCGGCGTGAATGCTCGCGCCGCTCACTCTCACGCTGAGGAAAGTCTCCCCTCCAGGCTCATTTTCCCTCTGGGAATCGCGGGTCTCGCGATCCAGGCAAGCGGCGCCACCTAAAGTCGACATCATGCGACTTTCTTCAGGCAGCTTTGAAACGTCTTCGTTTTTGCGCATGCTCGTTTTCGACACGGGCAACACGATTTGCTCGCAATCGAATGTCAACAGCATGGGCCCATAGGGCGCCCTGTTTTACAGAGTTTTTGCGAGAGCGCGAAAATCACGTCGTTAACGCCGCGCCCCATTGTTCATTACAATGCCCGCGCAAAGAAGCTACGCGTTGGAGATTGATCCCGGATCTCGCCCGAGAGCGGACGGGAGCAAAAGGCGATCCGCGGCGGCCTACTTGAACAACCTGTCCGCCGCTGTGGGAGTGGGCGTGGGCGTGGGCTCCGGCTGTGTCGGCGACGGAGTGGGTGACGGAGTGGGAGTGGGCGTGTGGCTTGGAGTGGGAGTCGGTGTCGGGGTAGGAGCCCCGACAAGAAAAGGTGTCGGGCCCGCCACGATCTGGAAGAGGCTCGAGGGCGGCGTGAGTTCAATCGGTGCCGTCTGGACCAGAACCTCACCGGTCCATACTCCCGGCATCGTGAAGCAGTGCAGGTTGGCAACACCCGTGAACACCTTCGCCGCGGTCCCATGGCCAAGCAGCGCCATGAGTTGGGGGTGCCAGTTTCCGCTGGGATCCTTGAACCATGCGACCTGGATCTTTGGATCAGAACTCGAGACGCTCCAATTCTGCTGTGCCACGGATACGGTGATGCCGGTATTGAGGGATATGAATGCCGGCGGAGCCTCGCCCCACCCCGCCGCACTTACGCTTGCTGCTCCGGCAAAGACCAGGTGGAGCATGGCGATCCTGGCGATGAACCATGTCGCGTGCGCCCGCGAAGGACTTCCCTTACGTACCGTTATGGAAGCGTTCATTCGCCCTTGAGTAACCAACGGCCGGAAATTGTTGCCCGAAAAAATGACCGCGCGCAAACGATCGCGGCACGAGGGCCGTCCCCGTTGGCCGGGTTCACGGAAACCGCCGCCTTGGGGGAGAGAAGAGGTGTTTTCAACGGCGATGACTGTGGTCCTCAATCGAAGGAGACCGTCACCTGGATCTCCACCGTAGCGTTTCGGGGCAGGCCCGCGACCGCGATCGCAGCGCGCGCGTGGCGTCCCCGTTCGCCGTAGAGCGCGACAAACAGGTCGCTGGCCCCATTTATGACCTGCGGGCTCTTGTCGAACCCCGCAACGGCGTTCACGTAGCCGCCCACGTAGAGAAATTCCCGCACGCGGTCCAGCCGGCCAAGGGCAGCCTTGATCGATGCAAGCGTGTTGAGAGCGCACACCTGGGCCGCCAGGAACCCTGACTCGACCGTCTGCTCCCTGCCCACCTGCCCGGAATGCGTAGTCGCCCCGTCGCTCGCGCTAATGACGCCCGAAAGGATGAGCGTGGTGCCGTTTATGCGGAACGGAAGGTAGCTGGCCGCCGGAACCGGGGGGTTTGGCAGCGCCAGCCCTAGTCCCTTCAGTTTTTCCTCGATTGGATCCATGAGCCTCTTCCTGACAGCTTGGCCGCACCCCTCAATCGAAAATCGCCTCAGGGATGTAACCTGAGATCGTCGTGATGGGCCCATTCACCATCTGGCTGATCTTTAGGTCCAGGACGACGCTGCAGAGGATGAGCGAGAGTTCGCGCGACAGTCCAAGGCGCGCGCCCAGGTACGACATCGCGCGCCTGACCACGGCGCGGGCGGCCTCTCGCGGATCCTCGTGGGACTCGACAAATACGTGGAAAGGCTTGGTGGCGTATCGCGGGGGCAGGAGCGCCGACGGGACCACGGCATAGGGGCCCGCGGGGGCGGCGCCCTTTCTCAGGTGAACCCTCAGGGTGACCGTCATCGGGGCCTCCATGCCGTTGATCGACACCTCGCCGTCGCCCTGTGCCGCATGCGCATCGCCGGCGCAGAGGCCGGCACCCGGCGTGAAGACGGGGAGCGTGAGGCGGGAGCCTGCACCCAGGTGCCTCACGTCCATGTTGCCCCCAAATGCCCCGGGGGGACGCGTCCTGAATTCCCCGTGCTCGGCGCGCTGAACGCCGATGATCCCGCAGAACGGGTGGAGGTCGAGCGTGACCCCCGGAATGCTGCGCGTGGTGCCTCCCTCCAATTTCCAGATGTGCAGGTAGGGCTCGGCAAATTCGTCCCCCAATGCGCCGAGGCCCGGCATGACGCTCGTCCAGGCCCATCCCTCGTGCTTGAACCCTAGGATTTCGATCTCCAGCGCGTCGCCGGGCTCGGCACCCCTGATCGCAACCGGGCCGGTTAGCGCGTGCACCCGTGACCTGTCCATCGACGCAAATTCCTTCAGGGACATGCCGGGGCTGACCTGCCCGTCACTGGAATCCCTCATGGAAAGGGAGACCGTGTCGCCCGGATTGACCGTGAGGACGGGCGGGTAGTCCCGGTTCCAGCGGTTGCAGGACCGGGATCTGTCGAGAAGGTGGTGGGAGGGGGCTTCGATGGGCATTTTCCAATCGTCGAGCTCTCAGAGCGACAAGCCGTCCATCCGGTCCGACTCGAAGA
>Ga0302320_10000376_pt1 | contig 104353 bp, 94 predicted proteins | sample Bog_T0_3_FD_202130 | JGI IMG/M metagenome (GOLD analysis project Ga0302320, IMG submission 202130) | Peat permafrost microbial communities from Stordalen Mire near Abisko, Sweden - Bog_T0_3 | ecosystem: Environmental > Terrestrial > Soil > Wetlands > Peat | place: Sweden: Abisko, Stordalen... | reverse complement strand
CTGCTCCCTGCGGAGCCGTAGCAGTTCGGATTCTCGTGTTTCATCGCTCATATGGACACCGCACATTTCTGATGAAGAGGCTACTTCGACCCTACTCCCCGCTTCGCGGGAGCTACATACGTTGTACACCGTATGAGAACGAGACGTAGGCATCCACAGTCACGCTTCAGATCGCACACCAACAAAGCTTACGTCCCCCGCTCTGATAATTGAGGTGCACAGGGCTTCAAATGAACCGTCGCCTAGACCGCCAGTCGGATGCCAGATTGGGTTCTGCTCCCTCCAACGAAGTTGGCGTTTCAGTGCGGTCTCGGCGGTCTCTGGTCCGCCCACATCATCTTTTTCCGTTCCCAGATTATGGAGATTGTTTCTTTTTAAGTTTCTCCGGCTCGCGGCGAATGAACGAAAGGCCCCGCTTCAGTTCAGCAGTGAGATCGGTGTTCTCCGTGGCGACATGCACAGGCTTGCCCGATTCCTGACCTAACCAGGCATTCAGCTCATTGGGAGAAGTCGAGACGAATTGACCCTCACGATGCACGGGCATTCCTTCCGCCGCCCATCGTTTGACTACCGACATTGGTTCTCCCAAAAACTCCGAGATTTCTTTCCAGCCCTTCAGAGTTTCGGGTTCCTTCTGAACCCTCGCCTTCGCGCTGCGCGTCTTGGGTTTTGGCATAGTAACTTCATTTAATCGAAGCTTCGATATTCCGACAAATGGTCTCAACACTGCCGTACGTCGATACCTACGAAGTGCTCGACCGGCTGGGTGCGGATTTCAAGCCCAATTCGCTGAAAAGGAGCAAATAGCAAAGTCCGGTATCGCAATGGGATTAGGTGAAACCGTTAATTCGGGGCGACCCTCGTGCCCAAGATGGTTTGTGCTTGGCCACAAAGCCCGCAAAGGCTTGTGAGCCGCGCCAACCGACCCGAACCCTCTCCCGGCAGCCAAATCGCTGCAGAGCGGCGTGCTGACGGATCGCCTTGCCAAGCCGCCCCTGGGGATGCAGGCAAGCCAAAACACGCCTACTGCGCCCGATGGAACACGTAAAAAAACAAAGCCACACCGAAGCAGCCAAACGCATAGATAAACGACTGGAACAGCGTCACCGCAGGAACCAAGTCCCGCAATACATTGATTAGGGTGAGGGCGAAATTCCAAACCAATAGGACTGTCATCAGAATCGTCCCGATGAGCGCCAGGAACGCCGCAGCTTTGAGAGTCATGGTGGGAGTATGGACGTTGGGAATGTTGGGCGCAACTGCGGGCGGTTCCGTCTCGGCTTCATCCGCGACGGCGCTCGCGTTTGGGGGGAATGGTCTAGCATAAGAGCCTAGTCCCCGTCACCAGAACATTTTGGAGATGCGATGAAACCTATTAACGACGCAGAGCCGCTGACCGATGCCGAATTCGACCGCCTCAGTGACTTCCTCAAGTCATGCAAGGGCGGAAAGGCGATGAATATGGAACAACTCGACGGATTCTTCGCCGCGCTCGTCGCGGGACCGGAGAACGTAATGCCTAGCGAATGCTACCCGAAGGTGTTCGGCGGCGAGATGTCGGATGTTTGCGAGTTTAATAGCATCGACGAAGCCAATGAAATTCTGGGACTGCTGATGCGGCGGTGGAACAAGATTGCCTCAACGCTCTACAAGGGCGACATTCATGTTCCACAAATCTTTGAGGACGAGAACGGCGAACTTCACGGCAACGACTGGGCACGCGGGTTCATGCGGGGGATGCAGATGCGCCACGACGCTTGGTCTGAGCTTCTCGACGACGAGAAATATGGCGACTCCCTGACCCCGATGTTGATGCTCTATCACGAGCACGACGAAGACCCGCAGACACGAGCCGACCCGATTGCGCCTGACAAGCGCGAGCAGGTCATCGCTTTCATGGCAGCGGGGTTGATGAACGTCTACGAGTATTTTCGGAAAGAGCGGGAAGGCGATCTCGGCGTCGATGCTCCTGAAACCCGGCGCAACGTTTCCAAAGTTGGTAGGAACGATCCGTGTCCGTGCGGTTCCGGCAAGAAATACAAGAAGTGCTGCGGCGGTGCGACGGTGAACTGATGCCTGGTCAATTCCCCCGGCCTGCAAAAGTCCCGCATGTGAGGTGCAATAATTGGAGCCTGCGAGACCCGATTTCCGGAAGGATTGAAGGAACGTGCGCTACTGGTGGGTAAACCAAAACCAGACATATCGGCAGGAGATCGAAGGCGGTTATCTCTGGTCGCCGAAGCGCAATGCCAACGGAGCACGAAACCCCTTCTATGAATTCATGAGAGAGGTAGCACCTGGAGACCTTGTCTTTTCTTTCGTCGATACTCGCATCGTCGCCATTGGGATGGTTGCGTCGTATTGTTACGAGAGTCCCAAGCCCGCAGAATTTGGAGAAGTGGGGTTAAATTGGGAAGCCATTGGGTGGCGGGTCCGGGTCAATTTCGTATCGCTTGTGAACAAGATTCGGGCCAAGGATCATATCGATGTACTGAGACGGGTGCTGCCTTCACGCTATTCACCATTGCAGGACTCAGGGAACGGAATTCAATCTGTCTATTTGACCGAGGTGCCGACGCCTCTTGCAGAAGCACTCATCGGCTTGATTGGCAGCGAGGCGGCAGCATTGCATGAACGGATTGCTGGATCGCCCTTCCAGACCCTACCCATGCAGCAGGTTGAAAATGCCGATTTGGAAATGTGGGAGCATCACATCGAATCTGAGATCGAATCTGACGCCCATCTTTTGGAGACTGAGCGTGAAGCACTGATCGTGGCTCGCCGGGGGCAGGGCCTATTCAAGCAGCGGGTCATGCAGGTTGAAAACCGATGCAGAATCACGGGCGTCACGAATCCGATCCATTTGCGAGCCAGCCATTGCAAGCCTTGGCGGGATTCGAGCAATGAAGAACGGATCAACGGCGAAAACGGACTCCTGTTGACTCCGACGATGGATCACCTCTTTGATCGCGGTTTCATCAGCTTCGAGGATTCGGGGCTACTGATAGTTTCCCCAGTTGCTCATCCTCCCTCGCTAAACCTGATGGGTGTAGCGACGGACCACCTCATCAACGTGGGAACGTTTACGCAGGGTCAAAGGCAGTTTCTCGATTACCACCGAGAATCGGTTCTGTTGCAGGCTAGGCACTGACCGAACTGCCTGGTTGGCTCAGCAACGCATTGAGCCCTTCGTTCACGCGGCAAGTATCGGTAAATAAATGAGTTGTTTTTCAGCAATGAAGTTACCCGCAGCCTTGCGGCTTTCGCAATGACCGTACCCGCGAATGCAATTGCACCACGCCGATGATCCAGCGCTACATCTCGAAAATTTCTGGCCCACTGATGGATCGCATCGACATTCACATCGACGTGCCCGCGGTGAATTACAAGGAGATGCGCTCGACCAGCGAGCCGGAATGTTCCACAAAAATTAGAGACCGCGTCATTCGCACCCGGGCGAAGCAACTGGAGCGCTTCGCGTCCTCTCGGGAAAAGATTTATTGCAATGCCCAAATGTCATCAGGCCACATCCGAACTTTCTGTCAGCTTTCCGCCGACTGCGAACGCTTGCTGGAACGGGCCATGACTCAGCAAGGACTCAGCGCCCGCGCCCACGACCGCATCCTGAAAGTTGCCCGCACCATTGCCGACATGGAAGAGACTTCGGATATCGAACCCAAACACATCGCAGAAGCGATCCAATACCGGTCGCTGGACCGAACTTATTGGACCTAGGGAGTATGCTTGCGCTTAGAACGAAGAACGAAACTCAGTCCGGAGTGGTTACTTTCGTTCGGACAACTTGAATGGCCAGTTATTGCCGGTCTGTTAACAATCATTCGTTCGTATTCGCCTTATAATACCTATCGATTCTTTCGATGGTCGGTTCAAGGTCTTTTTGGGCCTTCCGATATTCCTGCGAATCTAAAGGCTATATGGCAGACAAGTTACTGAGACGATATATATTCGCGAGCGACTTCGACCAGACGCTCACCTTTAATGACTCCGGTTATGTGCTGTCCGAGCTGGTTGGAATACCTACGGCTGAATTCGAACGCAAAGCCAAAGGAATGGCCAAGATTAACCTGGTTCAGCAGGGGGCGGAACTGGCTTATCTTTTGTTGCACGATCCCGAGTTTAAAGCGAAGGTGCGCAAAGAACACCTGCACGAAGTTGGGAAGCGCATTCGTTTGAAGGGCGACATTAAACTGCTTTACCAGATACTGGCGGGCGGCATCGACGGACATTTTTTTGACTTCTATGTTCTTTCCGCTGCTCCTGTGGAGGTAATTCACTCCGCCCTTGAAGGCATCGTTCCGAAGGATCATATTTTCGGGACCGAATTCCGGTACAGTCCGTCCGGCGAGATCGAAAGCATTGTGCGCGCCACCGCGGGTTACGGTAAAGTTGCGGTGCTCAATCAACTTCTCGCCGAGTTGGTTACGGGTCCAGATCATGTTATTTACTCGGGGGATGGCAGCTCCGATATTCACGTCATGTTGCAACTGAATGCTCGCGATGGCCTCACTATCGCAGTGTCGGAGTCGCCGCATGTATCCCAGATCGCCAAGCGCACGATTCTCAGCACCAGCGCCTTGGCTGTTCTGGCGCCCATTCTCGAGGAAGTTGTGGGTTGGGAACGTTCGCGGATTCGTACCTTCTTTGAAGCGAACGGCATGCTCATTCAAGAGTGGGAGCGGGTTCGCACCGATTGGCTCACGGTTCGTCCCGCGGTTGAAAATGATTCCGAACCGATTAGCATAGTCGGGTAAGGACGCCAGGCAGCTCCGGTCCGGGTCTTCTCCGAAAATCTAATGTTGCGCGATAAGAATCTGATTCCGCTGTCCCATCAACATCAGCGAGCGCTGGCGTTGTGTGTGCGTATCGATCGCGCGCAACCAATCGCCGAAGCCGGCCTGGGGCCCTGGCAATCTGAGATCGAGCAGCACTTCGAACAGGAGATCAGATTTCATTTCGCTGCGGAAGAGGAAGTTTTGTTTCCTTTTGCGCGCAAGTTCGCCGAACTAGCCCCGCTGCTGGATGCACTCATCGCCGAGCACGCGTCACTGCGTGAATTGTTTTTGCAGGCGGGGAAGCGCAGCATGTCTCCGGAAATCTTGCTGGTTTTCGCGCGCCAGCTTTCCGAGCACATTCGTAAAGAAGAACGCCAGCTTTTCGAGAGTTTGCAAAGGTTGATGAGTCCAGAGGAACTTAACCGCCTCGGCACAAAGTTGGGAATCGCCCTGGCTGAGGCCACTCAATCCTGTGTTCTGCAGAATGAAACAACGAAGTTGCGGGCGAAAGTATAGCTTGATTTTAGACTGTGGACTCGTGACTGTTGCGATCCCTGGGCTCAGGCAGAACATCCGTGTTGCAATCTGAACTCGGCGGCGGCTTCGCGGCCCATGTAGCGTTCTAACACCGCGGATTCTGTTTTGCGCAGGTCTACGATTACAAGTCCATCGAGCACATTGGAAAATTTTCGATCGACGTTGAACCCCAGCAGCTTGCCGCCGATCTTCGCGTATTGCCGCAGCAGAATGGGCAGCCCTTTGCCGTCGGTTTCGACGTCGGTGATCGGTTGTGAAAGATCTTCCAGATCGCGCAAAGCCGCGCACATGGCTCGGCAATCCCACGGTCGCAATCCAGTGGGACGAAAGGGCCGTCGCGGTTCGATCATTTCCGCGAGTTCATCTTCCTGCATGCGCGCCTCGAAGAAGCGATAAATCATTTCACGCGAGGCCTTGCTGTAATCGTTGCTGATGCTGACCGCGCCGAAGAGCACGGGCGTATTGGCGTATGCCAGCATGCGGGCAATTCCTTTCCACAGCAGAAGCAGCGGGGCATATTGCCGCTGATATTCCGGCCGCACGAAGGAACGGCCCAACTCGAGGGCGGGACCGAGCTTCTCAAAAACCCGCGGATCGTAGCGAAACAACGTGCTGGTGTAAAGTCCGTTCAGTCCGTGTTCGGCGATTATCTCCGCCGTGTTGCCCGCGCGGTAAGCGCCCACAAGTTCTTGCTTCGTTTTATGCCACAACAAAACGTGCCAGTAGTAGTCGTCGAAGCGGTCGAGATCCCGCTGTTTGCCCGTGCCTTCCGCGGCTCGTCGAAACGTCAACTCCCGCAGGCGACCTAGTTCCTGCAACATGCGCGGGGCTTCGCTGGCTTTGACAAAGTAAGCTGCGAGATCGGCGTTCTCCGCCAGGCAGCGATCCGCGGCTAGATTACTCAACTCCTCGACTAACACCTGCGCCGGTCCTGCCGGAGCCAGCGGCTCTTGTACCTTCTCAGAAATTTTAGAACGAACCGCGGCTGACCAGGATTTTTCCGGCCGGTTGCGACGCGCCAGCAGGTAAGTGCGCCAGCGCAAATATTCGGTGGCTTCTCGATCGTCGGCGATCGCGGTTATGGATTCAGGCGCAATCTCGCTGCCCACGCGGACTTCAACGCTTCGCCCTTCCTGCTGCAAAAATTCCTGCAGAAGAAACGCGGTCCGCAACCGGGGATGAACTTTTCCGAAGAGATGAAAGCCCACGCTATTGCGTCCGCAAAAATATACCGGCAAAGTGGTTGCGCGAGTCCGCCGAATCAGCCGCGCCGCCGTATCGTTCCATACCGGATCGGCGATTTGGGCCTGAGGAAGTTGCAGATGGGAAACTTCGCCGGCAGGAAAGATCGCGAGCATCCCGCCGCGCATCAACCACGCGAGCGCTTCCCGCACGGCCCGGCGGTTTGTATTAATGCTGTCGGCGCGCACGGCGCGGTCGCTCTGAAAGGGATCGACAAAGATGCAGTGCTGCGCAAGTTCCGGGACATCCCGCAGCAGAAAATTGGTCATCACTTTTACATCGGGACGAACGCGAGTGAGCAGGACGGCGAGCATGGCTCCATCCAGCACTCCAAACGGATGATTAGCAACGACGACAACCGGCCCCGCAGTTGGGATACGCGCCGCGTCCGCGGCATCCACGCGCAACTCCACGCGCATCTCGGCCAGCAGGTTTTCCAATCCAAAACCTTCCGGAGACCGTTGCACCCGGCGATACAGGTCGCGCACCTTGTCGACCGGAATGAATTTCTCTGCCAACGCTGGAACATCCGGAAAATCCGCAAGATGGGTCAGAACTTCCGGCTGGTTTTCTTCGCCATGCAAGTGGTTGAATGGCATATTAAAGGAATAGCGCAGGTGCTTTGCAGCAGGATGAAGAAGAGATTAAAAGATGATGAAATGTGAATCAGTCGGCGAATCGAAGGTAACCAGAGAGTAACCATTGCGTCGGCGATTTTTTTAAGTTTCCAGCCGGAAGCGGGTCTCGGCGAGCGCGTAGAGTTTGCGCCACACCAGCCGGTTAATCGTAACCACGGTGGCGGCCATCATCATGGTCGCGGCCAAAAGAAGGTGAAAATCGCCGCTGTCGGTCGCCTGGCTGATGGTCGCTCCGAGTCCCGTTGTGGTGTAGATGTGTCCTTTGAAGTGGAAATATTCGGCGACAATGCTTGCATTCCACGCTCCACCAGAGGCGGTAACCAGGCCGGTTACGAGATAGGGAAAAATTCCCGGGAGGATTAGTTTTTTCCAGCGCTCGATGCCACGCATGTGAAACACCGAACAGCATTCTTTCAGATCGGTGGGGATGGCAATCGCGCCGGCGATCACGTTGAACAAGACATACCACTGCGTGCCCAGCAGCAACACAACAATGGAGGCGATGCCAAGGCCGCCTCCCATCCGTATCAGCACCAGCAAAATAACGGGCAGCAAAGCGGTTGCCGGGACGGAAGCGGCGATTTGCGCCAGAGGCTGTGCGATGCGGGCGAGTTTAGGATTGAGACCGATCGCCACTCCCGCCGGCACCGTCCACAATGTGCCGATGAGCAGCGCCAGGTTGACTCGCAGGAATGTTGCACCCAGCCCGATCGCAGCCTCGCGCAGTTCCGCACGCTGCAGACCGCTAACAATCATCACCACCCGCACTACGCCATAGCCGATGCCAACCAAAGCGACCAGAGCGAGCGCGCGGACGATCCACTCGCGCCATGGAGACGCTGGTTGCTCGACCCGCTCCTCCGTGTGCTTGCGAGCAAAATGCAAAAGCAGTCGCTCGCTCAACGGCGTTAGCGTCTTCTTTCGAAGACTTGCCAGGCCGGTGGAATGCTGAACAAGATTCAGAACCCAGGACTGCGAAGTATCGGCGCTCTCTACTTGTTCGATTTTAAATTTCTCGGCCCATGCAATCACCGGGCGCCAGATAAACTGATCGAGCAGCACGATCACCGCAACCATCGTGGCCACTCCCCAGACGATGGAACCCGTGTCCCCGGCACTGGCCGCGGTTTGCAGGTACGAGCCCAATCCGGGCAGACGAAAATCGCGAGTACCCAGCACGAACATTTCGCACACCATCAGCGCGAACCACCCGCCGGCCACCGACATCATGGAATTCCAAACTAATCCTATCGCCGAGAACGGCAACTCCATTTGAGTGAAGCGCTGCCACCAACTGAAGCGGTAAATCATCGCCGCCTCGCGCATGTCTTTCGGGATGCTTTTCAGCGACGCATAAAAACTGAACGCCATGTTCCATACCTGCCCAGTGAAAATCAGCAGGATTGCGCCCAGCTCCACGCCGAGCTGCCGCCCGGGGAACAGCGCCACCATCGCCAGCATTACGCCGGGAAGAAAACTGAGAACAGGAATCGACTGCAGGACGTCGAGCAGAGGGATCATGAAGCGTTCGGCACGCGGGTTATAGGCTGCAACGTAGCCATAGACCAGCGTGAACACTAAGCTTAAAAAGTAGGCGATGGCGATTCGCAATAGAGAGTAACCGGCGTAGGCGGGAAGCGCCCATAGGCTGCGGGAGATCTCAACCGATGGAGTGAACGGACCGAACCACCCGCGCCCGACCGTTACCACGCCATAAAACAACGCGATCCCCGCGCCGAACATAATGAGGTCGGGCAGATGGGAAGTTTCGAGACTCGGCAACTGCGACCACAAGCGATAGGCCGAAAACCCCTTAAAGGTAATACTTCTCTTCATGCGCGGGGGCTCTCCTCCAATGGAGTTGTCCTAAAATGTCCGTCAGTTTTTTGGAGCGGATGTGGGTTGCCGATTCTCAGCAGCGGCCTCCGCGACTTCGCTGGGAGTCGCTTCGGCTTGGGTGATGCGGCCGCTTTCCCGATCGTAATCGAAAATCTCCGCGTACCGGCCCCAGTTCATCACGGTATCCAACTGGCGCTGCACTTCCTCTTCGGAGAAATGTTCATCAAGGATGTCATGAAAAAATTCGTCGTTGATCGAGTGATCCGATTTGCGCTTCAGAATGTTGTCAATCTGCTTCAACATGGTCACGTGTTCCAGTACGGCTTCGCGGAACAGAACTTTGCGGCGTTGAATGTCCGCGTCGGCGAAAGTCCCACCTTGCGGCGTGAGCTGAACATCGCCTTCTTTGAGCCAAGCGAAGCCCAGCAGAACGCAAGCCTCGAGGATAGGCAACAAGTCTTCCACGTCCATGACTAGGTCTTCGCTGAGGCGAAAAAGATCTTCGCGGCCTCCGCGATCGTGGAGCAGTTCAACCAGGCCAGCGATTCCGCCCACGCGGGCGTGCGGTAGAATCTGATACTTGTTCACGCGCACCGGCGGTTGCCCTCTCTTAAGGCCACCCGCCGGCACCACGATTTCCCCGGTGCTCTCCGGATCGGGCAGCGCGTGTTCGATATCCGGCTCGGTCATGACCTTATAGATATAGTCGACCAGTTCGACGAAGCGCGACGACTTGCGGTCACGCGGATGCGGCAGCCGCACGTTGAAATCGGAACGGATGCGAGCTGGATTTCTGCCCAGCACCACGATCCGATCGGCCAGCATGACTGCCTCTTCGATGTTGTGCGTGACAATGAAGATGGCGCTGGTCGGCATCTTTTTGTTGAGCCACAGTTCCAGCAATTCGCCACGCAGATTCTCGGCGGTGAGTACATCGAGCGCGGAAAAGGGTTCGTCCATGAAGAGCACCTCGGGTTCGACCACGAGGGCGCGCGCGAAACCCACGCGCTGCTTCATGCCGCCGGATAGCTCCTTGGGATATGCGGTTTCGAAACCGTCGAGACCCACTGTGTCGAGCGTGCGAAGGGCGCGTTTGCGGCGTTCGACCGCAGCTACGCCTCGCGCCTCGAGCGGCGCCTCCACATTGTCCAATACAGTGAGCCAGGGAAATAGCGCGAAACTCTGGAAGACGATGGCTACGTTGGGCGAGGCCTCGGCCAGCGGCTTCCCGTGCCAGAACAATGCGCCAGACGATGGTTGCGAAAGTCCGCTGAGAATTCGCAGCAGCGTTGACTTGCCGCATCCAGAAGCGCCCAGCAGCGCAATAATTTTCCCCGGCTCGATCGAGAAGTCGGTCAGGCCGACAACCTGAATGCGTGTCCCGTCCGGTTGGGGATAGGATTTTTCCACCGCCTTCGCTTCGATAATGGGTTCGCCGGGCAAGTTAGTCTCCGTAACTTCTATACACGATACCGGGGCCAGTGCAAAGTTTCCTGGCATATGGAAAATTCTCAAAAGACCTTTAAGAACGAGGGAGGAGCTTTCGGGCTAAGCGGCGAAATCTTCATTCGCGGGAACCGGAAACGGCTGCGGCAGCCGGTCGGTGACCTCAGCCAGATGAGCCAGCTTGGCCGCCAATTCAGGGGTGAACTGTTCGGGGGCGAGACGCCATTGCCAACTTCCTTTTTCCAGGCTGGGAGTGTTCATGCGCGCTTCGCTTCCCAGTCCCAGCAAATCCTGCATCGGGATGAGAGCCATATCGGCTACCGAGTTCTGCGCCGCGCGAATGAATGCCCAGTGAATTCCATCTTCGCAGCATCCCATGTAGGCTTCCGCGTTGCGGCGCTCTTGATCGGTCGCACCGGATTGAAACCAGCCTGCCGTCGTATCGTTATCGTGAGTGCCGGTGTAGATCACTTTGCCCGCGGCGCGATGCGGCAGGTAAATATGCGCGCCCTCGTCGCTGAAGCCGAACTGCAGCACCGCCATACCGGGGATTTGCAGCCGTTCGCGCAGGGCGTGCACTTCCGGCGTGATATAGCCGAGATCCTCTGCGAAGAATGGCAGGCCTCCCAGAGCCTCGCGCAACTTATGAAACAAGTCATCGCGGGGACCATCCACCCAGCGTCCGTTGATCGCGGTCGGATCGGACGCGGGAATCTCCCAGAATTGATCGAAGCCGCGGAAATGATCGAGCCGAATGCAATCGCAATTCTGTGTCGCCCACCGCAAGCGGCGAATCCACCAGTCGTATCCCTGTTCTTTCATCACGTCCCAGCGGTAAAGAGGATTGCCCCAACGCTGGCCGGTCTTGCTGAAGAAGTCGGGTGGAACGCCGGATACCACATCGGGGTCGAGATTTTCATTCAAGCGAAAGAGCTCACGATGCATCCAGACATCGGCGCTATCGTAGTTAACGAAAATGGCGACGTCACCCACGACGCGAATCTTGCACTCCGAGCAATAACGGCGCAATGCCTGCCATTGCTCGTAAAAAGCGAACTGCAGGGCCTTGCGAATTCTTAAGTCATCCGCCAATTCCTTGCGAGCCTTCTCCATCGCTTCCGGCTCACGATGTGATAATTCCGTGGGCCACTCATGCCAGCCCGCCAACTTGTATCTTGAGCGCAAAGCGTCGAAGAGGACGAAATCATCCAGCCACCAGGCGTTCTCGGAACAGAAACCCTCAAAGCGCCGGCGAGCACCGGCGGATGCGGAAGCGAGAAAGCCGCGTCCCGCCTCAAAAAGAACAGGCATCTTTACGGCGAAAATCTTGTCGTAATCCACCGGCCCCGAGCCGGACGGGAGGCGCGAAATCTTTGCGGCATCGATCCAGGCGTGGCTAACCAGTCGCTCCAGACTGATCAGCAGAGGGTTTCCGGCAAATGCAGAAGTGGAAGAGTAGGGCGAATTTCCTTGCCCCAGCGGACCTAGGGGAAGAACTTGCCAAAGCCCTTGCCGGGCCGAGGCCAGAGAATCGACGAAAGAATATGCGGCAGGCCCAAAATCACCGATGCCGCCGCGCGAAGGCAACGACGTGGGATGCAACAGAATTCCTGCGGCTCGGGGGAACGACATGCGACTCGATTACTTATCTGGATTCCGGATCTTAGATACCCGGTTCGCCTCCCGAACGGGTCAAGGCCTTCAACTCTTCCTGATTGATTTTGATTTTGCCGGCCTTCTGCATCTGGTCGCGGAGGTTGGTCACGAACAGTCCGAATAATTCCTGCTCTTTGTTTTGCAGCAGAGTGTCGCGAATCTGGTCGCGCTTGGCCGCAAAGTCTGCGTCCGATGGGGCTTGCACATCGGTGACGGCAAGCACTACTCCGTTGCCCCCGCTGATGATGGAGCCGCTGATGTCTCCCGCTTTCATGCTGAATGCAACCGCGGCTTGTCCCGTCATCGAACCGATATCAGGGACCTGGCCATCGGGTGCAACCAACTCGCTCGTCTTCATCTCGGCGCCCAATTCTTTCGCCGCCTTCTTCAGATCATGATCAGCCTTGGCACGATCGGAAAGCTCCTGGGTCTTCTGAGACAAAAGAACATTCGAGCGCTCGCTCTTGAATTCGTCTTCCACCTTGGTGCGGATCTCTTCGAAGGTAGGGGTCGATTGAGGCTTGACCGCGAGCAAATCGAAGACCGCAAAACCTTGCGAAATCGGAGCCATCTGCGGCGGAGATTTTTCGGCGGTCGTGAAAACCGCGTCCATAAATTGCGGAGACGGTCCCTGCCCGGGAACTATATCTTTACGGCCAAAAAAATCGGAGGTCACGACGGGCACCCCCTTGGCGGAAGCGGCGGCGTCCAGTCCCTGCGTCTTGGCCTGCTGCAACAAATCTTCCGCCTGCTTCTGCGCAAGTTGCTGCGCTTTTTGCTGCTTGAGAATCGGCTCGATCTGATCTTTGACTTCATCGAGCGTCTTCATGTGCGCGTCCTGCCGCGCGTCCACGCGGATGATGTGAAAGCCGTAACTGCTCTTCACCAGGCCGCCAACCTGCCCGATCGGCTGCGAGAATGCGGCCTTTTCGAACTCCGGAACCGTCCGCCCCTTGCCCACCCAGCCTAAGGAACCGCCTTCCTTGGCGCTGCCCGGATCTTCGGAATACTTCGTCGCAATCTCCTCGAATTTTGCTCCGTCTTTAAGTTGCTTCAGCAAATCTTCGGCACGATGCTGCGCCTCGGCCACGCCCTTATCGTCTATTTTTCCGTCGGGCCCGGGAAGCGGGGTCTTGATCAGAATGTGGCTGACTTTCGCCTGTTCGGGCACACGATACTGGTCGCGGTGCTGGTTGTAATAAGTCTGCAAGTCGTCCTGCGTCACCTGTACGCCGCTCGTGATCTTGGAGAGGTCGATCATGGCGTACTTGACCTTGCGTTTTTCAGGAATAGAATTTGCGTAATTTTTCTGGTGACTGTCGTAAAAAGCCTTCAACTCCTCGGTGGTGGGATGCAGTCCCTTTTTGATGTCTTCCTGCTTCAGCACCGCATAGTCAAACTTGATCTTCGTATTCTGCTTGTCGAACTCCTGTCGAATCGCGGCCTCGCTTACGGAAGCGCTGCCGGTGATCAGCGCCTGTAGTTTGCTGATCAAGATCTCCTTGCCGACAGAATCTTCGAATTGGGCGGGGGTCAGATTATGCTGCTGGAGCAGATTCTGGTATTCCGTCTGGCCGATGAAGGTTCCGCCGGGAAAGAAAATCTCCCCGTAGCGCCCATGCTGGAGTTCGTCCTTGATCTCCTGTGGAGTGGCCTTGAAGCCAAGGTGTCCGGCCTCAGAAATCAACGCCTGACGGTCAACCAGGTTATCGGCGGCGCGCTGCGCAAAAAAAGGTAAGAGGATGGAAGCATTGGCTCCCAACTGCGCTCCTTGCTGTTGCAGCATCCCGCGGGCGGTCTCCCGAACTTCCTGCGCGGTGATATCTTCGCCGTCCACTTTGGCGACCACTCCCTTACCGGGAGTTCCAGTGAGGTCGCTGCCCAAATTTCCCGGGATAAATGCGATCACCATCGCGGCGCAGATCAGCAGCAGCAACCCGCTGAGCACAATTTTCTTGAAGGGTCCTTCAGTTTGCAGAAATCGAATCATCTTCGTGTCAACTCCGGAGCGTATAGCGGAAACCACGATTATAAACTACGCGGACGAGCTGCACCGGGGCGCCGGTTTCCGATTCCGGCGCAGATTTTTCAGCCGGCTGAAATCGGCTATTGAAACGTATCAATAGACGTGTTATCCCTGTTCCGGGACTTGGTTCGAAACGCTTTACGAGTTCCAGTCCGGGATGCAGCCTCACCAATTCGAGTCACCAAAGGGCGCCATGACTTTCGAAAGACGATGTCTGAGTTGCTTCGTTGCCGTCCTGTTCTTCAGTTCTCCCCTGCTCGCCGCGGAGCCTGCCGCCGAGAAACTGGTTCTTCACGATCATTGGGCGCTGCAATCCTCCGCCAAAATTGAGGCCAAAGGTGAAACCATTTCGAGCGCCAGCTTCGTTCCGAATGGATGGCATGATATTTCCGTTCCCGCCACCGTGGTCGCGGCGTTGGTGCAGGATAAAACCTTGCCCGATCCGTTCTTTGGGATGAATCTGCGGCAGTTCGAGGGCGTGACTTACAAGATCGGCGCGAATTTTTCGGATATCCCGATGGATCCCGATAGTCCTTACGCAGCCTCCTGGTGGTACCGGAAACAGTTCGCGGCGCCCGCAGCGTATGCCGGAAAGACCGTATGGCTGAATTTCAGAGGCATCAACTATCGCGCGAACATCTGGCTCAATGGAAAAAAGATCGCCAACTCAGAGGAGATCGCGGGAGCATGGCGCACCTACGAACTCAACGTCACCGGCGTGTTGAAACCCGGTGTGGAAAATGTTCTTGCAGTGCAGGTCTTCGCCCCAACCGAAAATGACTTGGCGATTACTTTTGTGGATTGGAACCCGGCGCCGCCCGACAAAAATATGGGACTGTGGCGCGAAGTTTATCTGGCCACCAGCGGGCCTGTGGCCCTGCGTTATCCCACGGTAGTGTCGAAGTTAAATCTTCCTTCCAACGACTCCGCAAGGCTCACCGTTACTGCCCAACTGAAGAACGCAACCAGCCAGCCGGTGAAAGGGGTTCTGAAAGGTAAGATCGAGAACATCGCCTTCGAGCAGGATGTCGAACTGGCGCCGAACCAATCGAAAGACGTTACTTTCACTTCCGAGCGCTTTCCTCAACTCGTTTTTTCGAGTCCGCGGCTATGGTGGCCAGCGCAAATGGGCAAACCGAATCTGTATCCGCTTGCGATGGAGTTCGATATCGATGGTGCACCGAGCGACCATTCGCAAATCGAATTCGGCATCCGCGAAATCACTTCCGAAGTGAATGCGACCGGCGGGCGCGCCTTCCACATCAACGGCAAGAATATCCTGATCCGCGGCGGGGGCTGGACTCCCGACATGATGCTGCGTGAAGATTCGCAACGCTTGCACGATGAGTTTCGTTACGTGCGCGATATGGGGCTGAACACGGTCCGCCTGGAGGGCAAGCTGGAAACGCAGGAGTTTTTCGATATCGCCGATCACGAAGGAATTCTGGTCATGGCGGGATGGTGCTGCTGCGATTTCTGGGAGCGCTGGCCGCGCTGGAAGCCTCAGGATTATGAAATCGCTCAACAGTCTTTGCGCGATCAGATATACCGTCTGCGCAGCCATCCCAGTCTTGTAATGTGGCTCAACGGCAGCGATAATCCCCCGCCTCCAGATGTCGAACAAATGTATCTGAACATCGAGAATCAGCTTCTGTGGCCGAATCCCGTAGTCTCCTCCGCAACGGGCAAGTCCACCAGTGTGACCGGATCGAGCGGCGTAAAAATGACCGGGCCCTACGAGTATGTAGCTCCCGGCTATTGGGAGCAGGACACTTTGCAAGGACAACCGGCGCGGAAATCTTGTAACCCGGGCGGCTGCGGCGGCGCTTACGGATTTAACACCGAAACCAGCATGGGACCCGCGGTTCCACCGGTCGAGAGCATTCGCTCCATGGTTGGAAATGACCACCTATGGCCGATCGATGAAGTTTGGAACTACCACGCTGGTGGTGGCGAATTCAAGACTATCAATGTTTTCAGCACGGCTCTCGCGAATCGTTACGGCAAATCGGATAACGTCGAAGACTTCGCTTTTAAATCGCAACTGCAGACCTATGAAGGTGTGCGGGCGATGTACGAAGCCTACAGCCGCAACAAGTACGAAGCCACGGGCGTAATTCAATGGATGTTGAACAATGCCTGGCCCTCGATGATCTGGCATCTCTACGACTATTACCTTCGTCCTGCCGGCGGTTATTTCGGCGCCAAGCGCGCCATGGAAAACCTCCACCCAATCTATGGTTACGACGATCACGCCATCTGGGTGGTGAGCAGTCAGTATGAAGACGCGAAAAATTTGAGGCTCTCTATAAAAATCTATAACCTCGACATGGCGGAGAAGTTCTCTCACGAGGATTCCCTCGACGCGCCCGCCGACAGTACCGCTAAGATTTTCGCCTTGCCGGAAATAAAGAACCTGAGCTCCACCTACTTCCTTGTGTTGCGTCTTACCGATTCCGCCGGGAAGCTGGTTGGATCCAATTTCTACTGGCTCTCCACCAAACCCGAAATTATCGATTGGGCGAAATCCAACTGGTGGATGACTCCCACCGAGTCCTATGCCGACTTCACCGGGCTTTCGCAGCTTCCCAAGGTAACGCTCAAAGTTACTGACCGCAGCACGCGCCAGGGGGACGAGTCGACCACCACGGTGACGATCGAAAATTCAAGTAAGACGCTGGCGTTTTTCGTGCACTTGAAAGTCGAGAAGGGCGACCATGGCGTGGAAATTCTGCCGGTGATCTGGGAAGACAACTACATTTCTCTGATGCCGGGCGAGAAGCGTGAGATTTCGGCCACCTACCACTCCAGCGAACTGGGCAACGAAAAGCCTAAGGTGGAAGTCAGCGGCTGGAACGTTGAGTGATGAGATGTCTGGCGAGAAAGTGGAAATTGGACCAATTCCGAACAGGTGCCGGTAAAGTTACGTAAATGTTTAAAAAATCTATTGACCTCTTTGAGCTTTCTCGGTAAAGTGTGGTGTTCCACGGACATGCCGGAGCCTCTCGGGTCACCCAAGCTACCTCGACCCTGTGAGCCCAAAATAGGAAATGTAAGCATCTTCGGGGTCCGGTCGCGCATCTATTCTGGGTAGGAATTACGCTAACTCCTTAAAAACTCTTAGTGGATTCAATAGCTTAGCACGGCTTGTGGCGTTGCTAGGTTTCTACGAGAAGCAAGGTCAAGCGGGATTACCCAAACTTTAATAAGGAAGGGGAACGACACACATGCGTTCTGATCGTGTGTTTGACGCTTTACAAACTCTACGGAATCGTTATATGCTTTGCCAGCTCGCCTCGAAGGCCACGCGGAAGTTCCACCGGCCCAGCACCAGAATTCAGGAAACGATGAATGGAGTTTTGGACCGGATCGCAGGCGCGGAGCGGCAGGAAATTCTTTCGGAGCCGGAAAATTTTGCTGAGGCACAACGGCGGGCTGCTTAAAACAGCCCCGCCCGCCTGCCTCGAGTGTTTTGTCTTCCCTGAATCCCTCCTGTAGAAATCTCCCGAAAACGCTGAAACTTACACGTTTGAGTCAATCGGGCTTAGGTGAATCATGACTATCGCTGAACTGAAAGAAAAAAACATCACCGAGCTGACCAAGATCGCAAGGACCTTGGAGCTGCCCGGCGCCAGTGGACTGCGCAAACAGGACCTCATCTTCAAAATCCTGCAGGCGCAGAGTGAAAAAGAAGGCCACATTTTTGCCGAAGGCGTCCTCGAAATACTGCCTGACGGCTACGGATTTTTGCGCTCGCCCGACTATAACTATTTGCCCGGCCCGGATGACATCTACGTCTCGCCGTCGCAAATCCGAAAGTTTGATCTGAAGACCGGCGACACTATCAGTGGACAGGTGCGCCCGCCCCATGAAGGCGAGAAATATTTTGCCCTGGTGAAGATCGAGGCGGTGAATTTCGAATCGCCCGACGAAGCCCGCAATAAGATTCTCTTCGACAACCTCACGCCGTTATATCCCCAGGAGCGGCTCAAGCTGGAGACCACCCGAGAGAATGCGAGCGCCCGTGTCATGGATTTGCTGACGCCGCTCGGCAAGGGTCAGCGCGGCCTTATTGTTTCTCCGCCACGCGCCGGCAAAACCATGCTCTTGCAGAATGTCGCGAACTCGATCACGACCAACCATCCCGAGGTAGTTCTGATGGTGCTGCTGATCGACGAGCGCCCCGAAGAAGTTACGGACATGCAACGATCCGTCAAGGGTGAGGTCATCTCCTCAACCTTCGATGAACCCGCTGCCCGCCACGTGCAGGTCGCGGAAATGGTAATCGAGAAAGCGAAACGGCTAGTCGAGCATAAGCGCGATGTCGTGATCCTGCTAGACTCAATCACGCGACTGGCGCGCGCTTACAACACGATTGTTCCGCCCTCCGGCAAAGTCCTTTCCGGCGGCGTGGATTCGAATGCTCTGCAGCGCCCCAAGCGATTCTTCGGCTCGGCCCGAAATATTGAAGAGGGCGGATCGCTCACCATTATTGCTACCGCCTTGATCGACACCGGTTCGCGCATGGACGACGTGATCTTCGAAGAATTCAAAGGCACCGGCAACAGCGAAATTATTCTCGAGCGCAAGCTGGTGGATAAGCGCGTATTTCCCGCAATCGACATTCAGCGCTCGGGCACGCGTAAGGAAGAGCTGCTCATTCCTCGCGAAGACTTGCAGCGAATCTGGGTGCTGCGCAAGGTATTGAATCCTCTGTCTCCGGTGGAAGCCATGGAATTGCTGATCGACAAATTAAGCAAGACAAAGTCGAATGCCGAGTTCTTGTCCAATATGAGTTCGCTGTAGATGCCAGACTTGCATTCTAGAACTCACGCGACATGATGTGTCGACCCCTTACCCTGTGATCCTCGGTGTCCCCTGTGCTAAAGTTTTTGACTTCCCTTCGCAACCGAACCATACTTTAAGAACAGGCAGATCGTTCGCGCCTGTTCGAGGATCATGTGCGAGCGCTAATATTCGCTTGGACCCCCTTATTACTTGTATTTTTGTGGTTCGCGCCATCCAGCCCCGCGCAGAGTCAATTCCCTCCGCGCGGCCAGAGCATAGACGGCAACGCCGCGCCGCCAATTGACGACGAGACCCACGATCGTATTGTCCGAGACCTGGCTAAGAAGGCGAATCTGGACAGGCAAGCTGCTCTCAAATCCGATACCGAAAAATTAGTCAAACTTGCCGGCGAGTTAAAAGAGTACGTCGACAAATCCAATGAAAATATCCTTTCCCTGGACGTCCTCAAAAAAGCCGAGGAGATCGAAAAGCTGGCCCGCAGCGTGAAGGACAAAATGAAAGGTCCAAACTGAAGAAGGTTTCACCGCAACTTCCGTTGCCGCAACTCTGCGCCCGAAAGCGGGTTTCTATTCAGTAGAATCCGCCAGACGCGGAGGAGGGTAACGATATGAAACGCACGATTGCAGGAGTTCTATTGGTGTTGGGTTTGAGCGCTGGAACTTTGTTTGCCGACGACGGATGGCGCGATCGTCGAGACATTCGGCACGACGAGATCAACATCGCGCGCGACCGCCGTGATCTTCGCCGTGACTTGTATCGCGGAGACTATCGTGCCGCCCGCTATGAGCGCAGAGAAATTCGCCACGAGTATCGCGATCTGAATCGCGACCGCCGCGATTTGTACTGGGATCGCAGATAATAAATTTATCCACGGCCGAGGTAACAAAACGCCACCCGGTAAATCGGATGGCGTTTGTTACTTGTGCCATTTCTTCAATATGTCGAGGTTTCTACTTGCCGGTTCGAATTCGCATGCTGTAGAACGAGCGATACACAAATGTGAATGAAACGGCAAAGAATGCCAGGGCAAGCAAGTTCGTCATCATCGCACCCTGATCGCGCGTGAGCGTGACCGCCAACTCGACCGCCAACAATCCAAAGAGCGTGGTGAACTTGATCACCGGATTCAAAGCCACGGACGAAGTGTCCTTAAAAGGATCGCCAACCGTGTCTCCGATCACGGTGGCATCGTGCAGCGGCGTCCCTTTCTGCTTCATCTCGACCTCGACGATCTTCTTTGCGTTATCCCAGGCCGCGCCTGCATTCGCCATGAAGATCGCCTGGTATAGACCGAAGATCGCGATCGAGATTAAGTAGCCGACGAAGAAGAACGGTTCCACAAAAGCGAAGGCGAGCGTACCGAAAAACACCGCGATGAAAATATTCAACATGCCCTTCTGCGCGTATTTTGTGCAGATGGCGACGACCGCCTTGCTGTCGGCGACCGAAGCTTTCTCTACTCCTTCAAGCTTGATGTTGGCCTTAATGTATTCCACTGCTCGATATGCGCCCGTGGTCACGGCCTGCGTGGATGCGCCGGTGAACCAGTAAATCATGGCCCCTCCCGTGATCAGGCCGAGAAAAAACGGAGCGTGCAAAAGCGAAAGCTTGTCGACATTTTCCGTGAGGCCCGTTGTCAACGCCATAATGATCGAAAAAATCATCGTCGTAGCGCCCACCACGGCAGTCCCGATGAGCACCGGCTTTGCCGTCGCCTTGAACGTATTACCCGCGCCATCATTAGCTTCGAGCAGGTGTTTGGCGCGCTCGAAGTTCACCGACATATTGAAATCTTTTCTGACCTCCGCTTCAACATTGGGAACCTGCTCGATCAGCGAAAGCTCGTACACCGACTGTGCGTTGTCGGTGACCGGCCCGTAGGAGTCGACGGCGATTGTCACCGGTCCCATGCCGAGAAATCCGAAGGCCACCAATCCAAACGCGAAAACCGCGGGAGCGAGCATCGTGTCTGGCGCCAGGCCCATCGTGCTCAACCCCATGGTGCTGAAGTAGTAAGCGATGGACATCAGCAGCACCATCGACAGACCCAAATAGTAGCCGGAAAAATTTCCGGCGACAAACCCGGAAAGAATGCCGAGCGATGCGCCGCCTTCTTCTGCCGAGGTGACCACTTCCTTAACGTGCCGCGACTCAGTAGAAGTGAACGACTTCACCAACTCAGGAATGAGTGCGCCAGCCAAAGTTCCGCAGGAGATGATAGCGGCAAGCTTCCACCATTGCGAGCTGTCATGGCCGAGCACAGGAATAATGAAGTAAGAGACCAGAAAGGTGAGGCCGATCGACACGATAGAAGTGAGCCACACCAAACTGGTAAGCGGCGTTTCGAAATTCATTTCATCCACGTTGCCGAACCGCGCCTTGGCGACCACTGCATTGATGAAATACGAAAGTGCGCTGGAGACCAGCATCATGACGCGCATCACGAAAATCCAGACCAGCAATTGCACCTGAACATCCGTATTTTTCACGCCCAGAAGAATAAAAGTGATGAGAGCCACGCCGGTCACGCCGTAGGTTTCGAAACCATCGGCCGAAGGTCCGACGGAGTCGCCCGCGTTGTCACCGGTGCAATCGGCGATCACTCCGGGGTTGCGCGCATCGTCTTCTTTAATCTTGAAGACGATCTTCATCAAGTCGGAGCCGATGTCGGCAATCTTGGTGAAAATTCCTCCCGCGATTCGCAGCGCCGCCGCGCCCAGTGACTCGCCAATGGCGAATCCAATAAAGCAGGGGCCGGCATAGTCTCCGGGGATGAAAAGAAGAATGATCAGCATGATCAGAAGTTCCACGCTGATCAGCATCATCCCAATGCTCATGCCCGCTTCCAGCGGAATTTGATACACCGGAAACGGCTTGCCCGGCAGCGATGCGAATGCAGTGCGAGAGTTGGCAAACGTATTCACGCGAATGCCGAACCACGCGACGCCATAGCTTCCGGCAATACCGACCAGGCTGAACACCAGAATGATGACCACGCGCATCGCTTCCATGTGCTCGAGCACACCGAAGTAAAGCAGGATGATGACGGCGATGAAGGCCCATAGCAACAGGATGAATCGGCCCTGAGTGATCAAGTAAGTTTTGCAAGTTTCATAGATGAGTTCTGAGATTTCCCGCATGGAACGGTGGACCGGGAGGTTCCGGAGGCGCATGAAAATAACCATGCCGAAGCCCAATCCAAAGACGCAGAACAAGATGCCGATCAACAGCAAACGATGGCCGTCGATGGCTCCGTTTAAGAAGCTGACGGAAGATAGGTCAGGGAGTTTGAGCGCGGCTTCGCCACCCGCATTTTCTCCACCAGGTTGGGCCAGCGCCGCCGTGGCGCCGAGAGTAAACAGCGTAGTGAGCGCAAGAGTTATCTTCAGCAAACCATTGAGAAAGCCGGTGACCACGCGGGTTGGTAACGCAACGTTGGCAAGCCAGGTGCGCATAAAAATCCTCCAAATGAATCGGGTTCTCGGAATCTTCAAACGTGTTTAGGCATCGCCTTCCAGCGAATACTTCCCATCTGCGCAAGCCATCTGCCGCGTAGACCATCGCCGGAATTCCGAACACGCTTCCACCGCAAAATCAGAAACGGAGTATTGGAGCTTGGCCGCGTCGGAGTTTGCACCGCCCTCCGGAGATTAAGGCCTTGCTTCGGACGGGGCAGCGCAAAACGGGCATTTATAACATTTTGGGAGCACAGGGTCAATGACGCCGTGAGGAAGTGGCTCACTCGCCGGTCCTCTTCCCAAAGTGCGGCACCCTCTTGTCGGCGGCGATAGACTTAGATAGCTATAGGATCAATTCCCACCGTCTTTACTAAAATGGTCGACGCGTCCAAAATAGAAGTTTGGCTGAGCTCGTTCTCTCGCGACAGTTTGGAAAGAGCGAACAGCTAGCTTCAGAAATCTTAAACTGACAAAAATACAGGAGCCTCATGCTTGCATCTGGTGAACTTATCCGCTCAATGAATTACGTGGAAGACATCACGACCACGTTGCGCCGTATCTGCATTTCGATCCCCGCCATGAACGTCGAGGAGCGCAAACGCCTGGCGGATAGCTTGCGCGCCGCCGGCGGTGCCTTGAATGACGCCATTAAGGATCTGGAAAAAGAAAAAGTGGTGGCGCAGTAGTGGCAGCTGTGAAAACCATCGCGGTGATCGGCGCCGGAATCATGGGCCGCGGCATCGCCCACGCCGCCGCTGTGGGCGGATACCGCACCATTCTTGAGGATCTACTCGCCACGGCTCTGCGTCGCGCCGAAAGTGAAATTCGAACCAACCTCGACAAAGCTGTGGAGTTGGGAAAAGTTTCGCCCTCCGACGCTGACGCGGCATTTCATCGAGTGGAGTATGCGGAGTCGGTGGAAGAAGCGGCGCGCGAGGCTGACCTGGTCATTGAAGCCGTTCCCGAAGAGATGGAATCGAAGATCGAGATTTTTACTCTGCTCGACAAGATCTGCCGGCCCACAACAATTCTCGCGTCCAATACCTCTTCTCTCAGCATCACCGAAATCGCCAGCGTCACCTATCGCGCGAAGAAGTGCGTTGGCATGCACTTCTTCAATCCTGTGCACAAGATGAAGTTGCTCGAAGTGGTGAAGGCTCTCGAAACCGATGACGACTCTCTGGCCACTGCACTCGAAGTAGGTAAGCGTATGGGTAAGGAAGTGGTGGTGATCAAGGAATCGCCGGGTTTTATCACCAGTCGCATCAACGCCATGATCGGCAACGAAGCCTTTTACATGCTGCAGGAAGGGATCGCATCGGCCGCCGATATCGACAAAGCATTAAAGCTGGGACTGAACCATCCCATGGGACCATTCGAATTAGTCGATCTCGTCGGCCTGGACACGCGCCTGAATATTCTGGAGTATCTCCACAAATCGCTGGGAGAAAAATATCGTCCCGCTCCGCTGCTGGTGCAGTACGTGAAAGCCGGCCGCCTTGGACGAAAGTCGGGACGCGGCGTCTACGAATATCCCGACGGGATTCCGGCTGATCCAAGAAGTTCTGATCCAAAGACCGCGGCGTCCGGCGGGGATAGAGGAAAAATCCGCGAAAATGCCCTCTCCGGAGTCAAAGGCTAGGCTCGCGATTACTGCGCATCAGCCTGCCAAAATTTAGCCCGGACAAAGAATCCACTCTCTTCCTCTCGATTCCCTTACTTGCAATGAGCACCTGAAAGCTTTCACCCATCCCCGCGGGCGTCACTAAATGTTTCAGTTGTAGCGCAACCTTCGCGCGCTCCTGCGGTACCCGGCATTCTTCGAAGGCATCGGCGAATTGATTTTCTTCGCCAATGCCCATGAGGAATTGTGACTGCGTGATCAGTCTCTCGCACCGCAGTCCGTTTTTTTCTGCGACTGCGCCAAGTGCCGCAAAGTTCACATCGGCCGTGATGTCCTGTTCACCGGGAGCCTCATAAGGATTGGCGCTAATCGAATGCTGGCGCAACGCCTTCAGCGTTCCGCGGTGTCGTCCCGCCAGTTGCTCCTCGCGCGTATAACCGTAGTCGATGGCAATCACAAATCCCCGCTGGAAGCCGGCACAAATGCCCTCCATGACTTGTTGCGCAACCAAAGGAATTTCGATGCGCTCGTATTGATCGGGATGAACCGAGTAACGATTCAGAAACTCCAGTTCTTCTACCGAAGGTTGTGCCCAGGTCTCTGCGAAGTGGCCATCACGCAATTCAATTCGCAGGGAACCCCGAACGCTCAGGATTTTAACCGGGAGAGCGTCGAAAAATTCATTCGCGAAAATAATCGCTTCACGGCGCAAATCCAATTTTCCAGCGAGCTCGACTAGCTCAGCTTTTCCGGATCGAATGAAATTCCCCAGAATCTCTCTGATTCGTTCCCGCAAAGCCTGCGATTTCTCGACTAATACGTAATGCATCGCCCGAAAAAAGTCGGGAAATTTCTTCTCCGACCAATCGAGCACATCCTGCGCAAAGAGACCCCGGCCCGGGCCAAGTTCGACCAATTCGACGTGTTCAGGCGATCCCAGAACCCGCCACATTTCCTCGAATTGACGTGCCAGGAGGCGACCAAAAACCGCGTGTACGTCGCTCGACGTATAAAAATCCCCCGCCTTGCCGAACTGCTTTGCGTTTCGCGAATAGTACCCGAATTCGGGATCGTAAAGGCAAAATTCCATGTAGCGCGAGAAAGGCATCGGCCCGCGATCGCGAATTTCCTGCTCAATCTTCTGCCGCAGAAGATTCACAAGTTCCTCTGCCGATGCTCTGCGCGATCCTGCGGAGTGCGGATGAACATTTCTACAAAGTAGTCGTGAAGAGCATCGTAAAGCTGCCGCTGGAAGCTCCATTCAAACTGCGGATGGTCAAGGTCACGAGGATGAAGATCAAAAAGATAAGTGTGTACCGGAACAGACGAGTCCCTGAACTGGATTGCGACCTCCACACCCTCACCTTTGGCGCGCGCGGAAAAGTTTAAGAGTGGATGCTCGTACAAGCGCAACTGCGCCAGGACGCGTTCAAGGCGTGAGTCGGCCGTCTGCAGCATGACAGAGATTGTATCGTCTTGGCGGTTTGGGGCCGGCAGGGTGACACGCAATCAGCCCTACTCGTACCGTAAGGCCTCAATCGGATCCAGCCGCGCCGCCTTTATAGCCGGCAGCATCCCGCTGACAATACCAACGAAACTCAGAATCACGGTTGACCAAATCAGCGTGGCCGTATCGATGTAAAGATGAATGTCGCCCTCGCTCGCGTCCTCAATAAACGCGCTCCATAGCGTGAGCGATCCCACCGACCAGGAAACGAGATAAGCCAACGCCACGCCCAATAGCCCGCCCAGCGCGGTAATTACCAGGGCTTCCGCGAGGAATTGAAAAAGAATGTGCCAGCGATGCGCGCCCAGAGCTTTCTCTACGCCGATCTCGCGGGTGCGCTGCGTCACCGACACCAGCATGATGTTCATCAGTCCCACGCCCCCAATGCCAAGCGTGAGCATGCCGATGAAGCCCAGCAGCAGCTTGATTCCAACCGTGATCACGTTAAGATCAGCGAGATCTTTTACCGCATCGAAGACGAAAATCGCCCGGTCATCTTTCGGATTGAAGTTATGATGAAAAGCCATGGAGTTCCGCACGGCCTCCACCATCTTGCTGTGATCGCCTTCATAATCCATCATGATGCCGTCGAGATAATAATTGTTCTTCAGGTCGCTCATGGCGCTGTAGGGCACATAAATCAGCGAGTTCATGTCCTCGTCGCCATTCGAGATCGTGTGCCGTAGAACCGCCACCACCATATAAGAAATGCCGTCGAGGCGGATATTTTGTCCCACCGCATTTTGGCCGGAGAAAAGTTTCTTCTTCACCGTAGATCCGATCACCGCCACACGTGTGTGAGTGAAATCCTCTCGCTCCCCGAAAAACGTGCCCTCGCCCACATCCAAGGCGCGAATCTGTTGGTAGCTGGAATACACACCGTGCACGCCATAACTGCCGCTCCGAGGACCGAAGGCCACCAGGCTCTGCTTATCCACTTCCGGCGAAAGGCGCGTAAGCATGGGGCACTCAGCACGGACAAAATCGAGATCGTCCCGAGTCAAGCGAACCTGCGCTCCCGCTTTGGTTCCTCCCGCCTGGATCGAAGTGCGTCCGGGAAAAATCGCGACCAGGTTGCCACCGAACGTACGGAACGCGATCATCAATGCGTTCTGAAATCCAGACCCATACGCGAGCAGCAACACCACCGTGGCGATGCCCCAAGCCATGCCCAGCATTGTGAGCACCGAGCGCCGCCGATTATGTTTCAGCGCGTTGAATGCCTGCTTGCCGAGCTCTCCAAACATGATTCACTCCTAACTTGTTCGCCACAACTTGACGGAAAAGTTCGACCACTGATAGAACGATCTACTCCTGCCGCAGCGCTTCCACCGGAGGCAGCAACGCCGCTTTGCGCGCAGGGTAGAGCCCTGCCACAATGCCGGCCACCGAAAGCGAAAGAATCGCGACGATCGCCGACGCTGGCACAATGCGCGGCGTGTCAAATCCTTCCGGCGATGGCAATTGCGCCAGCAACGCGACGAATGCTCCCGAAATCGCCAGGCCGATGCCGCCGCTGAGCACCGTAAGAAACGCTCCCTCAACAAAAAATTGCGTCATGATGTTGCGATGAGTCGCGCCCAGCGCCTTGCGCAGCCCAATCTCTCGCGTGCGCTCGGTAACCGAAACCAGCATGATGTTGATGATGCCGATTGCGCCCAGTCCGAGCGTGACCAACCCCACAACCCCGAGGAAATAATCCATCGCGTCAAAAATCTTCGCTACGCGAATAGCGCCGTCGATCGTGTCCCAGTCTTGAAACGCATCATCGAGACTCGGATCGAAACTGTGCCGCCGCGCGATGATACTGTGAACTTCCTTCTGCGCCTCAAGGTGCAATTCTTTCTTGATGGGCCGGTAATTGATAAAGGAGATCGCGTTCTCCGAATTCTGCGCCTTCAGCGGGAACAGCATTCGCATCGTGTCGAAAGGTACGAAGATGCGATGGTTGGTGCCGTTCTCGCCCTCTTTACCGATCTTCGGGATCACGCCAATCACCTTGAAATCCATGTCGTTGAGCATGATGGTGCTGCCCACCGCGGGCACTCCGGGAAACATATTCTTGAGCAGTTCCCAGCCCACCACCGCCAAACGACGATGCTGCTTGTTGTCTTCTTCGTTAAACCACCGTCCCGGCTCGGTGGGAATGTTGCGAATCTGGTTATACTCCGGCACCACCCCGAAGACTTGGCCGTTCGTAGACCCGTAATCACTCACCGCACGGATATCATCGCGTTCCAGCACCGGTGAAACCGCTCGCAGAAATCTGGACTGATCGCGAATCGCGAAATAGTCGCCGTAGGTCAGGTAATATGGTTGTCCCGATTGATAACTGCCCGCCACCGCCGGAATTCGGCCGGGGAAAACGAACATGATGTCTTGACCGAGTTCCGCGAGATTCTTGTCCTGGCCGCTACGAAACCCTTCCCCCAATCCCACCAGCAGCAATAAAGAGCCCACCCCCCAAGCGATCCCAAACATGGTGAGAAACGACCGCAGTTTATGAGCCCACAGTGTGGAGAGTGACTGCCGGACTATGTCGAGAAGCATCCGCATAAAATCTGCCCCCACAACTCCGGAGAGGGGCGTGGGGGCCCCCGGTTAGCGGTCGGGCGAGGGGTCTCATTCCCGCCCGATCATCTGTTTGGTACTACGCAGCCGGGCTATGCGAAGTTCCCTGCTGAATTAATTTTTTGACTTTGGAAATGGAAAAAGGTTAGCGAGGCGGGAACAGGAAGTGCGGAAGGCACAGAGAACGCATTGCGGACTTCTCTCTCAAATCGCCATGCTTCATTAGCCCGTTCGCCGAAAATTTGCCACAGTATCCGCGCGCGACCTGGAATCGTCTTCCTCTCCCAATTCCAGCAAGCCGACCACTCCCCGCAGATTTTCCCAGGCGGACGTGTTCAGCGCGGGATCCGAACTGACCAGGTCGCGGATCATATCCCACGCCGCCATGTTCAGCGCGCCATCCGGCGGCGGCCCCATGGCCAGCGAGACTGAACATTGCGGGCAGAACGACACCCGGTGCGCAGCCGATTTCTGGCGCGGCTTGATTCCCACCGTCTGCGCAAACATGTAGAGCGCAACCGATTTTTGGCCAGCCTCAAGTTCACGATTACACCGAAGACAGTGCATGTTTCCCAAAATCTTCTCCTGCGGATTGCACCCGACGAAGTATGAACATTCTCTTTATAAAAGCAACCGGCGCAAGTATGTAGGAAGATTCGTGCGTTTAGAGGGGCACGACCCCAGATTTCGGAAGTAATGCAGTTCGAAAAAATAATCATGTGGGGACAGCCGCCCTCGGCTGTCCATCGAGCGCAGCTCGACCTTGCACAACGAGAGACGAGGCACTGAGTCGAATTCGGATCAAATTTTAATGTTTCGATCTCTACCTTCCGGAACCATGCTGTGATCTAGTCAGCGCCCGGTTCATGGTGCACTCTGTTGCGATGAGTATTGCGGAGACGAATCTTCGAAAGGCGAAGGTCAGAGCAGCAGTGCTTCCGAGCCTTCCATCAAAAGATGAGCTGGCACGACCTAACTCACCGCCCCTGTCCAGGCTTCGCGAGATCCGCGAATGTCAGCAAGTGGCTGCCATCTGCTACCGCCTGCGCCGGGGCGCAATAGAATTCCTGCTGGTAAAAACTCGTGGCACCGGGCGCTGGACCTTCCCCAAAGGCGGCGCCGAGCCCGGCCTCACCCACGCGCAAGCGGCCGCACTGGAAGCCTTCGAGGAAGCCGGGGTTCGCGGAAGAGTCGAAGAAAATGCTTTCACACGATACTTCCGCAGACTGCCCGGCAACGGGCGCAATAGCGGAAAATCGGCGGCCCAGGACCATGCTGTCAGCGCTCATCTTTGCGAAGTCCTGAGGCTTTGCACTCCAGAGGAGACCGGCAGGAATCGTACTTGGTTTTCGGTTGCGGATGCGAAGCTGCATTTGCGGGAACGCCGGCAGGAAGGTCGCGGCAACGAGATCGCCCGGGTGATCGATACAGCCGTGCGCCGCATCAACCGATTACAAACGCGCTCCAAGCTCACTCACGATTATCACCATCGCGTCAGGAATATTGCAAGACAGAACACCCACCCGACATCCGATCCGCTGAACTGGAATCCGTATCGGGGTTTTTATGGGAACGATGGACTTCAACGAGTGCAATTCGAATATCCGAATCGCAGCGGCAGTTTTGCGGATGCCCGCCAGTTCACCGTGCCCGGCGAAAAACTTTTGCTGCAGGCGGCCTCGAAGCGCGAGGTCCTGCAGTTCGTTCCTGCCTCACCAGGCTATCAGCGTCTCAGATTGCCGGGCATAAGAAATGTCAAAGCCCTGGCCAACAGCTCCAAATAGCTTCGCCAAATTTTACTGTTCTCTATTTTTCGGACGCTCGAACGCCTTCTGCAGATACCGGCGCGCCTCTTCCAGCGCGCCGAAGGTGTCGTCGTTGGTCTGAATCGCCTGCCGGTACTCATTGATGGCGCGCTCGCGCTGACCCGTAATGTCGAAAATCTTCCCCAGTTGAATATGACTCCAGACTTCCGTCCAACGCGGTTCACCATTGCCATTGATCGAAGACCGGTAAGAGTTCGCCGACGACTGATAATTTCTCTGAAGGAAGAAAATTTCCGCAATACGATAATGCGCCAGAGAACTATTTCGATTCAGATCCAGCGCCTTGTTGAACTCCGCCAGCGCACCCGCGAGGTCGCCCTGCTGCTGCAGGGCCTGTCCGCGCAGAATGGACGCCCGCAGCCTTACATCCGACGAATTGGTCAGCACATGGTGGTCGGGATCGACGCTGATCCGCCGCGGCCGTCCGAAAGTTTCTATGGTGAAAGCTGAGTTGGTCCCTACCACTTCAATCTGTTTATTTTCAGTCTTACCGTCGGTTTCAATGCGCACATCCACCGGCATGCGAAACAGATCAAGATCCTGCGCAATCGCCCCGGTCACTCGAAACCCTTTGTTATTTCCCAATCGATAAGTCGTGTACTTCACTTTAAACTCCGGCGCACCGGTCGAATCCAGCCATTGCGAGAAAAACCACGTCAGCGATTCGCCGTAATATTTTTCCGCAATCGTCTGAAAATCGCTCATGTTTGCCGATTTCCCTTGATACGTCTCGGCGAACTCCCGCATCGTCTTGAGATATTTATCCTCGCCCAGCACCCAGCGCAGCATGTGCAGGATCATCGCGCCCTTATCCGTCACCAGCGACTGAAATTCCGTCGAAAACGGATCGAGCTTGCTGGCGCTCGAAAGCGGAATGTTGTCATACGCCAGCGCCCCCACCGACATATCCTTGATGGCTTCTTCCAGGCCCGCCGTTCCCGCCGCATTCTCTACGTACATCGCTTCCGAGTATCGCGAAAACCCATCCACCAGCCACCAGTCATCCTTCGTCTTGGGACTCACCGAAACTCCCCACCACTGGTGCGCAATCGCATTGGCCAGCAAACGATAATTCGTTTTCTCCGTGATCGAACCTCCCGCCAGCCCGGCAATCTCCGGCCCCCATGCGTACGGAACCGTGTCCGCTGGAAGCTCCACAACATTGAGCCGCTGCGACAAAGGTGTTCCATAAAGCGTGATGAAATAAGTAAATTCCTGAACCGCAGTCGTCGTATATTCGGGCGCCAATTTCGAATGATCGGGCTTGAAGAACACTCGCAAGTCGAGCCCCGCCTCGTCGCTCTTGTATTCCTGAAAAATGCCCGCAACAATCGTTCCCGGAAAGCTGGGCTTGTCATCCACGAAGGTAAACGTCTTCGTCGGCAGTCCGTTGCTATTCGGTTTCTTCGAAGGAGGATTGTCGCTCACACTGGATTTTCCGCTCCCGATCACCAGCATGTGCGCTGGAACCGTTACGCTGATCGTCGAGGTAAACCGGTTCAGCCCATACCCGCTCACCGGAAACCATCGTCCCGCATAAAGCAAATAGCTGGTGTCGTCGCCTATGTAAGCCAGCTTGAGCCCCGGAACCGGGCTGTCGTCGGCGTTCTCAATCTCCCCCTCATATTCGAAGGTGAGAGTAGTCGACGCATCCTTTGCCAGGCCCGCGGGAAGCGGCACCCGAACCGTCGAATCCTGCGTGACGCGTTCGGCCGAGAGCGGCTGGTTGTTCTGGTCCAGAACCCTGGTCACGCGCAGCCCGTTATGCAATTCGAAAATGGCGGTGTTCAAATCCTGAAGCGCCGTAAATTTCACCTTGGCTCGCGCCGAAATCTGATGCAGATGTGGAGTCAGCTCGACCTCGATCTGGTAGTCCTCCACTCGCAGGCGAGTTTTCTCGGCGGCCCATGAAGAAGTCGAAACAAAAACCACCAGCAACAGGGCAGAGACACTCATCAGGACGCTCTGCGCGCGCCGAAGCTGTGTTTGCATTAAGGAGAATCTCCGGAAATGGACCTAACCAGCTATGATGAAGATTCTCATCTAAAAGATGCTGTCAGCACAAGGGTTAGCCAAAGGAAGCTCGCCACCGCCCGGCGAAAGCGCGGTCTGACGCTTTAGCGGATTCCCGAACCATTCTAATGGCTCGCCGGAGTTTGACTGGGAAGATGCGGCGTGAATCTGCGAACAAAAAATTCCTGAATGATATTGCTGGCCATTCCCCCGCCAATCCCGATGAGCGTATTCTCGAACGTCAATCTCGCTCCATCGCGATTTTCCGGAGGATAGTACAAGTTCGAAATCCCCGCAGCCGCCAACCCCCCGATGATCGCCGAATAGTTAAACTGCCATCGGCCGTTATCCCCTTTACAAATCACCGACATTGCAATGGCATACAGAATCCGCGATTTTGTTGTACCAGTCCCTTTATAAAAATATCGTGGATCTTGTTTTAAGAGAGACGGCAGAATCGCGCCTCCGATAAATGTTCCAGATACAAAATCGCCGTAGGAGGCGCCGTAGCGTTTCCCATAACCCTGTGCCCCTTGTCCGTATCCACTAAACCGATTTTCCGCCTGCTCAATGCCGGCGACCGCACCCGTAATCCCCAGTGAAACCGGATCGACCGTCGACTTCCATGCCAGCTGAAACTTCAGCCTGGTCGTAAGCGGTGCGGCATTTGGAACGTAACTTATATAAAAATTCGGAATAAAGCCCAGCACCCGCTGCTGCTCTTCCACCTTCAACTGGTCTTCTGCGACTTGTTCGGGCGCGAGCGTCACGTCAATATTTTCATTCGTATGCACTGCCAAAGAAATATCTCCGAAAAGAACATCCTCCGCGGCCTTCACCACGCCGGATTTCTCCACAACCGCAAAGCCAGGCGCTACAAGTTTCAGTTGAAAGGCTCCCGCGCCTACTGCCGAAAAAACAAAATGCCCACTACCATCGGTAGTCGTTTCCCTTACTGACGCAATCCCTGGCTGCATCAGGGAGATTTTCACATTCGCGACCATTGCTCCATCCGGATCAAGCACGGTACCGCTGATGCTCCCGCGTGGCATAGTGGATGGATCCGCCTGCGAACTTTGCGCCTCAGGGCTGCCAGCCAGCGGAGTTGGTTGCGACTGACCTTGCGCCGCCACCGCACCCGCGAGGCACAGAATGGATATCAATCCCAAAACGCTTAGTGTGAGAGCCAGGTCGACGCCTCCGACAAAATCCCAAGGATATCCCCGGCTCGTGTTGATACCACGTACCACTGTTTTTTTCTCTTGCATCACAGTGCAGTTTTCAATTCACTCTTAAAGGCAGCCGGGTACACTTCAGCCTAGCCAAATCCAGGCTCCTCTTCCAAGTTACTTTTATCTCTCAAGCATTTTATGTCTGATGCGCGATTCGCGTTTCGGGCTAGCTGCGGGAATGCGAGAAGTTGGCGAGCGCCAAAATAATCCCCGCTGCACGCTCTGCCGGATGTTGCGGCGGCCCGCCGCCCGCGCTCGTCGGCGCGCGCAACTTGGCCCTCACGCGAAGGAACCCCTCGATCATGCGTGTCCGCGCAGGCCCATCGACAAGAATTTCTGCCATCTTTGTAACAACATTGGCCGCGGTGTAGTCATGTTGCACCAGTTCAGGCACGATCTGCTCTCCCGCTATCAAATTCACCATGGCAAAGTGCGGCACTCTTACTCGCGGTTTGCCCAATAGATAGGTGAGAAAAGACACGCAATAAACCATCACAAACGGCGTGCCCATCATCGCCGCCTCCACCGTGGCCGTGCCGCTCGCGATGATGCCTGCGCGAGAATGCCACAGTGCCGGCAGGGATTCCGGAACCAGCGTAACCCGCGCCCCGCCCGCATCGATGAGTGTCCGAAGCAAAGCGCGATCGAGCGTGGGCGCGACCGGCATGACAAATTCGTAATCCGCCCCCATCTGACCCGCGGCTCGCAGCATCGTCGGCAAATTCATCCGCACTTCTTTCACCCGGCTCCCCGGCATCAGCGTGATCCACAGCTTGCCCGGATCCAGTTGAAACTGCGCGGCATACGCCTCGCGCCCGATCGCCGGCTCCGGCAAATCCGCTAGCGGATGCCCCACGAAAGTCGCATCCACCCCGCGCTCCCGGTAAAACTTTTCTTCAAACGGAAAAATCACCAGCGCTTTATTAATATTTTCCCGCAACAGCCGCACCCGTCCCTGCCGCCACGCCCAGAATTGCGGCGCAACGTAATACACCACAGGAACGCCTCGCCTCTTCATCTGCCGCGCCACCCGCCAGTTGAACGCCGGCGAATCGATAACGATCGCGAGATCGGGCTTGCACCGGTCGGCCTCTCTAAGCAGTCGACGATACAGGCCGTAAATCTTTGGCAGATGGCTAAGGATCTCCGTGATGCCAACGACAGAGAGATCTTTCGCGTCGACCACGGTCGCGCATCCCGCAGCCCGCATGCGCTCGCCACCGACTCCGAAAAACTCCAGCCCTCGCAGCCGCTGAGGTTGTGTGGGGACAGCCGCCCCCGGCTGTCCAGCGGAGCGAAGCTCCGCGGGGGCGTGCGCTGCAGCCCGGGAGAAGGCTTCAATCAGCTGCGCCCCGTACATCTCCCCAGACGCCTCACCCGCTGAGATCAGGATTCGCAAGAGAGCATTGTAAGGCCACTGACTCTGCGGATGACCCAAAAGCCAAACTTCGGAAGGCGTGAAGCAATGGATCGGGAAGGGCCCGACTTCAGTCGCGCCATCCAACTCACACAAAACGAAACGCGCTTCAGCGCCCGAGGGGACTTGGATCGTTGATTTTAATCGTCCGCGCTGGCCGTAACCTCGGCATTTCCCGCCCGTCCCGCCACCATAACTTCCTGATCCTTGTATTGCAGTTGATAGAGCTTAAAGTAAATCCCTCTCAGCGCCAGCAATTCTTGATGCGTCCCCATCTCCCGCACCTGCCCCTTATGCATGACGATGATCTTATCGGCCCGTTGCACCGTCGAGAGCCGGTGAGCAATGATCAACGACGTCCGCCCTTCCACCATGCGGCTGAGCGCGTCGCGCACCCGGAACTCCGTCTCCGTATCCACGCTTGAGGTAGCTTCATCGAGAATCAGAATCTTCGGCTGGTGCGCCAGCGCCCGCGCAAAAGAGATGAGTTGTTTCTGGCCAGTCGATAGCGTCGACCCGCGCTCCCTTACTTCCTCCTCGAACCCCTTGGGCAAAGCACGAATAAAGTCCGCTAGGTTCACATCCTCCGCCGCTTTTTCGACGTCGGAGGCCTGAATGCGCTTCGTTCCCAACCGAATATTCCCACCAATGGTTCCGCTAAACAGGAATGGATCCTGCAACACCACGCCGAACCGGCTGCGCAAATCGACCAGGTCCATCTCTCTCACATCGATGCCGTCGATGCGGACCGCGCCTTTCTGCACATCGTAGAAGCGCAGCAGCAGCGAAATCAGAGTCGTCTTGCCCGCGCCGGTGTGGCCTACAATCGCCACCGTTTCGCCCGCTTCAATCGTAAAGCTGACATCACGCAGAACCCAGTCGGGAGTCTGAGTGTTCTCAGCAGCCTCATGATAGGCAAACCATACGTGATCGAATTCAATCCGCCCCGCACCATCCGGACGCTTAACTATAGCGGGCGACACCACCTGAACCGGCGTGTCGAGTAGTTTGAAGATGCGCTCGCTCGCGGCCATCGCCGATTGCAGGATGTTGTACTTCTCGCTGAAATCCATAATGGGGCGAAAGAACCGCAGCGCATATTGAATGAACGCCACCAGCACGCCCAGCGACGCTGCGGTCGAAACCACGCGGAACCCGATCAGCGTTTTCCAGTTGAATTTCACCGCAACGCTGCTGACGTGAACATTGCGCATCACGTCCCCGCCGCCGAACCAGATGACGCAAGCAATGGCGATCGCCGATAGCACCTCAACCACCGGGTAATAAACCGAGTAGGCCATGATCGCGTCTTTGTACGCGTCCATGTGATTGCGATTGATCTCCGAGAATTGTTTGTAAGCCTTGCGCTCGCGGTTAAAAAGCTGCAGCACCACCATTCCGCTGATGTGCTCCTGTAGGTAGGAATTGATTCGTGCGATGGCGACGCGTATCCGCCGGTAGGAATCACGCACCCGGTCGCGGAAAATCTTGGTGGAATAAACAATCAACGGCAGCACGGCAAAGGTGATCAATGCCAGCTTCCAGTTCATGCACAGCATCACCCCCAGAATTCCGAAGAGCACAAAAAGATCTTCGAAAATCGAAACCACGCCGGAGGTGAACATCTCGTTCAAAGCATCCACGTCGGTCGTCACCCGCGTAACCAGCCGTCCCACCGGGTTCTTGTCGAAGAACGCGACGTGCAACCGTTGCAGGTGCCGGAAGATCTGGCGGCGGAGATCGAACATCACTTTCTGTCCGGTCCACTGCATGAAGTAGGTCTGCAGGAACTCGAGCAAAAAACTAAAGACCAGCAGCCCAACATAAATCGACGCAATCTGCGCAATGCCGGTAATGGCTCTCGGGCTTAGCCAATTCCAAAATCCCGAAGACAATCCTTTCGCCGGAGAAAGATATCGATCGATCGCTACCTTGGTAAGATACGGGCCAAGCACGTCGGCAAACGACTTCAACAAAATCGAAACCAGCGCGATCGCAACCTGCCATCGATAAGGACGCAGATACTTCAGCAGCCGCCCCATCAGCCGGCTGTCATACGCTTTCCCTAATACTTCTTCTTCCTGTGCCATTATTTATCTGCGATCCGTGAATGGCCGAGCGTGTACGAGCGTTATTGCCAGGCAGCAGTGGTCAGCCTACAGCGCCTGCTAATAGCGTAACTCAAATCGATGGCTAAGGAAGCAGCCTGAATGGAAAACGATGGAAGCTCCTTCGCCCACAAATGGGATAATCAAAGCGTGCCCCTGGGTATCTACATTTCGATTCCTTTCTGCCGCACCAAGTGCACCTACTGCAACTTCGCCTCCGATGTTTTTTCGCGCTCCGTCTTCGATCGCTATGTCGATCGCCTAAGCGCCGATATCGAGGGCGCTTCGCAAACCGCGGAAGAGATGGGCGGGCGCATCGAGCGCGAGGTCGATTCCCTCTATCTCGGTGGCGGAACGCCTACTGTCCTTGATGACAATCAATTGGCACGCATTTTCGCTGCGGTGCGGCGCCAGTTCGAGGTCAATGGCAATTGTGAAATCACCGTCGAATGCGCTCCGGGAACGCTTTCCTCCGCGATGCTCGATACGTTGCTGCACTGCGGCGTGAACCGCGTCAGCCTCGGCGTGCAATCCTTCATGGACCAGGAAGCAGCCGCCGTCGGCCGTTTGCACAGGCGCGCGACCGTGCTGGAAGATATCGATCGCCTTCGCGCCTCAGGCATCACGAACATCAACATCGATTTGATCGCCGGACTCCCGCACCAGACCGAAGCGAGTTGGGAATTCTCGCTGGCCGAAGCCATCGCAACCGGCGTTCCACACGCCAGCGTATACATGCTTGAAGTGGACGATGAGTCCCGCCTGGGGCGCGAATTGCTGGCTGGCGGAGCCCGCTACCACGCCCATTTCGTTCCCGATGAAGGGTTCATTGCGAATGCTTATCTGACCGCCTGTGATCGGCTGTCCGCGGCGGGAGTCGCTCACTACGAAATTTCCAATTTTGCTCGCGCCGGTTTTGAATCCCGGCACAATCTGAAATATTGGACCCGGCAACCTTACTTCGGTTTTGGTGTCGACGCCCACTCCATGCTGCCCGCTGCATCTTCCGATCTCGATGCTGTGCGATTCGCTCATCCGGATTCCCTCGAGAAATATGTTGGCGGCGCGGCCTTGCAACGGACTGAGGTTTCGCGTCAAGCAGCTTTTGAAGAAAGTTTTTTTCTTGGTTTACGATTGTTGCGGGGAATTGATCTTCGCGAAGTCGCCCTCCAGTTTAATGAGGAAGCTGTGGAGAAGTCTAAACCCATGATTACGGAGCTGGTCGAGGCCGGCTTGTTGGATCACCGGGGCGATTTCATTTCGCTTACGTCGCGTGGTCAATTGCTCTCCAATGAAGTCTTCGAGAAATTTATTCTGACAACAGAAGAAGCGGTATCTTGATTCTGCTGAAACGGCTTCTTTCAGACCTTATCGTGGCGAGTTTGCAACCAACACCAAACCATCCGGTCGGTTGGGCAGGCAATGCTTTGATCGACAATCGCCAATATCCACGGTGCTTTCCTCATATCCAGGGAAAATTACGCCGCGGTAACTTCTTCCCCACTGGTTGCTATGTTGTAATCGGAGGGCGGAGGAAGCTTTGGATTTCCAACTGAACGAAGAACAGCAGCATTTAAAGAAAACTGTCCGCGAATTCGCCCAGCGCGAAATCGCCCCCAACGTCATGAAGTGGGATGAGGCCTGCGAGTTTCCTCTGGCCACGGTCAAAGAGCTGGGTAAGCTCGGATTCCTGGGGATGGTTTTTCCGGCCGAGTATGGCGGCGCAGGCATGGGCTACGTGGAATACGCCACCGCCATCGAAGAGTTGTCGAGGGTGGACGGATCGGTGGGAATCATCGTTGCGGCGCACACTTCGCTCTGCTCCAATCACATTTTTCTCGCCGGAGACGAGTCGCAAAAAAAGAAGTATGTCAGCAAGCTGGCAACCGGAGAATTCATCGGCGCCTGGGGATTGACCGAGCCCTCTTCCGGTTCGGACGCCGGCAGCGCTCGCATGACCGCGAAGCGCAAGGGAAACAACTGGGTCCTGAACGGCACCAAAACTTTTTGCACCAACGGCCACTACGCAGACGCAGTAGTGGTGATCGCGGTGACCGACCGCGCCGCCAATACGCATGGCCTTTCCGCCTTCATCGTAGAAAAAGACACCAAAGGATTTCGCCCCGGAAAAAAAGAAAACAAACTCGGATTGCGAGCCAGCGACACGGCAGAGATGATCTTCGAAGACTGCGTGATTCCATCCGAGAATCTGCTGGGCAAGGAAGGCGACGGCTTCATCGACGCGATGCGCGTGCTCGACGGCGGCCGCATCTCGATCGCGGCTCTGTCGCTCGGCATGGCGCAGGGCGCGTACGAGGCCGCGCTCAATTATTCGAAAGAGCGCAAGCAATTCGGCAAAGCTATCGGCGAGTTCCAGGCGATCCAGTGGAAGCTGGCCGACATGGCCACCGAAATCGATGCCGCTCGCTTGCTCACCCTGCGCGCCGCATCGATGAAAGACGCGGGCATGAAGACGACGCTGGAATCGTCCATGGCGAAACTCTACGCCAGCGAAGTCGCCGTGCGATGCGCCAACGAAGGCGTGCAGATCCACGGCGGCTACGGCTTCATCAAAGATTATCCCGCAGAGAAGTATTACCGCGATGTAAAGCTGTGCACGATCGGCGAGGGCACCAGCGAGATTCAGCGGCTGGTGATCGCGCGGCAGTTGCTGAAGGATTAGGCCCTTGGTGCATTATCGGGCGGGGCAGCCCATCGCGATTCGCACCGCATCTGCTATCTGGCATACGCGGGTATTACTCAACGTTCGCAGCGGAGACTTCGGCTCGATCAGGGATTCCTTTTTCACTACCGTCAGATCTTCGCACCGAATTGCAGAGGGATGAAGGCCTGTCTCCCCCGGGGAAAGCCGGATGTGGGTCTCGAACTCCTTCTCCACCGAACCGGTGAGCGGCGCCACCAAGACTGTATTTGCCCCCGGATGTCGGTTTCTAGCGTCCAGTGAAACGATGACCACTGGTCTCGGGCTTTTGTCCGCCGGGTCGGTGAGCAGCTTCACATACCAGATTTCTCCACGCGACGGCATTCGCTTCATAACTTAATCCTCGGTGGGGAACTGAGTCTCGGCAAAGTCGCCCCAGGCCCGGTCTTCCGCAGTTTCTTCGGGCGTGAGGGAATCGTAATATCTCGTGACCGAGGCCGAGATGCGCTCCAGTTCCTTTGCCTGTTGCTGCTGCCGGATGACCTCTTCCAGGACGGAAGACATGGACTTGGCTCGCCGTTCTTTACGCAGTGCTTCCAAGTACCTTAACGACTGGCGGGAGAGGGAAAATGTTCTTTTTTCTTTGGATACTGAGACTTGCTTCGCCATGATTTTCCCTGATCGACTCTGCCATCATAGCACACCGTGGTATGAACAATGGTACGCGTACAAGTATGAAGGGAGTATGAATGCAAAGGGGTCGCCTATCGATAAACTGACCCCACCGCGGATTTCTTGTTCCTCGCTCTCTGCTTTACACTGATCGCTTGACCCAACCCATCCATCCATGGATTGCCCAACTCCGCTCCGGTGACGTGCGCGCCTTAGCTCGCGCCATTTCCACCGTGGAGAACCGCGCCCCGGGATGGTCCGACTTGCTGAAGGCGCTGTTTCCTCACACTGGGAAGGCGCGAGTCCTCGGGCTAACCGGGCCGCCGGGGGCAGGGAAGAGCACGCTGGTCGATCAGTTGGCCCGCTTCTACCGCAAAGAAAATCAGACGGTCGGAATTATCGCGGTCGATCCCACCAGTCCTTACACGGGCGGGGCGATTCTCGGGGATCGCATTCGCATGCAGGATCATTTTTCCGATCCGGGGACTTATATTCGCAGCATGGCGACGCGCGGCTCGCTGGGCGGATTGGCGCGCACCACCGCCGATGTCACCACGGTGCTCGACGCCTCCGGGCGCGACCTGATCATGATCGAGACCGTGGGCGTGGGCCAGGACGAAGTCGATATCGTGCGTCTGGCCGATGTAACCATCGTGATTCTCGTCCCCGGCATGGGAGACGATGTGCAAACGATTAAAGCCGGCATCATGGAAATTGCCGACATCTTCGTGATCAATAAAAGTGATCGTGACGGCGCCGAGCATGTCGAGCGCGAAATCCGCACGCTCCAGTCGCTAGCAATGCGCAGCGATGGATGGACGCCGCCAATCGTTAAGACGGTCGCAAGCCAGGGAAGCGGCGTGGAACAATTGGCGGAGGCGATCTCCGACTACGAGGAGTATCTGAAGAAGGAAAATCTCGCGCTCGACAAGAGCGTACAGAACTGGCAGGAACGTCTGATCGAAATGCTGCGCGACACCATGCTGGAAAAAGCTCGAGAGCGTATGGCCAACGGTGGCCTGGCTCAATACGCAGCGGAAGTAGCGGCGCACAAGCGCGATCCCTACACGCTGGTAGAAGAGATCGCCGCGAACGCGGGGAAAAGCTGATGGCAGAATCCGATCACGCAAAAATCGACCATCTCGGAATCGCGGTGAAATCGTTGGCCGCCGCGAAATCGATCTATGAAAAACTTGGCCTGAGCATTTCTCCGGAAGAAACCGTTGAACACGAGCAGGTTCGACTGGTGATGATCGCGATGGGCGAGAGCCGATTGGAGTTGCTCGAAGCCACTTCGGAAACCTCGACGATCGCGAAGTTTATCGCCAAGCGCGGCGAAGGATTGCATCACGTGTGTTTGCGCATCCCGGATTTATCTGCATCTGTGGAACAGCTGAAAAAAGATGGAGTACGCCTGGTTTCCGATGAGATCAAGATCGGCGCGGGCGGGCACCGTTATATCTTTGTGCATCCCTCGAGCGCCGGCGGAGTGCTGCTGGAACTGGTTCAGGAATAAAAGCACAAATGCTTCTTCTCGCCATCGACACGTCCGGCAAGCAGGGCAGCATCGCGCTGGCCCGGGCGAAGGATGCCTCCGCGCATGACTTAGAGTTGATCGAGATTGCGGCCCTGACCGGCGGAACATTTTCCGCGCAACTCGTCCCGGAGATTGGCGCGCTGCTTTCCCGTCATGCCTTCAATAAATCCGAGATTGCAGCCTTTGCCGTAGCTTCGGGGCCCGGATCGTTTACGGGCTTGCGCATCGGGCTCGCGGTGGTGAAAGCTTTGGCTGAAGTATTGCAAAAGCCTATCGCTCCCGTCTCTCTGCTGGAAGCCTGCGTTTTATCGAGTGGCCTCGAAGGAAAGATTATGGCCGCACTCGATGCGGGGCGCGGAGATTTCTATCTCGGGGAGTACGTAGTGCCGGCGAACTCGGGTATTCTTCGAAGAGAATATCTGCTAAGCCAGCGCGAACTCGCCTCCGCGGCGGAAGGATGGAAACTGGTAACGCCGGATGCGAGCGTAGCCCACGCAGTTACCGCATCAGGAGGTTCAGTTTTAAGGCTGGAACCGATGACTGCCGCCGCGATCGCGCAGGTAGGCTGGCAGAAGATACGCTCCGGCGAGACCGTCTCAGCAGAAGGCCTTGAGGCGAATTATATCCGCCGCACCGATGCCGAAATGCTGGAAAGAATCGGTTCGTAGGGTGCGAATCCGCCGGGCAACTGCGGCCGACATTCCGGCGATGCTGCAGCTCGAGCGCGAAATTCCAACCTCCGCGAATTGGTCCCACGAGCACTACGAGAGTCTGTTCACAACGACGACTTCCGGCTCGTCGGTGTATCTCATCCTCGCCCTCGAAGATTCTACGCAGTCGGAGGACTCGGGCAGCGTGCCGATATCACCCCGGACCTCTCCAATCCTGGCTTATCTCGTCGCGCACTGCATCGACCGAGACTGGGAGTTGCAATATATCGTCGTCGCGAAAAAATTCCAGCGCCGCGGTCTGGCGACTCTGCTGTTGCAGGAGTTAGTCCAGAACGCGCGGTCTCAGAACGCTCAGGCAATTTTCCTGGAAGTCCGCGAGTCCAATCAAAGCGCCCGCGCGCTCTACAAGAAGGCAGGTTTCGAGCCAAGCGGACAGCGCAAGAACTATTATCCCAACCCGCGCGAAAACGCCGTCCTCCTGCGCCTGCCCCTTTCTTAAGTGTTTCTCACAAAGAGACTGCACCAGAAATATGGTATTGAACCGATCCTGGGGCTGTGGTAGGTTTACTGAAATCCCGGTTGGAGGTCTGATGGATGCTGACTCCGAAAGACACTCTCCTGACAAGTCACGAGGAATTTCGCAAGCTGGCACAGGAGCATATGCAATATTCCACACGCCTTGAATCACTCACCCAAAAAAGATATCTCAGCGAAGATGAAAAGATGGAGGAAGTGCGGCTGAAGAAGCTGAAGCTGCGGCTGAAAGATCAGATGCAAATGATCGAGCGGCAGTATCGGCAACAGTACGGCACGCACGTAGCGTAATCTCTGGCCATCCGCAGCGCGGCAGTCGCCGCCACGGGAGTTTTGTATCTACCCGGTTTTATCGAAATGAACGGCGCTGTTCGGCGCCTTTTTTTTGGGGCTGAAAAATTCTGGGGCCTCCATCCCTGCTCTATAATTAATTTACGCTCATGGTTCGCGACGGTTACTTTTACGCATTCGGTTTCCTGTTGGCGGGAATCCTCGTTGGCTGGTTCGCGAGTCCGCCCTGGGCGGTTGTTCCTCTGCTGCTGGCATTATTTTTTCTTTGGTTTTTTCGCGACCCGGATCGCAAAATTTCCGATGCTCCCGGCGCTGTCGTTTCACCCGCCGATGGCAAGGTTACTGACGTTTCATGGATCACCGTGCGGGGAGAAAAGCTGGCCCGCATCAGTATCTTTCTCAACGTTTTTGATGTGCATGTGAATCGCTCGCCGGTGGCAGGAGTTGTGCGCGATGTTCAATACCGGCGCGGGAAATTTCTGAACGCGATGAACGAAGCATCGGCCGAGGAGAACGAGCAGAACATCGTCCGCGTGGAAGGGGATGGGCAGGTGGTGATCTTCAAGCAGATTGCGGGCCTTCTGGCGCGGAGGATTGTCTTTACTCCGAAACCTGGCGACCACTTGCAGCGTGGGCAGAGGGTGGGACTGATCAAGTTTGGCTCCCGCACCGATCTGCTGTTACCTGGGAACGTGAGCCTGAAAGTCAAGGTTGGCGACCGGGTACGCGGCGGGGCCAGTGTATTAGCGTATCTGCAGCCCCAAGGCGAATCCCATGCCACAGTGGGAGCGTCTGTGGGGCGGGAGGCGCGATGACCGATACACTCACAGATTCCGGACACGCGCGGCGTCGCATGAGCAAAGGCATGTACATTCTGCCTTCGCTATTCACAACGGGCAACATGGCCGCCGGGTTTTACGCCATCCTTGAGGTGGTTCACGCCACCGTCCAAACTTCCTGGCACCTGGATAATGCCGCCAAGGCCATTGGCTTCGCGGTTCTATTCGACGGCCTGGACGGCCGCGTAGCGCGCATGACCGGAACCAGCAGCGACTTCGGCAAGGAACTGGATTCACTGGCGGATGTGATCACATTTGGCGTAGCCCCCGCGATGCTGGCCTGGACCTGGGGTTTTCACATGATGTCCCCGGTCGAGCTCACCGAATGGAATATCAAGCTGACCCAACTGGGTGCGATTGCAAGTTTCCTTTTTCTGATGGCCGGGGCCAGCCGGCTCGCGCGGTTTAACATTACTTCGAATCCCCAGCCTACGAATCCTGGTCGTCCCGGAAAGAAGTATTTTGTCGGGATGCCGATTCCGGCGGGCGCCGGAGTAATTGCGGCGGTCGTGCACTTTCGCTCCGGCATTCCGCTTGAGTTCTGGTACACCGCCATAACCTGGCTCGCGATGGTCGCCACCATAGGCTATCTGATGGTCAGTACGTGGCGCTTTTATAGTTTCAAAGATATTGATTTCTCTTCCCGACATCCTTTTCGCCTCATCATTCTTCTAGGCGCGCTGTTCGCGGCCATCTGGTTTTTTTCCAAGCCAGTGCTATTCGGAGTCGCTCTCTTGTACACCTGCTCGGGCGTGTTTTGGCGATTGCAATGGATCCTTCGCCGCCGGAGCCAACCTCCGCCGCCCACTTATAAGGAGGCTTCGCAGACATCATGAGCAGTCCGACCAAAATCGCGGCACCATCCGTTCCGTCGCTCACGCGCGGGCAATTGTTTCGCGCGGCGATTGTGGGCGCAGGCTCTCTGCAAGGAAAAGAAGTAGCTGAAATGTTGAACGAGCGCAATTTTCCGGCAATCGATGTGCGCCTGCTCGACGATGACGAGTCCATTGGACAACTGGAAGCGACTGGGGATGAGATCAATTTTATCCAGAGCGTGCGCGCCGAACAGTTCATTAAGATGGATTTCACTTTCTTTGCTGCAGATGCCGGAACCACACGGCAGAACTGGCAGCGGGCGCGGGACGCCGGCAGCGCCATCATCGATCTTTCGGGCGCGCTGGAAGAACAGGATGGGGCCACGGTTCGTTCGCTCTGGGTGGAGCGCGAACGCGGCCGGACTTGGCAGCCCGACCTGCAACCCGCGCCCTGCGTGGTGGCGCATCCTGCCGCTGTGGCGCTGGCTCTGCTGCTGCTGCGTGCCGGCAAAGCGGGCGCCATTCGAAGTGTGGCGGCAACGGTTTTCGAACCAGCGTCCGAGCAGGGACAAAAAGGCATGGACGAGTTGCACCAGCAGACCGTGAATTTATTGTCCTTTCAAACTCTGCCCAAAGATGTGTTCGATACGCAAGTGGCATTCAACATGGTGGCGCGTTACGGGCAGAACTCGAAGCTGTCGATCGATTCGCTGGAAGAGCGGGTGCGCCGTCATTATCAAAAAATTGCGGGGACGAAGGCGCCGCAGCCTGCGCTGATGGTCTTGCAGCCGCCAGTTTTTCATGGACATGCACTTGCCATTTTCCTGGAGATGGAGCAGGTAATCGATCTCGAGAAACTATCGGCAGCTCTTGCGGGTGATCACGTGACCGTCGCCGGAGCGGAAGACGACTCTCAGCCGAGCAACGTAAACAGCGCTGGCCAGGGGAATATTCTGGTTTCGCTAAAGCCGGAGTCTTCGAGATCGAACGGAATCTGGCTGTGGGCGGCGGTCGACAATTTACGGGTTGCAGCCATCACCGCGGTGGAATGCGCGGAGAGCATGATCCCAACCCGTCCCGTGGGAAAAATTCAGTGAGGTGGTGGCGCGCCGCGTTACTGATGCCGGTCCTGTTGGCTTCTGGATGCGGCTATCACACGGCCAGCCACGCGCAGCTTCCGGATGACGTCAAGACCATCGCCGTCCCGGCTTTCGTAAACTTGACGAATACCTATCGCATCGAACAAACGCTTACGGCTTCTGTGGTGCGCGAGTTCACAACCCGCACTCGCTATCACGTTCTCAATGTCGCCGGGGAAGCGGCGGATGCTACGCTGCTGGGCACGGTGCTTTCCACTTCTTCGACGCCGCTCACCTACAACTCCACGACCGGGCAGGCCGCCAGCGTTTTGATCGTGGTCAGCATGAAGGTTTCGCTCACCGACCGCAAGGGCAGCGTGTTGTATCAGAATCCTTCCTATCTTTTTCGCGAGCAGTACGAAGTGTCGCAGGACCTCGCCAGCTTCTTCGAAGAAGACTCGCCAGCTTTCCGCAGGCTGTCCCAGGACTTCGCGCGCACCCTGGTCTCCAACATCCTGGAGGGCTTCTAAATGCTAGAGTTTGTGACGAACCTTATATTGACGGCGGAGGAGATCTGATGCGGGCATTCGCGCAGGCCGAGCGCTTTGTCAGCGAACTGGAGTCGCGAAAGCTGCGTCCGGCCTACGTGTTTGTGGGGGATGAAGCTTTCTTCCGCAAGCGGTTTCGGGACGCGATTCTCGAACATCTAGTTCCATCCGATCTCCGCGACTTTAGTTTGTTTGAGTTCGATCTCGCGGAAAACGATCTTGCGGAAGTACTCGACCGTGCTCGCACACCTTCGCTGATGGCGCCCTTTCAGGTGTTCTTCGTGCGCGGAGTCAAGAATCTTTTTGGCCGCAGTTCGAATTCAAATGAAGAGAAGCTTGCCGCAATCGAAGAGTATTGCAGGAATCCGAATCCCGATGCGCTGATCGTTTTCGTCGCCGACCATATCAGCATTCCGGCCGATGTTCGCCGCATGGAGATGCAGGACAAAGAACGCTACCAGCGCATCCGCGAAACTATGGGCGGGTATTGCGGGATCGTCGAACTGGCGCGGGTGGAGGAGGGTGAGGCGGTGCGCTGGATCTCGGAGTTCTGCGCCAGCCGCAGCCTTCCGGTAAAGATCGATCCGGATGGGGCGCGCGAATTGGTGGACGCGCTGGGCGGCGACATGATGATGATCTCCAATGAACTGGAGAAGCTGATGCTGTACGTGGGCGCGCGCAACCGCATCACGCTCGGCGATGTTGAGACGATGGTGTTGGCCGCGAAACAGCGGTCTTTGTATGAACTGACCGACGCGATTTCGTCGCGCGATCGGGTGCGCGCGCTGGAAGTGCTGGATGCGATGTTGTCCTCGGGAGATGGCGAAGAGGCGGCCATCGGTCACATCTACATGCTGGCGAAAACCTTCCGGCAGATGCTGGTGATTCTGGAGCGCAATGTGCGCGATCAGCGGATGCTGTGGGCTGCGCTGTGGCAGGGCTTCCGCGTGCCTCCATTTGCCGCGGACGACATTATCAAGCAGGCCCGCCGCTATAAATCCCGCCGCGATTTGACGCGGGCGATTCGTCTGGTGGCGAAGGCTGATCTCGCTCTGCGATCGAATCCGGTGAGCAAGCGCATGGTGCTGGAACGGCTGGTGATGGATTTGACTGCCGATCCGAAACTGGAAGCGCCGGGATGGATGCAGGAACAGTTGCCGGTTTAGAAGGGCGCTGTCAGCTATCGGCTGTCAGCTCTCAGCTTTGCCTTCGGGGATCGGCCTCGCAGATTAAGTCCAGATCAAAAAAACATTCAACGTTGGCGTAAAGTCTCTGGAATCAGCGATTTGCATTTTTCGATCTCGCTAAAATATTGTAAACAAACAACTTGCTTACAAAATATTCTATTCAGGGGACTTAGGTGATTCGGCCTTGGCTAAGTGCCGTAGAATGAGCGACTGGCTTGTAAAATATTGCAATCGCTAGAGTTATCTCTCTGCTATTTCATTGTCAATGAGCTATGCGTATAGAGATAGGGTTGCAGTTTTGGGAGCCGAAGTCAAGGAAAATCGGGAGCATGTTTTAGGGGCGGCTCGGCTTGCGTCGAGAGTAAAATGGGATCATGACTTCCGACGTTTCCGAGATTCTGAAAAAGGCGCTGGCTCTTCCTTCCGAAGCACGCGCTGCCATTGCCGGATCGCTGCTGGAGAGCCTCCATGACGCTCCGGCCGAGGAGGGCATCGAAGCCGCCTGGTCGGAAGAGATCAAGCGCCGCATCGAAGAGATTGATTCGGGCAAAGTTCAGATGATTCCCTGCGAGGAAGTGCGGCGGCGGCTGGCGGCGCGGCTGGCCGATGCCGCGCGTTAGGCCGTATCACTTCCACCCAGCGGCATGGGAGGAATTCGAAAGCGCCGATAACTGGTATCGCCAGCGGAGTCCCGACACAAGCATCAGGTTTGTGGCTGCCATTTACGATGCGCTGGAAGATATCGCCCGATGGCCGCAAACATGGCCGTCGTATCTTCACAGTACGAGAAGATTCCTTCTCCAAGGGTTTCCCTATGCAGTCATTTATCGAGAGAAAGAATCGGCGGTTCAGATTCTGGCGATTGCCCATGGCCATCGCCAGCCAGGATATTGGAAGGATCGGCTTTAAGTCGGGCCGGTCTCAAACCTACTTCATGGCGTTGACGCGCGCATTCAGTCGCGATTTGTAGCGGGCGGCGGTATTGGCGTGCAGCGTGCCCTTCTGGATGGCCTTGTCCAGCGCGGAGACGGTTTCGCGGTAGGTCTTTTCGGCGGCTGCTTTGTCGCCTTTTTCGATGGTTTCGCGGAGGCCGCGCAACGAGGTGCGCAGGCGGGAGGCATTGGCGCGATTGTTGGCGGTGCGCTTGGTGGTTTGCCGGGCGCGCTTGAGCGCCGAGAAATGATTTGCCATGTCTGCTGGTTACCTTCTGTGTGTCTAACGAGATATTCCGGTGAGTGCCGAATTGCCTATTATAGGGGAGCAAATTGTGTCTGGTCAAACACATGGCATCGCCTGTCGCTCCCAATTCGCCGCCTGATCCGCTGGCTCGGTTGAAAGTTCTGCTGGATTCTTCGACCCCGATTGTGGCTATTGAGACAGTCGAAGAAGTCCGCGCGGTTCGGTTGGTGCGCGCCGCTTGCGCGGCGCTGAACCTGGCTGCATTTGAGTGGACGATCGCCAGTGGGCTGGTGCGCTGTGGCAGCGACGTTGGTGAATTAGTACCTGAGGGTCTGGGTTTGCACGGTCCGGCTTTACACGGTTCAGGCGTGGATTCTTCGTATGGCGCAGCCGCGCAGCAGGCACTGGCCAACTCCAAGGCGATTTACAACAGTCAGGAGCCGGCGCAGATGCTGGCCAACCTGGAAGCTATTTCCATTGGTGCGGCGTTCATCTTAAAAGATCTGCACCGGCATATGGATGAGGCGGTGGTGGTGCGGCGGCTGCGCGATGTGGGGCAGGAGTTTTCGAAGAACCGGCGCACTATCATTTTGACTTCGCCGAAGATTGAGATCCCAGCGGAGTTGAGGGGGCTGGTGGAATTTCTCGAATTGCCGCTGCCGGATCGGCGACGGCTGCGGCAGATCATTGACGAGGTTGTTGTCAGAGTTTCCAAGGATCACACGCTGCAGCGAAGACTTGATGCCAAGGGATATGACGCGATCGTGGAAAGTCTGCGCGGCCTGACGGAGGAGGCGGCGGAACGCGCGCTTTCTCAGGCTCTGGTGGCGCGGTATGCCTTGTGTCCTGAGATCGCGGGCGATGTTCTGGAGACGAAGAAATCATTGCTGCGGCGCTCGGAGATGCTGGAGTTTACAGAAGCGAGCGAAAGTTTTTCGGACTTGGGCGGCATGGACAATTTAAAACGCTGGCTGGCTCTGCGGCGCGGCGCGTGGGAAGACGCGGCACGCGCGTTCGGTTTGGATCCGCCGCACGGCGTGATTATTTTGGGAGTGCAGGGATGCGGGAAGTCGCTGTGCGCGCGGGCTGTGGCGGGGGAGTGGCAGCTGCCGCTGGTGAAGTTCGATACTGCGGCGATCTACGATAAGTACATTGGCGAAACGGAAAAAAGAATCCGCAAAGTTTTCGAAGTGGCCGAAGGGCTTGCGCCGTGCGTGTTGTGGATTGATGAACTGGAGAAAGTATTTGCCGGCAGCGGAGCGGATTCGGCGTCGGTGGATGCGGGAGTTTCGTCGCGGCTGCTGGCGTCGTTTCTGTCGTGGATGCAGGACCGCAAGGCGCCCGTCTTTGTGGTGGCCACTTGCAACAATGTGACGGTGCTGCCTCCGGAGCTGATTCGTAAGGGGCGTTTTGACGAGCTTTTTTTCGTGGATCTTCCGAACCAGGCGGAGCGGGAGCAGGTGCTCTCGATCCAATTGACGCGAAGGAAGCGCAATCCCACGGAGTTCGATATTCAGCAAGTTGCGGCGGCGGCTAAGGGGTATTCTGGCGCGGAAATCGATGCCGCGGTGCAGACTGCGCTCTACTCGGCTTTCTCCAGTAAACAGCAATTGAGCACGCGATTGTTGCTGGACGCGCTGGCGCAGACCGTACCGCTTTCTACCACGAGGGCGGAGGAGATCGTCGCCCTGCGGGACTGGGCCAGGACGCGAGCGGTCCCGGCGTCGGTGGTGGGGGAAACGGTTTAATTTGACTGATGTCGTAATTAGAATTTTTACCGCTTTTACGCCATTGACTACGCACCTGCCGCGGGGTAGGCTTTATGCAATGGTAGTGACCTGCCCTCCGGGCATGAGCATCCCGTTCCGTCCCGTCTTTGCGCACAATCCTGTCTGTCCATTATCCGTCCATCCTTTTCGAATCCAGTTCGTCCAAACAGGTTGATTAAAAACAAAGTTCCGACAAAAGATGAAACCTAAAGAGACTGAATGAAAAAAAGTATCGGGATCACTCCCAACATCGAGACTTTATTCGGCACGCGGGACGAGAATGTGCGCGTGCTGGAAGACGGGCTGAAGGTCACCATTGACCTGCGGTCGAATGCGATTGATCTGGAAGGCGCAGCGCGGGATGTGGCGCGCGCCGAGCAGGTGTTCGCCGATTATGAAACGCTGCATCGCTCGGGATACGGCTTTAATAACGGCGATTTAAACAGCATGTTGCGCGTGCTGGTGGCCGATCCTACGGCGACCCTGCGCGGGCTGGCCGACGCCGGAAGGCAGCGATCGCTGGGCCGCCGCGTGGTGCAACCGAAGAGTGTGAATCAGAGGCGCTATGTAGAGGCGATCGAGAAGCATGACATGGTGTTCGGCATCGGCCCGGCGGGTACGGGGAAAACTTATCTGGCCGTGGCCATGGCGATTTCCGCGCTGCTCGCCAAGCGGGTGAATCGAATTATTCTGGCGCGTCCGGCGGTGGAGGCCGGCGAGCGGCTGGGATTCTTGCCAGGAACGTTGCAGGATAAGATCGATCCTTATCTGCGTCCGTTGTATGACGCTTTGTATGACATGCTGGAGCCAGAGAAGGTGGATCGGTATCTCGAGAAAAATGTGATTGAGATCGCGCCCATCGCGTTCATGAGAGGGCGCACGCTCAATGATTCTTTTGTGATCCTCGATGAAGCGCAGAACACCACTTCGGAGCAGATGAAGATGTTCGTCACGCGGCTGGGATTCAACTCCAAAGCCGTGATCACCGGAGACGTGACGCAGATCGACTTGCCGAATGCGCGGCGGAGCGGGCTGCTCGAGGCGATCGACATCCTCAAGCGCGTGGAAGGGTTGACGTTTGTTCACTTCGATGAATCCGATGTGGTGCGGCATCATCTGGTGCAGCGCATTATCCGCGCCTATGACGAGCACAAAACTCACATGGCGGAGCAACAGATGCTTTTGCTTTCCGGAGGCAGAAGCGCTGAATTGAAGAGCGCCGAAAGCAAGCGATTGGACGACGAGGATCCGGACGACCGACCTAGAGAAGCTGCGAGAAGACAATGAGGGTTGCATTTTCTGGGAACAAATTCTGTTCCTTTGACTGGTTCATTTCTCAGCAGTGAGTCGAGTTCACAGGAGGGCGAAGGACGAGTTGGTCATCCTCCGAAAAAGAATTCCGGGGCTGACTGCCGCGAGCCTGGAACGCTTTGTATTGAAGGCACGGCGGGCGGCCCACTTAGTCGACAGCGTGAACGTGCTAGTTACGAATAGCCGAGAGTTGCGATCTCTGAACCGGCAATTTCGCGGGCAGGACAAAGCTACAGACATTTTGTCGTTCCCGTCGCCACCGCTCAAGTTGGGGGGAGCGAAGAGAATTGCGGGTGAGCTTGCTATCTCGGCTGACATGGCGCGCGAGAACGCCGATCGCCTGGGACACGCCGCAGCGGAGGAGATAAAAATTCTCGTGCTGCACGGTATTCTTCATCTGGCTGGATTCGATCACGAGCGCGATCGTGGTGAGATGGCGCGCAGGGAAAGCCGGTTGCGGATGCAACTCAAGTTGGAATCCGGTTTGATCGAAAGAGCGCAAAACCAGGCTCGGTCTGCCGCCAGCCGCGAGCTGGTTCGCCGGCCTCCGCAATCCAAAAGGCGGAAGAGCCTATGAATTGGGCGGTTCCTCTCGCGCTGGTTCCGCTGCTCGGGCTTCTGGCCCTGGCCTCCTACGTGGATCGTGTTTATCAGGAGATCGGGAAATTTCTGTCGCGGGAATTTCAGGACAACATCGACGTGTTCGAGCAGCGAGTCGAACCTGCGCTGCGCGTGAGCCGTTCGCGCGCGGCGCTTTCCATGTCTGTGCTCAAACAGTTGACGACTGGGACGATTGCTTTGGTGCTGGGGTTTGGGATCTTCGGAAATCAGCGGTGGGAGCTCTACGAAGTTTCGCAAGCAGCCATCAGCCTGATTGTGATCGTGATCGTGTTCAATCAATTTCTGCCATTTCTTTTCTTCTCGCGAACCAGTGGGACGTGGCTCATGCGCTGGATCTGGCTGCTGAGAATTCTGATCTATCTGGTGTTGCCGGTGACCATTGTTCTGGGATTTCTGCAATCGGTGGTATCGCTCACGCGGGAGAATACCCGCGAAGAGCCGGAGAGCGCGTCGGAGGCGGTGGACGCGTTGATTGAAGCGGGACAGGAAGAGGGAATTATTCAGGAAGGCGACCGGGACTTGATTCAGTCAGTGGTGGAGTTCAGCGGCAAGACGGTTCGGGACGCCATGAAGCCGCGGCCGCAGATGTTTGCCGTGCCCATGGAAACCACGGTAGAACGATTTATCGAGATGCTGCGCACCAAGCATTATTCGCGGGTGCCGGTGTATGCGGAGACGATCCACAACATTAAGGGCATCGTGTACACGCAGGATGTTTTGCAGGTGCCGGACAGCGAGGCCTCGAAGACGCTCGAAACCTTAATGCGGCGTGATGTTTATTTTGTGCCGGAGAGTAAGCTCGGCAGCGATCTTCTGCGGGAGATGCAGAAGAATAATATTCGCATGGCGATTGTGGTGGATGAATATGGCGGGGTTGCCGGGCTGGTCACCATCGAAGATCTCGTGGAAGAGATTGTCGGTGAAATTCGCGACGAGCACGAGAAGCCGGAAATTGTGAAGGAAAACCCCGAATCGTACATCGTCTCCGGAGGCATGGACGTGGACCGGCTCGCCGAGTTGTTCGGGACCAAGCCGGAGGGAAGAGAATCGGCCACCGTTGCCGGGTTGGTTAGCGAACTGGCGGGACACATTCCGCAGCGGGGTGAAACGGTGGATGACGATGGGCTGCGGTTTGAGGTGCTGGAGTCCACAGATCGCAAGGTGGAGCGCGTCCGCGTGACCACGGTTCAACCGCGGCAGCTGAAGTTGATATGAAGCAGCTTCTGGCTGCTAGCTGCTAGCTGCTAGCTTTGCGATCGCGACGTCACATTACGCTCGCGGGCCGGTTCAGCTTTGTCTTTCGTGAAATACTGTAAATGAGGAATGGAGTCCGCTTAGCTAGCAGCTAGAAGCTTTCTTATGCCTTTCCGCTCTGGTTTTGTTTGCATTCTCGGCCGGCCGAACGCCGGGAAGTCCACGCTGCTGAACGCGCTGGTGGGCGAAAAGCTCGCCATCATTTCGCCCAAGCCGCAGACTACCCGCAACCGGATTCAAGGCATCGTCAATCTGCCCAAGACAAAGAGTAAAGGGCAATCGGGCGCGCAGATTGTTCTGATCGATACGCCGGGGGTTCATAAGCCGGATAGTTCTCTGGGCCGAAAGATGATGGTAGAAGTGCGCGAGGCGATGGAGGGTTGCGACCTGGCTCTTCTGATTATGGACGCGACTCGCAAGCTGGATCCGCGTGACGAATTTGCCTTGCAGATGTTGAAAAATTCCTCGACGAAGGTATGTCTGATCCTTAACAAAGTTGACTTGTTGAAAGGAGGGAAGAGCAAGCTGCTGCCGCTGATCGAGGAATATAAGAAGCTGCATTCTTTTCATGAAATCATCCCGATCTCCGCGCTGAAGAGGGATGGCCTTGACATCCTCATGAAGCGGGTTACGGCGGCGCTGCCCGTGGGGCCGGCTCTTTTCCCGGAAGATCAAATTACCGATCAGCCGGCGCGCTTCATGGCGGGAGAAATTGTTCGCGAGCGGGTCCTGGTCGAGACCCAGGAAGAGTTGCCTTACGCGACCACCGTGATCGTCGACAATTTCGAAGAAGGCGCGAAGTTGACTCGCATTGCCGCAACCATTTATTGCGAACGCGAAGGGCAGAAGGGAATTTTGATTGGCAAGAAAGGCGAGATGCTGAAACGCATTGGCACCTCGGCGCGGATGCAGATCGAGCGGATGCTGGGGATGAAAGTGTTTCTCGAACTTTACGTTAAGGTCCAGCCCAACTGGCGCGAGTCGCGCGGGTTTGTGGAAGAACTCGACTGGCGAAGGCAGTTGGAACATCTGGCCGGCGGGGTCGTCGACCTGCCCAAAACTGCGAGAAGAGCCCAGAAAGGGTTCGCGAACAAGGTCGTCAAAAGGAGCGCGGGGCGTGGCGTTCCGGTTTAAGCGGATGGGGCCCAGAAGCGGCTCTGGGCTGCGGCCTTGGTCTTAATCGATTGTCGTTCTTAGACTTGACAGATAGAATCGTAGTGCTACCGGAGTTAATCAAACGATTTAGTTAACTTAGCTTCTCAACGAGCCTAATTCATGTTATCGACGGATTCTCCCGAGCAGCCCCTTCCCGAGAAGGATTTCGATCCCGATCAATTGAGTTTGCTGTTGCGCGTGAAGCTTGCCGCCGACCGCAGAGCCGTGGACCCTGTGGTGCAGCAGGTCATGGCGGTGGTTCGCGAGATGAAAGACGTCGACGGCAAGGAAGATGCGATCGAGTTGGCGCTGCAGGAGGCGTTGGCCAACGCCGTGATTCACGGCGCCAAAGAAGATCCGAGCAAGATCGTGGAGTGCCTGGTGAGCAGCGACAATGAGCGCGGCATACTGATCGTGGTTCGCGACCCGGGTACTGGATTTACTCCCGATGCCATTCCTAGTTGCACCGTTGGGGAAAACGTTTACTCCAATCACGGGCGCGGTATTTTTCTGATCAATCAACTGATGGACAAAGTGGAGTTCAGAAAGAACGGCACTGAAATTCACATGGTGAAGCGTTAGCCGAGAGTCTCGCGATCTATTCGTTCACGACGATCCCCAGGGTCTTCATCTTCCGATACAAATGACTGCGCTCCAGGCCGAGCACCTCGGCTGCGCGAGTAACGTTGCCGTGGTTCTCGTCGAGCTTCTTCAAAATAAAATCCCGTTCATAGGCGTCGCGCGCCTGGTGTAAGGTGGAAAACTCGGTGCGCGCGGCGCGGCGATGACCATCGCGGTAGACGAGCGGGGGCAGGTGTTTGCGGTCCAAGCGCGTAATCAAGGGATTCATAATGACGATGCGCTCGATCACGTTGCGCAACTCGCGCACGTTTCCCGGCCAGGAATAGCGCATGAGCCCATCGACGGCATCGTCGGTAATTTCGCGGGGCCGGCGTCCATAAGTCGCGGCCAGGTCTTTTAGAAAATGTCGCGCCAACAGCGGGATATCCTCCTTCCGGTCGCGCAAGGGAGGGACGAAGAATGGAATCACGTTCAGGCGATAAAACAAATCTTCGCGAAAATTTCCGATGGAGATTTCTTCTTCCAAGTCTTTGTTGGTGGATGCGATGATGCGCGCATCCACGGTGATGGTCTGTTCGCTGCCCAAGGGTGCGACGCGCTGTTCATCGAGCGTGCGCAGCACTTTTGACTGCGTCTTTAGACTCATGTCCCCGACTTCATCGAGAAACAGCGTCCCCCCATTTGCCTTTTGAAACTTGCCGTCCTTATCGACGGTGGCCCCGGGAAACGAACCTTTGTAGTGTCCGAAAAGTTCGCTCTCGATCAGGTCTTCGGGGATCGCCGCACAATTCACCTCGACGAAGGTTTCGTCTTTGCGGAGACTCTGACTGTGGATTGCATGGGCGACAAGTTCTTTGCCGGTTCCGGATTCACCGTAGATGAGAACGCGGCCATTGGTGGGCGCCATCAAACCAATCTGCTGGCGCAACGCCTTCATGGGAATGCTGTTGCCAACGATCACGCTCTTGGCGTGGAGTTGTTTCTTCAGGTCGACATTCTCGTGCCGAAGTTTGGTCGACTTGATCGCGTTCTTGACGACGATTAAAGTTTTATCGATGGAGAGGGGTTTTTCCAGGAAGTCATAGGCCCCGAGTTTGGTGGCTCGCACGGCGGTTTCGATGGTGCCGTGGCCGGAGATCATGATGACTTCGGGCGCGTTTTCCAGTTCGCGGATTTTTTCCAGCGTCTCGAGGCCGTCGATACCCGGCAGCCAGATATCCAGAAGCACGACTTCATAGTGGTGCTCGCGTCGCAGCAGTTTGAGGCATTCTTCACCGCTCTCGACCGAGGCGGTTTCGTAGCCTTCATCCGCCAGCACGCCCTGCAAGGATTCGCGAATGCCGGATTCGTCGTCAACCACGAGAATTTTATGCATGCTGGGCGACTGGGTTGGTTAGTGCGGGTTCAGGAACGACGGGCAATTCCACGATGAAGCGAGCGCCTACGGGCCGATTTTCTTCCACGCGAATCGAGCCGTGATGCTCTTCGATCACTCGACTCACGATGGCCAATCCAAGTCCGGTGCCGCGTTTCCTGGTGGAGAAATAAGGAAGAAAAAGCTTCTCCTTCAATTCGCGGGTGACGCCGTGCCCGGTATCGGCGACGACAATCTCGACCGCATCGCGGCTGGCCACCAGCGAGGTTGAGATTTGAATCTCGCGCACCAATGAATCTTGCATCGCCTCGGCAGCGTTGTCGACCAGATTGGCTACCGCGCGCTTGATGGCCTCCGCGTCAGCCATCACCAAAGGCAAATTCGGGGCCAGCGACTTATGCAGATCGATGCCTTCCATGCGTCCGTTGAACATGGAGAGAGCATTTTCAATCACATCGTTGATATCCGCGGGATGAGGAGTGGAGGCGGGAAAACGTGCGAGAGAGGAAAATTCGTCCACCAAGCGTCGCACGGTTTCAACCGCGCCGGCAATGGTTTCAGCGCAAGAACGCACGATCTCCAAGGATGCTTTGTCAGGTGTGCTGATTCGTTCCAGATGCCGCTGGATGCGCTCCGCAGATAGGGCGATCGGGGTGAGTGGATTCTTGATCTCGTGCGCTACTCTTCGCGCCACCTCGCGCCAGGCGGCCTGTTTCTGCGCCTTCAGAAGATCGGAGAGATCTTCGAACACGATCACATAGCCGGCGCGTTCATTCTCGCGACGCAGAGTGGCCACGGTTACCGCCGCATTCAGAGACGTGCGGTGCAACGGCATTTCCATCTGACTGGTGGTCATGCCCATACGATCGGCGCGGCGCAGAAGCGGCTCGAGATCCTGCAATACCTCCGAGGGAAAGACATCGGCCAGTCGCGCTCCGGGCAATATGCGCTGGCCGTCGGCGAACCCGTCAGGATGGAAAATGCGCCGCAGGGCTTGATTGGCGTGAGTGACAATACGAGCCGCATCCAGCGATAAAACTCCAGTCGGAATACTTTCGAGGACGGTTTCCATCTGGCGGCGGCGTTGATCAAGTTCCGCGTTGGCAGCGCTTACGTTGCGGCTGGAAGCTTCGATCTGCCGCCGGCTGGTTTCCAGTTCCTCGGCCATGCGATTGAAAGAGCGCACCAAGTCACCAATTTCATCGGCTGCGCTTACGTCGATGCGGAAATCAAAACGTCCGCGGGAAATTTCCTGGGTGGCTTCGGCAAGGGCAGCCAGAGGGCGCGTCACCAACTTCGAAAGAAACAATGCGAGCCAGGTGGTGACGAAGAGCACCATCATGGTCAGCAGCAGCAGGAGGCCCATGTAGGTCTGGCGCACATGTTTACGCTCCTGGCTAAGCTGAAAATAACGTTGCTGGCTGGCTTCGATCTGCTTCACCGTTCTGGAAAATTCGGAGGGCAGCGGCATGGCCACGAGAATCACGCCATCCGTTCCCACAGGCGCAGTGCCCAGCGTGTATTCGGTTTGCTCCCAAATAAATGAGGCGGGTTCTCCGGCGGCGGCTTGCGCCAGCGGTAGCCGGGATTTCAAAACATCCCATGGGGCGGGCGCTCCCAGGTTCACCTCGGCAACTCCGTTTTGCAGGGCAATGGTGAATCCACCCTGCAAGGTGGCGTGGTGCCGGCGAAATTCCTCGAGGGCGCCCGCGAAAGCATGACTCGCGAAAGCTCGCTGAGTCTCAGGGGATGCGGCGATGGCGACAGCTTCCGACCGCGCATTCTGCGAGGCATAGCTGGCCAGCAAAGAAGCCATGGCGTCGGTATCCGCGCGAACCTCTTCTACGGGTGTGGAGAACCATTTGTCGATGGATCGGTTCATCAAGCCGTAAGCGAACCAGTACATTACCATCACAGGAACGAATGACAACAGGAGTGCCCCAACCACCATGCGCGTCCGAAACTTCGATCCCAGTACGCCGAGGCGGCGCTCGGCAAATAGCTTTAAGAGATTGCGCGCCAGTACGAACGTAAGCGCGACGAAGAGCAGGGAAATCAGCAAAGATAGCGCGTAAAAAACTACGACCTGCTGGTTGGTATCGGGCCGCAGGATGGTTTGGTTGAATGCGGTTTGCGAGACCAGCACCGCGAACAGAAGAAAAACAGCGATGGCGAGCAGAACAATGGCGCGCCTTCGGTTGGAAGTTTTTTCCGGCCGGCTTGGAGGATTTTGCGCCACAGGTCAGCGGCCCTGCCGAGGCGGGTTTGCGCATCCGACAAGACAACGAAACATTATAGATGTTTGCGCACTCCAAGTTTTAATTTCGGCCCAGTTAGTGAGCCTGGGATCGACCCGCCAATAGTTCCTCGCGAATCGAAAAGTAGGCAGGTTTCGGCTGGTAGGTTCGATCGAACGGTAATGCCTGGCCGCGGGTGCCATGGGAGTGAGAACCAATCCATGAGTATTTATCCGTGAAACCCCAGGTTTGAATTGCCGTGCATCCTGTGTTGTCGAGGCACGCCCGTAAAATATCGCGATAGATATCAGCTTGATGCTTGCGATCTTCCTCTCGCGCGTGCCCGCTGGAATCGACCGGCATAGAGATGTCGAGTTCGGTGATGTGAACCTGTACTCCTAGTTCGGTGAGCCGGATGATATTCGCTTCGAGCGCGGCGATATCCGCATCGAGCCGGGGTATGTGCATCTGCAGTCCCACGCCGTGGATGGGGACGCCGCGGCTGCGAAGATCCTTGACCATCAGGTAAATCGCGTCGGACTTGCGATTCAGTCCTTCCCCCTCCGCCTCGTTGTAAAAAAGCAACGCCCGTGGGTCCGCTTTATGCGCCCAGCGAAAAACTTGCGCGATATATTCTGTTCCTCGCTGCGAAAACCCGATGCCAGGCTGGTTGTACCAAATAGAGTCACGCAAATTTCCTTTCTCATCGGTGGCTTCGTTGATCACGTCCCATGCGAAGACCTTTCCTGAGTAGTGCCTCATTACGCGGGTAATGTGTTCCTGCAGAAGACGCGACAGTTGTTCACTGCTGAAATGGCCTTGAGTCAGCCAGTCCGGATTGTTGTGGTCCCAGACCAGACAATGCCCGCGCACTTTCATGTGGTTGGCTTCGGCGAAGCGCACCAGTTCATCGCCCTGACGAAAGTCATAACTTTTTTCATCTGGACGTAACGCCAGCCATTTCATCGCGTCTTCGGCTTCCACCATGTTGAATTCGCGAGCGAGAGTGGAGGCATAGGCGGGCTCGGAAAGCTGCGAGGGGCGAACCGCCGTGCCTATGAGAAATCCCTGGTCATCCGCGGCTTGGCGGAGGGTTTGGGCTGATAGTAAAGGCGGGGCTAGGCACATCAGCAGGGCCGCCGTTGACAGAAGGTAGGATGTCATTCGGTTGTACCACTTATGTTGAAGCATTCAATTTAGCCACGGAGTTCGGTAGTGATGCAGTTCGCCGTGAAACAAGGGAAGAGTCGAGCTGCACTCGACGGACAGCCGAGGGCGGCTGTCCCCACATGAATATTTTTGCAAACTGCGCGACTACCGGAGTTCATTGGGCCGCTGCCTTACTTAAGACGTGGCAGGAAGGGTTGTAAAGGACATCCATCACAGAGAGCCTGTGATTTTCTGCAGTGATTTTTTCCCACGCCCACAATCAGGCCATGCATTTCGTTAAAAATCTGGGCCAGCGCAGAGCGCTTGGTCGTGCTCATCGCAGACGGAGGGTGCGGGGCGCGAGAAAGCCCGGCTTGCAGGACCTCATCCCGAGGAGTGCGTGAGCCCGCATCCGCCTCGGCGAGCGGCGATAAGGCGGTTTCAAACAATCCTCGAACTTCCTCATAAGATGCTTCTTCCGGCAAGATTGCATGGCGCGCCAGAATTCTTCGGGTATACGCGTCTACGACGAAGACCGGATGATTGCCCGCATAAAGCAGGATGGAATCGGCGGTCTCGGGACCAACGCCATTTAGCTCCAGCAACTCTTGGCGCAGGGCCGCAGAGGGCCGCGAAAAAAGGCGGTGCAGAGATCCTCCGTATCGTCGATCCAGAAAGGCGATGAAAGTCTTCAAACGCAAAGCCTTTTGCCGGAAGTATCCGGAGGGCCGGATCAGTTGCTCGAGCTGGTCCAAGGGCACGTTCCGCAGTCCTTTTACGCTAAGCACTTTCGCGGAGCGAAGATTTGCCATCGCCTTCTCGACGTTTGTCCATGCCGTGTTCTGCGTGAGATAAGCGCCGACAATCACTTCGAATTCGGACCGCGCCGGCCACCAGTTCTGCGGACCCCAAGCTTCAAAGAGCGCGCGGTAGTAATCCCTGATCTGATTTTCTCTCGCGTCGTTGAGCAAGTTTCTTGTCCCCGTGCCTGAGTCTACGCCTGAGTCAACATTGGCATCGTTGGCTCCCCAATTGTCTCTTGCAGGCTTACCGAAGGGCATGTACTCCGGCCCAAAAATTCGTTCTGGTTAAGGAAAAGGTTCATCTGGCGTGGGTTTTACAGCTTTGGTTACTGCGCGCTCCGATTGGCGGCAAGTCCAAGTACCACGGTAACTGGTACGGTAATCGACTTGCGTTGACAATTTGTGTCAACACAAAGAGGCCGCTCTCCTCCCCATAGCAAAAGCGGCGCTTCGTGCCAATGGCGTGTTTCGCCAGGCGTAGTTTCCACTCAGTGGATAGGAGATTGAAGTATGTCTCAACGGCTGGGTGACCTTCTCGTCAAAGAGAAGATCATTACCCCAGAGCAGTTGGAACAAGCGACAAAAGCGCAGAAGGAGCAGAACTGCCGCCTGGGCTCTGCCCTGGTGAAGCTCGGCTTCCTCACGGATGAGGACGTCACCAACTTTCTCTCACGGCAGTATGGTGTTCCCGCCATCAATCTTTCGTATTTCGAAATCGATCCGGCTGTGGTCAAGTTGATTCCTTTCGAAACCGCCAAGCGATATCAGATTCTTCCGCTCAGCCGGGTGGGGGCGTCGCTCACCATTGCCATGGTCGATCCCACCAACGTCTTCGCCATGGACGATATTAAGTTCATGACCGGCTTCAACATCGAGCCGGTGGTCGCATCGGAGAGTTCCATTCTCGCGGGCATCGACAAATCTTACGGGGGCACAAAAGAAAAAGAAGAAGACCTCGAAACCGTAATGCAGTCGATGCAGGACATGAACGAGAGCGACGTCGAACTGCAGGCGGAAGAGCAGCAGATGGAGCTCTCGCAGCTCGAGAAAGCTGCCGACGAGGCCCCTGTAGTCAAGCTGGTCAATCTGGTGCTCACCGACGCTGTGAAGCGCGGGGCTAGTGATATTCACATTGAGCCCTACGAAAAAGAATTCCGCGTGCGCTTTCGAATTGACGGCGTGCTGCTGGCGATCATGTCGCCGCCGCTCAAGCTGAAGGATGCAATCACATCCCGTCTGAAGATCATGGCGAAATTGGATATCAGCGAAAAGCGGCTGCCGCAGGACGGCCGCATCATGCTGAAGATGAACATCGGCGGGCGCAAAAAGCAGCTCGACTTCCGTGTCAGCACGCTGCCCACGTTGTGGGGCGAAAAGATTGTGCTCCGCTTGCTCGACAAAGAAAATTTGCGCCTCGACATGACCAAGCTCGGCTTCGAACCCGAATCTCTGGTGAAGTTCGAAAAGGCCATTCTCAAACCTTACGGCATGGTGCTGGTCACCGGGCCTACGGGTTCAGGAAAAACCAACACGCTGTATTCCTCGATTTCACGCTTGAATCAACCCGATACCAACATTATGACGGCGGAAGATCCGGTTGAATTCCAGTTGGCCGGAGTCAACCAGGTGCAGATGAAGGAGCAGATCGGATTGAATTTTGCCGCCGCTCTGCGTTCCTTTCTGCGTCAGGATCCCAACATCATCCTGGTCGGCGAAATTCGAGACTTTGAAACCGCGGAAATCGCTATTAAAGCTGCGCTCACCGGTCACCTTGTGCTTTCGACTCTGCATACCAACGGCGCGCCGGAAACCATTACACGCTTGATGAACATGGGAATCGAACCCTTCCTGGTCGCGACTTCGGTGCACCTGATCTGCGCCCAGCGCCTGATCCGGCGTATCTGCAAAGACTGTATCGAGCCGGTCGAAGTCCCGGTGCAGGCTTTGATCGAAGAAGGATTCTCGCCCGAGGAAGCCAAGACGGTGAAGATCCAGAAGGGCAAAGGCTGCAGCGTTTGCAATAACACTGGTTACAAAGGCCGCTGCGGTTTGTATGAAGTGATGGAAGTCGATGATGAGATCAGGGAACTTGTGCTGGTCGGGGCATCGGCGGTGGAGCTGAAGAAGAAAGCGATCGAGCGCGGCATGATCACGCTGCGCCGCAGTGGATTGATCAAGGTTGCCGCGGGAATGACGACGCTTGAGGAAGTTGCCCGCGAAACCATTCATTGAGGAAGAACGTCGTTGGTCGTTAGTCGGCAGTCGTTGGCCGACGATTAACGGCGAACGACCAACGACACGAGTCGGCAAGATCATTTTCGGAAGCAAACGGAAGGGACTGACTATGGGACTGTCATTAAGCGATCTGCTGAAAAGAATGTTGGAGATGAGTGGCAGCGATCTCCACATCACCACCAACTCGCCGCCCCAGATCCGGGTGCACGGACATCTGGTGCCGCTCGATCTGCCGCAGATGACGCCTGCCGAGACCAAGCAGCTCGCCTACAGCGTGATGACGGATTCGCAGAAGCATCGCTTCGAGGAAAGTCTCGAACTCGATTTCTCTTTCGGATTGAAAGGACTGGCCCGCTTCCGCGCCAACGTCTTCAACCAGCGCGGCGCCACGGCGGCGGTTTTCCGTTTGATTCCATTTGAAATCAAATCGTTCAACCAGCTTGGCTTGCCCGCGGTGGTCAGCAAACTCTGCGATAAGCCTCGCGGACTGGTGCTGGTGACGGGACCAACCGGCTCCGGTAAATCGACCACGCTGGCGGCCATGATCGACAAGATTAACAGTGAGCGCCACGACCACATCCTCACGATCGAGGATCCGATCGAGTTCGTTCACATGAACAAGAATTGCGTGGTGAACCAGCGCGAACTTCATGCGGATACGAAAAGTTTCACTGACGCCTTGCGCGCCGCTCTTCGTGAAGATCCCGATGTCGTGTTGATCGGCGAAATGCGTGATTTGGAAACCATCGAATCCGCACTGCGTATCGCCGAGACTGGCCACTTGACCTTCGGCACGCTGCACACCAATTCGGCGACGTCGACCATCAACCGTATCATCGACGTATTTCCGGCGCACCAGCAGCCACAGATTCGCGCCCAGCTTTCGCTGGTGCTGGAAGGAGTAATGTGCCAAACCCTGCTGCCCACACCGAACGGCAAGGGACGCGCCATGATTATGGAAATCCTTATTCCCAATCCTGCGGTGCGTAACCTGATCCGCGAAGACAAGATTCATCAAGTCTATTCGGCCATGCAATCCGGGCAGGACAAGTTCGGGATGCAGACCTTTAACCAGGCGTTGGCCACGGCTTATTTCCAGAAGCAGGTAACCATCGAAGTGGCGCTGCAGCGCTCCAGCAATCCCGATGAGCTTCAGGAAATGATTAACCGCGGAGCGACCTTGACCAACCGCGGGGGTTCCACTGGATCCGCCACGGCGAAAGGCGCCGCAACTGCGAAGGGCTGAGGCCACGCGTCGCGCGGAACGATGAATAAAACCGGGACCCGCTGAGTTCGGATCAGTACAGGAATTCGGTATTAGAAATTCGCGATCAGCGAATACGAGTTGAGGAGAAATTAACGCCATGCCAGTTTTCATATTTTCCGGTAAGGACGCCTCTGGACAGAAAATTTCCGGAGAACGAAACGCCCCCAACAAGGCAGCTATGGGGCAACAGTTGCGGCGCGAGAATATCGTACCGGGGGCCATCCGGGAAAAGGGCAAGGAATTTTCCATGCCCACGTTCGGCTCGGGCAAGGTCAAGACCAAGGACATCGCCATTTTCTTCCGGCAGTTCTCGGTCATGATCGATGCCGGGTTGCCGCTGGTGCAGTGCCTTGAAATTCTTGCGTCCAACCAGGAGAACCAGTCGTTCCAGAAAACTCTGGTCGGCGTCCGCACCACGGTCGAAGGCGGATCTACGCTGGCCAACGCCATGCGCCAATACCCGGCGATTTTTGACGACCTCACCACCAACATGATTGAAGCTGGTGAAACGGGCGGTATTCTTGACGTCATTCTGCAGCGCCTGGCTACTTATGTTGAGAAGGCGGTACGCCTGCGCTCCGCCGTAAAATCGGCTTTGATCTATCCCGTCGCGGTCGTCGGCATTGCGACTCTGATTGTCGGCGCGCTGCTCAAGTGGGTTGTACCCATCTTCGCCAATTTGTTTTCCGGATTGAACGTGGCCCTGCCGCTTCCCACGCGAATTGTCATGGGGATGAGCGCATTCGTGCAGGGCTTCTGGTGGGTATTCATCGTAGTCAGCGTCGGTCTGGTATTTGGCATCAAGCAAATTCGTAAGCATCCTCGCGGGAAATATTATTTCGACAAAATGCTACTGCACCTGCCGGTGGTCGGAACCTTGTTGCGCAAGATCGCAGTCGGACGCTTTACCCGGACTCTCGGAACCTTGATCACATCCGGTGTTCCGATTCTCGAAGGCCTGGCGATCACCGCCAAGACTTCAGGCAACGCGGTGCTCGAAGAAGCGCTGATGAAGGTTCGCAAGGCGATTGAAGAAGGCCGCACCATCGTCGATCCGCTTCGCGAATGCGGCGTGTTTCCCAACATGGTGACGCAGATGATCGGGGTTGGCGAAGCCACCGGCGCCATGGACAACATGCTGCAGAAGATCGCCGATTTTTATGAAGAAGAAGTCGATGCGGCTACCAAGGACATGCTGGCGATGTTGGAACCGGCGATCATCGGCCTTCTCGGCTTGAGCATCGGTGGAATCGTCATCTCGCTCTACATGCCGCTGTTCGCCTTGATCGGCAAACTGGCGGGGTAAGCATACTTCTGGCGAAAGGCCGCTTTTTCCGGGGCGGCCTTCCGTCTTCGACTCGGGTGCGAATCGTCCGTTCGAGCCGTGAGTTTCCACGGCCGTTCGCTTTCAGAAGCAGAGTTTTCACGTCATCGGTTTTTGAATTATCGGGGCCTCATGCAATCGACGTTTGACGAGCGGAACTGGCTAGCCTGGCTAGTCAAAGTGCGGATCTTAATCCTCACTTTTCTTTTCGCCATTCAGTTGACGGTGGCTCACCTCACGCCCGCGCCACTACCGGTGCGTCTGTTCATCAGTACTATTCTGCTGTGGTTTGCGCTCTCCATTTTCTACGCGCTGCTGCTCTCCTTTTGGCACGAGCATCGCCTGCAAGCTTCGTTGCAGGTTCTCACCGACCTTGTGATGGTCAGTCTGGTGGTGCATGAAACCGGAGGCTGGGATAGTTCGCTGAATTTCTTGTATCCCCTGGTCATCATTGTCGCTGCCATTCTGCTTCCACGAGTGTGGGCGCATCTGATCGCCGCGCTCGCCTTCATCCTTTACGGAACCGTCCTTGAACTCAATTACTACGGCTTAGTGAAGTCCTACTGCACCACGCATCCCGGACTGAAAGCGCTGCAGGCAATCATCGTCGTAAATCTGTTCGCCTACCTGGCGGTCGCGTATCTGGCTGGTCTTCTGACCAACAAGCTGCGCCAGGCGCGGACCCAGTTGAAGCACGCCAGCGGCGCGTTGGAAGATCTTCAGGTTCTCCACGAAAATATCATCCAGTCCATCGGCAGCGGACTGATCACCACCGGCCTCGATGGCCGCATTACTCTGATCAACAGCGCAGCCGAAAAATTGCTGGAGCGTACTCCGGACCAGGTGCTGGGAACTCCCGTGGCGAACCTCTTTCTCGATCCTCTACCCAACGCCGAATCGCGCCATGCGCACGCGGAAGTGCGTTTCGAGACCACCTCATCGTTTCGCAAGACTCTTCGGATCAGGGTTGCCACGCTCAGCGTTCCGGAGCGCGGCCCATTCGGATTCGTCTATGCCTTCGACGATCTTACTGAGATTCGGCGACTGGAGCGCGAAGTTCGCATGCAAGACCGTCTGGCCGCCGTAGGGCGCCTGGCCGCCGCCATCGCTCACGAGATCCGGAATCCGCTCACGTCGATCGCTGGATCCGTAAGCATGCTCGCAGGCATCCCTGAGCTTTCCGCCGAGCACCGGCAGTTGCTCGACATCGTCACCCGCGAATCGCAGCGCCTCAACGGCATCATCACGGATTTTCTGGCTTACTCTCGCGGCAAACAATATCGCTTCGAGAAAACCGACCTGGTTCCGTTGCTGGAGGACACGCTCACCTTAATGCGGCACCGCATGGACGCGGAGAATTTAGGTATCGTCATCGAAAGCCGCATTCCTGTGCGCGAGGCCTGGTCGCTCGCCGATGGCGACAAGATCAAACAGGTGTTCTGGAACTTTGGGGAGAATGCGATTCGCGCCATGCGCAACGGAGGCACCCTGCAAGTCAGCCTCGAAGGCCTGCGAGACGAATGGCAGGTGAGTTTTGCCGACACCGGAACCGGCATGACCCCGCAACAAACCGAGAAGATTTTCGAACCGTTTCAATCGAACTTCGAAGGCGGCACCGGATTGGGTTTGGCCGTGGTCTACCAGATCGTGCAGGCGCACGAAGGGAAAGTGTGGGCGCGGTCGAAACCGGGGCACGGAACCACGTTCGTCCTGAGATTGCGGAGGCTTGAAGCGGAGCGCCCGCTGGCCATGGTGCGGCCGATGGAAAACTTCGCCGATTCTTCAGCACCCATGGCAACTCCCGTTCAATTCGCAGCCGCCGCGGCAGAGGGCAGGTCCCGTGGCTAACATTCTGGTCTGCGACGACGAACGTTCCATCTGCGAGATGCTCGATATCGCCTTGCGCCGCGAGGGGCACCGCGTGGAAACCGTGCAGTCTGGCCAGGCGGCCAAGAATAAAATCGACGGCAATCTTTACGATCTGATCATCACCGATATCAAGATGCCTGGTGTCGACGGCATCGAAGTGTTGCGCCACGCCCACCGCGTCTCGCCCGACTCTCCCGTGATTCTCATCACCGCCGTGGATGATTACGAGGCGGCGGTGGAAGCGGTCAAAGCCGGAGGCGCTTCCGATTACATTCGGAAGAGTCCGGGACTGGTCGACGAAATCAAGCTGGCGATCGGACGGGTGCTGGAGAAGCTGACTCTCAGTAAGCAGAATTTTGCCTTCCGCCGCGACGCCGCTTCCCACAACTCGCTGGACAACATCATCGGCGCCAGTCCGGCGATGGAAAAACTGAAGCAGACTGTTCGTACCGTCGCTTCCACCGCCAGCACTGTGCTGATTCACGGGGAGAGCGGTACGGGTAAGGAATTAGTGGCGCGCGCCGTCCACATTTGTTCGCCGCGCGCGACCGAACCCTTCGTCTCCGTGAACTGTGGCGCGTTTCCCGAAACTCTTCTTGAAAGCGAACTCTTCGGCTATCTCAAAGGTGCTTTTACGGGAGCCTCACAGAACAAGCGTGGACTGTTCGAAGTGGCCGGCGGCGGCACAATTTTCCTCGACGAAATCAGCGAGATGACACTCGCCATGCAGGTGAAGTTGCTTCGGGTTTTGCAGGAGCGATCCGTGCGCCCGGTCGGCGGTACCAGCGAGATTCCCATCGATGTGCGCGTCATCGCCGCTACCAACCGCGATCTGGATAAGGCTGTCGCCGAGAATTTATTCCGGGAAGATCTTTACTATCGTCTGAGTGTGATACCGATTCGCGTCCCCAATCTGCGTGAGCGCCGCGAAGACATTCCTCTGCTGGCCAATCATTTCCTGAAAAAATACGCGACCGCCGCCAACCGAAGCATCTTGCGCCTGCACAAAGATGCGCTCGATTCTCTTTGCGATTATGAATGGCCTGGCAACGTGCGCCAACTCGAGAACACCATCGAGCGCGCGGTTGCTTTGGAGACGACCAACGAATTGCACGTGGAGTTGCCTGCGGAACGTCCCAAAGCCCGGGCCGCCGCGGCGGGGGTTGGGGGAGGCGTGTCCGAAGTCGCGCCGGGTGCCGTGCTTCCTCAAGGCGTCGGGATGGAGGGTTACGTCGCCAGTATCGAACGCAGCCTGCTGCAAACCGCGCTCGACCGTTCGAACGGCGTGCAGACCAAAGCCGCCGATTTGCTCAGCATCTCTTACCGGTCGTTCCGGCATTTGATGAAGAAGTATGAACTGTAAAAGCTCTTAGCTCCTAGCTCCTAGCTCCTAGCTCTTAGCTTTTATGCTTTAGTGAATCTACATTTGCATTCCATGATAAACGGACGAGCTATTGTTTCGCGCAAGTCGTGATCGCAAACAAGAGAAGCTGGGAGCCAGAAGCTAGTAGCTAGAGGCTGCCTTTCTTCAACTGCTGCTTCCACCCCAGCACGCGCGCCTTGGCTCCCTCGGCTTCGGCCTCTGGAATCATTCCTTTTTTCTGATAGAGCACCGACAAGCTGGTGTGCGCGAGAACATCGTCCGCGTCTAGCTCGGTGATCTTTTGTGCCACGGTGATCGCTTCGTCGTAGCGCTGCAAATCTTGCAGCGCACGCGCCAGTCCGTGCATGGCTTCGGTGAAGGTGGGATCAATGTCGATCGAATTACGATAGGCTGCGACCGCCTCTTCCAACTTTCCGTCTGCCATCAAATCGAGCGCTGCGTAGTAGTGGTCTTCGGCGTTCTGGCGGGTGCTTGTGTCAGACATGAAAGGACATCCCCAGCGGCGACAGGATTTTAACATGGGTTATGATGCTCTCATGCGCTATCGACTCCGCTTTCTGTGGAACGCCACTAAAGGCCATCGTCTAGCGCCGTGGCGAAGTCCCTATCTGCTGTGGCGCATCGAGACTTATTGCGGCCTCAAGATGACGCAGATCGGCTTCCTGGAGTTCTGGGAATTTTTGTGGCGGGAACGCGTCAGCCTCTGGCGCTTTCTCAAGTGGACCGGGGAGATGGAGCGCTACGCCCACCCCAAACCGAAGAAGTTATAGGAAGAGGCTTACGCGCCTTTGCCGGCGGCGGCGCCATCGCCCAGAACAATGGTCACTTCGGAGCCCTTGCTCGCGCCGGTTAACTGGGCCGCAACGCCGCGATTGGTGGCAATTTCCAGGAACCCCATACTGCCGAGGATTCCGATGACTTCTCCAGGGGCGCCTTCCGCGTAAGCCCGGTGGATTTCCGTGATCTCACGGTTCCCGACCACGATCTTGAAGCCCTTGGCATTCGCCCCGAAAAGCATGGGAGCGTCTTTGGGTGTGATGTTGGTGACCAGATTTCCGAACCGGTCGACCTTCAGCACGACGCCTCGCAAATGGCTGGCATCGACCGCTTTGGGCTTGGGCGCGGAAAAGCGCACGTACTCCGCCACCTCTTCGCCGAACTTCATGGAGTCAACTTCCTTCGCGAGGTAGGCGGCGACGGGCGCAAAAATATCCCGCGCATGAAACGTGTTGCTCACCGGTTGAAGAAAATAATGTTCCGCGGTGATGTGCCGGACGTGCATGCGGCTTTCGCGGGCGTAGATCAACGAGAGCACCCCGTTATCGGGCGCGACGAAATGATATTTGTCGCTCGAAGCCAGGATGGGCCGGCGGGCGGTGCCCACGCCCGGATCCACCACGACGATATGTACAGTCCGCGTGGGGAAGTAGGAGTACGCCTGCGAAATGGTGAGCGCCCCGTCCAGCACGTCGTAGGGCTGTACTGCATGGCATATGTCGACAATCGCGGCATCGGGAACAATATCCAGGATGACGCCCTTCATGACGCCCACAAAATGGTCATTACTGCCAAAGTCGGTGGTCAGGGTGATAATCGGACGCTGCGACAAGACTCCCTCGGGCGGAAGACGAAATCTTCCCAATCAATCGAAAGTAACCGCTGCTCGCCGCGTCGTCAAGGCACGGAGGTAATGAGGGCAGTGGTCAGTGGGTAGTGGGCAGTGAGTAGTGAGTAGTGTGTAATGGCGCAGGGAACTCGAATCTTCGTGGAACCACTGGCCATTACCCACTACTCACTGACTCTCACTGACCACTGACCACTGACCACTGCTCGCCCTCATTCGATATGAATATCGCCCGATCCGGTATGAACCGTCAGCAACGGCCCGCCGCCGCGCACTTTGCCTTCGATGTGTTTGCGGGTCTCATCCACGCGGCCTTGCACGGTCATGGTGATCGCGGGGTCCACGTCCATCGATCCGGAACTGGTGGAGAGGTTGGCATCGAAGGCGGCGTTCAAAGGCAGACGCACGTGCACGTTTCCCGAACCCGTGCGAATCTCCCACGCGCCGGACTGCGTGCCTTCGCCGGTAATGTCGCCGCTGCCGGCCTCGGCGTGAAATGCGCCCTGAATTCCACGAGCCGTAATGTTACCCGAGCCGGTGTGCAGATCGATATCGCCGGCGGCGGTTTCTTCCACTTCAATGTCGCCGCTGCCCGCGCCGCCGCGCAAGCCGCCTGCAATTTCGCGGGCCCGAACATCGCCGGAGCCGGTTTGCAAGCGAATTTCGCCGGTCAGCCGCGAGAGTTTTATGTCTCCCGATCCGCTCTGCAGATCGAGGTTGCCGCGTGTGCCTTCGATGGTCTGATCGCCCGAGCCGGTGTGCGTGCGAATCGTCGTTTCCTCGGGCACTGTGATTTCATAACCCACGGAAATGTCGTGGGCATTCACATAGTCGATGCGAATGCTGTTGCCCTCCTGCCGCAACGGAGGATGCTGTTCGATATCGCTCACATCGGCGTGCCGGTTGCCGAACAACCAATGATCCCCGACGAAAATCTTGCCGTGGATCGAAACCGATCCCGCCGGACCGCCGCGCACGATAATGTCCCCGGAATGGGTCTGAACTTCCAGGTCGACCGGGCCGCTTACTTGAAATGTCTTATCGAACGTGCCCTGCGGCGTGGAAGCGGCTGCACAGCATGAAGCCAGCAACAGCGCCAGCGCGATAGCCAGGAATGAGGATCGCGCGGGAATAAAAGCCGGAATGCGCGAGATGCGTTGAGTGTTCATGTCGTCGTGGCTCCAGAGGTTGTCATTTCGCTCAGATTTTTGGACGAAGTCTGCAGGGGTCACTGCTGGGGTTCGCCCTCGACGATAAACAGGCGGCTCTTGGTTGCGCCTTGCCGGATCGGGCGAATCGCCGAGTACTCGGGCGAATCGTACCACTCCCGCGCTTTCTTCACACTGTCGAACCCGATGACAACGACATAGCCCTTCGGTGGTTCGCCCTCAAGCGCTTGGACGTCGCCGCCCCGTACCACATAATGTCCACCGTGGGAGGCTATAATTTGAGGTGCCTGGGCACCATATTTCTGCAACGCGGTGGGTTCCCTTACCTCGACTTCCGCGATGACGTAACCAGGCCGTGCTTTTGCTTGCTGCGCATGAATCGCACTGGCCCCAGCAAGACCGATCAAGACGCCGGCTAGCACTGCGAGCGCCAGCTTGTGGTTCGTTTTCATGGACTCGTTCTCTCCTGTGTTTTGCGAACAAAGTACTACGAGCACCTTGGTTGGCGACGTAACCTAGATCTAAGAACTGTAAGATCGTTGTTACTGCAACACCACCTCATCTCCCTCTTTCAATCCGCTTAACACTTCCGTCTTCGCACCGTTCGAGATTCCAATATTCACCGCAATCTTGTCCTTGCCATCTTTCCCCTTGGGATCGGGAATCTCTACCGACGCCTTTTTGTCTTTGTCGTAGAGGATCGCTCCCTCGGGAATCTGCAAGACATTCTTATGCTCTTCCAGGATGATCTCTGCGTTGGCCGTCATCTCCGCCTTCAGTTCGCCGCCGGGATTTTGAATCGATACGCGCACTTCAAAGGTAGTTACATTGTCTTTCTCCACGCCCATGGGAGAAATCTTGGTAACTTTGCCGGTGAAAGTTTTGTCCTTGAAGGATTCGACTTTTATGCGCGCGGGCTGGCCGAGATACACCTTGCCGATATCGCTCTCGTCTACCTTGCCCTTGACATAGACTTCGCTGGTATCGCCGAGGGTCATCACCAGCGTGGCCGAAGATCCCAGCACCAGAATCGAACTGACCGCATCCCCCATCTCCACATCTCGCGACAGCACGATACCATCGATCGGAGAAACAATGTCGGTATAGCTGAGCTGCTCGTCCAGTTGTTTCAGGTTCGCTTGATCCTCGGCGACCTGGGCGCGCGACTGCGCAATTTTCGCCTTGAGCACCGTCACCTGTGCCTTCGAGACATTCTGTTTGTTCAGGGACATCTCATAATTCTTCTCGGCATCGTCCAGCGCCGAGGCTGAAACCACGCCATCTTTCGCCATTCCGACGGCGCGATCATAGGCTCGTTTCAACAGGGGCACATCCGGGCCCTCGGCATCCACCTTGGCGCGCTCATAGTCGGCCTGCGAGCTGGTGAGGTTGGCTTGCGCCGCATCCAGTGCGGCTTGTGACTGGGCCACCTGCGCCTCGATTTCCGCCTTATCGAGCTGCGCCAGTAATTGTCCCTTCTTTACGTGATCGCCGTAATCCACCAGCAAATTCTTTACGATGCCGCTGGCTTTGGATTTCACTTCGACCTTGGTGATCGGCGTGACCTTCCCGGTCGCGACCACGCTCTTCGCCAAATCGCCCTTCTCCACTTTCGCCAGCTTGGTGGGATCGATCTTGGTGCCGCCGCGCGTGGCCGCGAACACCCCGATTGCAATCAGGAGGACGATCGCCGTCGCGATCCCGCCCCACAAAAAAAATCTGCGCCGCTTCTTCTTATTGGTTGCGCTTCCGTTCACAAATACCTCCTGAATGCCGCTTCACCTTCAATTGTTCTTTCTTACCCTGGGGCCGCGTTCTCCGTGGACCGAAGGATCACCGCACTCTTATGTACGCGGCTCCAGCCGATTTTGTTCCTGTTTTTTCTAGGAACTGCGCCTTACCTGCTTCTTAGACCCCACTCACTTCAAAATGGTAGCGCCTGGTTGGCAAAATCCTGCAAGGAACGCTTCGACGCCGTGACAGGAACCCACGTATCCCACTACCCGGCAGTGCTAGAATGTGCGCATCCATGCTCGCCTTCGTGCTGCTGCGGGTGCTGCTGATCCTTCTCCTGGTGGCGGCAAATGCGTTTTTCGCCGCCGCGGAGTTCTCCCTGGTCAGCGTCCGCGATACCCGTATTCAACAGCTTATCTCTTCCGGCCGCATCGGCGCCCGCATTGTGCAACGCCTGCATCAGCATCTCGACGAAGTCGTGAACGGGGTGCAGCTTGGCATCACCATGGTCAGCCTGACGCTGGGCTGGATCGGCGAACCCATGGTCGCGCAACTGGTTGGCTCTCTAAGCTTTGTGCAAAAAATCCCGCATGCCGCGGTCTACGCGCATGGAATTGCGATCGTCATCGCCTTCAGCCTGATTACGTATCTACATGTATTGCTCGGCGAGCTCGTCCCCAAGACATTGGCGCTGCAGCGATCGGAGCAGATCGCCCTGGCGGTGGCCGCGCCCATGGAAGCCTTTCTCACGGTCGCCCGTCCTTTGCTCTATGTCATGCGCGGCTCCGGAGGGCTGGTGCTGCGGCTGTTTGGCGCTCGCGAAACTCGCCGTGGCGGCGCGGTACACTCGCCGGACGAGCTCAAGCTCATCGTCACGGCCAGCCGCCAGTTCGGGCAGATTCCTGAATCGCAAGAAGAAATGATTCACAATGCCATCGAACTCGACAGCATCACCGTCCGCGAAGTCATGGTGGCGCGTCCGGATATTTTTTCCCTGCCTTCGAACCTCATCCTCGACGAGGCTCTGGATCGGGTGGTCGAAGGCCAGCACTCCCGGGTTCCGGTGTATGATCCGCAGCGCGGGCCCGAGCACATCGTCGGCGTTCTCTATTACAAGGAACTGGTTCGGTGGGTGCGCCTGCGTCTGGTGAACCTCGGGCAACCTCTGGCAGCGCGCATTGCCCGCATGCAGATCGGCCACATCATGCATGACATGCTGGTGGTGCCCGAAACCAAAGTGCTCTCCGAACTGTTGGACGAATTCAAACAGCGCCGCCGTCACCTCGCTGTGGTGGTTGACGAGTACGGGTCGACTGCGGGCGTGATTACGGTCGAAGATATTCTCGAGCAACTGGTCGGCGATATCGAAGACGAATTCGACATCTCTCCCCCGCAGCCTGAGTTGGCCGACGAATCGATTTTGCTGCTCGAAGGATCCGTCAATATTCGCGACCTCGAAACCCAGCATGGCCTCACGCTGCCGCGGGACGCGGGATTCGAAACCCTCGCCGGATTCGCGATGGCGCGACTGCAACGGATTCCGTACCTCGGCGAGTCGTTCGAATACGAAGGCCGCCGTTACACGGTGGAAGAGATGGAGGGTCACCGCATCGCGCGGGTCAAAATTGAAAAGCTGGAAAACTCTGAAGCGAATACAGAATTGCCGAAGCAAGCCTGAAACTTGAATCCAAAGATGTTGTATGGTAACGACCACCGAGAACTGAGAACTGAGAACTCTTCTCCAACGCGTCCTCTACACGCTTCCTGTTATCTGGCTGGTGGTGTCTCTGGTCTTCCTGTTGATTCACCTCGTCCCGGGAGATCCCATCCAGCAGATGCTCGGGGAAGGCGCGCCGCCGGCCGATATCGAAGCCACCCGCCACGCTTACGGACTTGATGCGCCGCTCGGTGAGCAATATCTTCACTACTGGCGCGGCATCCTCCACGGCGACCTCGGGCCATCCTTTCGCTACAACCAAAGCGTCAGCAAATTGCTCGCGCAGCGATATCCTTACACGCTGCAACTCACGCTGGCGTCGCTTTTCGTCGCCATTGTTTTGTCCATCCCGGCGGGAGTGCGCAGCGCTCGCCGGCGCAACCGGTGGGACGATCGTCTGCTGAGCGTCGTTAGTCTCTTCGGCCTGTCATTCCCCAACTTCGCGCTCGGCCCCATCCTGATTCTTCTCTTCGCCATCAAGCTGGGATGGCTCCCGGTCTCGGGCGCGGGTTCGTTTGCCAACTTAATCCTTCCGGCCGTCACCATGGGTAGCGCGCTCGCCGCGATCCTCACCCGCATGGTGCGCACTTCGATGCTCGAAGAACTTAGCCAGGATTACATCCGCACCGCCCGCGCAAAGGGGCTACCGGAACGAATCGTCGTCTACCGCCACGCGTTGCGTAACGCCATGATTCCCATCATTACTGTGCTCGGCCTGCAATTCGGAGCGTTGCTGGCAGGAGCGATTGTTACCGAGACGATTTTTAGTTGGCCCGGAATTGGGCGGCTGACGATTCAGGCGATTTCCAATCGCGATTATTATCTGGTGCAAGGCTGCATCCTGGCCATTGGATTAACGTATGTGGCGGTGAATTTCTTGACGGATGTGTTGTACTCGGTGGCGAATCCGAGGATTCGGCAGTGATTTGTCTGGCATAAGTCATACCTTTACTTGTATATACGAATATCGTATCCTGTATATACCAACCGGAGGAAACACCATGGCCGTAACCATGACCTCAATCCGCCTGGACACGAAGCTGGCTGACCAGGCCGTGAAAGTGCTCGGCGCGAAATCCCGCACCGATGCGGTTCACATCGCCCTGCGTGAAATCGTCGCGCTCAAACGTTTCAAGAAATTAATGAAGAAGTATGAGGGCAAGGTTTCCTTCGAAGGATACATTGACTGACTTCGTGATTTTAGACTCGTCGGTCATCGTCGACGATCTTCGCACTGTGCGTCATCGAGAAAGGCTTCAGTCGCTCACCGGTGTAATCCGCACGTCGTCTGTTGTTTTGGCTGAATTGTGGCGGGGCGCGTCGAAACCAGCGGATCGGGAGTTCCTTCGAAGTTTGGCGCGACGACAGCCAATTCTGACCCCGACGGAGAAAAATTGGCTGGAATCCGGTGAGATATTGGCCGCCCTCCGCTCAGACCATGGCTTCGAGCCGCACAAATTGCGCGACCTGCATTTCGACGTGCTCATCGCTCTCACCGCCCGCTCCCACGGAGCCCGCCTTATTACCATCAACCGAACAGATTTTGAGCTGATCAATCGTTATCGAAAGATCAAGCTGGAGGTGTGGTGACCCCGCACCTGGCGACAGTTGTAGACTTCTGGGTCGTCGAAAACTAGATACTCTCACTTCAGAATTCCTCCTTCGAGATTCATGGTTTAAGATGCGAGGATCGCCGCCACCGCAATTTCGTTGAGTCGTGCTGCGCGCCGCAATCCGCTGGCCGCGGTGGGCCTGGTGCTGGTTGTTGTATTTGTGATTTTCGCCCTGTTCGCGCCGTGGATTGCGCCGCAAGATCCGGCTGCGATCCAGCTTCCGCTGCGGCTCGACGCGCCATCGTACACACACTGGTTTGGAACGGATGAACTGGGCCGCGATATTTTCTCGCGGATTGTTTACGGCGCGCGCATTTCCATGCTGGTGGGAAGCTCGGTGGTGCTGGCCTCGCTCGGACTGGGTCTGATCGTGGGGTCGGTAGCGGGATACTACGGCGGAGTGATCGACCGCTTCGTAAATATCGTGCTGATGAACGCGTTTCTTTCCTTCCCGGGAATTTTGCTGGCGATTGCGTTCGTGGCGTTTCGTGGTCCGGGCATATTCAATCTGATTCTCGCGCTGTCGCTGGGGGGATGGGTGGGCTACGCGCGCCTGGTGCGCGGGCAGGTGCTGGCGGCGCGCGAGCGCGAATTCGTGGAGGCCGCGCGCGCCCTCGGCGCCAGCGATCTGCGCATCATCGTGCGGCATATTCTGCCCAATATCATTCAGCCGGTGATTGTGCAGGCGGCCATCGGAATGGCGGGAGCGATTCTCGCGGAAGCCACCATGAGCTTCCTGGGCTTGGGCGTTCCTCCTCCGACGGCGAGCTGGGGAGCGATGTTGAACGATGGCCGGGCGCATCTTTTCGACGCGCCGCATTTGGTATTGTTCCCGGCGCTGGCGGTGATGCTGGCGGTGCTGTCGTTTAATTTTATTGGCGATGCGTTGAGAGATTTTCTGGATCCGCGGTCGCGGATTGAAGCCGGGTTATGAGCTTCCACGGAGTGAAGCGCAAGTTGTCTTCCGAACTGGCGCGGCGTTAAAGCGCTCGCTTCCCCCGCTTGCCGGCGAGATGAAAAGCGCCTGGCTGCTAACTGACTGAGAACAGGCCGGATTCATTTCTTGACAATGATCGCATATTGCAATATAAACATTGCAATATGTAATTAGGTTGAATGAATGAAACTGGGAGAGAAAATCCGGTACCTGCGGGAGGTGGAGGGATCGCTGCGCGGGCTGGGGCGGCCGATGACGCAGTCGGAGATTGTGAAGGCGGTGAAGCAGGAACTGCGCAAGAGCATCAGCCAGTCGTATTTGTCGCAGATTGAAAATGGGGCTCGGCCGCACATGACGCAGGCCTCGCGGGGATTGCTGGCGAAGTTTTTCAAGGTGCATCCAGGGTTTCTGGTGGACGACCCGGAGGGCTATCACACGGAACTGACCTCGGACTTGCGGACGATGGAGGGTCAGTTGGATGTGTGGCTGTTGCAGGGCTCGGAGAAGTTTGCCGGCGACGTTGAGGTGAGCGAGGTTCTGATCAAGGCGGCGCGGGAAAAAGATACACGGCGTTGTTTGATTTTGCTGGGCGCGATTCTGGATACGCCAGGGCTGGCGGAGCGGCTGCTGGAGGCGCTGAAGCCCGAGACGGCGGCGGTCAACCTTGGCGGCGCGAGGAAAGTCCGCGAGAGTAACGGCCGCGGCGTGGCTGGGGAGAGGAGGCGAAGATGAATCATTCCATGACGTGGTCGGACTTTTACTTGATCTGTTTCGCGATCGGCTTTTTCTTCAGCTTCTTTTCGTTCGTGTTCGGAGGAGCACGCACGGGACGGTTGCACCTGCCTCACTTTCATGGGCATGCGCACGTTCCGTCGGCCATTGCTCCGCATGGGCCAGCGGTCGGCGGTCATGCGGCGGGATCGGGATCGACGGGAAGCAGCGCGGCGAATCCGGCGCCAGTTCATAGCGCTGGTGTTTCGCCGTTCAACTTTGTCACGCTGACTGCGTTCCTGGCGTGGTTCGGCGGCGCGGGATATTTGCTGACCCGCTACTCCGGCCTGTGGGTGGGATTTGGATTGCTGGTTTCGGTGCTCTTCGGTCTGATCGGCGGGGGGATCGTATTTTTGTTCCTGAGCCGGGTTTTGATTTCCGAGGAAGAAAACATGGATCCCGCGGATTACGAGATGGTGGGAGTGTTGGGAAAAATCTCGAGTTCGATACGCGAGAGCGGCACAGGAGAACTGGTCTACACCCAGATGGGAACGCGGCGGGTGTGCGGGGCGCGCAGCGATGACGGCAGCGCGATCGCCAAAGGCACCGAAGTGATGGTGACGCGTTATGAGAAGGGGATCGCGTACGTGCGGTTGTGGACGGAGATGTCCGGAGACGAGTAGGGATTGCTGTTCAGGCGAAGGTGAAGCGAGATTGCGCAGCAAGCAATCGTCAAGCTAGGGATCGTCAAGCAAAAAATCGTGAAGAAATTTTTTTTGAGGGGTTCGTCAACCGAGTTTTGTCACAGGAGGCGTTATGCCAGAGATGTCGAGGATGGTGGAGATTTGGATTTTCGCGGGGCTGGGAGTGATGGTCCTCCTATTCCTGATGAGTGGAATGGCCAGGTTGTATCGCAAGGCGGGGCCGCATGAGGCGCTCATCGTCTATGGCCTCGGCGGCACGCGCGTGGTGCAGGGGCATGGCACGCTGGTGCTGCCGATGGTGCAGATCTGCAAGGATCTGTCGCTGGAATTGATGTCGTTCGACGTGGCGCCGCAACAGGATTTGTATACCAAGCAAGGCGTGGCGGTGACGGTGGAGGCGGTGGCGCAAATCAAAGTGAAGTCGGATCGCGAGAGCGTGCTGACGGCGGCGGAACAGTTTCTGACCAAGTCCGATCAGGAGCGCGAAGGGTTGATCCGGCTGGTGATGGAAGGGCATCTGCGCGGAATTATCGGGCAGCTTACGGTGGAAGAAATCGTGAAGCAGCCGGAGATGGTTTCCGACCGCATGCGCGGCACTTGCGCCGAAGACATGAACAAGATGGGGCTGGAGGTGATCTCGTTCACCATTAAAGAAGTGCGCGACAAGAACGAATACATCACCAACATGGGCAAGCCGGACGTGGCGCGAATCAAGCGCGACGCCGACGTGGCGACGGCGGAAGCGGACCGCGACACGGCGATCAAGCGAGCGCTGGCGCAGCGGGAATCGGCCGTGGCAAAGGCGCAGGCAGATCAGGAGCGTGTGCTGGCGGAGACTTTGTCGCTGGCCAAGCAGGCGGAGTCGCAGCGTGATCTGGAAGTGAAGCGGGCGCAGTATGTCGAGGTCACAAAACGGCAGCAGGCGCAGGCCGATAAGGCCTATGACATCCAGACCAACATCATGCAGCAGCAGGTCGTGGCCGAGCAGGTGAAGGTGGAGCAGATCGAGAAAGAGGCGCAGGTGAAAGTGCAGGAGGCGGAAATCAATCGCCGCGAGAAGGAGTTGATTGCAACCGTGTTGAAGGGGGCGGAGATTGAGCGCCAGCGGATTGAGACGCTGGCGGCAGCTGAGAAGCAGCGGCTGATTGCCGAAGCCGAGGGGCAGGCTTCGTCGATTCGAGCGCAGGGCGAGGCCGAGGCGGAGATTATTTTCAAGAAAGGTGAGTCGGAAGCCAAGGCCATGAATGTGAAGGCCGAGGCTTATCAGGAATACAACCAGGCGGCGGTGATTGACCGGCTGTTCAGCACCATGCCGGAGATTGTGAAGGCGCTCGCGAGCCCGCTGGCGAACGTGGACAAGATCACAATTGTGTCCACCGGAAACGGCGAGGCCACCGGGATGAACAAGATCACGGCTGACATTGCGCAGATGGCGGCGCAGGTGCCGGGGCTGTTTGAGACGCTCTCGGGCATGCCGCTGTCGGAGTTGCTGGGCAAGGTGCGGCAGTTGGGGGATAAGACTGCGAAGCCCCCGGTTGTGGATGCGACGAAGAATTGAACTTGACTGAGGGCAGGATCGCAGGACCCTGCCCTCCAATCGACATGATTTTTTTGAGAGATACGACTATGAAGAAGAAAGGAATCGGATTAGGAATTGGGCTGGGAGCGGCCCTGGGCGTGACGCTGGGAGTTCTGGCAGGACACGTGGCGTTGTGGCTGGGAGTGGGCGTCGCGATTGGCATGGCGCTGGGCAGCACGTTGCGGCGAAGAACGTGCGCCCAGTGCGAAGCGGCAAAGAAGAATCAGGAGCTAGTCGCTAGAGGCTAGCAGCTAGAAGCTTAGAAATTAGAAAAAAGGAGTCCATCATGGCATTACTCGAGCGGGTTTCGACGTTGGTGCGGGCGAATCTGAACGATCTGATCGATCGCGCGGAGGAGCCGGAGAAGATGATTAAGCAGGTGATTCTCGATATGCAGAATCAACTCTTGCAGGTGAAGACGCAGGTGGCGATAGCGATTGCGGATCAGCATCTGCTGGAGAAAAAGAAAAAAGAGAATGAAGAAAAAGTTGCGGAGTGGATGCGCAAGGCGGAGCTGTCGGTGGACAAGAAGCAGGATGACCTGGCGCGAGCGTCTTTGCAACGGGTGGAAAGTTATCGCGAGATGAGCGAGAGCTTTACGCAGCAGGTGCTGGATCAAAAGGCGCAGGTGGAGAATTTGAAATCGGCGCTGCGTCAACTGGAGCAGAAGTTGACAGAGGCGCAGGGGAAGGCCGATCTGCTGCTGGCGCAACATCGGCGGGCGCGGGCGGTGGGCAAAGCCAGCGACGCGCGCCTGGCCATGGGCGATGGATCGAAGGCCGCGGCCTTCGACCGCATGAAGAGGAAAGTGGCGCATTCCGAAGCGCTGGGAGCGGCGAAGGCGGAAATTGCGGGCGACAACATGGAAGACCGGCTGGCGGCGCTCGAGAAAGAAGATCGCATTGAGCAGTTGCTGGCGGAGTTGAAAGGCAAGCGGGGAGCGTAGCTCAACGGTTCAAGGAGGAAGAAAATGAATGGCAAAATCGCGGCGGTGAGATACAAATTTGTGGTTTCTGTTTCTTTGCTATTGTTGATAGCTTTCGGCGCCAGGGCTGAGGCTCAACAGAAACCTGAGCAACTTGCGGAACAGAGCGCTGGGTCGTGGCTGATCCTTGTTGATTCCGGAAAATACGATGAGAGTTGGCAGCAAGCGGCGCAGATATTCAAGGCGGCCGTCACGCAAGAGCAGTGGCGGAGCGCAGTGCAGGCGAGCCGCGATCCCTTGGGGAAATTACTTGCGCGTAAGCTGAAAAGCGCAACCTACGCCACGATGCTCCCGGGCGCTCCGGATGGCGAATATGTCGTGATCAAGTACGACAGCAGCTTCGAGAACAAAAAGACAGCGGTCGAGACGATTACTCCGATGTTGGATAAAGATGGCCTCTGGAGAGTGTCGGGATACTACATTAAGTAGACTCAGCCTCCACCCAAATCCACTTCGAGATCAGACCGAATCCGTTTTGCGTACGGAGCGGTCAGTGGTGCCGGAGACGGAAAAGGGATGGCCGTTTTCGCAAACCGCCACAGGGTCTGCCCGCAGCACAAATTCCAGGGCTTCGCTTTCGGACATCTGGCTGTTGTCGAGAACGTGCCATCGAGTACGCGACGGGCAGCCAGGCTCGCCGCAAGCCAGTTCAACGCACAGGAAATCGAAGCGTGTCTCCTCCGACAGCGGTCGGCTGTAGGGCGCCCATTGCACATCTTTTTTGTCGTAGACGTACCAGTGGTCGCACTCGCGGCAGATGAGTCTCAACTGCCATCCTTCCGAAGGCCAGTCCGGAGCGTTTTCGCCGCTTGCAGGCGGATCGGCATAAGGGAGCCTGATTCGCGCGGCGGTGGGCAGTGGACAATCGGGATTCTTGCATTTTACGACTGGCTGCAAATACATAGGAAAATGGTCTCCGTAGACTGAGCTTAGAAGTTCGAGCGTTGCTGGGCCAAACCAATGCGACTGCAAACATGCTGGGATAAACATTCTGGCTGAAGTTGAAGATCGACGCAAGGCTGCGAAGAAAGCCTGGGGTGTAATAGCTTTAGGCTTCGCCCGACGGACCACCGAGGCTGCCTTCATATAAGCCTCCGCTCTTGCATCCATTGACCGGGTGGCGCGCATCTCTGTAATCTTGCAAAGCAGAATATGGCTTTGGGAATTCGCAGGTTCAAGGATCATTTCATGAAGGAAGTTGCAGTTCTGTTGCTGTTGGCGCTCCTGCTGAATGGGTGCGGCAGTGGCGCGACTGCCGTGCAGGGCGCGGCAGGCGGCGGTTGGGAAGCGAACTTATCCGGCGGAGAAGGCAAAGCGTCAGGGTTTAGCTTCGTCACCCAATTCTCGGTGAACGGTGGCGGAGCGTTGAGCGTTTCGAATTTTCAGTTTCTGACGCAGATTACGGGGGGGTGTTTCCCGGTCTCTGGAGAAGATCCGACTGGGACGTTGAATGTGTCGTACAACGCCGACGGCGTGGTGTCAGGGACGTTTTCTTTCCTCATCGTTTCGAACGGAAATACGCTCACCCTTACCAGTAATGAGGTGACCGGATCTTTTAACACCACGGGGAACATCTTGACCGGAGCAACCATCATGGGGATGTGGGCACTCACAGGTGGAACCGGCTGCAACGATGTCAGCGGCACATTCACCATGACGCAGAGCAACTCAACCACTACATAAAAAGATGTACTTGGTTGGTGGAGGCTGTTCCCGCCACCGATCTATCGCGTCTAGAACCAATCGCTGCGGTAGGCCACCCACCAGGCGATAAAAAGAATGGGAATGGTCGAGGCCAAGCCCCACCAGATTGGCAGCAGGAAATCCGCCAGCAGGCCGAGCACGGTAAAGACGATCCAGAAGATCTTCCGTTCCATGATGAGATTGTAGGTCGAAGGGCGCTGGCATGGAAGTTCAATCGAAGGTAGCTTGTAGAATGCTGAGCTTCCCGTTATTCTGATGCACGTTATTCGAGCTCGATTCTCATGCAGACATTGCGTCGCTCCTTCCACAGTCCATGCAGGCCAAAATACGCTCCAAATGATGAACCCTAAACTTCTACATTATTGTTCTTTCAGCCTGGGATTGCTGCTGCTGTGCAATGCGTCCGCGCTTGCTCAGAGTGCGAACTCCGGTCCTTCGCTTACAGCTCAGGCGAGCCCGCAATATGCAACGCCAGGAAACGCTGCCCAGCAAGGTGGCCCAGTTTCCTACGCTTCGGTGACGCAATTGAGCGGATTGCTGGCGCAACTGGAAGCGACCTCGAAGACCACGCAGCTGGATCTTGCAAAGCTTCGCATTGAACGGTGGAAAACGGACGCGTCTTCGAAGAAACAATCGCTGAGCGACGTGGATTCCATCCAGAGGAATTTGCAGAGCGCGCTGCCGGAGATGACCAGCCAATTGCGCAGCGCGCCGGAGGACTTGCCGGCGACCTTCAAGCTCTATCGGAATCTGGACGCGCTTTATGATGTGATGAGCGGAGTGGTGGAATCGGCGGGCGCGTTCGGTCCGAAGGACGATTTTCAGGCGCTCTCGAACGATCTCAATAGCTTTGAGGGTACGCGGAAGCAGTTGGCCGACCGCATGAATACTCTGGCGGCCTCGAAGGAGCAGGAAATTGTGCGGTTGCGCGCCGACCTGAAGACGGCGCAGGCGGCGATCCCGGTGGCGCCGCCCAAGAAAATTGTGGTGGACGACAACGAGCCGGCGCAGAAGCCGGTCGCCAAGAAAAAACCGGTGGCGAAAAAGCCGGCAGCCACGCCTCCCGCTAAGGTCACGCCATCTCAGACTCCGGCTCCGCCGTCCAACCCGCAATAGACTTACTTCGGGATACGGCGACTTATCAGTTTTGGCCGAAGCCCCGCGGGCCCGAATCTGTTACCCTTCCCTGCGCATCAACATTGCGAATCGAAATCGGGTATGAGCGCTCCCCTCAACATTCCCGCGATTATCTTTGGCGCGGTCATCATCGGCGTGGTTTTGCTGGATGCCTTTGAAACCGTGGTTCTGCCGCGCCGCGTGACCCGCCACTTCAAGCTTACCGCCTGGTTTTATCGTCGAACCTGGATCCCGTGGAAGAGGATTGCCGCACACATTCAAACGTCCTCACGGCAGCAAAGTTTTCTAGGATACTTTGGGCCGTTATCTCTGATTTTATTACTGGAGTTCTGGGCGGCCGGCCTGGTCTTGGGTTTTGCACTTTTGCAATTCGGACTGGGCGGACACGAGCAGCTCAACAAAGAGCCGATCACATTTGGCAGACTGCTCTATCACAGCGGGGAAACATTCTTCACGCTGGGTTATGGCGATATTGTGCCAACCTCGGCCGCCGCTCGATTGCTGTCGGTGCTCGAAGCGGGATTGGGCTTCGGATTCTTGGGAGTGGTGATTGGTTATCTTCCGGTCGTGTACGCGTCGTTTTCGCGGCGGGAAATTCAGATTTCCATGCTGGATGCGCGCGCGGGATCGCCACCCACCGCCACCGAACTGCTGGTGCGGCTGGCAGGGAATTCCGAACATCCAACGATTGAGCAAAGTGTGCTGGACGAGGTTTTGCGGGACTGGGAACGATGGGCGGCGGAACTGCTGGAGAGTCAGCTTTCTTATCCCGTGCTTACATTCTTCCGGTCGCAGCACAGCAATCAATCGTGGGTTGGGGCGCTGACCACGATGCTGGACGTAACTTCGCTGGTGCTGACGGGCATCGATGGAATTCATCCGGGACAGGCGAGGCTGACGTTCGCCATGGCTCGCCACGCGGCGGTAGATCTGGCACAAGTGGTGAATGCGCGCTACGATCCGACGGCGCCAGAGCGGCTAACGGACGAGACTTTTGAATCGGTGCAGAAAGCGCTGTTGGCGGCGGGGCTCAAGTTGTGCAGTGACGAGGGGAGCCGGCAAAAGCTGGATCGATTGCGATCCATGTACGAACCCTATGTCCACTCGACGGGAAAAAATCTGATGCTAGCGGTTCCGCCGTGGAAGCATCCCGCGAAAGTCAAAGACAACTGGCAGTCCGGCCCGTGGGACCGCGCGATTCAGGCGAAAGGGCTGGCGATATTGGGGCAGAAGCCAACCGCCGCGCCGAAAGCTTTGGGAGGGGAAGATCACTTCTGAGCCGGCGGACGTCCAGTGGAACCTAACTCAGCTCGAGGGCTACAACCTGATCGATGAGAGCATCCTTGGCCACCGTGCCTCTCCCGCCCTGTTTATCCAAGCGGTAGACGCTGCTGCCGTTCGAGTAAAGCAAAGAGCCGTCGTCATATACATCGAAGCTCAGCACGCCTTTTGCGACAACTTCTTCAACCGCGCCGGGTGCGCGGCGCATCAGTTCCCAAGTCTTAGGGACAAGGTCCGGCGCGTCGGAGGGATCGCGGCCAGCAGACTTAGAGGCGTCCATGAGGTTGCCCCAAACCATCATCTGGCGGATATCGGCGTGTTTTTGGCGCGCATTACCCGCGGTGGTCAAGGTGTTCCCAGTGTAGCGGACGGTGAAAAAATTCAGGAATTGAAACACCGCGAACAGCAGACGAAAAGGCAGCAGGATCAGGTCGAGCGCTGCCCTCCAGAAGGATGGAGGCTGGCTGGGATCGCGGTAAGGGCGGCGAATGTAATACAGTGTGCCGTCGCTGGAGATGAAAGGTGTAAGCAGATCGAACTTCGGATCCTCAGCCAGGATGGTGACTTCGCCGGCGTCAAGATTCAGTTTGTGAACGGCAAAGGGCGCTTGCGTGACGGGAAACCCCGCACTGTTGCGGCCGATGGCGGCGGACTGAAAAACGATTTCGTGGGCGGAGTTGAGGGCCCAGCGCGGCGCATCGTCGATAGTGTCGCCTTGAGTTATTTCGCGAAGATCGGTTCCATCGTCCTGCATGATGGCAAGGCTGGACGTTCCCTCTTTGTGCTGGAGGACACATGCCACCCGCCCCTGACTGGGACTGGCGGCGAGGCGGCGAACGCGGAAGTCGGCAGTGTGGAGGAGTCGTTGCTCATCGCTGGCCCGGTTCCGCAGAAGAAAGACGCCGCCGATATCGTCGGTGGCGAGGCTGTAAAGCAGTTCTCCGTTCCGGCATCCGGCAGAGATTCCGCTGATGGTGATGCGCATTTCGGCGGCATCGTGATTCTGCCTGCCCCAAAGAACGCCGCCGGACATGAAGCGCGCACCGGTGCCCTGAGTTTTCCAGGAGTTGCGATTTTGAATTTGCAGAGCGCGTTCGCGGAGAGACTGTCCGAACCGGCTTTCGACGGGGCGAACCGGACCCTCGCCAAGCTTCACGTGAAGCTGGCCTCGCGACAAATATGCAAACGAGTGACTCATAATTCTGGCAGCAGAGTAACGAAGGAGAGTGCGGGAAGGTAGGTTACTTTCGTGAACGCGTGAGGGCATCCGCACGTGTGCGTGGTAACATCCTTTGCTTCGTCTTTATTATTGGTAATCTTACTGTCCCAATTCGTATGTCCATCTCCGTTGCCATGAACTCTGTTGCGAAGAAGAATATCGGTGAAAACGTGGTACGGATCGAAGCGGAGGCTCTTCACGCGTTGGCCGACCGCATCGCCGGCCCGATGGCACTGGCGTTTCACCAGGCTGTGGATTTGATGTTCGGCTGCACCGGACGCGTGGTGGTGACTGGCATGGGCAAGAGCGGTTTGATTGCCCGCAAAGTTGCGGCCACGCTGAGTTCGACGGGAACGCCGGCCCTCTATCTGCATCCGGTCGAGGCATTGCACGGGGATCTGGGAATGATCGTCCGGGGGGATGTGGTGCTGGCGCTTTCAGCCTCCGGGGAAACCGAGGAGATCCTGGCCTTGCTGGCCACGATCAAGCGCTTGCGAGTGCCGCTGATTGCGATGACCGGAGATCGTATGGCGCGGGCACTGCTGCCCGCGAATGTTCAGATCCGAGCCAACTCCAGCAAAAAGAATTCAAGATCAGAGGCAGCGGACAAGAGTGTCCGCTCCACACCATCGACTCTGGCTTCGGCGGCGGACGTGACGCTGGATTGTTCGATCGCAGAAGAAGCCTGCTCCTTGGGACTTGCGCCGACCGCTTCCACCACGACCATGTTGGCGTTGGGAGATGCGTTGGCTGTTACGCTGAGCGAGAAGCGCGGATTCAAGGAGGAAGATTTCGCGAATCTTCATCCCGGCGGTAAGTTGGGCAAGCGGCTGGCGCGGGTGGAATCCTTGATGCACTCAGGTGATGCGCTGCCCTGTGTTACGCCGCAGACAAAGATGCCAGACGTCATTTATGAAATGTCCCGCAAGAAACTAGGTGTGACCGCAGTGGTGGACGAGCGCAAGTTAGTCGGCATCATCAGTGATGGGGACTTGCGGCGGCTACTGGAGAAGCGTGGCAAGGACGTGCTTGATCTGAATGCCGGCGAAGCCATGACGAGGAATCCGCAGACGATTGCCGCTTCGGAATTCGCCGCGACCGCGCTAGCGATGATGGAAGAAAAAAAGATTACTTCTTTAATGGTCGTGAATGTTGGCGGAGAACTGGAAGGGATTGTGCATCTGCACGATCTGTGGAGTACAGAGTTAGTGTAGAGATTTAGCAATCGGGCGATTGAGTCATTGCGTAATTGAAAAAGACTCATGCGCGATTCGGTTTTCAATTACTCAATTACTCAATTACAAAATTACTAAATCCAGGTGTTCCCATGTATCACTACGATCCCAAGACCGCGCTCGAAGAACTAACCGAAGACGCCACTCTGCCCAACCCGGTCCACGTCCGGGACATGATGCTGCGCAAGCATCTCTCGGTGGACAAGTCGCTGGAACTGAACCGGCTGTTCGTCGAGTATCAGAAGTGTTTCGGCGAGGCGCAAAAGCTGGGGAAAGAAATTCTGCGGCAGTTGACCGCTTAAGCGCCGGGTTGCAAGTACCGGAGACCCAGTCAGCATCAAGGCGCGAGAAGCGTTCGCTCCCATGCTACTTAGAAGTCTGATGTATCCGCCGCAGCCAGAAGCTATGATTTCAAAACCGCCCACCATCCGCTGCTACAATAGCGAATCCCCGATGGGATCAGCGGGCGTCTTTTACTCGGTACCCGCGACTAGGTACTAACAACTCGGTACTCAAACTCTATGCATCGATGGTCGGAACTCTTCATCCCTACCCTGCGCGAGGCGCCGGCCGACGCGGAAGTTGCGAGCCATAGGTTCCTGGTGCGCGCGGGTTACATCCGCCAACTGGCGGCGGGGCTTTACTCGTATCTGTTCTTCGGCAACCGCTCGTTCAACAAGATCATGGGCATCGTCCGCCACGAGATGGACAAGATTGGGCAGGAGTTTCTTCTGCCGGCGCTGCATCCCCGCGAAATTTGGGAGGCCAGCGGGCGTTGGGATCTCATGGGCGACAACTTGTTTCGCCTGAAAGACCGCAAGGGCGCCGACCTGGCGCTGGGCATGACCGAAGAAGAAGTGATGACCTCGATTGCCCTGAAAGAACTGCGCAGCTACAAACAGTTGCCACAGATCTGGTATCAAATTGCTCCCAAGTTCCGCGACGAGCCGCGGCCGAAGTCCGGTCTGTTGCGGGTGCGTCAATTCATGATGAAAGATGCTTACTCGTTCGACATCGACGCGGCGGGGCTGGACGTTTCCTACAAGAAACATTACGACACTTACTGTCGTATCTTTGACCGCTGTGGATTGAAGTACATGGTTGTTGAGGCGGATTCCGGAGCCATGGGCGGAAAAGAATCGCACGAGTTCATGGTGCGCACTCCCGCGGGAGAAGATCAGATTGTCAGCTGCGACGGATGCAACTACGCGGCGAACATGGAAAAAGCAGTGTCGAAGCTGGAGCCGGTCGAAGACTTGAAGTCCGAAGGTGATGGCAATCCGCTCGAAGTGCACACTCCGGGGCAGAAAACGATTGAAGATGTCGCGCGATTTCTTGGCGTCTCGCCGAAGAACAAGATCAAGACGCTGGCGCTGATGGCGGAACAAAAAGATGAGAAGACGGGCAAAATAAAGTTGCGGGGGATTGTAGTGCTGATGCGCGGCGATCACCAACTGAACGAAGCCAAGCTGAACGCCACGGTCGCGGTCGCGACCCGGCCCATGGAGGAAGCGGAGATCACGTCGCTGTTCAAGTCTCCCGCAGGATATCTGGGCCCGTTGGGAATCGAGTGGGCCAAAGATTTGAAGGAGGATCAAGACCGTCCCGTGTTGCTGGTGGATAAGGCTCTCGAAGGCCGCAGCAACTTAATCGGAGGCGCGAACAAAGAAAACTACCACGCGAAGAATCTTACGCCGGGGAAGGATTTCCATCCTACGGCATATGCGGACTTGCGTTCCGTCACTGCGGGCGAGGCGTGTCCGAATTGTGGCCAAGCCTTGCGCATTGACACTGCAGTGGAGATCGGGCACATCTTCAAACTTGGCTACCGTTATACCGATGCGATGGGCGCGCGTGTGCTCGATAAGAACGGTAAGGAAGTGACTCCGATCATGGGCAGCTACGGCATCGGCATCGAACGCATTCTCACCGCCGCAGTGGAGCAGAGCAACGACGAAAATGGATTCTGGCTCCCGCCCTCGATTGCGCCGTTTGAAATCGTAGTTACTCCGGTCAACGTGAAAGACGAGAGTCTGTTGAAGGCGGCGATCGACATCGCGGGAAAACTGGAAGCGGCGGGCTTCGATGTAATCCTCGATGATCGCGATGAACGGCCGGGGGTGAAGTTCAAGGACGCGGATTTGGTGGGAATCCCCTTTAGAATCACGGTCGGCAAGAAGGTTACCGAAGGTACTGTGGAAGTGGTTCTCCGCTCGACTCGCGAAGTGCGCGATGTTACGATTTCCGCGGTAGTAGAACATTTTCAAGAATTGCTGCGAGCCCAGGCCTGAAGTCTTCGCCCTGGTTTCGCAGGGGCAGACTCAGACTATGGGAATGGTTAAAGTTGCGATCGGATTTCTCGCCATTGCGGCCGTCGTCGTTGGCCTCTTTCAAGTGGCTCCGCCCATGCTGGCGAACTATAGCTTTCAGGACGATCTGAAGACCATCGCCCTGGTGGATAGTCCCAACCTACAGAAGACGGACGATGACGTTCGCAACGACGTGCTTCGCAAAGCCAAAGAACACGATCTGCCAATCACGGCGAAGCAGGTAAGCGTCCAACGGCTTAATTCTCCCGGCGTCACCGCGGTTTTTGTAGCAGCGGACTATACCGTGACCATCAATCTGCCCGGCTACTCCTTCGACATGCACTTCACTCCCGACAGCGGAAATAAGGGCTTCTAGTAAGTGCGCGCTTTCGCTGCTTGTCGAAGCATCTTCTCAGCGGGACCTAGAAACTAAGTTCGGCTCACTCCCGTATAACTCCTCGGTAAAAATCTTTGTGACCGATCTGCTAGGTGAGGTGTAGGTTGAGAATGCGGCGTCGGACGTAAATCCCGTTCAGATTTCGATGGAGATCAAGGCGATCTGAAACGGAGTCTTCCAGCGTCTGGCCCTTTGTAGTGGATCAGTTCGAGTGCTTTTGAAAAAGCACGACTTTTCAGAGGTTGCGGAAATACTCGACCTGCAAGAGGGTTCGGGAAGGGCACGACGTTCGGTCGTGCCGCAAGTGGCCCGCATTTTCAAGACGGCTTCAAGCCGCTGGGGGCGCTTTTTTCAGACTTACCCGCTACTCGGTCTTTCAACGACCTGACTGTTCCACAACGCGCTCCTCCGGGGCTCAGTCCTGTACAAAAGCCCGTCACAACTTATCCGAGCATCCATGAACATCAGAAACATGATCAATGGGGAAGGTCAGGAGGAGAGTTAGCCATTTCCGATTGCAAATAACGTGAGATTTGGGCGGTGCGCCATCGCCGGATTCACTGCAGGAAGTTAGCAGCCTACTAATGCAACGGCTTTATGGTCGTGATGCCGGGAGTGCCAACAAGCGACTCGTGCGTCTGCCGGGGGAGCAGACGCGAGCCGCGGAAACTAATTCGTGGTAGGCTGTGGGCCGCAGGCTCCGTTCGGAGCGTTGCCAGCAGCCGAACCCACGCCGATCGCGACCGGTTGCGATACCATACCGTTGTAAGTCGCAGTAACTTGATAATACCCGGTGTATAGCCAGTTATATTGCGGAGGCGTGGGCAAAACCGGTGGAGTGCCGGACGGAATGTCTATCCACGTGCACAATGCACCCACGGCGGTCATCAAGCCAGTCGAGTCGATTGGCACGGTGGTCGGCCCGTACGCCGGAAGCGCCGGCCCGCATGGACTATCTGGATCCCCGCTAGATTGGCAGCCCATAGTCGTGACCGTATAGGTGACTGAGTTCGTAATCGGCACATTCTTCCCGCTGTGATAGACCGCAAGGGTAGTAAGCTGAAGCGTTCCGTCAATACCCACGAGATTGAAAAAGCCGCCGCTATTAGCTCCCGTAGCTGTCAGCTGAATCGATTGCACGCTGTCGGATGTACCGCACCCGCTGGTGACGAGCAACAGGGCAGCGAGCGCTGCGGCCAGAATGTTTGCACGTTTCACTGGAAAAATCCTCCCGTAACTTTCCGCTAATTTCAATTCGCATGTTGTCAGCTTCTAATAAACGAGGCAAGGGAAATGTGTGGTTACCATGCAATCGATTGGTCACGTCCGTTGGTCACACGCGAAGAATCGTGAAAGTTTTTGAATGAAAAATTCACCAATGAAAACGCTGTCGCCGGAGCTCATCGCAAGATTTGACGCGGCGCAAAGCCATCTGAATTCTCTCCAATGTGAGTTAGTAATTGTTCAGAAACAGATTTTCCGCCCGAGGGCCAGTGACATTCGTAACGTTGCCACCAGGTTACCTTCCACCTAACATCGCAACTGAATAAGATTTTTTTCACGCGCGCGTTACCGCAACGCGCGGGATCAACCCGCAGCCAGTGAGAAGGAGTTCATGAAGATGAGAGTTCGAGCGCTACTCAGTCTGCTGTTGTTGCTGGCCACTATGTTCCTGGCGAACTGCGGAGGCGGCTACACCTGCAACGCAACCTTCGGCGCTTCCACATGCACACCCAGCTCCGGCGGCCTGGGAAGCGGCGGTGGTGGCACTGGCGGCACCGGCGGGGGCGGTGGTGGCGGAGGCACGGGGCCCACAGCTTTCGCTTATGCGATCGATGAGAACGGCACTATCGATGGCTACGTCCTCAACACCTCGGCAGCCACGTTTGCCGCGATCAGCGGCTACCAGGCGCCTACCGTCACCGTCAACGGCGGCGGGCTCGGGATGGTGGTGGCGCAGAGCCAGTTTTTATACGCGGCGATTGGCACGGCGAATTCGATTTATGGATGGTCGATTGACAGCACGACTGGAGCTTTGACCGCCGTTCCCGGGAGCCCGTACGCGGCGCCCTTCCTGGCATTTGTGAGCCTCACCGGATTCAATCAACTTTCCATGATCACCAATCCGGCGGGAACGCTTTTATTCATCGCCGATGCTGGCGACGATGAGATCTGGGTCTATCAAATCGGCAGCGGTGGCGCGTTAACCGCGGTGGCGGGATCTCCGTTCTCGACTGGCACCGTCTCACCCACCAATCTGGCGATCGATGGCTTGGGGTTATATTTGTATGCAACTTCGGGGACTGTTCTGCACGAGGGTACAACTTCCGGCATTGCCGCTTTTAGTATCGGCAGCGGCGGCAGCCTCGGCACTCTGGCGCCGGTGGTGGGCAGTCCATTTATTTTCCCGGTGCCGATGTGGGCGCTGCAGGGCGAACCTAGCGGAACTCTTATGATCGGCATCAGCGGAGAATCGATTGCCGCGGGTGCGACCGTGGACGATAAAAGCCTCTACGTCTACAGCATTCAGCCCAGCGGAACGGCCCCGGGCGCGCTGGCCGAGGTAACCGGATCTCCATTTGCCACGACCTATCCTCCGTTCAATATCGCGGTGCAGCCCAACTCGAAGAACGGTGAGTTCGTTTACTCCTTCGGGGTCAACGATAGCGCGCTGGGATACGATCCGATCGAAGGTTATTCGATCGACACTACGACTGGGGCTCTCGCGTCCATTACGGGTTCGCCATTCAGTGGGGTAACTTCTTCGCTGTGGGGTCAATTCGACCAGACCGGCGACTACTTATTTTTCTATAGCAATATCAACAGCACGCAGCTGGGTGTGATCGATGCAGCCGCGACCACGGGCGCGCTCACGGAATCGCTCTCTCCGGTAACCCTGGTCACGCCGGGATACTGGGCCGTGACGGATCCACAGTAGGGACTTTTTCAGGGACCTGCTCGGACGCTAAGAACGCGGGCTGTTGCATTAGCCGATCGCCGCTTAGAAGGTACATGAACGGAATAGTGACGGTAGAGAGACCCGCAGGACGCGGGTCTCTTTTTGTTGCCGTAGGCGGCGGTACAATGGGAGAACAGTCCTCTGAGAAAATGTTTCCGGTTTCTTGCGCCAGCGCGGGTCCGGGAAGGGAAACGGCGGCAGTTCAAACCTTTTGGTGCCTGTCATCGTCTGATCCAGCGGGGAGATTTCGCGGGACTTCTCGAGAGACGTTTTCGAGAGACGTTTAAGTTGGGGCACGTTTGAAGTCGGGCGGTCTAGTCTAAGAGTGGCCATCAAGATAAAGATCCCGAAAAGCGGCGGCAAAGGTGGGAAAGCTCGCACTGGTCTGCCGCGCGATCCGGTGCTGCGCGCCGCGCTCTTTGTATTTCTGGTGGCGGCCATTGGGCTGGGCGGATTTTTCTGCTACTTCTACATCAAGTACGACCGCATTATCGCGCAGCGCTTCCGCACGCCCGTCTTCACCAACTCTGCGAAGATTTATGCCCTGCCGCACACGGTGCACGATGGCGATAAAACAGACGCCAAGGAAATTGCCGCCGAACTGCGGCGCGCCGGCTACTCCGACGACTCGGGACAATCTCCGCTCGGCAGTTTTCATCTGATCAGCGGAGGTATCGAGATTACGCCCGGACCGGAGTCGTATCACAGTCCGGAAGAGGCCCGCATTACGATTCATGATGGCCTGGTCGAGCACATCACCAGCAAAGGCAACGATCTTTCCGCCTACGAACTCGAGCCCCAGCTGGTAACGGCTCTGTTCGACGCCGAACAGCGTTCCAAGCGCCAGGTCGTCAAGTACAACGAAATTCCCAAGGTGATGGTCGACGCGGTCATGGCCATCGAGGACCGCCGCTTCTTCGAACACGGCGGAGTCAACTTTATCCGCATGTTCGAAGCCGGCTGGGTCGACCTGGTGCGGCAGCGCCACGAGCAGGGCGGTTCGACCATCACCATGCAGCTCTCGCGCGGATTTTTTCTGACTCCGGAAAAAACCGTGCGCAGAAAGCTGACCGAGATGCTGATTGCCGAAGAACTCGAACAGAAGTTCAGCAAGCAGCAAATTTTCGAGTTCTACAGCAACTGGGTGAACCTGGGACAGCGCGGATCCTTCGCCATCAGCGGATTCGCCGAGGCCTCGCGAGCCTACTTCAACAAGGATTTAAAAGATATCACCCTGCCGGAGGCCGCTCTGCTGGCGGGAATCATCCAGGGCCCCAGCCGCTTATCGCCCTACCGCCATCCCGAGCGCGCCCTCGAGCGCCGCAACCTGGTGCTCGATTCCATGGTCGATACCCACGCCATCACCCGCGAGCAGGCCGAGAAGGCCAAGGCCGCGCCGCTGAAACTCGCGCCCCCCAACGTCGAGGCCAGCGACGCTCCCTACTTCGTCGACATGGTGCGCGACACGCTCATTAATAAGTTCAGCGAACACGATTTGAACGACGAGTCCTATCGCATCTACACCACGCTCGATCCCGACTTACAGAAGGCCGCCGCGCAGGCGGTGGAGAGCGGAATCAAGCTGGTAGATGAGCAAGTAACCAAACTGCGTACCAAGCGCCTAAAGGTGGGAAAGAAAGTCGAGACTCAGGTGGCGCCGGGTCCGCAAGCGCAAGTTGCGCTGGTTGTGCTGGACCCGCATACCGGTGCGGTGCTCGCATTGGTCGGTGGACGCGACTACGGCTTCAGCCAATTAAATCACGCGCAATCCAAACGCCCCACCGGATCGATTTTCAAACCGTTCGTCTACGCGGCCGCCATGAACACCGCGCTCGATGGTTCGCAAACCGTCATCACGCCGGCATCCACGGTCACCGATGCGCCTTCCAGCTTCGCCTACGGAGATCAGATCTACGAGCCCCGCAACTACAAAGAGGAATATCACGGCGATGTAACCCTGCGTTATGCCCTCGCCATGTCGCTCAACAATGCGACCGTGAAAGTGGCGGAAGAAGTTGGCTACGACAAAGTGGCGGAGCTGGCGAAGTCCGCAGGAATCACCTCCGTGAAGCCGACCCCCGCCATGGCGCTGGGTTCCTACGACGCCACGCCTCTCGACATGGCCGGTGCTTACACCTCCTTCGCCAACGGCGGCCAGCGCCTATCTCCAATCCTGGTAAATTCCGTGCGCAACGCCAAGGGCGATGTCATCTCAAATTTCAAGACCGACCAGCGCCAGGTGCTCGACCCGCGCATCGCCTATCTCATGACCAACATGATGGAGAGCGTGATCAACAACGGCCTCGGATACACGGCGGTGCGCCTGCGCGGCTTCACCCTTCCGGCCGCCGGAAAGACAGGCAGTTCGCACGATGGTTGGTTCGCCGGATACACCTCGAATTTGTTATGCATTGTTTGGGTGGGCTATGACGACTACAGCGATCTCCGCCTTACCGGTGCGCAGACCGCCGGACCCATCTGGGCCGAGTTCATGAAAAAAGCGTCGACCCTGCCGCAGTACTCCAACATGAAACCGTTCGGCCAACCCACCGGCGTCGTCGATGTGCAACTGGACAAGCTCACCAATCGCCTCGCCACCCCCACCTGTCCGGATGACTACGTCGCCGCCTTCGTAGCCGGAACCGAACCGCGCGAAACCTGCGATCAGCAAAGCGGAGTCGCCGGATTGTTCTCCCGCTTCTTCGGCGGCGGTACGAAGCCTCTTCCGCCTCCGCAATCCGCCGTGGGACCGCCCGCCGGCACGCCGGTGAACCGGCAAGCGAACGGCCAGGTTGTTAACGGACAGGATGCATCGGAAGCAAACAGTCAGGAGACGAAGAAAAAGAAGGGCCTTTTCGGCAAGATCGCGGGGATTTTCAAAGATGATAAATCCTCAACCCCGCCGCCCAAACCGCCCGACAGCCCCCAACCTGCGGCGCACTGACATTCGAAGATCCTGACAAATTGGCACCCTAGCCAAAATGGTCTTCGGGGCGTAAGAAGTATCAAAATTTCTCGCCGACTCGCCCAAACTGTGGCAGAATAGCCCCATTGGAACTGGTCGCTTTTGGGGGTGTGTATGTCCTACCGGAAGACCTGCCTGATTTGCGTTCTCCTGATTTCCTCCGCCGCCGCCTTCGCCCAAGTTTACAACTCCGAGCAAGTGCAGGTTTCGCCGCCGCTGGTCCGCGCCATCGACGCGCCGGCAGCCGACGCCTCCGCCACCGCCCTTGAGCAGCAGGGCGACCGGCTCCGCGGAGACAAGCTGTATCTGGATGCGCTCGACTATTACCGCGCGGCCTTGGCCAAGAAGCGAAACGACTCGAAATTGCTAAACAAGATCGGCATTACCGAACTCATGATGCAGCGCTACAAGGAAGCGCGCAAATCGTTCGAGCTCTCCATCCGCTACGACCGCCATTATGCGGACGCATACAACAATCTCGGCGTCATTTTTTACGAGAGCAAGAAATATGCCGCCGCCGTCAAGCAATACGAAAAGGCGATTGCCGAGGACAGCGCTTCGGCGTCCTTTTATAGCAACCTGGGAGCGGCCTTATTCTCCAAGAAATCGTTCGAGTCCGCGGTCGCCGCTTATCAGCACGCCATGGAACTCGATCCCGACGTATTTGAACGCACTTCGCGAGCCGGTGTTCAAGCCCAACTGCCCAGCCCCGAGGATCGCGCCCGTTACGATTACACGGTGGCGAAGCTCTACGCGAAGATGGGCTTCTCCGACCAGTCGCTCGAATATCTGAAGAAGGCAATGGAGGCCGGCTACAAAGATCTGAAAAACGTCTACAAGGACGTCGAATTTGCCCAGGTGCGCAAGAGTCCTCGATTCGCCGAACTCATGGCGTCAAACACACCGGCCATCGAAAACTGAATCATGTGGGGACAGCCGCCCTCGGCTGTCCGTGGAGCGCAGCTCCACCTCTTGGCTCACCGCAAACTGCACCCCCTACCAAAATTTACCGCCTTTTACAAAATTCACCGGAACTTCTTCCAGCCCCCGGGTTTAATTCTTTAAATACTCCTGAAAACGACAGGGTGAGTAAGGAGCGCTGTACCCCATCGGATGCTGACCCGAGCACGCCCCAAGCAAGCATCCGGTGGGTTTTTGCGCGCTCGGCCATCAAGAAGAAATCGCTCCGCAAAAATCGTCCTCCAGATCCGGCGACCAATCTCGCACGCCGCGGGATGCCGCGAAGCGGTTCCCTCGGTCCCTGGAAGTTTCGCCCCCGGCGATGGATGCTAGAGTTGCAGTGATCAAGGTGACCTATGAATCTGCCAACTCTAGCATGGCTGGCATTCGCAGCCTATGCCGCTCACGTTCTGGAAGAGTACACCTTCGACTGGCGCAATTGGGCTCGGGCAGTGCTCGGGCTGCCCGTAGAGTGGAACACCTTCTACATGACCAATGCATTGGTGGTTGTTCTCGGACTCATTCAGGCAGAACTTGCACCCACCATGGCGATCGCTCCGCTCGTGTTTGGGGCGCTCATGCTGATCAATGTAACGTTTTTTCATGTGCTGCCCGTCCTTCGCGCTCACGGGCGGTTCTCTCCCGGCTTGGTAACAGGGCTCGTCCTCTTCTACCCGCTCGGTATCGCAGAGTTTGTTCAAGCCCGTAAGGACGGGTCACTTAGCGCCGCTGCAGGAATTGGCGCTTTTCTGCTTGCAGGCGCCCTGATGGCGTTCCCGATTGTGATGCTTCGATTGAAGGATCGTCCCTACTTTCGCCAAGATCGAAACTGAGGGGCGCTTTACGATTGGCGAACATTTTACGAAACCATCATTTCCGGCTACAATGCTCCGATGCCGTCCCTCCCTTCCTCTCTAGCCTGGGCGCACCCCCTCGTCTCGGAGTGGTTCGTTCAGCGCTTTTCGACGCCCACCGAGCCGCAGGAGCAAGGCTGGCCCCACATCCTAGCCGGGCGGACAACGCTGATCTCTGCACCCACCGGATCAGGCAAGACGCTGGCCGCATTCCTGGCTTGTATTGATCGTCTGGTACGCAAGGCTCTCGCCGGCGAGCTGGCGGACCGTACAGAAGTCCTGTACGTCTCTCCGCTCAAGGCGCTGGGCAACGACATCCAAAAAAACTTAGAGATGCCGCTGGGAGAAATCCTTGCGCTGGCAGGCGAGCGCGGGCTGCTCATGCCGGAGATCCGCTGCGCCGTCCGCACCGGCGACACGTTGATGCCCGAGCGCCGCGCCATGCTGAAGCGGCCGCCGCACATTCTGGTGACCACGCCCGAGTCCCTCTACATCTTGCTGACCGCCGGGAAGAGCCGGGAGATTCTGCGCCATGTCGAGACCGTCATCGTCGATGAGATCCACGCCGTTGCCGACGACAAGCGTGGAGCGCATTTGACCTTGTCGCTGGAACGGTTGGACGCGCTGACTTACAAGCGGCCCGTGCGGATCGGACTATCGGCAACGCAGAAGCCAATCGAAGAGGTCGCGCACTTTCTGACCGGCGCCTCAACGCCTGAACACGCGCGCCTGCAAAACTCTGATCCGGTCATCGTCAACATCGGCCACAAACGAAAACTCGATATGGCGGTGGAAGTTCCGCCCATGCCGCTGGGACCGGTGGCTTCGAACGAGATGTGGGATGAAGTCTACAACCGGCTGGTGGCGCTGGTCGAGCAGCATCGTTCGACCCTGGTGTTCGTGAACACGCGCCGCATGGTCGAGCGCGTGGCGCACAATTTAGGCGAGCGCATCGGCGAAGACAATGTGGCAGCACACCATGGCAGTCTCTCGCGAAAGCTGCGGCTCGCGGCTGAGAAAAAACTGAAAGAAGGCCGTGTCCGAGTGCTGGTGGCGACCGCATCGCTGGAACTTGGTATCGACGTAGGAACCGTGGACTTAGTCGTACAGATCAATTCGCCGCGCGCCATCGCCTGCACGCTACAGCGCGTGGGCCGCTCCGGACACTGGCGCGGCGCGGTTCCCAAGGGAAGACTGTTCGCCACCACTCGCGATGATTTGCTGGAGTGCGCAGCCCTGGTGCGCGCGATTCGGCAGGGCGATCTGGACCGCTTGATCATTCCCGATGCGCCGCTCGATGTACTGGCGCAACAGATCGTCGCCGCCTGTGCGGCGGAAGAGTGGGGCGAAGACGACATGTTCGCCCTGGTGCGGCGAGCTTATCCCTATCGCAACCTGACGCGTGAGAGCTTCGATGCCATCCTCGAAATGCTTTCGGAAGGCATTGCGGCGCGGCGCGGCCGCTACGGAGCGTACCTGCACCGCGATCGCGTGAACGGCAAACTCCGCGCCCGGCGCGGCGCTCGGCTCGCGGCCATCACCAGCGGCGGCGCCATCCCCGACAACGCCCTCTACACTGTGGTCGCGGAACCCGAAGGCATCGTGGTGGGAACGCTGGACGAAGATTTCGCGGTCGAGAGCAGTCGCGGCGACATCATGCTATTGGGAAACACCTCCTGGATGATTCGCCGGATCGAAACCAACGCCGGCCGCGTGCTGGTGCAGGATGCGCATGGAGCCCCACCCACCGTGCCCTTCTGGCGCGGCGAAGCTCCGGCGCGCACCCAGGAACTTTCCCAGCACATCGGAAATCTGCGGCAAGAAATCAGCGACATGCTGCCGAATACTTCGCCAGTGGGCTTTTCCGCGATGCAGCCCGATGTGGCTGCGGCAGTGTCATGGTTGAAAGAGGAATGCGGCCTCGACGATTCCGGCGCGGAACAAGCGATTGAATACGTGTTACAAGGCCGCGCTGTCCTCGGAGCCGTGCCGACGCAGACCACGGTGATTGCAGAGCGCTTCTTTGACGAAGGCGGCGGCATGCAGTTGGTGATCCACGCGCCTTTTGGCGGGCGCATCAACAAGGCCTGGGGACTGGCTCTGCGCAAGCGTTTCTGCGTGGGCTTCAATTTTGAGTTGCAGGCTGCGGCCACCGATAACGGATTGAACATTGCGCTCGCCGAGCAGCACAGCTTTCCGCTGGCAGACGTCTTCAACTTCCTGCAGGCCGCGACCGTGCAGCCCATTCTGGAGCAGGCCGCGCTCGATTCTCCGATCTTCGCCACACGCTGGCGATGGGATGCGAATCGCGCGCTGGCGCTGTTGCGCTTTCAGAACGGCAAGAAAGTGCCGCCGCAGATTCAGCGCATGCGCTCCGACGACCTGCTGGCCTCGGTGTTTCCCGACGCGGCCGCGTGTTTTGAAAACATTCAGGGCGAACGCCATATCCCGGATCATCCGCTGGTGGGCGAAGTGATGAAAGACGTGCTCACTGAGGCGATGGATGTCGAAGGGCTGAAGTCCTTGTTGACGGGGCTTGCGGATGGGCGCATTCGTTGCATCGCAGTCGATACGCCGGTTCCGTCGCAGTTCTCGCACGAGATTCTGAATGCGAATCCCTACGCTTATCTGGACGATGCGCCGCTCGAAGAGCGGCGGGCGCGGGCAGTGCAGATGCGGCGCATGCTGCCGGAATCGGTGCTCGAAGAAGTGGGCGGACTCGATCCGGCGGCGATTGAGCAGGTGAAGCAGGAAGCCTGGCCCGACGTCCGCGATGCCGATGAATTGCACGATGTGCTGCACACGCTGGTGGCGTTGCCGGAGACCGTGTGGGGACAACCGCCCTCGGCTGTCCGGTCGAGCGCAGCTCGATTTGCAGTAGCTGCAAACTCTTCCCGCGTTACAGAGAGTAACTCAGCTTCGCTGAGTTGGACAGCCGAGGGCGGCTGTCCCCACATCTGCAGTTTGGGGAATCCTTGGCAGGATCACTTCGAAACGTTGACGAACGAAGGGCGAGCCGCGAAAGCTTTGTTGGATGGTCGAGCTTACTGGGTCGCAGCCGAGCGGGCAAGGACCTTCTTTGTGCTGTTTCCGGATGCGCGATTCGAAGCGGAGATGGCGCGGGTTGAAGCGGTGGTTCCTTCTCGCGACGATGCTTTGCTGACGCTGGTTACCGGATGGATGGGCCATCTGGGACCGACGACCGCGAGCGAATTGGGTGGGGCTTTGGGGCTCGGCGCTGCCGAGATCACGAGCGGCCTGCTTCGCATGGAGGCCAGCGGGACTGTGCTGCGGGGCAACTTCAGCGGTGCTGCTAAAGCTAAAGATGAGGGAGACGCCGCGATCGAGTGGTGCGAGCGGCGGCTGTTGGCGCGCATCCACCGGCTGACCGTGGCAACTTTGAGGAAGCAGGTTGAGCCGGTCACGGCGGCGCAGTTCATGCGATGGCTGTTGAACTGGCAGCATGTGGCGCCGGGTACGCAGGTCTCTGGAGAGCGCGGAACGCTCGAGGTCTTGCGGCAACTGCAAGGGTTTGAGATTCCGGCGAATGCGTGGGAGCGGCAGGTGTTGGCTTCGCGCATCGTTGACTATGATCCGAAATGGCTGGACCAGCTTTGCATGACCGGAGCGGTTGGATGGGGGCGGCTATCGCCGCATCCGGCGTTTCTGGACTACCCGAAAGCCAGCAGGAGCAGCGAGAACGGATCAGAGAATGACGTGGGCGCGGTGGCTCCGCGGCAGCGGCGGGTGATTCCAACCAGCGTGGCGCCGATCACATTCTTCATCCGCGAAGATGCGGATTGGATGACGCCGGGACATCCGGGCGCGGACAGCACTCCCGTGGGAATGTCTTGTTTGAGTGGCGGGGCTCAGGTTGTGCTCGAGTTTCTGCGGCAGCGCGGGGCGTCGTTCTTTGCGGACATTGTGCGGGGCACGGAGAAGCTGAAGGCGGAGGTTGAGACTGCGCTTTGGGAGCTGGTTGCGGCGGGGCTGGTGACGGCGGATGGGTTTGATAATCTGCGGTCGCTGATCGATCCCAGGCGGCGCGCGGGAAATGGAAATGGTATCGGCAACGGGCGGTCGACGCGGCCTCGGCATAATGCGGGGCGATGGGCGATCCTGCATGCGGATGAGGGGGTGGAACGATCGCGGGCGGTGGAAGCGGCTTGCTGGATGCTGTTGCGGCGGTATGGGATTGTGATTCGGGATGTGCTGGCGCGGGAGGCGAACTTGCCGCCGTGGCGGGAGTTGCTGATGGGCTTCCGCCGGCTTGAGGATCGGGGCGAGATTCGGGGCGGGCGGTTTGTGGATGGGTTCCTGGGCGAGCAGTTTGCTTTGCCGGTGGCGGTGGAGTCGGTGCGGGCGATGCGTAAGGGCAAGTCGTCTTATGAAGGCCAGCAGGAGACCATTACGCTGTCGGCGGCCGATCCGTTGAACCTGGTGGGGATTCTGGTTCCGGGAGAGCGGGTGGCGGCGATCTCGGGGAACAGCGTTAGCTATCGGGATGGGGTGGCGGTCGAGGTGCCTATGGCTGTGGCGGCTGGTGGCTTCGCCAGCTAGAGGGTTGGGATTCAGATCAAAAAAATTACACGTGATACGCTTAAAATCTCTTGAATCAATGACTTACCGATTTTTCCCTGGCTTGAATGCCGCTAAAATCTTGGAAATAAATGACTTACATGCAAAATATTAGGAGCAAACGACTTATGGTACCTTGCCTGGGCAGAAGCCAATGAATTTGCGGTATCCGTTCGCAAAATATTGGGATTGCGGGAGTTATCTTGGTGATATTCGATTGTCAATGAACTAATGCCTACAGGAATAGGATCGTTGGTTTGGGGATGAATGTCAAGGGAATTCCGGGTGGTGGCGCAGTTTCAAAAGGTGGCGCTGGGGCGCGGGTGATCCCTCGGCTTCGCTTAGGGCAGGCTCTCGTCCCGCTGGTGAAAACGCGGGATTTCGGGATGACTCCGAATCCGCACGCCATTAAGGTCCTCTTTTTCGCGTAAGCCAAAAGTAGGTTAGTGGGAGCGATGCGAAGAAGGCTCCGACAAACATAAAAAGTCCGCCCTCATCGCCGCTGGACCCGATCAGGAGGCGCAGGCCGAGCAGCAGGAAATAAAAGGCGATGAAGGTAGGCGCGGCCTCGGCTCGATGGGCTTTGAAGGTGGGCCCGAAAGCCGTGACCAGGATTAGCAGGAGTAGGACACCGAGCACCCAAAGATTAATCGCTTGTTGAGTCATGAAGGAATGTCTGCCGGGTTTCGGGAAAATGCATCTCCTTAGTCGCGTCCTTACCTCGGCGGCTGAAGAGCCGGGGTTGGAAATTGGATAGCTAATTTGCAGCGCTGAAAGTGTGCGCGTGAGAACCTGCTGTCGGTACCCCGCACATTTGTAAGTGCACACCTTCGTCTCGCGCGGAACTGCTGTCGTTTACACAGCCCGCCTTCGGGCGAACAGCCGCGTCAG
>Ga0302320_10000375_pt1 | contig 104391 bp, 91 predicted proteins | sample Bog_T0_3_FD_202130 | JGI IMG/M metagenome (GOLD analysis project Ga0302320, IMG submission 202130) | Peat permafrost microbial communities from Stordalen Mire near Abisko, Sweden - Bog_T0_3 | ecosystem: Environmental > Terrestrial > Soil > Wetlands > Peat | place: Sweden: Abisko, Stordalen... | reverse complement strand
TGAGATCTCCCTGAAGGGCCCAGAAAGACCATCTGGTTGATAGGCTGGGTGTGAAAGCGCAGCAATGCGTGAAGCTTACCAGTACTAATCGCCCGTTCGGCTTGTCCATAGAATTAACTCCGCGCAGTTAGTGGATGCTCTTCTAACAAGCCTTGTAATTCCAATCAATTTCGTTGTAAAAGCTCAACACGAGCAAAGCTTTTTGGCGCCAGATTGCAGCCGCGTTCCTGCTAAGTCCGGGAGAAACCATCCGGAACCCAAGCAGACGCCGCGGCAGGCTGCGGGCAACCACCCGCCAAGCGCCATTCAAGTTTGCCGGTGACCATACTGCGAGGGATCACCCGTTCCCATCCCGAACACGGAAGTTAAGCCTCGCTGGGCCGATGGTACTGCACGGGCGACTGTGTGGGAGATTAGGTGATCGCCGGCAATAATATCTAGCAAAAGCCATGCCGAGGAGGCATGGCTTTTTTGCGTCCCTGAAATTACTTATCTTCGCGCAATTCCCGTAATTTCATTTTGAGGATATGTTGCTCCTCGACCTTCTCCTCTGTAGCGCGTTTCTTTTGTGCAATGATACGGCTTGCCCTCTCCATAAGTGCGTTATACGCTTCGCAGAGCATTTGATTTCTGCGAAGTGCCTCCTGTTCAGGAGCTGACCCTAAGGAAAGGTGCCATAGGAAATTGACAGCGCGATCAATAGGATTGAAGGATCGCGCGACGCGCCGGAGTTCCTTAAGATCTCCACCAAGTTGGCGGGCTCGCATGCATAATTCCAAGATTTGCCTCCCGTCGAGCGAATTCAGAACTCTGACAGCTTCCCGCGCAAGTTCGTCATAGTGAGCGTGTTTCTTCGTGTTCCTTCCGATCAAAGCTCGACGCCTTTCCAGCTTGAGTTTGATCTTCTCCCCGACCGTCACAGTTCCCGATTTTCGCAGGCGCTCCCTGAGGACTGACTTTTGAAGGTGAGCGGCAGTTAAATCCCCGGCAATCAATTCCGCTTCATTGGCCGAAATCCCGGGTTTGGTCTGCGCAAGAAGTTCGTCGCTCTTACGGCGGTATTGACGATTAACCCGTGCCTTCTTCCGCTTCCAATTCCGCCGAAATGCGTGAGGGTACTCAGAGAATGTAAAGTGGTCTTTGCTATATTCGAGGTCCTTCTTTTTCTGCGGTGATTTTCGCTCGTCTGTCATGCTTTGAAATCCTCTTGATCAAATGCGCTACAGAATCGCCTCAAACCCCTTGCTGCGAATTACGTTGAGCAGCGCCAGCGCGGGCCCTTTAGGTTGTTTAGCTCCGCGCTCCAACTGCGAGATGTAACCCGCGGTGAGGTTGAGGTAGCGGGCGAATGCGGCCTGGCTTAAGTTCGCGCGTTCTCGCAGGTTGCGAATCTCTTCGCCGCTGATGGGCTTGGCCGTCGGAAGCGCCTGCGCTCCCAGGTGGCGAACGGTGATTTGGCGATATTCATTGTCGTCCAGCAAGCCATGCCGGTGCAGGTCTCCGGCTGTTTCGAGAATTGCCTCCGCGATGGAGCTATTCTTCTTTGTCATCGTCGACCTCCTTGAGTGAACCATCTTTGAACATCCCGTGCAACGTCTCGACATCGGCGGTAAGCAATCGTCTGCCAAACTTTCTCAACACGATCAGATCATCCTCAGAGATATTTTCCTGGTTGCTCTTTGCAAAGCCATGTAGAAAAAAAGCCTTGCTTGCAGCACGATAAGCAATGATCGCGCGATACCCGCCCGACCGTCCTCCGCCTAGCCGGGCGACGCGCTGCTTGATGAGGCCGCCACCAAGATCGGCGTCAATGAGGCCACGCTCGGCTCGCGCGATTGCCTCACGCAAGCTCGCGTCCGCGATTCGTTCGTGCCGGGCAAATCGCGCGAACCACCTCGTCTTGAAAACTTGTATGGCGCGCCTAACACTATGAACTATAGCACATAAAACCACACCGCAGTGTAATTGCCCGACAAAAAGGCCATGCTTCGCGGCATGGCCCTTTTGTCTCTGATGTAGATCGAGATTACTTCGTCTTCGGTCCCGCGGCCCGCACCGCCTCCGGTGCCTCAAACTGGTGGAAGTTCGCCTCGAACCGAGCGGCCAGATCGGCGGCGGTTTGGTCATACGCAGCTTTGTCGGTCCAGGCATTGCGCGGATTGAGCACCTGCGCCGGCACATCGGGACAATGTACCGGAATGTGAAGGCCGAACGCCGGCTCGGTCACAAAATCGACCTTGTCCAATTGCCCGGTGAGCGCGGCATGAACCAGCGCGCGCGAGATCATGATGCTCATGCGCTCGCCCACGCCATATCTGCCGCCGGACCATCCGGTATTGACCAGCCAGCATTTGGCCTGGTGCTGCTGCAACCGTCTGCCGAGCATCTCCGCATAGACCCGCGGGGCGAGCGGCAAAAAGGGCGCGCCAAAGCAGGCTGAAAATTCGGGTACCGGGTCCTTGCCCAGGCCAGCCTCGGTGCCGGCCAGCTTGGCCGTGTAGCCCGAGAGGAAGTGGTACATGGCCTGCTCGGGGGTGAGCCGGGCGATCGGCGGCAGCACGCCAAAGGCGTCCGCGGTAAGAAAGAAGACGTTGGGAGGATGGCCGCCAATGCCTGGGACGACGGCATGCTCAATGTATCCAACTGGATAAGCGGCGCGGGTGTTCTCTGTGAGCCGGACATCGGCGTAATCGGGCGCGCTGGTGGCCGGATCGAGGATCACGTTTTCAAGCACAGAGCCGAAACGGATGGCGCGGTAGATCTGCGGCTCTTTCTCTTCGCTCAGATCAACGCATTTGGCGTAGCAGCCGCCCTCGAAGTTGAAGATGCCGGTTGCGCTCCAGCCGTGCTCGTCGTCGCCTATCAGGCGGCGGGCCGGGTCGGCAGAGAGCGTGGTCTTGCCGGTTCCGGAGAGGCCGAAGAAGAGCGCGGTCGCGCCGTCTGCGCCCACATTGGCCGAGCAGTGCATGGGCAGCACGTCGCGGCCGGGAACCAGGAAGTTCATCACGCCGAAGATGGATTTTTTCATCTCGCCGGCATATTTTGTGCCGCCAATGAGGATGATCTTGCGGGTGAAATCGGCGAGGATGAAGGCCCCTGAGCGGGTTCCGTCGCGCTCGGGAACTGCCTCAAACTCGGGCGCGGCGATGAGGGTGAACTCCGCCGCATGTGCCGCCAGTTCAGCAGCATCCGGGCGGACGAAGAGCTGGCGCACGAAGAGCGCATGCCATGCGTACTCGGCGATCACACGGATGGGCAGCCGATAGGCCGGGTCCGCGCCGCAGTAAAGATCCTGAACAAACAGATCGCGCGCGCGCATGTGGTCAAGAACCAGCTCGAGCAGGGCGTCAAAGCGCTCGGTGGAGAAGGCCTGATTCACTTTTCCCCAATGAACCAGGGCGTGTGTGACCTCATCGTCCACGATGAATTTATCTTTGGGGCTGCGGCCGGTGCGCGGACCTGTGGTGGCCACCAGTGCGCCGTTGGCCGCCAGATGGGCCTCGCCGCGCTTGAGCGCGATCTCAATGAGTTGAGGGACCGCTGTGTTCGCATGCACGTGCAGCCCAGATGCCAAAGCCAGCACTGCCTCGGCTAGAGAGAAATCGGATATGGAGGAGTTCGCCATGGACAGAGATCCTTCCGTAGGAAAAAGGAAAGTGAAATGAGAGATACAACTATTGTGCCATTAAAGGAAGCCCGTTGCCAGCTTTTGTTGGCAGGTTTCAGTTGACAGCGGTCAGTTTTCAGTGATCAGGGACCTGTCCAACCGGAAAAACGAATAGGACTTCCTGGAAGGCCACAGCGTTGAGCGGAATGCGCGGGAAACGGTTGCTGTGCGGCGCAATCATGACAATTCCCGTTCATACCGATGGTTCGGGCCACATGTTAGTATGGGTGCCATCATGACAACCCAAGTAATCCGCCTTCCTTCGAGAAAGTGGTCGATTGTCGCTTTGGGCACGGGCGGGATGGCTATGGTCGTCGTGTCCTACCTGATCGCGATCGCTCTCGCATTTGCTTGCCTTGCTCTGCCGGTTCTTCTGCTCTGGTACTTTCCGCTTGGCGGTCAAATCAACTTTGTATTTATGCGCCTGCTTCTTTCCGCATTTGGTGTTGTTGCCGGGCTTACAATTCTCTGGTCGCTGGTGCCGCCGAAAGACCAGCACGAGGTCAATGGCGTTCGCATCGATCTCGCAAAAGAGAAGCGTCTTGCGAAGGAGATTGAAGCCATCGCGGGAGCCTTGCGCGAGCCGATGCCGTCGGAGGTGTATCTGATCGGCGACGCCAACGCGTTCGTCAGCGAAGTGGATGAGGTGAAGGGATTCGGCCGGCGTCGAATTCTCGCGCTAGGGCTGCCGCTTCTCCAGATCCTGACGATCAAGCAGTTTCGAGCCGTATTGGCGCACGAATTCGCTCACTACTACGCAGGCGATACGCGGCTGGGACCATGGGTCTACGATGCGCGCAAAAGCCTGATACGTGTCTATGAGAACCTGGGCAAGAACTCAGATATCCTGCGCTTCCTCCGGCGGTGGGGGATTGTGTCGATTATCTATCAGTTGCTGATGAGCGGATTGCGAGCGTACTGGCAAGTCTTTATGCGCATTACACAGGCTATTTCGCGCCGCCAGGAAATCCGTTCCGACGAGCTGGCTTGTTATGTCGCGGGCTCGCAACCTCTCATCGAGGGCTTGGAAAGCATTCAACGATGTAGCGCGGTCCTAAGCCCTTATTGGAACTCGGTTGTCCTGCCCGTGGCAGTGAACGGGTTTCAGCCGCAGCTGGGTGATGGGTTCCTGCGCTTCATGCATGCGCCGCAAATTGAGAAAGCGACAGCGGAGTATCTTGCCAAGCAAGAGTCCGCCGCCAAGACTTCTCCTATGGATACACATCCTCCGCTGAAGACGCGCATTCATCTCGCACAGACATACAATCTGCCAACGCCGGATTCTGACAGGCAAGCCGAAGAGACCGATCTGCCGATGATCTCGCTCATCGACGATCTCGGAGCGCTTGAGGGCAGTCTGCTGAAACGGTATCTCCCCGCGCTCGCTAAGACCGATCTGAAGCCCCTGGAGTGGGAGAAGGCCGGCATTGAAGTCTATGTCCCGATCTGGCGAAAGAAGGCAGAGAGCGTTCGGTCGCTGCTCTCCACAAAAACCGTGGCGGACATTCCGAGCTTGGTGAAGGATCCCAAAGCTCTGCCTGACATGGTGCCCAATCCGCCGGGAAAACAGCTAAATTGGGCGCAACGCGACGCTGCGGCGATGAATCTGCTTTTTTGCGCGTTTGCCGTGTGCTTGCTGGATCACGACTGGAAGGTACACAGCCAACCGGGAACTTTGTACCTTGAGCATGGCGAGAACAAGGTCGAGCCGGGAGAAGTGATCTCGGCGATCAAAGCCGGCAAGCTTCCGACGCAGGAATGGGGAACCTATTGTGCGCAGCGAGCCATCGGCGACTGGCCACTCGCTTCATCGAAAGTCGAGCCCGCTCAAGTGGCCAAGCTATCGGAAGATGCGCTGTAAATTAATAGGGCGGCAAGCCGGCGCGGGAATCAGAAGGTGACGCGCCGATCAGGACTGTGCAGGCGGCTTTTTCCCTGAGATGATGCAAGCCGTTTGGTATAGGTGCAAGAGTTAGCCGGGCACAAACAAAGACGCCAGAGGCCGGAGCCCCTGGCGTCTCAATCACGGTAAACTCGCAGGTTACACTAGACCATGCTTCGTCCCGCTCAACCTGGCGATGAGTCTTCCAGTTCCCTCGAATCCAGCGTCCCTGCTCGGCTGGCGATGAAACTCCGGGTTGCCCCGAAACTTCGCTCCTCCAACTTCGCCTGAGACGGGTCTTCGAGTTTCCTCGAACCCTGCACCCTTCCGCGCTCCCTTTGAACGGATCTTCGAGTTACCCCGAATTTCGCGCTCTCCAGTTACGCCTGCGATGAGTCTTCGGGGTCGCCCCGAATCCTGCATCTCCCGGCTGCGCCTCCGGTGAGTTTCCAGGTTGCCCCGAATCCTCAGTCCTTTGGCGGCACCGACCGATGGATCTTCGAGCGTCCTCGAATTTCGCACCTTCCGGTGTTGCCGTCTCTGCGTCTCCGAGTTCCCTCGATGCCTGCATCCTCCGGCGCCGCCAGCGGTGAAACTCCGGGTTGCCCCGAAACTTCGCTCCCCCAGCCTCGCCGTGACTTGGCCCCGGGTTTCCCCGAATCCTGCATCTACGGCTGGGTCGATCATGACTTCCCGGCCTGACTCGAACTTTGCATCCTCTGGCAAGCCAGCTGATGAATCTTCGCGCCTGATCGGGACTTGCACACCCCTGCCTGACCCTGGATGCAATCTCAATTTCAACCCGGCCTTCCACACGCCGGTTGCCCGACTGTGTACCGCCGCATTCAATTCAATTCTGCATCTTCCTGTCCGGCTGGAACTGCGTTTCCAATTCCCCTACAGGGTTACCAGTTACTAAGGAGCTTAGGACGGATCAAACTGTGGAAGCAAGTGCAAAAATCGGATGAATTTGTGGATATCACCAGTTATGGTGCAACTATCGGATACTAGATTGAGAGTTCCTATTCTAGGCACAAAAAAACGAAAACGCGGTGACCAGATGGCGCATAGGTGGGGTATCGATTTTGCGCGGGGGATGAGAGTTCCCACCCTAGCCGCAAAGACAAAGACGCGGCGAGGGTGGGGCACCCATTTTGTCCAAAAGGCTCGGTTCTTCAGCCTTTGGCGACGGCGAAGCGGCGATTGACTTCGTGCCAGTTGACGACGTTCCACCAGGCGGCCAGATAGTCGGGGCGGCGGTTCTGGTATTTGAGGTAGTAGGCGTGCTCCCAGACATCGTTGCCGAGGATGGGGTAGAGGCCCTGGGTGAGCGGCGATTCCTGGTTGGGGGTCGAGACGACCTTGAGCTTGCCGCCGGCAAAGACGAGCCAGCCCCAGCCGGAGCCGAATTGCTTGGCCGTGGTCTCATTGAAGGTCTTCTTGAAGGCGTCGAAGTCGCCGAAATCAGCGGAGATCTGGGTGGCGATGTCGCCGGAGGGAGAGCCGCCGATGCCGGGGGCGCCGACTGGGCCCATCAGGTTCCAGAATGCGGTGTGGTTGGAGTGGCCGCCACCGTTGTTGCGGACCGCGGCCTTGATGTCATCTGGAACCTGGGCGAGGTCGCGGACCAGGTCGTCAACGGACTTGGCGGCGAGGTCGGGGTGGCTGGCCAGGGCGGCGTTTAGGTTGTTGACGTAGGCCTGGTGGTGTTTGCCGTGATGGATCTTCATCGTTTCGGTGTCGATGAACGGTTCGAGGGCTGCGTAGTCGTAGGGAAGCGGTGCGAGTTCGTAAGCCATAGGGGAAATCTCCTCGGTTCGATTGTACTGTGATGGTTGAGCGGCACGGTGAAAAGCCGGAGTGTGCAGCCTTGCGAATCGCAAACTCCACTTTCTCAGGTGTTTCAAGCGGTTGGAGCGACGATGTTGTCCTACGATTGGATGGATGCGCGAAAACATGTGCGGGTTTCGGGAAACTGCGGAGATCGGAAACTTTTAAGAGCCGAGGAACATCTTCTAAATGAGAAGGAAGCCGAGGCTTCCCCCAAATCTGTCCGGCGTTCCCCGCCTTCCCCACGATGAAAAGTGATTTGCGACTATGAGCGAACAACATCGAGATTGCCTGGACGAATATCGTTGGCTTGAGCTGCAAGGCGAGGCCTTTGGCGGGCCCGGCATGGAGCCGCGGTGGACGTCGAGCGTAAAGGATGCGGTGGGGACGGCCTACTCGGCTTCGAGCCGGGTCTGGTTTACCTGCTCGCACGGAATCCTGAATGAGATCTACCATCCGACCATCGACCGGCCGCAGGTCCGGGACATGGAGTTCCTGATTACGGATGGGGAGACGTTTTTCCACGAAGAAAAGCGCGACCTGCTTTCAACTTTTGAGTACATCGATCCAGAAGCGCTGGGCGTGCGGTACGTGAACAGTGATCCGGTGGGCCGCTACCGGCTTATTAAGGAGATCATCTGCGACCCGCACCACTCCGTGGTTTTGACTCATGTCCGAATTGAGGGCGATGAAGAGCTGCTTCCGCGGCTGAAGGTATACGCTCTGCTGGCGCCGCACCTCGACGGAGGAGGCGCCGGCAACTCGGCGCGGGCTGTGGACATCGCAGGGCACACAGTGCTGATGGCGTGGAAGAACAAGTTGTCCTTGGCGATGGCGGCCAGTTGCAACTTCTCGCGGGTGAGCTGCGGGTTTGTGGGCGCGAGCGACGGGTGGCGCGACCTGATGGAAAACTTTCGCATGGACTGGGAGTTTGGCGCGGCCACAAATGGGAATATTGCGGTGATGGGGGAGCTGGCTTTGCAAGCGGGATCAGGTCCGGGGGCCTACGAATTTGTGCTCGCATTCGGACTTGGGGATGGGCATCACACGGCGGCGCAGAAGACGATGGGCGCACTGGCCATGCCGTATGAAGAGCACCGCAGCCGTTTCATAGCGCAGTGGCGGCGGGCGGCGAATCCGGAGTGGCTTGCGGCGAAGGCGTGCGATCAGGGCAAGCTGATGCGGGCCAGCCACAACGTGCTTCTGGCGCATGAGGACAAAACCTATTCCGGGGCGTTTGTGGCTTCCGCATCGATTCCGTGGGGCCAGGTAAAGGGCGACGACGATCTGGGCGGCTACCACCTGGTCTGGACCAGGGATATGGTGCAGACGGCTACAGCGCTGCTGGCCTGTGGACGGGCGGAGACAGCGCGGAGGGCGCTGGTCTACCTGGCCTGCACGCAGCAGCCAGATGGAAGTTTTGCGCAGAATTTCTGGATCGATGGAACGCCCTACTGGTCGGGGTTGCAATTGGACGAGGTGGCTTTCCCCTTGATCCTTGCGTGGCGGCTGTGGAAGGCCAACGGCCTGGGCCAACTCCACATATTTCCCTTTGTTGAACGGGCGGCTGGGTTTTTGGTGGCGCACGCACCGATTACCCAGCAGGAGAGGTGGGAGGAGAATGCCGGCTACTCTCCCTCAACCCTGGCGGTGGTGGTTGCCGGACTGATCTGTGCGGCGGAGATTGCCCAGGCTCACGATTCAACGGAGCTTGCCGTGTTTCTTGAGGAGTTTGCCGACTGGATCGAGCATCATATCGAGGATTGGACGGTAACCAACAATGGAGTGCTGCACCCAGAGATCAAGCGGCACTATATGCGCATTCGGCCACCGGAGTGCGGTGAGGCGTATGCGCACGAGAGCTGTGGAAAAGAAACGGTCCGAGTCAACAACCGGCCGCCGGGAACTCGGAATGAGTTTGAGGCGCGGGAGATTGTGGACGGCGGGTTCCTGGAGCTGGTGCGCTATGGTGTGCGCCGGGCCGACGATCCGCTGATTGTGGACTCACTGGCGGTGGTAGATGCAGTTCTGAAGCGCGAGTTGCCTCAGGGGCCCGGCTGGCTCCGCTACAACTGGGACGGTTATGGGCAGAGGGCGGATGGCAGCGCTTTCGAGGGTTGGGGACAAGGGCGGGTTTGGCCTCTTTTGACGGGCGAGCGCGCACACTATGAGCTGGCGGCCGGCAAGGACATTTCCGCATTGATAAAGACCTACGAACACTTTGCGACCTGCGGGCAAATGCTGCCCGAGCAGGTGTGGGACGAGGCTGACCTGCTGGATAAGAGCTTGCGAATTGGCATGCCCGCTGGGTCGGCGGTGCCGCTGGTGTGGGCTCATGCCGAGTACCTCAAGCTGCTGCGTTCCGCAACGGATGGCAAGGTCTTCGATCGCATCGACGCAGTGTACGAAAGGTATTGCGAAACGGAAGGCCGCAGCCGCAAGCGCCGGGATTTGGAAATCTACACTCTCAGGCGCCCCATTCAGGCCATTGCCGCGGGCAGCACGCTGCGCATTTTGAATGAGAAGCGGTTTGAGCTGGTGTGGAGCGCGGATGGGTGGCAGACGACGCAGACGACGCTGAGCCGCAGCTTTGGATATTCCGGCTTTAGCGCCGATCTCATCGCGGGCGAGGAGATCGGCCACGTGGAATGGACTTTGCATTGGCTCGATGAAGGCGGCTGGCTTGGTTACAATGTGAAAGTGAAGGTTGACGCCAGATAACGCCCGGTGACGATTTCTTTGTCCCAATCAAGGGGCTGACTGGAACCTCTGGTTCTTCATCGAAAGGAATTCAAACAAACTGTTATGACCTCCATCCTCGCAGAAACCACCCTTGAACAACTGTCGATTGACACCCTGCGGCTGCTTGCCGTTGACACAGTAGAGAAGGCCAAGAGCGGCCACCCCGGTGCTCCGCTGGGCTGCTCACCGATTGCCTACCTGCTGTTTCATAAGCTGATGAAGCACAATCCCGCGCATGCGAAGTGGGCCGATCGGGACCGCTTTGTGCTGTCGAACGGGCACGCGTCGGCGCTGCTTTATTCCGTGCTGTTTCTTTCTGGCTACGATGTGACGCTCGAAGACCTGAAGAGCTTCAGGCAGTGGCACTCCCGGACGCCAGGACACCCCGAATACGGCCATACAGACGGCGTGGAAGCGACCACCGGACCGCTGGGGCAGGGCGTTGGCATGGCCGTGGGCATGGCGATGGCAGAGAGGCATCTGGCGGCTGTTTACAACCGGCCCGGCTTTGAGGTGGTGGACCACCATACCTTTGTTCTGCTGGGCGACGGCGATCTGATGGAAGGTGTCAGCCACGAGGCCTGCGCGCTGGCCGGAACACTGGGGCTGGGCAAGCTGATCATGCTCTATGACGACAACTTAATCTCTCTGGATGGGCCTACCAGCCTGAGCTACAACGACGATGTGCCGAAGCGGTTTGAGGCCTATCACTGGCATGTGCAGCGTGTGGCCGACGGCAACGACCTTGTGGCGATTGAGGCGGCCATTGAAGCGGCCAAGGCAGAGACCGGCAGGCCATCGCTGATCGCGGTGCGGACGGTGATCGGCTATGGTAGCCCCAAGGCGGGCAGCAACAAATCCCATGGCGAGGCGCTGGGCGCTGAGGCGGTAGCGGCGACCAAGAAGTTCTTCGGATTTCCCGAGGACCAGAGTTTTGTGGTTCCCGAGGATGCGCTGGCAAACTGGCGTCAGGCCAAGGCACGCGGAGCAGGGCTTGAGGCTGCCTGGAAAGAACTCTTCGCGAGCTATGCGGCGGCAAATCCTGAGTTGGCGGCGGAGTTTGAGCGCACACAAAAAGGCGTGTTGAAGACGGATTGGGAAAAGGCGATTCCTGGCTTTGCGAAGGACAAGCCGGTGGCCACGCGCACTGCCGGCGGCGACATCATGAACGCCCTTGCCAATGTTGTGCCTGAGTTGTTTGGCGGAGCGGCGGACCTGACCGCGTCAACAAGGACGATCTTCAAACCGGGCGAGAGCTTCCACGTCGATCCGGCCGGGCGCAACGTCTTCTTTGGCGTGCGCGAGTTTGGCATGTGCGCCGCAGTGAACGGAATGGCTGCTCACGGCGGGCTGATCCCCTTTGGTTCGACCTTCTTTGTGTTTTCAGACTATGCCAAGCCGGCCATTCGGCTGGCAGCGCTGATGCAGGTCCACGCGCTCTTCGTATTTACCCACGACTCGATCGCGCTGGGCGAAGACGGGCCGACACACCAGCCTGTCGAGCACTTGATGGCGCTGCGGGCGGTTCCCGGAATGACGGATTTTCGTCCGGCGGACGCCAATGAGACGGCCGCGGCCTGGCGGCTGGCGCTGGAACGCAAGGGGCCGAGTTTCTTTGCGCTGACCCGGCAAAACGTGCCCGTGTTTGATTCCGCTGCGCACGACTTTTACGCGGGCGTGGGCAAGGGCGCATATGTGCTGCAAGATGCTGCTGATCCGCAAGTGGTGCTGATTGGCGCGGGCTCCGAGGTGTGGCCGGTGCTGGATGCCGCGAAACTGCTGGCCGCCGAGGGCATACGGGCGCGGGTGGTGAGCTTCCCGAGCTGGAAGATCTTCGAAGAGCAGACGGCGGAATACAAGGCAAGCGTGCTGCCGGCCGGCGTGCCCAGGCTGGCGGTGGAGGCTGGAGCGACGCAGGGCTGGTGGAAGTATGTGGGCCTGGACGGCGATGTGATTGGAGTGGACCGCTTCGGAGCGTCAGCGCCGGGGCCGAAGGTGATGGCAGAACTTGGATTTAGCGCAGAGAACGTGGCAGCGCGGGCCAAGAAGCTGGTGAAGTAAGGTGGAGCGGAGTTAGCCGCCCGCAGCAGCGGACGTATGAGCGGCGCTTACGAATTGAACTCCGCTAGCTCCGCTAACCAAGCTAACTCCGCTCACCCGGAAGAAAGGATCATCTTGAAGCTTGTTATCAGTTCCGACCATGCAGGATTTTCTCTGAAAGAAGAGGTTCGCGCGTATCTTGCGCAGGCCGGCCACGAGATTGTGGACCTGGGGGCTTATAACGCCGAGCCATCGGATTATCCCGACTTTGCCGAGAAGGTGGGCTTGGCGCTCAAGCGGGGCGATGCGCCGCGCGGGATTCTCATCTGCGGTTCGGGCGTTGGCGTCTGCGTTGCGGCAAACAAGATTCCGGGGATTCGCGCGGGCATGTGCCACGATACGTACTCGGCGCATCAAGGCGTAGAACATGACGATATGAACGTGATCGTGCTGGGCGCGCGCATTATCGGTTCGGCGCTGGCATTCGAAGTGGTGAATGCATTTATTGGCGCTAAGTTTTCAGCCACGGAAGAGCGCTTCATGCGGCGGTTCAACAAGGTAATGGCCATCGAGGCGAAGTATCAATGCGGGGACGGTTCGGCCAACCCCGCCTAGAACTGGGTGTCCCACCCTCGACGCGTGTCGTCACGACGACGTGTTGCGGCTAGGGTGGGTTCCAATGTGCTTCCCAATCGAACAACATCAATCACCCTGCAAGCTCCCAAAAAAACTTCATCAAGCATTCATCGCAGAAACGCATACTGAAAGGCGCCGATGTTCCCCTTCGACGTAATTCTTTTCGATGTTGGCGGAGTTCTGCTCACAAATGGATGGGACCACAGCGAGCGCGCGCTTACGCTGGATTACTTTCGTCTGGACCGTGCGGAGTTCGAGGCCCGGCATCCTGAACCCTACGCCGATTGGGAGCGGGGCGCGATTTCTGTCGAGGCTTATTTGAATGCGACCGTCTTCTATGAACCGCGCAGGTTTTCTCACGACGATTTTTTCGGCTTCATGCTTAACCAGTCGAAGCTCCTTCCCAATGGCGCGCTGGGAATCCTCGAAGGGCTTGCGGCATCCAACAATTGCCTGCTGGGCGCGCTGAACAACGAGGCGCGTGAGACAAACGAGTACCGATTCGAATGCTTCGGCCTTCGCAACTCTTTCAAGGTCGCGCTGAGTTCGTGCTACCTGGGGCTGCGCAAGCCGGATGCAGCGATCTATCGTCGCGCGCTGGATATTTTGGGCAGGACGGCGGAGCGGGTTTTGTTCATCGACGATCGCGTGGAGAATGTGGCCGGCGCGGCGGCGGCGGGGATGAAAGCAATACGGTTTGAAGGCGCGGATGCATTGCGGAAAGAATTGACGAATTTGGGAGTTTTATAACAGCGAGTTATTGGAGGAGCTATGCAACTTGGATTGATCGGCCTGGGCAAGATGGGCGGCAACATGGCGGAACGGCTGCGGCTGCGCGGCCATCAGGTGGTGGGGTTCGACTTCAGCGCGGAAGCAGTGGCGAAGTTAACGGCAGCAGGCAGCGTTGGTGTAGCGACGCTCGAAGATATGGCCAAAAAGTTAGAGAGCCGCAAGGCGATATGGATCATGGTGCCGCAGGGCGATCCTGTGGATCAGACCATTGCAAAGCTCGAGCCGCTGTTGAATCCCGGCGATATTCTGATCGATGGCGGCAATTCCAATTACAAGGATTCCATGCGGCGGCACAAGGAAGTTACCGCAAAAGGTTTCCAGTTTGTGGATGTGGGCACCTCGGGCGGCGTCTGGGGTCTGAAAGAGGGCTATAGCATGATGATCGGCGGCGACAAGGAGCCGGTCGAGTATCTGCGGCCCATCTTCGAAGCGCTTGCCCCCGCCGTAGACAAAGGCTGGGGGCATGTAGGTCCCGGCGGGTCGGGCCACTTCGTGAAGATGATCCACAACGGGATCGAGTATGGCATGATGCAGGCCTATGCCGAGGGGTTTACGATCCTGGAGAAGAAGACGGATTTTGCGTTGGACCTGCCACAGGTCGCCGAGATATGGCGCTATGGCAGCGTGGTGCGCAGTTGGCTGCTGGATCTGACGGCGGAAGCGCTGGGCAAGAATCCCACGCTGGAAGGGCTGGAGGCTTTTGTCGAGGACTCCGGCGAAGGGCGCTGGACGGTTATGGAGGCCATCGACCTGAATGTCTCTGCGCCGGTAATTACCGAGTCGCTGATGCGGCGCATCCGCTCGCGCGAAGAGAATAACTTCACCGACCGGATGCTGGCGATCATGCGCAATGCGTTTGGCGGACATGCGGTGAAGAAAGACTAGTTGTCAGAGATCAGTTGTCAATGAGTTAGCGTGGAGGGGAACAAAAGATGACGACGATACGAGCGAGTGTTCGGCCAGAGGATCTTTCTCAGATCCCGGCAGGTAACGAGAGGATTCCTGAGGCGGGGATTCTGGTGATTTTTGGGGCTTCGGGCGACCTGACCAAGCGCAAGCTGCTGCCGGCGCTCTTCCACCTGCGGCAGAACAATCTGCTGCCCAAGCAGTTTGCCATTGTGGGCGTGGCGCGGCGGCCTCTCGGCGACGAGTTTGCGGCGGATATGCGCGCGGGAGTGATCGAGTTTGGGGGCGCGGACGCGAGCGACTCCAAGCTGGATGAGTTTGTGAAGCAGATCAGTTACTATGCTCTTAACTTCGACGATCCGGCGAGTTATGCGGGGCTCGATGCGGAGTTAAGCCGTATCGCCAAAGAAAAGGGCATCGGCGGCAAGCGGCTTTTCTATCTAGCCACGGCTCCGGAGTTTTTTGCCGGAATTGTCGAGAACCTGGGCGCGAAGGGCATGGCGCAGCCGGAGCAAGGGAATGTGGCGGTGGTGATTGAGAAACCATTTGGCCACGATCTTGAGTCGGCGCGGGAGCTGAACCATCAAGTGAACGCCGTCTTCCGTGAGAGCCAGGTCTTCCGCATCGACCACTATCTCGGCAAAGAGACGGTACAGAACATTTTGGTCTTCCGGTTTGCCAACGGAATCTTCGAGCCGATCTGGAACCGGAACTACATTGACCACGTGCAGATTACGGCAGCCGAGACGCTGGGCGTGGAGGGGCGAGGGCCGTTCTATGAGAAGGCGGGCGCGCTGCGCGATGTGGTGCAGAACCACGTGATGGAGCTGCTGAGCTTTGTCGCCATGGAGCCGCCGTCGAGCTTTGACGCCGAGGCTGTGCGGCGGGAAAAAGTGAAGGTGTGGCGAGCGATTCCGCCGTTGCCGGTTTTGAGCGCGGTGCGCGGCCAGTATGGGCCGGGGATCGTGGAGGGGCAGCACGTGGTGGGTTATCGCGATGAGGAACGTGTCAATACCGAGTCGGGCACAGAGACGTATGCGGCAGTGCGGCTGCAGATTGAAAACTGGCGCTGGGCGGGAGTTCCGTTTTATCTGCGCGCCGGCAAGCGGCTGAAGAAGCGGGCCACGGAGATCAGCATCCAGTTCAAGCAGCCGCCGCTGTTGATCTTCAATCGGATGGAGGGAAGCGGAGGCTGCCAGGAGATTCAGCCGAATTTGCTCACCATTCGCATTCAGCCGGATGAGGGCATTGCGCTGCGCTTCGGCGCCAAGGTACCCACCACGCCGAACATGGATGTGTGCCCGGTGAACATGGACTTCGACTACGCCGCTGCGTTTGGCAAATCGAGCGCCAACGGCTATGAACGGCTACTGCTGGACGCGATGCTGGGCGACCAGACGCTCTTCTCGCATCGCGATGGCGTTGAGATCAATTGGGCGCTGTATACACCGATTCTGGAAGCCTGGGCGGCAAAGTCTCCCGAGGTATTCCCCAATTACTTTGCGGGGACGTGGGGGCCGGAGTGCTCCGATCGGCTGCTTGAGCGCGATGGGCATGTGTGGAGGAACAATCTGGGCCGCAGAACGTAATTGCGGCGGACTGTGCCGGTTTAATACCGCTTGGTCAGTGCTTCTGGAGCGGGGCCATTCCTGCCGCTCAGCAGCCACTCCAGCGGCCTTCTTACATCTTCCTCGCGCGCCTGGCCCTGCACGCGGGCAACGATCTCGCCTTGCTCGTCCAGGATGAGCGTGATTGGGAGTACATTCCCGAGTCCGGCGTCCTCCAGCGTGTCGATATCCGCTCCCACCCATACATCGAATGCGATGCTGTAGCGGTTCAGGAATTCGTCGACTTTGGGGCGATCTTTGGCCACATCGACAGACGCCGCCACAAAGCGAACCTTTTTCGCCGAGTATTCCTGGCTGAGCCTGGAGAGCAAGGGCAGCTCTTTTCTGCACGGGCCACACCAGGTGGCCCAGAAGTTGACCACCACGATTGAGCCTCGCAGGCTGGAGATCGACTGCTTGTTTCCCTTGAGGTCTTTCAGCGAAAGATTGGGCGGGCGCTTTGCCTGCGCCACTGAGATCAGACAGCAGAACAGCAGGGCTGTCAATGCGCGGAGAGTGCGTTTCAAGTTGTGTCCTCCTGAATGTTAGGGAATAGTGCAGGAATGGGAGGCAATCGCGGCGCGGGAACGCCGCGATTGCCTTCCCTGTATTGCCCGAGGATAACTCAGAACCGATGCGTCAGGCTTGCCAGCCACACGTATTGCGCAAAGGCGGCGTCTCCATGCGTGCCATAAACCGAGTCGGGGTAACTTCCCGTGCGGTCGCGATGCACTGCCTTGTACACGCCCGCGGTGAGCGAATTTGAACCTCGCGCGTATTGAGCCCCAGGCCCTGCGGTGACCGCAAAACCAGGCCTGCGGAAGCCTGCATTGCTGTTGGGAAACAAGTTATAGGCAGGCACGCCTTCATCGCGCGGGCCAAAGGTCGCACTGAGCGCCTTTACGTGGCTGATGTGGAGGGGAAAAGCGACTCCAGCTTCGAGTAAATACTGGTCGGAGATGGCAACGTAGTTATTCAGCGGCTGCGTGGTCGAGAGAGTTGCGCCTCGCTGCACACCGTTGGTGCCGCCCTGCGTGGCAATGTAATCTCCGTCTGTGTAGAAGGTCAGAGACTTGCCCACACGCCGGTATCCATTCCATTGCATTACTAAGCCCCAGCCACCGTTTCCGGGCTGGATCGAGTAATCCACCGGCGCGGTTACAACGACTGCGGCGCCGGTACCGGTCGTATTGGTGTTTGTGGTGTTCTGCACATCGTCATTGCCCGTGGGCATCAACACGCCCAGCCCCACTGAGAAGTTGTCGTGCGGCGCATGTTGCGGGTTGCGGATCCAGATATTGGCCCCGATGATAGTGTCTCCGAGTCCTGAAGCCTGGTACTCGATGGGGGAATTCTGGCTCTTGCGCGATGCAAACAGCCATGGCGCATCGAGCTCAAAGCTGATCCTCGGAGTCCATTGATACGTCAAGTTCGAGGTGATCAGATTGATGCGGTTCTCGACCTGATTTCCGGCTTGCGCGCGATACTCCTGATACACATCGCCCACATAGTGCTGGTAAGAGAACTGGTGGCGCTCGCCGATGGTGACTTGAAAGTGGCCTGGCTCAAGCGTTCCGCCCTGGCCGGTGGGCAAGCCGCTCTGCTCCGGCGACCGTGCCAGGATGCAACCTTGCGCGCCTAACTGCCCTGCGGACAAGGCCACGGCAATGACAGCAGCAAACAGAACCGTTATCTTTCTAACTCTGCTTTCGGTTTTAACTGCGGTTCGGTGCTTGGTGGAACTCTTCGATGAAAGAAAATGCATGCGTTGCGACCTCTCTTCAATGGGGGAATTTGATTCAGGGTCGTGAAGAGAACTCGCGCGCGACGCGGACAGGCATCGGGCGCCGGTACGCGCGCCTTCCGCTTTTCCGGCGCACGCCGGCCTCCGCCATGCCCCTTGGTAAAGCTAATGAGCGAACGCGGGATGCGCATCGGACAATATGTTTAGGTTTAAGTAGCCTTATCGGTTGAGGCTTGACTGGCTCTTTCGATGGAGATGGAACAGGCGGGCAAGCGCATCGACAGCGGTTTACTTTCCGATAAGGCTGCGCGCGATCGAATCCAGCATCCCGTTGAGGAAGTTGATGGACTCAGGCGCGGAGAAGCGGCGGCCAATCTCGAGAGCCTCGTTGATGACAATGGGGAAAGGTGTTCCCTTGAAGCCCAGCATCTCGCCTACGGCCATGCGCAGCAGGTTGCGGTCTACGGCCGGCATGCGCTCCAGGCGCCAATGTTTCGAGTTAGCCACGATGAGGTTGTCGATCTGTTCCCGGTGGGCCACGGCCACGCGGAAGAGATCCTCGGCAAAGCCGCGGACTTCCGGTTCCACTTCATCGCCAGCTTTCCAAAAAGTAGCGCGCACCTGGTCAGGGGTTTGCTTGCCGATGTCTGCCTGAAAGAGCATCTGCATGGCCAGCTCGCGCGACTTGCGTCGCGGTCCGGCCGTCAAGCGGCGCCGCCTTGCTCAGCGCCACTATTTTGGATCTTGCGGCGCAGGCTCACCATCTCGATGGCCGCCACGCCTGCCTCAAAGCCTTTGTTGCCAGCCTTGATGCCGGCCCGGTTGAGCGCTTGTTCCAGAGTTTCGCAAGTCAGTACGCCAAAGCTGTGAGGAATCCCGGTCTCCTGTTGTGACTGGCCAATGCCGCGCGCCACTTCGTTGTAGATGGCCTCGTAGTGGGCGGTTTCGCCGCGCAATAAACAACCGAGCGTCACAATGGCGTCTACGTTGCCTAATTGAGCGACGGTGTGCGCTGCTGCTGGAATCTCCCACGCGCCCGGGACGCGGATCACTTCAATCGCTGCCCGCGCCGCCCCGCTGCGCAGCAGAGCGTCCAGTGCGCCTTCGAGCAACCGCTCGGTAATCACCGCATTCCAGCGCGCGACTACAATTGCAAACTTCATGCCCGCGGCCGAGAGATCGCCTTCGACAGCAACAGGTCTGCCCTTGAGAGGATCGGTCCAGGCCCAGAAGCTGAAGGCAAAGCCCGGCTCCGGCTCGACGGTAAAGATGCTCGACTTCCAATGGGTTTGCGAGATGGCGGAGAGTCGCGCAACTGCCGCATCGCCGGCCTCGGCGCGCAGCCAATTCTGTGCCGCCTGATGCGCCGCATCCAGAGCGGTTACTTCGATCAGCACATCGGACGGATAGGAGAATTGCCCAAAAACGATTTCCAGGTTGCCCAACGGTGCCAGGAATTCCGCACCGCCTCTGTTCTCCTCTTTCCATCCCTTTCCGGACTCGAATCCCAGCGCGGAAAAGAAGCTCGTCAGCCGGTCATAGACGGCGGCGCTTCCAGCAGGACGAAGAAAGGAGATGCCCTTGATCATTCTTTGATTCTATCGTGCGGAGATGGCTCTGCCTTCTCGCATTCCGGTGAAGCGAGCAAAGCAAAAGGCCGGCGTGAGGAGGCCGGCCTTGCTTGCTTCTAACTCGATGACCCGAATGTTACGTGGTGGAACGCGGCTTGACGACGATGACCGTAGCCGGGACCGGATTGGTGGTCGGCGCTGTGAGCGTGCAGCCGGCGTCAACGCCACCGTTGGCAACTGGGGTGCAGGCAGGCAGGTTGGGAGCGATCTGCTGCGTGTCGGCCTTTGCCGGGTTGCTGGTGACCAGGGGAACGCTGAGGTAGTGGATCATATTGTCGCCCGCGGTGGAGACGAAGAATAACTGGTCGTCAGGGCTGAAAGCGCCCGCGAGCGGAGCGGTAATCGCCGCCGCCGAGCTTCCCCCCAGCGTGAGATAGTTTACTGTTCCCGTTGCGCAAACGGGGGGCGCGCCGCCAATGCCGGGCGTGCAAATACCCGGCACATAGTAGGGCAGCGAGGCGCCGGTCGTTGACCCTGTGTAGGTGATGAAGGCCAGGTTGGATGCCGGCGAAGCGATGACCTGATTCACAGAGGTTGCATTCACTTTGTTGAGCACGGCCTGATTCAGTGTGTGCTGAATGGTAAGCGGTGTGAGCGTGTTCGAACCGGCGCCGGGGCACTCGCCATTGGGGATGGTGACTCCAATGTCAGAGAGCGTGATGCCGCCATTGATAAAGGCCGCGCCCAGAATATGGTTGCCATCGGTGGTGGCGGCAAGCGTATCGGTCTGAACCGGATTGTTGGATGCGTTGAGAACCTGATCTCCCTGTGGATAGAGGAAGATGCTCGCGGAATTGCTAACCGTGCCCGAGGGGCACCAGGTGTGAGCCGTGGTGGGCGTGCCTCTAAGATACGCGCCGACACTGGGAATGGTCAGTGCCGGTGTTTGGATGCTGCTTGGAACGCCCACATTCGGCGGCAGCGTGCTTGTTGGCAGCGGGCTGGGCGGCAGCGGGTACGTTGTCCAGCCTGTATTCAGGTTGTAGACATAGAGCGTATCGCTGTGGTCAGGGCCGAGGCTTGCGTTGTCGGTGACGTAGAGGGTCTTCGAGTCAGGCGTCCAGGCAGCCGCGTTACCAACGCCGCCGGTTGTCGAATTGACGCTGCCGGAGGTGTTGTAAAGATAGAAGACATGGCGTATTTGATCGTTGATGAGCAGTGTCGAGCCGTCTGGTGAAACGGCCAGCACCACTCCAGGGGCGTTTGTGTCCTGCTTTGAAAGCGTGTTGCCGATGGTGCTGTAGACCATCAGCTCGCGGCTTGATCCGAAATAAAGATTGAGTGCGCCCTTGTCCATCACCATCGAATTCGGCACATACGGCATGCGTACTGGCGTACCCAATGTTCCGGTGAGCAACTCGACGGGAACGAAGTACTGCGACTGGCCCGGTGCTGCGACCCAGATATAGTCGCTGGCGGTGCCGGGGGTGGTCACCGTAACCGGGTTCGACGCAATGGAGAGGCCAGTGCCATAGAGTCCGATCACATTGATGGGAGACGGATTGCAGATGGAAGGCTGGCAGAAGGCATAGATCGAGGCCACTCCAGGGAAGTTTGTCGAGATGCCACCGCCGCCGCCGACATTGATGTCGATTGGGTCGGTGGACTGGTAGTCCAGATTCAAGCCTGTGATGGGCAGATTGTTGGTGTCAAGAACCGTGGTGACCAGACTCTGCGTCACGCCTTGGGTGATGGTGCCTTTCGTCGCGCCGTTCGCCAAGGTGACGTTGATCGACTTTGGCGGGCAGGTGGAGAAGAAACCGGCCGATGAAGCCGAGCCGGCCGACAAAACGGTGATCTCAGTGGTCCCCGGCTGCGCGGCTGTAATCTGGTTGGTTTCGCTGTTGATGTTGGCCACAATCGGGGAGCCGACAAGATAGGCGAGTGTACCAAGCGCCGCCGAACAACTGGGAACACTGGTTACTCCGGCAGGCAGCGGGCAAGCATAGTTCGCGGGGGTAACCGAAGAAGGAGCGCAGAGCAGTTGCGGCAGGTTGTTGGCGCCCGCAACGCAGGCTTGAGAGTCGAGCTGTGCCTGAGTCCCCTGCGAATAGCACTGCTGCGGCCCGGAAAGAGCAAGGTTCACCGAGGTGACCTGCGCGTGTACGTACACCGCCACGGGGTTGGAAACTACCGAACTCCCGGAGGCGGTTATGTACGCGACCCCGTAGGGCAGTCCGCCCGTCGAGGGCAGCGGATTCGGCTTGCTGCAGATGGTGTAGTTGGCAATTCCGCCGCCGGTGTTCCGGTTCCACGTCCCGGCGCAAATGTTACCTGTCGGCGAGATGTCAACCAACTGGTTATTCGTCGTGCCATAGGTAAACGTGGCCACACTTGCCGCAGCGCCCTTGCAGGTATAGGCGCCAGGCGAGCCAGCCTGTTGCGTCTGCCCAAAAGCAAGGGTGATGCCCGTGGTTTGAGGCTGCAGAAGGATGGACGCCACATCCGTGTCCTTCAAACCGTAACCCAGGCCATTGCAATAGGCCGCCCCCGGATTGCGCGTGCAGCCGGAGATCGAAATTCCGGCCGGAATGGCCAGGCACAACAAGCAGACAAGCGTCAAAAACCGCCGCATGAATCCTCCCCGCCCCGCCTCTTCAAACTGCGGAACGGTCTCTCCGAATCCGTCAAAAAATTGGGTCATAGCGATTCTTCAATCGCCGCGATTGCAAACCGCAGGCACCGAAGGGCTATCTCCCATGGAGAATCTCCCTCTGGCAGGCTGCCTGCGACACCACTCAATACTGCAAACTACTCCAGAACGGCCCGCCCAAGGCTTGCCAGTTGCCTGCGAATTCCGCCCATCTGGTTATCTGGTCACCTGAACAAACAACCAGCGCCCGTCTGTACGCTTTTCCATGCAGCCGGCTGGCGAAACACGCTCTCAGGAACTCCAAAGAAAAGTGTATCAGGGCCGGCTGGCCCGCCGCAGAACACCGCCCGCGGCGATTCCCCGCTCCAACCTGAATAGACGCCGCTGCGCAGCGATGGCGAGCAGGCATTATAGCGGTTCCACAATTGCTATACCCCGGAAGCACCACCCTCAAGTGGCTTTTTTCTCAAGAAAAAGCCACCTTTCACGAAACCAAATAGGGCACGTGAATTGTGGAACCGCTTTAGCCCGGCGGCATATAGTGCGCGAACCATTCCGCAGCCCTCTCCATCACGTCGAGCCGGTGCGCGGGATTCACAAACCCGTGGCCTTCGCCGGGGTAAACCACAAGTTGTGCCGGCACGTGCCGGGTCCGCAGCGCGTGCCAGAACTCGTAGGACTGGGGTGCGGGGCACTCTCCGTCGCGATCACCCACCACTGTCAAGGTAGGCGTTTGAGCTTGCTTGATAAAGTCGATGGCCGAACTCTTCGCGTACACCGCCGGGTCATCGTAAACCGAGGCTCCAAAATAGGGAATCATCCACTGGTCGATGGAGTTCTCACCGTAGTAGCTTTGCCAGTCTGAGATGCCTGCGCCCGCAACTGCCGCCTTGAACCTCTGCGTCTGGGTCACAGCAAACATCGTCATGAATCCGCCGTAGCTCCAGCCAGTGAGACCCACGCGGTTCGGGTCGATTGGATACTGGGCTTCCACCGTGTCTACCCCGGCCAGAATGTCGCGCAGATCTCCATAGCCGAAGTCCTTGCGGTTGGCCTGGGTAAACTCCTCGCCCTGGCCAAAGCTGCCGCGGGGATTTGGCTGCAAAACAAAGTAGCCCAGCGCCGAGAAGGCCGGTGCGCTCAGGATGCCGCCGCCCCAATGCGAAATCTCCGCAGCGGCCGGCCCGCCATGAACCAGCACAATCAGCGGATATTTCTTGCCCGGATCGTAGTCTTTGGGCATCGTCAGCCAGCCCTGCACCTGGAAGGTATCGCTCGTCCAGCTCAACGACACACTCTTGCCCCAGGCCGGCTCCACGCCTTCGTTGAAGTGGGATAACTGGGTCGAGAACGTCAATTCCTCGCTGTTCTTCCGCCCCAGCTTGGCCGCATAGAACTCTTCCGGTTGGTCGAACGTGCTCGACTTGTAGACGAATAGCGAGTGGTCTGCCGAGGCGGAGAGGCTCATCTCCAGCCGCCCGTCGCCCACGCTGCCCGGAATACTGAAGATAGGCGGGTCGAATGTGGTGGTTATGGTCTTGGCGGCAATGTCCACGTCGATATGCAAGCGGATCAGTTGGCTGTTGCCCCCGGCGAGCTCGCTGACAAAGAGATCGTCGTTGCTCTCCCACTCCAGCCATGCGGCCGAGGTGGGCCTGCCGGAGCTCAGGTCGCGTGGTGCGCCGCCATCGGCAGAGACCGTCCAGACGTCGCCGCCCGTGGCGCCCTGGTCGCTCATCAGCCCGCCGATAAACGCGATCGTCTTTCCGTCTGGCGACCACCGCGGCACGGCAATCTGAAACCCATGCAGAGGCCCCTTCACCTCGGCGGGCGCAAGAACAGCTTTGGCGTCGCCGCCCAGCGCCTGCGTATACAGCTTGGCCACCCACCAGTTGTTCTCTCCCGGCGGATCGGCGGCCACATATGCCAGCTCCTTTGAATCCGGACTCCAATCGAACTCGTACACATGCAGATTGGCCGGTGATACCATGACCGGCGGCCCTGGTTTCGGCGCATTGGTTTCAGCTACCGCAACCCGCTGAATCTCGACACCGTCTTCGCCTATCACACCTGCCGGCGGTTTCATGGCTGCCAGCGCGCCCGCCGGCCGCGTTGCACCCTCGACATACAGGAAGGCGACACTCTTTCCATCGGGAGAAAAGGCCGGCGCTTCCACATAGCCCTTTAACTCGGTCAGCCGCCGCACAGGCTTGGCGTCCAGCGTTGACAGGTACAGGTCAGTCTGATCGCCCGGAACGGCGCAATCCGAAAAGAAAGCCAGCGCGTTCGACTTCGGCGACCATGCCAGATCGTCCTCGTGGCAATGCTGCTCCGGTTTTGAAGCTGCTGTGACGCGATCGCTCTTCTTCATGTCGGCCACAGGGGCAACACGAATCTCCGCGCCCCCGTCGGCCCTTTCAATCCACGCCAGGCGCTTTCCGTCCGGAGAAACCGCAACCTGGCCCACAGTGTGGCCTCGGCTCAACCCCCTCAACACCTCTTCGATGCTCGAGCGATCCGGCGTCTTGGCAGGGGTAGCATCCTGCGCCAGCGCGCCAGAAGAGTTGAAAGCTGCGCACAGAAACAGGGCGGCTCCCATGATCGAGCTGGCCCGAAGACGGTTGCGAAGCGACATCTGAAACATACCGGACATGCTAACAGGAATTGCCGGGGGCGGGGTGCCTGTTCGACAAGCGCGTCAACGCGATAACCTTGGACGAGTAACGTTGCGTTCACGGAGGAAGATCGACGCATGTCAACGGAAATCCCAGGCCGCACCCCGGCGCAGGCCGCACTGACCCTGTTGCTGGCGACGGCGCTGGCCTTTATCTTTACCCAGCAAACTTTTGCTCAGCAGCAGCCAGCCGCTCCTGCAGCGCCTGCCCCAACAGCCACCTGGCAGCCGCGCATTCATTTTTATTCCCCGCCCAATTGGATCAACGACCCCAACGGTCCCATCCTGCTCAACGGCCAGTACCACATCTTCTTTCAGTTCAACCCATTCGGAGACGAGTGGGGCCACATGAGTTGGGGACATGCGGTTTCCCCGGACCTGACCCACTGGAAGCAACTCCCCGTCGCGCTGAGTGAAGAGAATGGCACCGCCATCTTCAGCGGCTCGGTGGTTGAGGACCGTGACAACACCGCAGGCCTCTGCGGCGACCCCGGCAAGCAGACTCCGGGTTGCCTCATCGCCATTTACACCGGCGCGTCACAGGAGAAGCAGACTCAGAACCTCGCCTTCAACCGAGACGGCGGCGCGAGCTGGACGAAATTCGCATCGAATCCGGTGCTTGATTTGGGCCTCAAGGAGTTTCGCGACCCCAAGGTCTTCTGGCACGCCCCCTCCCAGAGCTGGGTGATGGTGGTCTCGCTCCCCGACCAGCACAAGCTCCGTATTTACCGCTCAAAGAACCTGCGTCAATGGGAGCAGGCCAGCGAATTCGGCCCCGCCGGCGCAGTCTCCGGCGCATGGGAGTGCCCCGATCTCTTCGAGCTTCCCGTCCGCGACGGCAAAGGGCGGCTTGTCTCGAGCCGCTGGCTGCTCAGCGTCAACATCAACCCAGGCGGCCCTGCCAAAGGTTCGGCAGACCAATACTTCGTCGGCCAGTTCGACGGATTTCGCTTCGTCGATGACCATCCCGGTTCCGCTGCCCGTTGGGCCGACTGGGGCAAGGACTTCTACGCCTCTACTTCCTTTTCCAACATCCCACCGGATCAGGACCGTATGTGGATTGCCTGGATGAGCAACTGGCAGTATGCCGCCAAGCTGCCTTCCCTGCCCGGCCGTGGCGAAATGACCGTCGCCCGCCGTCTTTACCTCCGTCAGCCGCCTCCGAATTCAGCGCCAATTTACCAGGGTACGTTTTTGCTAGTTCAGCAACCCATCCTGCCGATTCCTGACCTCAAACCCTACACAGCCATGTTTGGCGCACCTCCCTTGCAGACAATTGACCAGGCCAATGCCCGCATCGTCGCTCAGAAGCAGTCTGGACGCGCCTACCGGCTGAGCTTCATCCTCAACCCCGGCGACGCGCAAGAGGCCGGAGTCCGCCTTCGCCGCAGCAGCGCAAATCCCAACGATTCCGCCTCCGAAGAGACAGTAGTCGGCGTCGATACCTTCAACGGCCGCATCTTTGTCGATCGCACCCGCTCCGGCAAAACTGACTGGTCCCCGGACTTTCCCGCTCGCGTGTCCGCTCCGCTCAAGGACGCGCAAGCCACTTCAATCTCTATCCAGATCGTCGTGGACGATAACTCGATAGAGGTTTTCGCGGAAGACGGCGAAACCGTGCTCACCAACCTCATCTACCCCTCCGCAGCCAGCCAGGGCCTGGCCTTTTACTCCACGGTAACTCCACCCGGAGAGGGGCCTGCCCTTGTACGCAACGTGGAGCTGGCGCCGCTCGAATAGACGCCCGTTTCGAAGTAGATGATAAGACGCAAGAATGCAAGGTGCTGTGAATCGTTTCAACTGGCAAAAATGCTGCCCAAAGGGATGCGTCCTTACTGAAAGACCGGGGCAGCGTTTCTTGCTAAGTTCAGCCACAGGCTTTCAAACTCAAGCAAGGGAAGCGGGCGGCTGAAAAGGTAGCCCTGAAACGAATGGCAACCGAGACGGGCAAGGAAGACTCTCTGCTCATCGGTTTCAACGCCTTCGGCAATCACCGGCAAATTCATGGCCCTGCTCAGGGAGAGAATGGTTTGCGCAATGGCGCCGCTGCTGGTATCCACCAGAATGTCCTTGACGAAGGAGCGGTCGATCTTCAACTGGTCCAGCGGCAGGCGCTTCAGGTAGGCCAGCGAGGAGTAGCCGGTGCCAAAATCGTCCAGGGAGAATTTCAATCCATGGGACTTGAGAACCGTCATCTTGGCGATGATGTCTTCGATATCGTCCACCAGCATGCTCTCGGTGAGTTCCAGCTCGAGGCTCCGGGGGTCGGCTCCGGTGCGATCCAGGGCAGCCAGCACGCCATCGACGAAGTCCGGTTGGCGGAATTGCCGGGCGCTGATGTTCACGGCAACCGGGGTTTGCGCCGTTGCGAGGCGGTCCGCCCATGCCGCAATCTGCGCGCAGGCGGTTTCAAGAACCCAATCTCCCAGAGGCAGGATCAGCCCCGTTTCTTCGGCTAAAGGAATGAACTCCCCCGGCGGCAGGAGCCCACGCGTGGGATGATTCCATCGAATCAGAGCTTCGGCGCCAATCAAGCGCGCGCGATTCACCTGAGGCTGAAAGTAGAGCTCGAACTGATGGGTCTTGATGGCCAGGCGAAGATCGTCCTCCAGCGCGGCGCGGGCATTGATGGCTTCCTGCAAGGCGGGAACAAAAAAGCGTATGTTGTTGCGGCCTGAGTTCTTGGCCTGATCCAGGGCAATATCGGCCTTTTGCAGAATTTCATCCACAGTGTCCGGGCTATCTCCGAAGACGGCGACCCCGATGCTGGCCGTGCTGCGGCAAGCGTGGCCTGCCAGCAGGTAAGGCTGGCTGACGGCAATCAGCATTCTCTCGGCCGTCTCGCTGGCCAGGGCGGCGGCATCTTCGGCGGTTGCGCTTCTGTCTTCGAGCATCACCAGGAATTCGTCTCCGCCCAGACGCGCCACGGTGCCTTCTTCTCCGATGCAGGAGATCAAACGCCGCGCGGCCTCTTGCAGCAGCAAGTCTCCGGTCTGATGGCCGAGGGTTTCGTTCAGCGTTTTGAAGTTATCGAGATCGACGAGCAACAGTGCTTGCATGTGAAGATCGGAGGCGCTGTCGGCCAGGGTTTGCCGCAGGCGATCCAACAGCAGGCGGCGGTTGGGCAGGCCGGTCAACGAGTCGTAGAAGGCAAGATTCCTGATCTTATCCTCCGCTGCCTTGGCATCGGAGATATCACGCGTCATGGAAAGGATGCACGGAACGCCGTCAAGCTCAAAGACAGACGCCGACATGAGCCCCCAGAAAATCTCCCCGTCCTTTTTCTTGAATCGCGACTCGAGATCGCGGCAAACCAGATTCCGGCGCAACATCTCGACCAGGTTGTTGCGATCGCGGGAATCCGCCCAAATCGCCAGCTCTGTTGAATTCTGCCCGATCACTTCTTCGCGTTCATATCCCATAATCTTGAGGAATGCCGCATTGCAATCGATGTACACGCCATCTTCCAGGCGGTTGATATTGATGGCGTCCAAGCTTGTCTGGAACGCTGTGCGATAGCGCTCTTCACTCACCCGCAGAGCTTCAGTAGCCTCGGCGAGCCGCGCCTCGGCGGCCTTGCGGGCACTGATGTCTTCGACCAGGGCGATGGAGTGCAGCGCGCGTCCCTCGGCATCGCGTTGCATTGAGACAGTTACTTTGACCCAGGCGATGCTGCCGTCCTTGCGAATGTAGCGTTTCTCCCATGCGGCATTTTCGACCGTTTCGCGCGACATGCGCTGAAGCGCATCCAGACTGGCATCCATATCCTCAGGGGCGGTGATCTGCTGGAAGGTCATGCCCGGAATTTCCTGCTGGGGGTAGCCGACGATCTCGGCGAAGCGCGCGTTACAGCGGAGAAAGGCGCCTTCAAACGAAGTATGGACGATGCCCACGGCAGCCTGCTCGAAGGTGGAGCGGTAGCGTTCCTCGCTGTCGCGCAGCCGCGTCTCAGCCAGCTTTCCTTCTGTAATGTCCTTGATGGTGCCGCGCATTTTCAGAGGCTGGCCCTGGCTGTCGAACTCCAGCCGCCCAAGCCCATGCACCCAGCGCACCTCCTGGTCGCTTTGCCGGACGATGCGGTACTCCTTGTCGAAGGGCTTTCCCAATCCCACAACGTCGCCGGCAAAGTAGGTTGCCATCATGGCCTGGTCCTCGGGATGGATCAGGCCGGTCCATCCGGCCACGGTATGGTCATAGTCCTTCCCGATGCCAAGAATCGAATCGAGAACCTCGGTGCTGCTCCAAACTCCTGTGTGGATATCCAGAACATAGCTGCCCAGGCCGGCAATGCTCTGCGACTCCCGAAGAGTCTCTTCGCTCTCTCGCAGTGCTTCCTCCGCCCGCTTGCGTTCGGTGATGTCTTCGACAAATCCTTCGTTGATGAGGGTTACGCCGTCGGCGCCCATGGCTTTGCGGCAGTTGAGCGAAACCCAGATTCTCGTCTCGTCCTTGCGCTTGAACTGGCACTCGAAGCCGAGAACGACCCCTTGCTCGTTGAGCAGCCGGATAAACCCTGCGCGTTCTTCCGGGTTAGCCCACGCATCGTGGGCGGAGTCTTTGATCGTGGATGTGAATTCCTCAGGCGAATCGTAGCCCAGCATTTTTACGAGAGCAGGGTTTGCGAGAAGCGACTGGCCCTCGAACGTGGTCTGAAACATACCCTCCAGCGCCCCATCGAAAATAGCTCGAAACTTTTTCTCGGCTTCGTTGAGCGCGTTTTCCGCAGCCTTTCTGTCTGTAATGTCCCTGCCAAAAACAGAGACGCCCGTGGCTTGTCCATTCACAAGAATGGGGTTGAAAGATATCTCCAGGGTCCGGCTGTTCGGGAAAGAAATTTCGCTGCGGAAGGGCCCCTCCGCGATCGCGCGCTGCAAGAGCGGAGACCAAATTGCCGCTCTCTGCGGCGGCAGCAAGTCGATGTAGCTCTTGCCGATTTCAGCCCGGACGCCATAATTGCGTTCAAGACTCTGCTGCATCGCCCGATTGAATGTAAGCAACGCGTAGTCAAGGTCCACCGACCAGATCAGGTCTTCGGTGCTTTCGATCAGGGCCGAAAGATTGGCTGCAGCGCGATAGCTCATTCCGGTCATTCCTGAATCCGGCAGGATTTTGTTTCGTCCGCCGCAAACACGCAGTCTGAGATGGCGTTAGCAATGAACCCCTTGAGGCTTTGGGCGCTGAAGTCCTCAAGAAGATGTTTGCCCCCGCGACACTCGTCTACTGCATTCATCGGAAGATGCAGAGGCGATCTTTAAGGGTTATCCGAACGCCCCAGAATGTCACGCCGGATTATATGCCATGAATATGTCGATTCGCCCTAACACTTTCTGTCTCCCAGCCGCGCCACGCTGAACTGCGCACCCGCAAACAGAATCAGCCCTGAGGCGTAGGCCCAGAAAAGCAGCCCGACTGACACATTGAACGGCCCGTACAGCGCCTCCAGGTCCAGGTAGGGCAGCGCGGCCACGAAGATGAGTTTGGCGACCAGCCACACAATCCCGGTGTAGATCGAGGTGCGCAATACCGGCCGCCACGGGACCTTGCGGTTGGGCAGTATCCAATAAATGCAAAAGAAGAAGACGATCGACGCAACCCCGGTCGTCACGGCCATCCAGACATAACTCAGGCTCTTAAACACGAAGTTGTCGGTGTGATGAAAGAAGATGGTGCCGAGCAGACTCTGAGCGCCGGCGTTCAGAAACATGCAGGCTACTGCCAGCGCCAACATCAGCAATGCCAGGCCTAAGGCGAGTGTCTGGTTCAACAGGTAATTGCGGCTCTTGGTGACACCCCAGGCCTGGTTCAGCGCAACCTCAAGCGGCAGAAAGATCCCAGTGCAGGCGATGAGAATCATGATCAGAGACATGACCTGCACGCCGTGCCGGGAGGAAATCGCTGCCGCAGCCTCGATGCTGTTCGTCAGCCAGTTCACCGTCTTGGTGTGTGTGGGAAGGAAATAGTTGACCATGTCGGTCACCACGTTCACCATGGTCAGCGAGTAGAAGGGTTTAAGCGCCAGCTCATAAAGAAGCACAACAAAGGGAATGAACGAGAGAATGGCGTTGGCCGCTACGCTGAATGCGTAGGTATGCACTTCGCTATCCAGCAGGTAGGCGATCAGCGCCTTGCCGTCCTTGCGCCAGCGATACCATTTCGATCCGCTTGCCGAATCCTGTGCATCGATGGTGCTCGCAACCTCGATTTCTGTTTCGTTCAGTGCGCCGGGATCTGAGACTTGCGCCATGCTCTACTTCCTCGCTGGGGCGAATGAATCTTCACGGCCGATGTGGCCATGAGCGGAACTACCCCAAATTGCCGATTTGTTATCGCCGAAGGGTATATCAACTAGGATAGCTTGCCGAGCGCCCACCGCGCCGCCGCGCGCAGCCCCTCGTCCGCGGCCGCAGTCCACTCAGCGAGCTTCACCGCGTGCCGCGCCAGGCCGCCGTTCCCCATCGCAATGGCTACATTCCGCCTGAATCCCAGGAAACCGGCGCGCCTCACCGGCGAGCCGTTGAAGAGCCGCTCGAACTCCGGCTCGGCAAGCTCGGCCAGCCAATCCAGCGCCGGATTTACCAACTCTGCCCGTGCTTCCAACTCGGGATCAGAGCTGATCGGCGCCTTCCGATTCCACGGGCATACGTCCTGGCAAATGTCGCAGCCGAAAACCTGCCGCCCCATCCCCTCCATCAACTGTTCGGCAATCACTCCGCGGTGCTCGATGGTCAGGTAAGAAATACATTTGTTCGCATCCATCTGGTAGGGAGCAATCAGCGCTCCGGTGGGGCAGGCATCGAGGCATCGCGTGCAGCTTCCGCAGCGGTCGGGCACAGTCAGAGGCGCTGCGTCGGGCAGCACCTCCAGCGAAGTCAGCAGCACCGCCAAAAACCCATACGACCCCAGCTTGGGATGGATCAAGCAGGTATTCTTTCCCGTCCAGCCCAGGCCCGCCGCCGTGGCCAGCGCGCGCTCCACCACCGGCCCGGTATCCACATAGCCCCGCGCTTCAAACGCGCCGAACTCCCCGCGCAGCCGCATCCCCAGCGCATTGAGGCGCTTCCTGAGCACCTTGTGATAGTCGCTGGGCCGCCGCGTGCCGTCAGTATCTGTCTTACTGCTCCACGCATAGCGCGCAACCCACCCCGCGCCCTCGGCGGCAGGATCGGTCGAACGCGGTTGCGCGCTGTGGTAGCTGGCAAAGCAAACAATCGCCGACCGCGCCCAGGGGAAGGGAACTCCAGCCCGCGATCGCAGCAGTTGGCCATCCTCGCCGGTCCGCTTCAGGTATTGCATCGTTCCGGCGTGGCCGGCTTGCACCCACTCCTCAAACCGCGCCGTATCACGCGCCTCCTGCGCATGAGGCAACACCACCAGCCCTGCCTCGGCAAAGCCCGCCTGCAGCGCCAAGACACGCGCAAGCTCCCTGCGCAGCGCGGGCGCTGGTGCCGCGCATTCGGATTCCTGAGACTGGTGAATCTCTCCCAATCCCGCCTCCATCGCCCCATCGGCGCGACCAAATTGTTGATGGGGCATGAAAAGAGTATCTCAATCCTTGCAAGGTCATCCTTCCTGCTAGACTTCTACATAGCCAACCAATCGGTCAATCGAGAGCTGGCGTGAGGTCTGGGGCGTTTGCGAACCCTGGAAAAGCGCGCTCCTCCCGTGAGGAGACTCCAATGAAGAATCGCGTCTTACGGTCAGGCTTTCTGTTTGGGTGCCTGCTGCTCGCGTTAGCCACGCCCGCTCGTCCGCAGGGAACCAGCGCATTCACAACCTTCGAGGTCACGGCCGCCGGCACAGGCGCGCTGCAGGGAACTGCCGTCATCGGCATCGATACGGCGGGGGATGTGGCGGGAACCTACATTGATGCAAACGGCGCGCATCACGGCTTCATACGCGCCGCCAATGGGACCATCACCACCTTCGACGTTACGGGCGCTGGCACGACCAAGGGTCTGGGTACCGTCGTTGCGGCGATGGATACGGCCGGGGATGTCACCGGATATTATTCTGTTGCGCCATACGGATTGACTCACGGCTTTGTCCGCACGGCCAATGGCGCCATCACCAGCTTCGATGCTACACCCAGCGGAGGGAACACTGCGGCCACAGGCATCAACTCGCTAGGAGCCGTTACGGGAAACACTTATGGGCCCGGCGGATTTGTGCGCTCGGCAGGCGGAGCGATCTCCACATTCGCCATTCCTGTCCCTGGACAGTCATATAGTTACTCAACCACAGGCATCGCCATCAACACCGCTGGCGTAGTTGCGGGGAGGTACTCCGTCGACAGCATTAACGGCGCAGTGTCTCACGGTTTAGTACGCGCAGCCAATGGCACGATCACCACATTCGATCCTCCGAATTTAGCCACGACCGCGGGACCGAACGTATACAACGAATATAGCGGAACCCTCCCCACTAGCATCGATACGGCGGGGGACATCGCAGGAACCTATACGGACACGACGGGCGCGCGCCACGGCTTTCTGCGCCTGGTCACTGGCGCCATCACGACCTTCGACGCTCCCGGCGCAGACGTAAGTCCCTGTGCCTCCTCGGGCATGGGCAACCTAATCTGTGGCTCGGGAAGCTTTGCCATGGACGATGCGATGGATATCGTGGGAGTGTACATTGACGCCGACAACGTGGGTCACGGCTTTCTGCGCTCAGGCGCAACTGGGGCTTTTACCAGCTTCGACGCTCCCGGCGCAGGAACGAGTTCTTATCAAGGAACCTCGGCATTCGCAATCAACGCCGCTGGGACCATTGCCGGTACCTACGTTGATGCGAACTCCGTGCTGCACGGCTTTGTGGGAAACGCCCCGCCGACGGCAACGACAACCACGCTCACTTCCTCGCAGAGTGCGTCTGTTTTTAACGAGCCGGCCAGCTTTACCGCGACAGTCGCTTCCAGCGGCGGAACGCCGGCGAACGGAGAGTCCGTCTACTTCAAGAACGGGACAACTCAACTGGGATCGGCGCTGTTGAGTGGCGGCACGGCCAGCTTTACCACCACAGCGCTGCCGGTAGGCACGGACTCGGTAACGGCCTCGTACGCGGGCGACTCGGACTTTGCCGGCAGCACATCGACAGCTGTCAGTCAGACGGTCGGCAAGGCCACTTCCTTTACAACATTGATTTCGTTGCCGAATCCCTCCGCTTTGCAGCAGTCTGTGACTTTAACGGCGACCGTCTCGGGGCAGTTTGGCGGCACGGCAACGGGCATGGTGACCTTCAGCAATGGGAGCACGGCGCTGGGGACCGCGTCCCTGAGCGGAAACTCGGCTGCTTTGCTTACCACGGCGCTGCCGGTGGGCGCGGACTCGATCACCGCGGCCTATGGCGGAGACAGTAACTTTGGCCCAAGTACCTCGAATACCGTGAGCCAGGTTGTCACCGGACCCGCAGCCACCCCAACCTTCAGCGTGGCAGCCGGAACGTATACCGCGGCGCAGACGGTATCCATCTCCGATGCGACTACCGGCGCAACCATCTATTACACCACCGACGGCAAAACCACGCCGACCACCGGCTCGACCCTATATACAGGCGCAATCACAGTCTCGGCGACTGAAACCATCCAGGCTATCGCCGTGGCTTCGGGCTACAGCACCAGCGCCGTTGCCAGCGCTACTTACACCATCAATCTGCCCCTGCCAAGCTTCACCGTCAGCAGCACGGCGGTTGCCGTCGCGCCGGGGGCAACCACGGGAAACACCTCCACGATCACCTTGACACCCGCGGGAGGATTCGTCGGTAGCGTTGCGCTGACAGCCGCCATAACATCCAGCCCGTCCGGAGCCGTGCAGCCGCCCACCTTAAGCTTCGGTGCGACGACCCCTGTGAGTATTACTGGCTCTGCGGCTGGGACGGCTACTCTCACCATTGCCACTACGGCGGCTTCCTCCGGTTGCTCCGCGACCATGCTCCGCCAGAAGGGCCTTCCCTGGTACACGGCCGGTGGCGCGACTCTGGCCTGCCTCTTGCTGTTTGGCATTCCGGCGCGGCGGCGCGGCTGGCGGACGATGCTTGGGATGTCGGTTCTCCTCGCCGCTCTGGTTGGAGGCATGACAGCGTGCGGCGGTGGTGGCGGGACCAAGGTTTGCTCAGCCATCGCCGTAGCGGGTACAACGCCGGGAGCCTACACCATTACCGTAACCGGCACTTCAGCCACGACTACGGAAACTGGCACGGTCACCCTGACCGTGCAGTAGCCGGCGTTTGAGCATCGGAATAACCGCGCAAGATTATCCCGCCACCACTGCGTGTTGATGCCGCCGCGCCGGTCGAGATGCGAATCACGGAACCAGCGCCACCCCTTCTTGCGTATGGATATTTGTGTCTGATTCCCGACACCCGGATCGAAACCGAATATCTGGAGCGATGGATGAGCGGCCGTACGGCGGCGGGTGAGTAAAGCCCCTTCGGCAAGTCTTGCAAGCGCGCGTGCAGTGCTGGAACACGTGGCGCCTGAGCCATGCACAAAAAGCCCCGGCCTGCAAAGAATTCCCCAAGGAGGTCGTCATGACGATTGAGATGTGCAACACAACAGCAGAGATGGCGATTGCGCCGTTTGAGTCTACCGGCTCAATCGCAATGACTGAACTGGTCAGAGGCAACCATCAGCATTTGCTGGAGCTTCTGCGTCCGCTGGTGCGCCGGCAATCCGTGATGCTGGACCTGGCATCGATCGAGCGTATCGACGCAGCCGGCATTGCAGCCCTGGTTTCTCTCTACACAACTGCTCGCGACGCGGGCAACGGCTTCACCGTCTGCAACGCTTCGCCGCGAGTCGCGCGGATTCTGTCTCTTTTTGGCCTGGACCGCATTCTGATATCCCATAATGCGGTTCTAACTTCAGATTGTGGCCAGCTTCTCCAGCGCCATGCTGCCTGAAACAGCCCGCCCCAGGCTGCGATTCTCGTTTGGCTCTGGAATTTGTCTCGCATCATGAAAATCCCGTCCTTACCGTGGTACCGGACCCAGGGACCACCAGAATCGTATGTGACCTTCAACACAGGCAACTGTATACTTGCGGCGATATTGGTAGTACCGAATCATAATGCCGCGAAGCGCTGTCCTATGTCTGGATGACTCCCACGCGTTCAGCTTCTCAATCGCAATCTTTCGATGAAGTGCTGAACCTCCGTTCGGACAAATGCACATAGGCGCCGCACTTTCGGAATCCTACATACGGAGGCTGTACCCCATGACGCAGGGCGTGGTGGATTCGTCACTTGCCGGACAGGCAAGCTCAACCTCAACCCCAACCAAGTATGTGTATTTCTTCGGCGGCGGCTCGGCAGATGGCAATGGCCGCATGAAGGATGTGCTGGGTGGCAAGGGTGCCGGCCTGGCGGAGATGACTAACGCCGGTTTGCCCGTTCCTCCGGGATTCACCATTCAGACCGAGGCCTGTCGCGAGTACATGCGCGGCGCAGTCAGCGCTGAAGTCGATGTCGAGATGTATTCCGCGCTGGAGCACCTCGAAAAACTGCAAGGACAAAAGCTGGGCACGGGCGAAAATCCCCTGCTTGTCAGCGTCCGCTCCGGCGCAAAGTTTTCCATGCCCGGCATGATGGACACCATTCTCAACCTGGGACTCAACGATCAGGCCGTCGAAGCACTGGCCAAGCTGAGCAACAATCCTCGCTTTGCCTATGACTCGTATCGCCGCCTGATTCAGATGTTCGGCGACGTGGTTCTGGATGTGCCCAAGAAGAAGTTCGAGCACATCTTCGATGGAATCAAGGAGCGCGAAGCGGTCAAGTTCGACTACGAACTCCAGCCCGATGCGCTGAAGGAAATCATCGTCGAGTACAAGAAGCTGGTTCGCAAAGAAACCGGCAAGGACTTCCCGCAGGGTCCGCTGGATCAACTGGTCCAGGCCCGCGACGCCGTCTTCAGGAGCTGGCAGAACGACCGCGCCAAGACCTATCGCCGCATCAATCACATCGACGACTGGCTGGGCACAGCGGTCAACGTGCAGGCCATGGTCTTCGGCAACCTGGGCGATAACTCAGGCACCGGCGTAGGCTTCACGCGCAACCCCGCCACCGGCGAGCATGTCTTCTTTGGCGAATACCTGATGAACGCACAGGGCGAGGATGTGGTCTCGGGCGTCCGCACACCGCTCTCGATTAGCGAGCTTGAGCGCGCCATGCCCAAGGTCTACGACCATCTCCGCGCCATCACCTGGAAGATGGAAAAGCACTATCGCGATATGCAGGACTTCGAGTTCACCATCCAGGATGGCAAGCTCTATATGCTGCAGACCCGCAATGGCAAGCGCACCGGCCTGGCCGCCGTCCGCATCGCCATTGACATGGTTCGCGAAGGCCTTATCACCCAGGAAGAAGCCATCTTCCGCGTCGAGCCCAACCAGCTTTACGACTTCCTTGTTCCCCGCCTGGTTGAAAAGGGCGAGAAGATTGAAGTCCTTGCAACCGGCCTTCCCGCATCGCCAGGCGCGGCTGTCGGCCAGATCGTCTTCACTGCCGAGGATGCCGTCAAGTACCACCAGAACGGTGCATACCGGGTCATCATCCTTGTCCGCGGCGAAACCACACCAGAAGATATCGCCGGCATGGAAGTGGCCACCGGCATTCTCACCTCCCGCGGCGGCATGACTTCTCACGCCGCTGTTGTGACCCGCGGCATGGGCAAGTGCTGCGTGGCCGGCGCCGGCGATTGCACGGTAGACGAGGCCAAGAAGGAACTGCGCGTCAAGGGGCGCACCTTCCACCAGGGCGACTGGATCTCGCTGGACGGCACCACGGGCCGCGTGATCGCAGGTCAGCTCAAGACCCTGCCCGCTCAGCCCGACGATCCCGATCTGGTCAAGTTCATGAGCTGGGTCGATCCGGTTCGCCGCCTGCGCATTCGCGCCAATGCCGACGTGCCCCGCGACGCCAAGCAGGCTCGCCTGTTTGGCGCGGAAGGCATCGGCCTCTGCCGCACCGAGCACATGTTCTTTGCCGAGGACCGCATTGAGCACGTGCGCGCCATGATCCTCTCAGATAACGAGGCGGATCGCCGTGAAGCCCTGAAGAAGCTGCTGCCCATGCAGCGCGCCGACTTTGCCGGCCTCTTCAAGACCATGGAATCCCTGCCGGTGACCATTCGCCTGCTCGATCCCCCGCTGCATGAGTTCCTGCCCTCGCGCGAGGATCTGCTGGTGGAAATCTCTCACCTTGAAGACACAAAACCTCGCTCGCCCAAGCTCAAGGAACTGCGTCCGCTGCTGGCGCGGGTTCAGGAGCTGCACGAGACCAACCCCATGCTCGGCCTGCGCGGCTGCCGCCTCGGCATCGCCTTTCCCGAGATCACCGAAATGCAAGCGCGCGCCATCTTCGAGGCAGCCGTCGCCGTCAAGAGCAAGGGCGGCGATCCACACCTCGAAATCATGGTCCCGCTCATCGGCTCCATTGAAGAGATGCGCAACCAGGCTGCTATCGTCCGCCGCGTCGCCGCTGAGGTCTTCAAGGAGAAGGGTGAAACCATCGACTACATGGTGGGCACCATGATCGAGTTGCCGCGCGCCGCCCTCACCGCCGACCAGATCGCCGAAGAGGCCGAGTTCTTCAGCTTTGGAACCAACGACCTCACGCAGACCACCTACGGCATCAGCCGCGACGACATCAACCACTTCCTGCCGGCGTATCTCAAGCTGGGCATCTTCAAACAGGATCCTTTCGCCACCCTTGACCAGGCCGGCGTAGGCTTGCTGGTGAAGATGGCCACGGCGAAGGGACGCAACACCCGCCCGAATCTCAAGGTGGGCATCTGCGGCGAGCATGGCGGCGATCCAGAGTCCGTCAAGTTCTGCCACAAGATCGGCCTCAACTACGTCTCCTGCTCGCCCTTCCGTTTGCTCACGGCAAGGCTGGCAGCCGCGCAAGCCGCTCTCGAAGAGACTCTCACCGGCAACATCCACACCACCAGCTAGTCTGGCGCAACCGCACTAACAGCGAAGGGCGTCCGCCGTGGCGGACGCCCTTCGCGCGTCTGGCAACTCCAACAAAAGCGGGTGCCCCACCCTCGTGGCGTCTTTGTTTTTGCGTTTCATGCAGCGACCGCCTTAGTGGTCAGAGAATGACCGTCATGAGGGAGCCGGATGATGAAGGTCGTCCCCGTTCCTTCCTTCGTTTCAAAGTGAATCGTTCCACCGTGTTTGTCTACAATCACCGAGCGTGCGATCGCGAGGCCTTGGCCGGTTCCCTTGCCGATTTCCTTGGTGGTAAAGAAAGGATCGAAGATTCTTGTTTGTACGTTTTCCGGTATACCCGAGCCTGTGTCCTGGATCCGAATCTCGGCCCACTCAGGGAGATTCCGAGTGTGAACCGTTATCTTTCCCTTTTCCTGACCTCCGTCCCGAACAACATCGGCAATTGCATGCGCGGCATTGACGATCAAGTTTAGGATCACCTGGTTGAACTCGCCAGGAAGACATGGGATCGCAGGTAGTGATGGGTCAAAGTTGGTTTCCAGATCAGCCACGTATTTCCACTCATTCCGCGCCACGGTAATCGTGCTGTCGATGGCGCGGTTCAAGTCCAGCGGGACCTTCTCCTTCGTCCCCGGATGGGAGAACTCCTTCATCGCACTCACGATCTCAGACACTCGGGTCACGCCTTCGAGGGTCTGGTCTATGGCTTTAGGAATTTCTTCCAGCAAGTAGCCGGCGTCAGAGTGTTCAACCGCCAAAGCAACTTCCTGGATCACTTCGCCACACAATGCACCGCTCTGGGCCGCCGCCAGGAGGCATTCATACTTCTCCAGCAGGCTCTTCAAGTCCAGAAAGCCGTCTTTTAAGAATCGGACGTTGTCTCCGATGTACTGAGTCGGAGTATTTATTTCGTGAGCTATTCCGGCGGCAAGCTGTCCTACTGACTCCAATTTTTGCGCTTGAAGAAGCTGTTGTCGCAGCAAGTTACGTTCGGTGATGTCTTCGCACATCCCTTCATAGCGGATGACAACGCCGTTCCGATGGATAGCTCGGACGCTCATGTTGCTCCATATTTTGCTCCCATCTTTACGAAAGGCCTCGCACTCAAAATTCAGCACTCCACCGAGTCTTTCTACTGAATCCATGAATTCAGCGCTGCGTTTGGGAACAACGTAGAACTGACGGGAAATGTCGGTGATGCTCGCGATCATCTCCTCCGGGGAATCGTAGCCGTAAGTGGAGGCCATGGAGTGATTCACACTCAGGAAATGGCCTTGTGGCGTGCTCTGGAAGATTCCGATGATAGCATTGTCGAATATTCCGCGATACTTTTGCTCGGCCTCTCGAAGAGCGTTCTCCATTATCTTGCGCGCGCTTATGTCGCGGCCAACTCCTGCGATGCCAATCACCTGGCCGTTGCTATCGCGAATCGGAACCTTTGTCGTAAGAACGTAGCTCTCGTTTCCCGCCGCGTCGACGCCCTTTTCCTCGCGGTTGTATATAGGTTGTCCGGAAAGAACCACGCATCGATCGTCTTCATAGCAAGTGCTGGCCAACTCTGGCGGGTAGAAATCGAAGTCGGTGCACCCCACCAGCTTTTCCGGCTTCTCCGCTCCCACAACGCGCGCCAAGTGAGAGTTGGCCACCACGAACCTGCTCTCAGTGTCCTTCACGTACATGAAATCGGGGATGTTGTCGATGAGCGCGCGTAGCATCTTCCGCTCGTTTTCAATGACCGAACGCTCCGCGAGGAGACCGCGATTGGCGTCGTCAGCCAATTTTATTGCATCTTGAAGACTGATTTCTGCGTCCTTGCGAGTGGTGATATCTCGAAAGAACCACACGCGTCCGAGATACTTGCCTTCTTGATCTTGCAGTCCCGTGGAATGCCGTTCTATGGTCCTGCCGTCCTTTAGCCTAACTTCACAATTGTCCTCTTCATCGGGATGGTCGTAGAGTTCTTGAATCCGTCCCAGGAAGGTCTCTGGAGATTCCACACGATCAAGAACCGATAGCAATAATTGCCGATCCGCGGCGCCGATACTGCTATCGAGCTTTTGACCGGAAGCATCTTGATCGGGAATCTTCCAAATATCTAGAAATCTCTTATTGATTGTAGCGATAATTCCTTCGCCATCCACGGCGAGAATTCCTTCGAGCGTCCCGGCGTGAATGGACCGCATGAGCGAGAGTTCAAAGCGGCGGGTTTGCTCGGCCTGAATGCGTTCCGTAATATCTGCACTGAGACCGATGTGCCCCAGGTATTCGCCGCTCGACGAGATGTAAGGATCGGCGCGTGAACCCAAAACCCGCCAAGTGCCATCGGCTCGCTGGACTCTCGCTTCGGCGCTGAAAGGCGCGTGTTCCCGGATCGCGCGGTTGTAGGCCGCCTCATATTCGGGTGCATCCTCTGGGTGGGTCACCAACCGCCAGCTGCTATGATCGAAATCCTCGCAGCTTATCCCACTAAATCTCCGGTATGCTCTGTTGATGAACTGAAAGACGCCCTCGGCGTCGGTGGCCCAAATCATCGAGGGGCAACTGTCTGCGATGGTCCGGAAACGGTCTTCCCTAGCTCTTAGAGCTTCTTCCGCCTGCCTGCGCTCTGTGATGTCCTCGATATGGGCCACAAAATGCAGTGGGCGCTCGTTCCTATTTCTTACCAGCGAGATCCGCAAGCGCACCCACACAATCGTTCCATTGTGGTGAATGAAACGCGCAATTGCGTCTGTATATCCGCCTGGCTCTCTCATCAACTTCTGCAATTCATTCTGCAAAGAACCCAAGTCATCAGGGTGGAGCACTTTCGTCCAGGAAGTTCCGCGCAGGTTCCCTGCTGAGTAACCAAGCATTGCACAGAGTGCGTCGTTCAATTGGACGAATCGCATGTCCAGTCCGATCAGGCACATGCCGAAAGGTGCGGAATCGAAGATTCTCCGGAAGCAATCTTTCTCAGAACCCTGCTCTGATCCATTGCTCACCGTGATGCATCCCGGCATGGCGCCATTTGCCATCGCTTTGTCGGGGGAGTTCCCTATGACGCGCCCCGAAGCGAATGCGTCTACAATTGGCTCTGTAAATCGGACCGGACCTGGATTGGAAGTCAATCGTTTAGCGAGGTCAAGTGCTAAATAGAAAGCAAAACTGCCCATTGCCGCCGATGGCATGACGAGTCGATACTCAAAGGCCGCGTGGATTGGGTTCATTCCGAACATCTGTTGTCCTTTTCAAGCCAGAGCGAGTTTTCTATTGAAGACTATCGGCACCAGGCGCAACGCGTTTCAGGCTATTTTGCAATGCTGCTCTACCGCCTGCAAAACCATCTCAATTGCTTGATTGGTTGAGATCATTGTGCCGATAAGACTGAAGCACTTCTACCTGATTAGTGGCTCCAGCGGGCGAATGAAGTCGCTAAGTAAAGGCAGCGAACAATTCGCCGTTTCCCCGGAACCGTGACTGGCATTCGAAAAAGGGTATTTAATAGGAACGCGGAAGAATGCAATTGGGAGCAGCGCAATGGCTGAAAAGATACTATTCGTAGATGACGAACCTTCGGTGCTGGACGGCTACAAAAGAGTTCTACACCGGGAGTTTGCTGTAGACACCGCAGAGGGTGGAGAGCAAGGCCTGGCTTCAATCTGCAATCGCGGGCCGTATTCCGTCGTGATCTCGGACATGCGAATGCCTGGCATGAACGGTGCCCAGTTTTTGGCGCAAGTTCGACAGAATGCTCCTGATACGGTGAGGATGTTGCTGACCGGCTACACAGACCTAACCGCCGCGATCGACGCGGTGAATGAAGGCAATATCTTCCGCTTCCTCACTAAACCATGTGAGAAGGACCTACTGGTCAAGGTGATTACCACCGGGGTGGAACAATACCATTTGATCAGGACTGAACGCGAGCTCCTTGAAAAGACACTGATGGGGAGCATCAAAGTTCTGGCTGATGTTTTGAGCGCTGCGAGCCCCGAGACTTTTGGAAGATCGGTGCGAATCGCAAGATTGGTTCGCCACCTGGCTTACAGGTTCAGGTTGTCATCTGTGTGGCGTTTCGAGGCTGCAGCTACTCTCTCGCAAGTTGGCTGCGTCACTCTTGATATAGAACTCGTACGACGTGCGTATGCTGGCGAGAGGCTGTCGCAAGAGGAGCAGGCCCGGTTTAACGCTCATCCTCAAGTCGCGATTGATCTCCTCGCGGGGATTCCGAGGCTGGAACCTATCGCATGGATGATCAGTCAGCAGCTGACCAAGGAAATACCGAACGCGGCCCCCGGTGTTCCTGCCTCTTCTCAGAAAGACATCGTATTTGGAGCGAAGATATTAAAGCTTGCGGTTGCATTCGATGACCTGACAATGAAGCGCCTATCGATAGAAGATGCCATTGCTCGCCTTTACGGGCGGCGCAGCGAGTTCGAGCCGGAACTCATTGATGCATTGAGAGAGCTCAAACCTCAGGCTGCGAAAATGGAGTTGCGCAAAGTGTCGACTCTGAAACTCGAAATCGGGATGATCCTGGAGCAGGAGATCAGGACCTTGCAGGGTTTCGTGTTATTGGCCAAGGGCAATGAAATTACACCGGCAGTACTGATCAAACTCAATAATTTCTCGCGAGCGGGGCAGATCGACAGGGAAGTTATGGCACTCGTTCCGCTTTAGTTTCGATCTAAGGCCAGCAGGTTCTTCCCACCCCATTCCGACCCTATCGGTCAAGGAAAACCAGTGGCGGCAAGGGTGGCAGCAGAAAGAAGATCATGACCGTTTTCCACTCATGAGTTCCTGCGCCGCTTCTTGCTGTACGTCCTGCCCGATGCTCTGGTTTTGCTCACCCTTGACGGCGATGGCTCGTCTATTGTGTATCGAAGCCCAGGCCAAATAAGGACGAATGCTACCTTGAAGCCGCAACTGGGCTGGGAATGAGGCCGTATGAAAAGGGGGCGTGTACACCTGCCAGACCCGTTATCCGCCAACAAGCAGCATCGCGCGGACGACGATCCAATCAATGACTTCATTGGAATGAGCTTTGAAGAAAAGCCCATCTGGGCCGGCCTCTACGAGAGCTTCCGCGATGCTGTATTCCCGCCCAAACTTCCGCCTTTGGAATTAACCTCAACCCCGATCCCCACTCCCGACCGCATGGCCGTCAAGACGAATCCGTGGGCTATCGGCACTGCAACCATCGCGAATGGCGGCGTCCTGGCGATTCTCATCCTGATGGGATTGACTTCGACGATCAACCATCTTCCCAAATCGCCTCAGGGAGACAATATCCGTCTTAGTGATTTCCCCCTCTTTGCGCCTGCTAGCACGCAGACTGCGGGCGGCAGCGACGGCGGCGGGTCCAATGAGCTGATGGACCCTATCAAGGGCAGACTGCCCAAACGGGAAGAGATGCCCATCACGCCTCCCCAGGTTCCAATCCTCGATAACCCAAGGCTCGCCATCGACTCTGCCATCGCCGTTCCGCTGGACATTAAACTGCCTGATAACCCGTCGCTCGCCAATATCGGTGTGCATAACTCGCCAAACGTCATGCTGGCCTCCAATGGTCCCGGCAATAGAGGTGGCATCGGTACGGGTTCGGATGGTGGCGACGGGCCGGGCAATGGAAACGGCGGTGGTCCCGGCTCTGATCGTGGCTTTGGTAACTCGATTTATACGCCAGGGATCGGTGGAGTCTCGAACCCAATTCCGATCGTGTCCCCTGAAGCGGAGTTTTCCGATGAGGCGCGCCGCAACAAATATCAGGGAATCTGCTTGATTGCGATGATCGTGGATGCGCGGGGCTACCCGCAAAATCCCCGAGTGATTCGTTCGCTGGGCATGGGCCTGGATGAAAAGGCGCTTGAAGCCGTTCAGAGGTACCGATTCAGACCCGCAATGAAAGACGGCAAGCCGGTTGCGGCGATGATCAGCGTCCAGGTGGACTTTCGCTTGTTTTAGGAGATATTCCGGTAAGAATCGGGAATTGCACACGGCTAGCCCGCCGAACGAGGACGCGCTTGAGCGGCCGAGGGACTGCAATCGTCAACAAATACACGAGCTCAGTCGCTTTTGAACGTCCGTATGTGACAAGGCGATTTGACACCAGTTGAGATTCCCTCGTGTGCAACCTGGATTCGATGCGCACCCGCCTTTGACAGGCGTTAAATTCGTATGGTAGTTTGTTTCCTGCTCGAAAATAGAGCAGTCCCCGGTCGCCATTCCGACAGACCTATTACCTGCTTTCGCATTCAAGGCATTGCCGCCAAATCCATGAGGTTATCCATGAAAAGAAGATTGCTCCCCATGCTTGCGTTCGCGCTGATCGCGATGCTCTTCTCTCACCCCGCGTTGGCCGATACCGTCAATATTGGCTTTGTCAGTTACGACGTCACCGGCACCAACATTGCTGAATTCGATATCTTCAACCTCACAGGTCCCAACAGCTTCGACCCCGACTTCCCAGTCGCAACATCGGTTTCATTGATCGACCTGAGCCTGCTGGTCGATTACTCAGGCGGCCAGACCGTAACCTTCGGGTCGTCCTACTTCACCCTCTCGTCTGACGGATTGTCCTTCAACGGCGACGCTCTCTCAACGCTCGAAGGACCCCCCATCGGGTTGAATGGCGCCATCAGCGCCACGCTCACCGGAATGATCAGCCCCACAGACCTGACGCTCGACGACAGTTCCGTCTTCGACGCGATTCCAACCTTCTCGGCCACCATCTCAGATCCTTCCGGGCTTCAGGACGGCGATTCCGCGCTCATCGTGGCGCAGACTCCCGAACCGAGCGCCCTCATCCTGGCCGGTACCGGACTGATTGGCCTCTTCCTGATGCGACGCCGGTTCCTGATGGGGCGTAGCAAGAGCGCATTAGGAGCCATCGGTCTCGGTTGCGTTGTTCTGCTGGCAGCCGCGCAGGCCAGCGTGGGGCAATCCGTCAGCCTCAGCGCCTGGACCGCGCCCAACTCCGGCGCTGCGGGCGTCACTGCGGTGAACATTACAGGCTCCGGATTTCCCACTGGAACCATCCCCGCAGCGAACGTCACGCTCAGCGTTGCGTCCTCCTGCGCCGGCTCGGGAACCCTCGCCTCGGTCAACTCCGTGACAAAGATCGTCGGCAGCACCGAGAGGGTTCAGTTCGTCATACCAGGCTCGCTGGCAACTGGCACCTACTATGCCTCGCTCAGCGGATCTACATCGACCGGCAATGCCTTCTCCAGCGTGACCTGCTCCGCGGTCAACGTCACCGGAGCCATACCAACCGCGAACCTCAGCTCATCCACCATCACCTTCGCGAGTCTCTCTGCGGGAACCTCCAGTCCAACTCAGACCGTGAACCTCACCAATACGGGCACCGCCGCACTGAGCATCTCCAACATTGCCGTTACCGGAACCGGAGCCAGTCTCTTCAGCGAGTCCAGCAACTGCCCGCCGAGCCTCGCGGTTGGCAGCTTTTGCACCATCACAACAGGCTTTAACCCCCTGATTTCCGGTTCGTACTCGGCCACGGTGACAGTCACTGACAACGCCTCTCCGGCCACCCAGTCCTATAGCCTCAGCGGCGTCGCCACTCCTTTCGTGATCACCATCAACACGGCCAATGCGAGCGACTGGCAGATCAACAACGGCGCGCTCACTCTCGACTTCTCCCCCAGCGCCGGGCGTATCTTCGGCATCCATCTGGCGGGCTTTCCCGACAATCTGGTCGATACCACCAGCGGCAACGAAGGCATCTACATGGACAACTCCGGCTTAGGCTCCGGAACCATTACTCCGGGCTTCGTAAACGCCGGAACCTATCTCGACTGGTGGGTCACCACTGCCTCGAATTCGGCTAACGCCTACACTTACTCGATGCACTTCGTCGTCTATCCCAACGATCCCGGCATCCACACCTACTTCGTGGCCAACCACGCCACAACGGACATCGCCGGCGGCATCGGCCAGGTGCAATGGGTCTATCGCAGCAACCTCAATGACTTCAACAACACCTATTCGGTGAACGCCGACCTGAGCAACCCCGGCCCAGTCATCGTTCCCTTGCCTCCTGCCTCTGAGTCATTCTCGACCGATCCAGGCCGCGCCGTCTCCGATGCCACCGTCGATCTTCACGGTTTTACCCTTCCCGCCGGCTTTACTCGCGAGTTCTATACCAAGTACGACTACTCCAGCTACAACTATCTCCATCAGGCCCATGGAACTTTCGGCTCGACCTATGGCGTTTGGGGCTACTTCCCTTCGAACGAGTCACTCGTCGGCGGCCCCACCAAGCAGAACCTCATTTACACCGGCAACCTGCTGATCCTTGAGGCCTACTCCAACCACTATGACAACGAGTTGGCGCTGACAACGCCTGCGGGAACCGCCAGTTCTCGGCTCTTCGGTCCCTTCTACATCCACTTCAACACCATCGGCAAGGCCTACAACGCCACCGGCAGCCCCATCAATACGCCAGGCGACATGTATGCGGACACCCTTGAGGCGGGGGCCAGCTTCATTCCCTTGTATGACACCGAGGAACAACTGCTGCTAAGCGGCTATATTCCCTCCACGGCGCGCGGCTCGGTCTCCATCCAGGTAAACGGAGTTGTAGGCGCGCCCAAGACCGCATGGGCCGTACTCAGCGACCCGGCCAAGAACATCCAACTCTCCAGCCACGGGTATCAGTACTGGGCAGACATCAGCGCTACGGGATCAACCACATTTGCCGGAGTCGTCCCTGGCACCTATCGACTCTCCGTTTATGATCTCGGTCAATTCGGAGAACTACGTCAGGATGGAATCGTCGTAACTGCAAACTCCACCACCACGGTCCCTCCCGTCAACTTCGTTCCGGAGAACTTCGGCGGCGAAACCGTCTTCACCATCGGCACGCCTGACCGGTCCTCCCATGAATTCCTACACGGACATGATGCGGCGGGGCATGACGATCGCGAATTCTTCGGGACGTGGAACTACTGGGAAGACTTTGCCGCCAACAACGGGTCCGTTGTCTACAACGCAACGGCTGGCCCGGCTGGCCCCGCCACCAACGACCTCACCAAATGGAACTACGATCATTGGGGTGTCTTCGATCCCGGCCTCTTCGGTGGTGTCTACAGCTCCTCCGATGACACTACCGATGGGTATACATACGCCATCCCTGCCTATGTCGCCACCCTTACCGGACACGCTGGCACGAACGGCGTTACCACCCGAACTCCAACCTGGACAGTTCACTTCGCGACTCCTGCGGATGTCGCCAACTACCAGTACGCGGTGCTCTCGATTGCGATGGCCTGCGATTTTGGAAGCTATGTGATCGATCTCAACGGCACTCACAGCACCCAGGCGCGCACATGGGGCTATAGCTCTTCGACCGAGAGCGATTGCGCCGTACGCAGCGGATTATCAGGCTACACGCAGTGGATTGCGTTCCAGTTCCCGATCGCCACACTGAATCCGGCAGGACAAGACAACGTCATGACCCTCGGAGTCAGCCAGACCTACGGGGTAATGGACGACGCACTCCGGCTTGAGCTCAGCAACACGGGAGCCGCGCCCTCCGTCACTGGATGGAACGATTATGAATATGTGTCGACCAGCAGTACCGCGAACAATATCCATGCCAACGACGCAATCCCCAATCCGTAACCCGAAGCGGAATTGCTGAGCAATCCCCATTGATCCGGCACCCCACAAGGCCAAAGTTCTTGCGGGGTGTCTGCTTCTAAGTTGTAGTTTGAACCGTAACGAGATGAAAAAACATGTTAGGCACCATCTATATCAAATAAAAAGCGAAAATATCCAATCCGGACTGGTCGCGAAAGATGGGTTGTTCTATCCTGTTCGCATGAACGCGCCCCGAGATGCGGAACCCACATTCGCTACCGCACCCGAGCTGCAAGACACACTCTCCGAACTCTCCCGCCGCGAACCCATCTTTCATCGTCCTGAATTTGGAACATTGCGCGCCGATTTCGAGCGGATGACGGCGGAAGACTTCTGGGAGACCGGAGCCTCCGGTCGCCGCTACTCGCGAAAAATGGTGCTGGATGAGTTGGAGAAGCGATTTTCAGTCCCGCACCAGGACGTTTGGGAAACGAGCGGCTTCCATTGCCGCAGATTGTCGGCGGATACTTATCTGCTGACCTATACGCTGCTCCAGGACAAGGTGCGTCTTACAAGGCGGGCAACCATCTGGCGGAGCACCGCCGACGGCTGGAAGATTGTCTACCACCAGGGAACGATCGTTCAGGATATTTGAGAGTGGACTGCCTGTAGGTAGCCACCTTAGTATCTTCGCTGCAACAAAATTTCAAAAGGGATGGGACTAAAGACAGATGGAAGATCTTGCATGGCTCGACAAGTTCACCGGTCAAACCATTGATGAACTCCTAGCCTTATCCAACGAGTACTGCCTTGATTCCCTGATTATGGTCCTGGGATGTGATCTGGATCAGAAAGCTCACCGATTCGGCGAGCAGAGCCTTTCTCGGGAGGAGCGTATCTTCCTTGCAGTTTCGGCACTCGAACTCGAGGTGGGTAACGGCGGATATAGCCAGTTTTTCTCCAACGCCTCAAACGACTATGTTCCGATCATAGTGGACTCTCTATTGCAAATCGGCTGTCCTGAGACCGCAAAGATTACTCAAAGTGCAATCAATGTTCTTGGCGTCAAGGACTTGACCCCTCAAACTGTCGAAGAAGCTGTGGCTTCAGAAAACGATGCGCGTGACGAGAAGCTTGATCAATACGGTCAGCAGTACTACGCGACTGGTGAAGAGATTGCGGGGCGGCTTTTCGAGTTTGTGCGGGCCAACAAGGACGCAATCAGCCCTTGGAAGACACCAAGCAAGCAATCGTGATCCTATCGCAGCACTTACTTATCCCGCGCCACCACAAAATCCGGCACCCACAGCAAGGCGCGCTTGAACTCGGATTCGGCAAGCCCGGCCAGCGCCTTGCGGCTCTGCTCGGCGTAGCGGTCGGCGACGCCCATCGCGTACTCGACCGAGCCGTTGCGCGCCAGAATCCTCTGAATCTGCTCGCGGCTGACGCGCTCAAAGCTGCGGTCGTCCAGAACCCGCTGAATGGCCTGCCGGTCGGCTGCGGTCCCGTGGTCGATGGAGTGGATCACCGCCAGCGTAGCCTTGCCCTCGCGCAGATCGCTGGCCACGGGCTTGCCCAGAACCTCTTCGGTGGCCGTCAGGTCTAGCACGTCGTCGACGATCTGAAAAGCCAAGCCGACGGTTCGGCCATAGGTGGCAAGGCTTGTTTCCTCAGCCTCCGAAGCCCCAGCCAGTACCGCGCCCAGCCGCATGGATACCGCAAACAGACAGGCGGTCTTGCGGAAGATCAGGTCGTAGTACTCGGCCTCGGAGACGGCTTTGCCCAGCTTTTGAATCTGCAACAGCTCGCCCTCGACCATCTGCTGGGTCAGGCCAATGAGCAAGTCGAGCACGCGCAGGTTCTTTTCTTCCAGAGCCACTTTGAAGGCCTGCATGTAAAGCCAGTCGCCGGCCAGTACGCATTTTTCATTGCCCCATGTGGTATTGGCCGAGGGGCGCCCGCGCCGGGTATTCGCGCCGTCGATAATGTCGTCGTGGACGAGCGTTGCGGTATGCACCATCTCCACCACCGCGCCCAGGCGGATGGCGCCCTGGTCAAAGCAACCGAGGGCGTGCGCTGAAAGCAGCAGCAGCGAGGGGCGTATGCGCTTGCCGCCGCCCTCGCGCAGGTATTCGGCAATCTCAGTTATGGTGCTAACGCCCGAGGCGGCGTCGCGGCCCAGCTCCTGCTCGATCGCCACGAGGTCGTCCCGCAGCAGATCGAACACCTCTCTCGCCGTCGCTATCGCCAATGTGCTCAAAGTGCTCCGGTTCTCGTGCTGACTTTTGCTAGTGGTCGCAACCCATAATGCGCCTTGTCATTGAAAGAATACGGCAAAGTACCGTTCACGGTTGAATTGCGCTCTTGTTTGACATCACGAATTCCATAAGCCGCTTCTTAATATTCTCGCCTGAGGTGTAATACAAATGGTCGCATTCATGAAACTCCTTCTCAAGCGACTTCCATTCCGGGCTGTTCGCGAACTGGGCATTTGTGGAGGAACCGACTGCGGAAAGTTTCTCCGCCTCGGAAGTGGCCCCCGGAACTAGAATCCTGTGCATGTTTCGGCGGTAATACTCGGCATGATAGGCATCCATGGCTTCGTGCATTGCAACCGGCTCCAATCCTCGAAACCCTGCCGCATTGATCGCTCTCTCTGTAATCTTAGCCGTCTCAGGGCAATCAATGCGCAGCAGTGCTCGTTCAACGACAGGCGTGAACCGGCGCGATGAGTTCACAAAAAACTGACCATATCCGCCGTTGTTCACCTCACGTTCGAGAGCACTAATGGCAAGTACAAATACTTCTTCTTCTGACAGATCTCGCTCTTCCTTCTTCTCCTTTTGCTGAATGGCAATTTCAACTGCAAAAAAAAGGGCAAGTTCTTTTCCTTTAGTTATCGCAATGAGTTCGTCAACGGATTTTCCAGAGTACGCTTCGACCAGCATGCCGAACTTTTGCCGTGCCGCTTCAAACGCCATCTGGCTTTGCCCCTCTTTGTCGAAAAAACCGCAGCCAACCGATCTCTCGCTGGACCAACCCCCCAGGCTGGGTGCGCCTTGCTCTTCCGCTTAGTTGGTCCGGTAGTTAGTAAACTGCAACTCCACACCCAAATCTTTGCCGCGCAGCAGGGCGATGATCCCCTGCAACTCGTCGCGGTCTTTGCTCGATATTCTGACTGTATCGCCCTGGATGCTGGCCTGCGCCTTCTTTTTCGAGTCCTTCACCAGACGAACTATTTCCTTGGCCTTTTCAATAGGGATGCCCTGCTGCAGCTTGATCGTTTGCCGAACAGTCTGGCCGGAGGCCTGCTCAATCTTTTCGTAGGTCATATTCTTGAGCGAGACGCCGCGCTTCACCAGCTTCTGCCCCAGAATCTCCTTGACCGCCTCCAGCTTATACTCTCCCGCGGAGGACAACTGAATCTCCTTATCGCCCTCCGCCAGCGTGATCTCCGAGTGGGAATCCTTCAGGTCAAAGCGCTGGCGAACTTCTTTCAGCGCCTGGTCGATGGCGTTGCGGACCTCCTGAATCTCCACTTTGCTCACTATGTCGAACGAATTTTCCTGTGCCATTTTTCGTATCCTCAAGCTTAGGAAGGCTGCTGCATGCAATGCGTGCACCATCCTCGCCGCGCATTTGTATTTGCGGCTAGGGTGGGATACAAAATCCTCAACCAGTCCCATTCACCGCGCGCGGCGTCTCTATCAGTTTCCCACGTCCGGCTGGAAGCGAAACAGCCTGTTGAAGTTTTTCGTGGTCGCCGAGGAGATTTCTTCCTCATTGACCCCCAGCACTTCGGCCAAAACCAGTGCCGTGCGCAGCACCCAGGCAGGCTCGTTGCGCTTGCCGCGATGGGGCGCGGGCGCCAGCCAGGGAGCGTCGGTCTCCACCAGAACCCTATCCAGAGGCATCCGGGCGGCCACATCGCGCAGCGGCTGAGCCTTGGGATAAGTCAAATTCCCAGCAAATGAGACCAGAAAACCCAGGTCGAGCGACCGCCGCGCCTGCTCCCACCCACCCCCGAAGCAGTGCATCACGCCGCCCAGCCCGGTGGGCCGCCAATGCGCATCCAGAATCTCGAAGAGATCGTCCCATGCGTCGGTTGCGCCATCTTTGGGCCGGCAATGAATCAGAATCGGCCGCTTGCGCGCCGCCGCAATCTCCAGTTGCCGGATCAGCCCCGCGCGCTGCGCCGGGTGCGGCGCGCCCTCATGGTAGTAGTCCAAGCCAATCTCGCCGCAGGCAATCACCTCCGGCTCGGCCAGCAGGCTGTCCAGTTTGGCCAGCACGGCGTCGTCGATCTCGGTCGCGTTGTGCGGATAGACGCCTGCGCTCGCGAAGAGCTTCGGAATGCCGGCCCCGCTTTCAGGCCGCCCATTGAACTCTCGGCAGATTGCCAGCGCCCGGTCCATTCCGGCCGCCTGTTCGCCAATGCCGATGGACAGCACAGTACCCACGCCCGCCTCCCAGGCGCGGCGCAGCATCGCTTCGCGGTCGTCCGCGTAGCGTTCGCTGTCAAGATGCGCGTGGGAATCGATCAGCATGGAGTCTCAGTCGAAGCGGGGAAGCGAGTTCCTTGATTCTCAGTGTAATGGGACGGGCGGCGAACCAACCCCTCCCAGCATCTCACAGCCGATTGATGAGTGAAGCGATGCAGGCCGCGCCGAATCCGTTATCAATGTTGACCACCGACACGTTGGGCGAGCAGGTATTCAACATGCCCAGCAGCGCCGCCACGCCGCCAAACGACGCTCCATAGCCCACGCTGGTGGGTACGGCAAGCACCGGCGCGTTCACCAGCCCGCCTACCACGGTGGGCAGCGCGCCCTCCATCCCGGCGCACACAATCAGCACGCGGGCCGATTGCAATCCGCTCCTTTGCGCCAGCAGGCGATGAATGCCGGCCACGCCCACATCGGCAATCAGCTCCACCGTGTTGCCCATCAGCCGCGCCGTCACCACGGCCTCTTCGGCTACGGGCAAATCGCTTGTGCCGGCGCAGACCACGGCAATCGTCCCCTTGCCGGGCGTGGCGGCAGCCTGCGTAAGCGTAATGGCGCGCGCCGTCTCATGAAACTCGGCCCTTGGTTCGACCGCATGGACCGCATCGAACATCTCGCGCGAGGCGCGCGTGGCTAGCACGTTGCCGCCGTGACTGGCCATGCGTGCAAAAATCGTGGCCACCTGCGCAGCCGTCTTGCCTGCTGAAAAAATCACCTCGGGCATGCCGGTGCGCAGAGCGCGATGATGATCGACCTTGGCGAAACCAAGATCTTCAAAGGGCAAATCGCGCAGCCGGTCCAGCGCCTGATCCACGCCGGTGCGGCCTTCGCGGACTTCGTTCAACAAAGTCTCAATGCTTGCGCGATCCATCAGAACTCTTCCTTTCCTAGGGTCTCAGCGAAAGCCTGCACGGCCCGCTGCATCACTTCTTTGAGCGGAACCGAATGCAGCGTGGCCAGCAAGCGGCAATCCTCATACTCTGGCGAGGCATTGGCAATCTTCCCGTCTGGCCAGCGGGCGATCTTGATGCGCACTTCACCCCATTTGATTTGCACCGTCACAAATTCGCGCGCCAGCGCCAGCTTGTTTTCAAGCCTCCAACGCAGGCCAATGGTGGTGGTTTCGCGGAAGAGCAGGTCGCGCAGGCGGGGCATGAGATTTGGCCGGCAGAGCACGGTCAGTTGCACTCCAGTCCGTCCCTTCTTCATCTGCACCGCGGCGCGATACACATCCCATGCGCCGGCGTCTAGCAGTAGTTCGCTCACATAGGCCAGCACCTGCGGATTGCTGTCGTCAATGACCGTCTCGATCACCGCAATGGGGTCGGCTGCATCTGAGTCGTTGCTGGCGGCCGCAACGGGTTCTTCAATCGCTTCGCCTACCAGCAAACGCAGCAGGTTGGGCTCTCCCGGCGTCTCGCGCCCGCCCGCGCCGTAGCCTGTTTTCAGAATGCGCATGGACGGCAGCGGCTCATAGCGCACATCCAGCATCCGCAGCACTGCCGCGCCGGTAGGCGTCACCCGCTCCATCGGCTTACCGGCGGCATAGACGGGCGCATCGCCCAGCAAGGCCAGCGTTGCCGGAGCGGGAACGGGCAGCGTTCCGTGTTGGCAGACCACCGTCCCGCTGCCCACGTTCAGGGCCGAGGCAAGCCAGCGATCCACACCGAGCCATTCCGCGCCCGCGGCGGAGCAGACGATATCGACGATGGTATCCACCGCGCCCACTTCGTGGAAGTGCACGCTTTCAATGGGAATGGAATGGATAGCCGCCTCAGCCTCGCCCAGCAGTTGGAAGGCGCGGATGGATCGCTCTTTGACAGCCTCGGCCAGCGGGGCGGAGCGAATGATTTCTAGGATTGCAGACAAGGGCCGATGTGCCGCATGTGTATGCGCATGCGCATGACCACCGTGTTCATGCGGATCAAGCGACGAGTGCGCACCATGCGAATGTGCCTCCTGCGCGTGTGCCTCCTGCGCGTGTGCCTCCTGCGAATGCAACGAATGCTCTTCGTGGGCATGGCCAGCATCCGTTGCCTGCCGATCAGGCGTGAGCACATCGACCTTGGTCCCGGCCAGTCCGCCGCGGCTCACCTTGCGCGTCTTCAGCCGCGCGCCAACATCGAGCGCGGCGGCGGCTTCCTCTAAACAAGCAAACGGAACGCCCGCATCCACTAACGCGCCCAGCAGCATGTCGCCGCTTATGCCCGAAAAACACTCAAGATATCCAATACGCATCGCCTAGTGATTTTAAACGGTCAGCCGCGAATGACGTCCTACGCCCCGCGCCGGGCCAGAACATCCGCCGACAGCAACTCATTCATCGATCCGGAGCGAAACCCTGAGCAATCGAGCGTCACATACTGGAACCCAGCCTGCTTGATGGCTTTCGAGATGGCGTCGAGCATCTCCATCGCCAGGGCGCGGGGCAGCTCCGTCCGCGCAATCTCCACGCGGGCCAGTTCGCCGTGATGGCGAACACGCAGCTCCCGGAATCCCAATTGGCGCATGCTTTCCTCAGCTCTCTCCACCTGCTCCAGCACCTCGCGGGTTACGGTGCGCCCATATTCCACGCGCGAAGAAAGGCAAGGGGCCGCAGGGCGATCCCAAAGCGGATAGCCAGCAGCCTTGGCCAGCATGCGCACTTCCAGCTTCGTCAGTCCAGCCTCCGCCAAAGGCGCCAGCACGGCGTGCTCCTCTGCCGCGCGCTGGCCAGGGCGAAAATCCCGCGTATCGTCGGCGTTCATGCCATAGGCAATCTGGGCAAAACCGAGCTTGGCGCCCAGCGCCCGCATCACCGCAAATAGCTCGTCCTTGCAGTGGAAGCAGCGGTTGGCATCGTTGCGCGCATACTCGGGCCGGTCCAGTTCTTCGGTAGCAACCACATGAAGTGGCATGTCAAGCGATCGGGCAAAGGCGGTGGCCTGCTCCATATCGCGCCGTGCAAGGCTGGGTGAGTCTGCCAGCACCGCCAGCATCCGGGAGCCCAGCACACGGTGCGCCGTAGCCGCCAAAAATGCTGAGTCCACGCCGCCGGAGTAAGCCACCATCAGGCTTCCCAACTCCGCGAGCCGCGCCTCAAGCGCGAGCAGCTTTTGCGCCGTGTCGGCAGAGCCGCCAGGCACGCCCTCCCGCTCGCTCAACGGGCGTTCGGCCTGCGTTAAATTTACCTGTGTACTCGCCGCCATAGGCCAGATTATAGTCTTCCTCCCATTCACTTCGCGATTTTGCCGCGCCAGAAAGAAGCCGGGCATGGGAGTGAAATCCCAGGCCCGGCAAACTGCTCGATGGGTTGCAACCCGATCCGGTTACTGCTGGGTAGCCGGTGCCGGCGCTGGTGTTTGCGGTGCCGGCGCCAACGGAGAATCGCCTGGAGCCGGTGCCGGGGGCTCGGGCTTCTTGTTCTTCTCGGTCAAGCGCGTCTTGTCGCCGGTGGTCGTGGACTTCTTTTTCTTTTTGGCGGACGTGTCACCGGACAGGCCCAGCGGAGCGGCTTGTGCCTGCCTGTCTGCAACCTCGGCAGCGTCCGGCGCGGCAGGAGCCTGGGTGTCCACCTTCGGTCCCTTGACCTTGGGTTGCTTGGTCTGCTTGGCGCGTTCGGTAAATCGCGTTTTCTTCGTTGGCGCCGCGGTTGCCTCCAGCGGATTGGCCGGCTCCGGTGCGCTCGCTACCGCTTCCGGCGCTGCTCCGGCGTCCTCGGTTTTGGCCTCCGGCGCGGTGGGAAGCGTCTTGGTAGGCGCTTGGCCGTAGCGGATCTTTTCCTTCTTGCCGGGCTTCATGGTCGTGAGGCTTACCGCCTTTACGCCCTTCTTTTTGCCTTTTTCCGCTGGTGCCGGCGCTGCTGCCGGTTCAGGCGCGGCCTGTGCCGTTTTCTGCCGGAAGGTGCGGGTCGACTCGCGGAAGCGGGTGCGCTCCACCTTCTTCTTCTTCTTCTTGGGAGAAGGCGGTGTATAGGCGCTCCACACTGGCTTGATCTGTTTGGGACTTGCGCCGGAATCCGTATAGCCCGGCTTGATGTCGATATACGCCTGTTCGCGCATCGTGGTCAGATAGTCACGCATCGCCGGCTCCATCCGGCTGGCGTAGAAGGCCTCTTCCACCTGCTGCTCCACATCTTTGTACTCTGGAACGCCGCCGGGGACGTGTTGCACGACCTTGAGAATGACGTATCCCTGCCGCGTGTGAATGGGATCGGTCACATCGCCCGTCTTGAGAGCAAAGGTCGCGTCCTCAAGCACCTTGGCCAGGCTGCCGCGCTGAAACTGGCCCAGGTCGCCGCCTTCTGAAGCCGTAGGACCATCGCTGAAGGTCTTGGCCAACTGGGAAAAGTCGCCTCCAGCGTGCAGCTTGGCTGCAATATCGTCCGCCTTCGCCTTGGCCGCTGCAAGTTGGGCCGGATCGGAGGGTTGCGCCGCGCCGGGAATTGCGGAGGCGGGCGCGCTGGCAGCCACCAGAATCTCGCTCAGATGCACGCTCTCCTGTTGCGCGTACTCCTGCTTGTGAGCCTCAAAGTAGCGCTGCGCCTCGCCTGGCGTGAACTGAATTCTGCGGCCAACCTGATCCCGCATCACCAGTTGGGTGATGATGCTGTTGCGGATATTGGCTTTGAAGTCCTCGTAGGATACGCCCTGTTCCTTGGCCGCCTTTTCCAGGTCTTCAATCGTCTCAAGGTTGTATTGCTTGCGGATATCGTTCAACCGCTTGATCAGCTCGGTTTCCCCATTGATGTTCAGTTCCTTGCCCTTTGAGAGCCAGAGCTGCTGGTCGATGAGGTTGCGAAGCAGATCCTTGTGGGCGTCGGAGATATCCTGCATCGAGGCTCCGTGCTGCCGCGCCTCGGTATCCAATTCCTTCATGGCGCGGTCATAGTCGGAGCGCGTGATGATCTGGTCATTCACGCGGGCCACGATCTCCTCGACCGTGGTGCCGCCGTATGGGCTTTCCGGCGTGGCGGGATGTGTTTGCGCCAATGTGGAACTTGCGAGCAGCAGCGTGCCGAACACGAAAGCCGCGGGAATGCGAAAAAGTTTCTGAGTCATAAGGTTGGACACGCCAGGCAGAAAACATTCTCCACCTGAGGCATAGACGCTATTGTAAATGCCTGGGAAGCGGAGAGGATAGAAGTGCCGCGATTCCACAAGCGAATCCGGGCAGCTTCAAGGGCGAATCCGGACCAATTCCAGGGGCGAGTTTGGGTTCAAGCTGCCATATTCCATCCAGGGCCATTACAAATGACAAGAAAGGCGTTCATCTTGGGAGCATTTCCACCGGCCCCGGCCGCCCCGGCTCGCTGGTCTTGCCGTTTTCGTCCACCTTGCCGAAAATCATCTTGCCGCTCGCCGTTTGCAGAACGCTTGTGACTGAAATCTCCACTGCCTTCCCTATAAGCCGGCGCGCGTGGTCCACAACCACCATCGTCCCGTCGTCCAGGTAGCCCACACCCTGGTTGTACTCCTTGCCTTCTTTCAGGATGAGTACATTCATCTTTTCGCCGGGAAGCACAACCGGCTTCAGCGCGTTTGCCAGGTCGTTAATGTTCAGCACTTCCACATGGTGCAGGTGAGCCACCTTGTTCAGGTTGAAGTCGTTGGTCACTACTTTGGCTTCCCACTTTTTGGCCAGCTCCAGCAGCTTCAGATCTACCTCGTGGATGGAGGGAAAGTCATCGGGCACAATCTGCACCTGGATGTTGGTATTCGACTGCATTCGTTGCAGCATATCCAGGCCGCGCCGTCCCCGCTGGCGCTTTGACCCGTCGGTCGAGTCGGCGACTGTCTGCAATTCGCGCAACACAAACTCGGGCACCACCATCATGCCATCGATGAATCCAGCCTCGGCGATGTCGGCGATGCGCCCATCGATGATGACGCTGGTGTCCAGCACTTTGGCGGTCCGGCGGGTGGGCCGGTCGGTACTGAAGATGGTCCCAAGAGCCGCCGGGTTCAAAAGGTCGCCTTTGTTGGCCCCCACCAGCAGGCCCACATAGGTCATCAGCAGCAGTACAAAGATCTGCAGAACGGCCGACGTGCCCCCTTCGAGCGGCGCGCTGCGCAGCACCAGGCAGAAGAGCGCCGCGCCAAAAATTCCCAGTACGCTGCCCGTTACCGCGCCAATAAGGCGTCGCAGGCTCAACGCCCGCACCCTCAACTCGAAGACGATGACCGCGCCCGCAGCTCCCGCGCCCACGCCCGCACTCACCCATTCTGTCAAGCCAAATGGATGAAGGAAAAAACAGACCCCGGCTAGAAGGGCCACAAAAAGAAGACGAAGCAGAATCAGGTCCATATAAATGCCAACTCTCGCTGGCCGGAGGAAATTTCCTCCAGACTCACACAAGTGGCGAGTATGCCCATTGTCGCGTGGAGTAGTCAAGTCAGTGGTTAGCGGTGAGTGGTCAGTTGTCAGTGGTCCGGGAACGGCGACCGATGTTCAGCCTCAAGACATGCGGCTTTTCGGTCTGACCTCTGATCTCTGCCCCCTTATCTCTGCCCCCTGATCTGTGCCCCCCTGATCTCTGCCCCCTATGTCTATGAAGCCACCGCAAGCTCCACCACAGGCGCCATGCGCACACTGCCCTTGCGCGGGCCGCGTTTGCGCGCGCTCATCACCTTGATACGCTCCAGCAGTTCCTGCGCCGAGCAGTTCTTCTTGGCCAGCAATGCGTCCGCCGCATGCATCTCGCCGCCCATCCTCTGCGGATCGCCCATCAGAATCATGGGAATATGCGGCGCGATCTGCTTCAGACGGTCTACAAGTTGATTGCCATTCATTTGGGGCATCGCAAAATCGGCGAGTACAAGATCCACTTGGATCTCGGCAAAAATGCCGATCGCCTCCTGCCCTGTCGAGGCCGAAACCACTCGGTATCCGTTAGTCGCCAGCATGAACTTGAGTACGGAAAGCTCTTGTTCATTATCGTCTACGCAGAGAATAATCTTCTTCGGTCGCATGATGGGGATATAGCTCCTTCGTTCAACTTTTTGGTGCGGTGCTCAAATACGCCCGTTTGACAACACTCCGCCTTTACCCGCTCGTGCGGCAGGCTGGCGTGAATAGGTTCCAAGGCGGGCGATCACGGTCAAGGCGACAGTTTCCTGGCTGATCTTGCGGCCCGAGAAGCCTTACGAGGATTGCCGCCAGCCCAACAGGGGCGCGGCGTTCACGCAAAGCTGCATTGAGGCAATCGCTTCACAGGAGGCTGACCTTCGCTCGTGATCGGATTGTGTTTAAGACTTTGGGTCAAGACCGGCATAGGCGCCGGTTAAGTTGCTTCAATGAGAGCCAAGACTACGGTGCTTTGCAGGCCTTGGGAAGAGAGAAAGGTAAGCGAAATCTAACCTGAAAATTCCCGTGAAACAAACAGAATTGGCTAAGGATTAACACTTGCTGTCACTTGCAACCATGAATGCCTGTTGAAAGCATGTGTATCACGGCAGGAAAAGCTGCCCTTTTGCTACAAGAACGGTGCTACCTGCAACGCGCACCCCTGTCACTGTTGCCGATTGCCCCAGTGCAGATACGGCTTGGAGATGTGCGGAGAGATGGAGTTCGCTGGGACGGCCGATCTCGACGCCCTGGCGCAGACAGATACGTTCGTCCGGCGCTACTGCTCCCCGGCCAACCAGGTAGCTGATGGCGCATCCCGCCGCCGACCCCGTAGCCGGATCCTCGCCGCCGTTGAACTGCATCCGCGCCCGCCATGCCGGTTCCTTGCCTTCCACAGGCCCCAGCACATAAAACCAGCGAGCCCCGCCCTCCCGCAGCCACTCAGTAGCCTCCCTCGGGCTCACATTGAGCCGCGCCAGAGCCTCATGGGAACGCAAGGGAACAATGGCGAACGCCGTTCCCGTGGAAACGATCTGCGGCGGCAACTGCGGGTCCAGGTCGTCCACTGCCAGCCCGGTCAGCCGCGCCACTTCTTTGGGGTCCAACTCCGCGCCAAACTCCGGGTCCCGCTGCGTCATCTCGCCGAATAGGCCGTCTCCGGTAAATTGCACCGGAATCGGGCCCACGTTGAGCGCCAGCTTGACCATGCTGGCCTGCATGGTCTCGGGCGCGACGAGTTTGAGCACACTGGCCGTCCCCAGTGTGGGATGCCCGGCAAACTCCAGCTCTTCCTGGGGCGTGAAGATGCGCACCCGCACTCCCTCCGCCTGCTCCACCGCCGCCGCCCGCCGTTCAATAAACGACGTTTCTGACAGGTTGAATTCCCGTGCAATCCGCTGCATACGCTCGGTTGCCAGGCCGCAGGTGTTCATTACCACTGCCAGAGGGTTGCCCCTCAGAGCCGTATCGGTGAAAACATCCACTACAAAATAGTCCAGTTCCATGCAGTCCTCTCCTACCGTCATAAGGATAGGCGAATGATCGGGCAAATCGAAGGTTTCGCGGCCGTCCGGCAAATGGGCCGCAATCGAACCCTTGCTTTCAAGCACCACGCATGGAACCTGTCAGCGTTTCTTTTCGTAACCCTCAACAGCATGGAAGATCGCTACAGTTGGTCGTGGATCGAGGCGCAGGGTGCGCAGGCCGCGGAAGCGTGGAATGGCTGTGCTGGGCGCCTCCTCCCAGCTGGTCCACGTTACAGCCTGAAAGAGCAGCGCAAGCGCGAAAACGCCTACGACCAAGCCCTGCGCGCCTTCGAGCGAGAGGCGCGCAGGGCTCCCCGCACTCGAAGCGAACGCCTCCTTGCACAGCGCCGAATCGTGGACGCGTTCCCCGGATTTGCGGCCATCGCGCTTGGCCTCGAGCCAGAGGCAGTGCAGCTTCTCACCGGCAGCTTTTTGCCGGTAGGCACGCAACTTGCGCGCTCGGCGCGCGGCTTTGATGCAACCTTGAGCATGGCCGATATCATCCAGGCCCTCCGCAATGCCTGGACCGCTTGCGGCTTGCAGGCGCTGCTCGGCCAGCCCATGGAACTTACTGCCTCCATCTTCGCCTACAGCATGCTTTATCCCTACAGCGACAACTGTCTTGACCATCCGGGACTCTCCAACACTCAAAAGCTCCGCTTCAGTGGGCGTTTCCGTCAGCGCCTCTGCGGCATCCAACTTTCCGCCTGCAATCCTCGTGAAGCGGCCGTCTGGACCATGGTGCAGTGGATCGAGGAGCAATACCCGCGCCTCCATTCCCCGCAGGTTTTCGATTGCCTCCTCGCCATCCATCGAGCTCAGGAAGAAAGTCTTGCGCAGAGCGACAAGGGCCTCCGCTGTCAGGACCCGTTGGATTACTCCGAACTATTGCGCATCACTTGCTCAAAGGGTGGAACTTCTGTTCTCGCCAATGCTTGTCTCGCGCAACCCCGGCTCACGCCGGAAGAAAGCCAATTCGCATTTGAATGGGGAGTGTTGCTGCAGCTGGGAGACGATTTGCAAGACGTGCTGGAGGATCTGCGGCGTGGATCGGGTACGCTCTTCACCCGCGCCGCCGCTCAGGGCGAGCCACTCGACAGCCTGGTTCTACAACTCCTCAACTTCAGCCAGCAAGTTGCGGACCGCATGGACCGCCTGCCCAACGGCACTGGCCTGCTCAAGGGGCTGCTGCGCATGAGTTGGCGATCGCTGATCCTCATGGCCGTGGCCGATGCCCAGGCCTTCTTTTCCAGAGCATTCCTTGCCGAGCTGGAGCCATCTTCTCCCTTCCGCTTCGATTTTCTGCGCGGGCGCAATGAGAAGCTGACTGGCCGCCAAGCTCTCTACTCCATCCTCTTCGACGCCTTCCTTGAGGCTGCTCCAGACGAGCAGACTGGACTCCCCTTACCCCGCCAATCTTTCGCCCACGCCGGTTTCCTGCCCGCTGCCGAACCGGGTTCCTTGAGCAGTTCCTTTGCCTGAATGCAGGTACGAGGCCAATCCGAGTCAGTCGTAGCAGCTAAGCCCTGTTCCCTTCTTCATCTTCCCGTTACAATCAAGTAGCCATGATCCGATTCTCAACTGCCGGCGAGTCCCACGGGGAAGCGCTCATCGCCCTCATCTCCGGACTCCCTGCCGGCGTCCCCGTCGATCTTGAATTCGTCAACCGCGAGCTATGGCGCCGCCAACAGGGCTATGGCCGCGGTGGCCGCATGAAGATTGAAACCGACAAGGCCCACGTCCTGAGCGGCGTGCGCCACGGCAAGACCATCGGCTCTCCCATCGCCATTGAGATCGTGAACCGCGACTGGAAGAACTGGGAAGAAAAGCTGCCTGTGGGAGCAGGCGACCCAGCCAAGCACCAGGCTGTCGCTTCGCCTCGTCCCGGCCACGCCGACCTGGCCGGCGCCCTTAAATACAACTTTCCCGACGCCCGCTATGTGCTGGAGCGCGCCTCGGCCCGCGAGTCCACCGGGCGCGTGGCAGCCGGAGCTCTGGCGAAACTGTTTCTCCGCACTCTGGGAATTGAGATCGCCAGCCACGTCATCCGCGTGGGCAAAGTTGAGCTTGAGCGAGCCGCCCAGTGGGACGAGATCGCCGCGGTCGCGGCGAAAGATGAGATCCTGCTCAGTTGTGTCGATGCCGCCACCGAAGCCCGTATGAAAGAAGAAGTCGAGCAGGTCTCGCGCACCGGCGACACCGTCGGCGGCGTCTTTGAAGTCGTCGTCCACGGCGCGCCCGCCGGCCTGGGCACCTACGCCAACTGGGATGAGCGGCTCGACGGCCTGCTGGCCTGGTCGGTGATGAGCCTCCAAGCCGTGAAAGCCGTCGAAATCGGACGCGGTGTGACGGCTGCAGAGTCCTTCGGCTCGGTCGTTCACGACCCCATCCATTATGCCGCGCAACCGAACGGCAATCCCACCCGCTTTACTCGCCCCCAGAACAACGCCGGCGGCATTGAGGGCGGTGTCTCCAACGGCGAAGACATCGTGGTCCGCGGCTACCTGAAGCCCATCTCCACCCTCCGCCGCCCCCTTGAATCGGTGCGCTTTGACACCCGCGAGGCCACCAGCGCAAGCTACGAACGCAGCGACATCTGCGTGGTCCCGGCCGCGGGTGTGGCCGCCGAATCCATGGTTGCACTCACTGTCGCCGATCTGGCCCAGCGGAAGTTCGGCGGCGACTCGGTGCTGGAAATGAAACGAAACTTCGACGGTTACATCGAACAGATACGGGCGTATTAACCTGGGCTTCAATTCGGGGTACACTGATTAGGAGGGCGGCGATGGTCGAACTTGATTTCAATCCGCAAGTCGGCGAGCAGGTCAAAGTCTTCCCGCATGATTACCTGTTCGAGATTGTCGACCGGCATACGAACATTGCCGGGGAGCTGCTGTTGAAACTTAGGCGGCTCCAAGACGGAAAAATCTTTGAAAATGTCCCTCCAATAGTGGTTGACTATCCCGCGGACGAGCGCGTCCGGCGTGAGCTTAGGAGTGTCCTGGCCCATTGCGAGTCATTCCCGGAAGACTTTCAAGCGGGGCGGTTCGATGTCAAATGGGATGACATGTACGATGGAACTCCCCGAATCATGGTTTATTTCCATCTGAAACCTGAGGTTGTTCCTTCGCCTGCAAAAGCGAGAATCTGGAGTAACTTCTATGCCATGCTTCACGAGAAGCTTCAGCCGCTGACGGATTCGGGAACATGGCTTCAGTTTGCTGCGAAAGAAGAGCGGAGTACCTTGCGTGCCGCTAGCTGACGATTTACTCGAACACGCATCGAGGTTGCTTGTTACTCCCGCAATTGGTGACATCGATTGCCGGCGGGTGGTGTCAGCATCTTATTATGCCGCGTTTCATTTGATTTCAGCTGCGGTTGCAACGCAGGTGAGTCCGCCGGAACCCAAGGGATTGCGCGGAAGATGTCAGCGCGCGCTGGAACATCGTGCCATGAAAAATGCCATGGCTAGATTTCTCACCCCAGAGGGCGTGAAAAGGCTAGCGGAAGAAGTCTCTGTGCCTTGCGCGTTTTCACAGGACATCGCAACGATTGCCAAAGCATTCGGAGATTTGCAGGACGAACGGCATCTTGCCGATTACGATGTTGTCGATGCGGAGGGCAAGGTCGGCCTTTCATGGGCATCTGAGAGCCTAAATAAGGCCAAACTGCTCTTTGAGGCTTGGGACCGTGTTCAACCGACCGGCGAGGCGAAGCTATTTCTGGCAGCAGTGATTTTTGGCAATAAGTGGACGAAGTAGCCGGAGCAACCCGGAGGAACTCGAAAGCGCAACATGATCCTCAAGATTGTCAAATATCCCGAACCCGTGCTCTCACAGCCCGGCGAACCCGTCACCGAGTTCAACGACGAGTTGCGCAAGCTGGTGGCCGACATGTTTGAGACCACCTATGCCAATCAAGGCGTCGGGTTGGCCGCTCCGCAGGTGGGCGTCTCAAAGCGCCTTACCACTATCGACCTCAGCATGGGCAAGGAGCCCGGCAAGAAGCTGGTGCTCATCAATCCCGAGATCATCTTCCGAGAGGGCAAGCTCTATGAGGAGGAAGGCTGCCTCAGCTTCCCCGACATCCGCGAGAAGGTCGTACGCGCCGCCAAGGTCCGCATCCGCGCCCAGGACCAGCAAGGCAAGTGGTTCGAGATGGATGGCGAAGAGCTGCTCTCGCGCTGCATCCAGCATGAGATTGACCATCTCGACGGCATGTTGTTCATCTTTCGCATGAGCGCACTGAAGCGCGACCTCAATCTGCGCAAGATTCGCAAGATGCAACGCGCGGGCGAGTGGTAGGCCGTGAAACTCGTCTTCTGCGGCACCCCCAGCTTCGCCGTCCCTACCCTCGAAGCCTTGCTCGCGGCGGGCCATGAGATTGCTCTGGTTGTTTCACAGCCAGACCGCCCGGTAGGCCGCAGCCAGCAGCTCAATGCCCCTCCAGTCAAGCAAGCCGCCTTGGTGGCCCGCCTGCCCGTCACCCAGCCCGAAAAAATCCGCAACAACGCCGAGTTCCGCTCTCAGCTCGAGGCGATCACCCCCGACGTGATCGTTGTTGTTGCCTACGGACGCATCATTCCCCCATGGATGCTGGCTCTGCCCCGGCTGGGCTGCATCAACCTGCACGGGTCGCTTCTGCCCAGGTACCGCGGCGCGGCACCCATCCAGTGGGCCGTGGCCAATGGCGACGCCTTCACCGGCAACACCACCATGCTGCTTGAGGAGGGCCTCGACACCGGCCCTATCCTGCTACAGCAGACGGTCGAAATAAAGCCCAACGAGACCGCCATGGACCTTTTCGATGCGCTCGCCAAGGCTGGCGCGCCACTGATGGTTGAAACCCTGGCCGGCATTGCCGCCGCAACCCTGCGCCCCCAGCCGCAGAACCACGCGGGGGCCACCTTTGCCCCGCTTCTCGACCGCGAAGACGGCCGCATGGACTTCGCCACCCACACCGCGCATGAGCTCTACAACCGTTGGCGTGGCTTCCAACCTTGGCCGGGCGCCTTCACAACGCTGGACGGCAAGAAGCTGATCGTTCACCGTATGGAAGTTGATCCAGCGCAGGAGAGCAACGCATCCGGCCTGGCGGAACCCGGCCAGCTTTGCATCGAAAGCCACCGCATCTTCGTCTGCTGTGCAGGCAACACATGGCTGGAACTCCTCGAATTGCAACTTGAGGGCAAGAAGCGCCTCCCGGCATCTGAATTCCTGCGCGGAAACCCGCTCGTCTCCGGATCGCGGCTCGGGACAGCGGCTCCCAGGACTGCGGCTCGATGACCGCTCCCAAAAAATCCGCCGCCGGCAAGACCGCGCCAAAGAATCGTCTGGCCGCTCTTTCACCCGCCCGCAAAGCCGCCTTCGATGTCCTTATGGCCGTCGAGCGCGGCCGCTCCCATTCAGACGACCTGCTGCGGGGCAAAGCGGTCGATTCGCTTTCCGCCCCCGATCGCCATCTGGCCACAGCACTGGTTCTGGGCGTTCTCCGCTGGCAGATCCGCCTGGACCACCAACTGCAAGCCCTGCTCTCAAGGCCCCAAGGCAAGCTTGAACCGGAAGTCCTGATCGCCCTGCGCCTCGGCGCATTCCAGATTCTGCACATGGACCGCATTCCCGCACGCGCCGCTATCGACGAAAGCGTGGAGCTTGCCAAGCAGGCCGGCCATCGCTTCGCCTCCGGAATGGTCAACGCCGTCTTGCGCAAACTCTCCGCCACTCCGAATGTCGATTTTCCCGAGGAATCCGCCGCCGAGCTGGCTCTGGCCCAGGCTCACCCTGCCTGGATGGTCGAGCGCTGGGCTGGCAGCTACGGCATCGAGACCGCCCGCACCCTCTGCCGCCACGGCCAGAGCCAGCCCACCGTAACCCTCCGCATTCTGGAGGCCGCTGACGCGGATGAACTCGCCGCCGCCGGCATCGAACTCCAGCCCGGCGAACTGCTCACCGCTGCCCGCACCGTTGTCTCTGGCGACGTTTCCGCCTTAGCCGCCTTACACGAGGGCCGCCTTCGCCCTCGGGATGAAGGCTCGCAGTTGATCGCCGAGCTTGCTGCCGTCAATCCCGCCCAAAAGATACTCGACTGCTGCGCCGCTCCCGGCAACAAAACGCTCATCCTCACCGAGCGCAACCTCCAGGCCCGTATCCTCGCCTGCGAGTCCAGTGTCCACCGCTTCGAGCTGTTGCGACAGAGGCTTGCCCCGCTCGGCGAGAGGGTCGAGTGCCGCCTCATCGACGCCGCAACTCTCGCCGAAGACGCCTCCTTCGACCTCGCCCTCGTTGACGCCCCGTGCAGCGGCACCGGTACCCTGGGCCGAAATCCCGAAATCCGCCACCGCCTCCGTCCCGAAGACCTCGCCCGCCAGGCCGAACGTCAGCTCGCCCTGCTTCTTGCCGCCTTGCGCGCCGTGCGCCCCGGCGGCTGCGTCATTTACTCCACCTGCTCACTGGAACCTGAGGAGAATGAACAGGTTGTAGCCGCGGCGCTCGCCCAAACACCCAACGCCCGCAAGATTTCACTTGCGTCCAGCATCCGGGCCCTGCTTGCCGAGGCAATCCTTACCCCATCCGGCGCGGATCATCTCTGCCGCTGCCTCACTGCGGAAGGCGCGCTTCGCCTGCTCCCCGGTGCCTTTACCACCGACGGCTTCTACCTTTGCCTGCTTCAGCGCGACCCCCAATAGAGTGGGTTGGGAACCGCAGATTGTGCCTTTTGAGTGGCAATTCTGTTCCGCCAATAAAGGTTTATTAATTAGTTATTTACCTCACTCGATTAGCGGTCGTATCCCTCTGTTTTCCGTCCGAAAACGTGCAAGCTTCTCGGCACAAAAGAGGAAATGTTTGGGGACATTGCCGCGCAAATCTTTGCACATTGGCACTTTTGGTACTATGCAACCCGCTGAATCTAAATGTTTGGCGTTTGGCACGTCATTTGCACATAAGAAGGCAAGCGCTATCGGGGCGCGTCATCAGGGGCTGCTTGACAGCCTTTGGGAACGCGTAGCCTCAGTTGTCCCGGTTTTCCCCAATATGTGGCGCCAAATGCAGGCTGAGCCGTTCTTTAGCCCTAGCATTTTCGGTTCTGCAAGATTCGTAGTGCGGACCATAGGAACCACGACTCAATTCTTTGGCCAACACTTGGCAAAGAGCGTAACCAGGACAAATGCCCTCGGGCAATTCTCAGGAGGAAGATATGAAGAAATTGACACTTGGTTTTCTCGCACTGGCAATAGCCCTTGCGATCACACCAGTCGCCATGGCTGATACTATATCGCCATTCGACTTCTCGTTCGTCAGCAATGGTCTCACGCCCATCACCGGCAACGGAGTTTTGTGGGTGGACACCACCCCCGGTGCAAACTTCGGCGTAGTTGAGAGCGTCTCGGGCGTCATCAATGACGCGCCTGACGCGACGAGCGGCCCAATCGAAGCCCTCGCCACGACCCCCGGCTCGCCATTTACTTTCTTTGACGACGTCTTCACTTACAACAACAAGCTGTCGCTCTCTCCCTCGCCGAGCATTCCTGTCGGGCTGTACTTCACTTTCGACGGCAACGGGGATCCAAATGATGCGGTTGTTTTGTCCAGCATCAAGGTGAGCGTATTGCTGCCAGGTGGAGGCTCAACTGTAGCTGCGGATACCACCCCACTGAGCGATAATGTGGATCAGAGAGGGTACGTTCCCGGCGGCAGCTTCAATCTCATCGAGGGTCCGGAGCCCTCGTCCTTGATCTTGCTCGGTACTGGCCTTCTTGGCCTGGCGTTCTTTGCCTTTCGCAAGGCGAAGCCAGCCGGTCTGACCTTGAACTCATAGTCGTAGTTTTCATGGATTTGGGTTAGTCAATTTCTTCTTCCTGGATCAATCTGAAGGGTGTGTCAATCGCACCCTTCAGAAAGGTCGCAAACCTCGTCTTCCCAGCGAGGTTTGCATTTTTGCGTCTGGGAACAGCTCGTTCACGCGCGAGTGCGCGCCCCATTCAAACCCGCGTCTGGCGGGTTCGCTTGGACGGGCTTTAAAGGCCCGATATGAAAAAGGGGTTGAGAACTCAGCTCTTTAACGCCACTCGGATATGCAACTCCCGTAATTGCTGATCGGTCACCGTCGTCGGCGCGTCGGCCATGAGGTCAATGGCTTTGGCGGACTTCGGGAAGGCGATGACTTCGCGCAGGCTTGAAGCGCCGGCCAGTAGCATCACAATGCGGTCCAACCCCAGCGCGATGCCGCCGTGGGGCGGAGCGCCGTATTCGAGAGCCTCAAGGAAAAATCCAAAGCGGGCGCGGGCTTCTTCATCCGAGATGCCGAGCGACTGAAAGATCTGCTGCTGCACGTCTTTGCGATGGATACGGATCGACCCGGAGCCGAGCTCAAGGCCGTTCATGGCCAGGTCATAGCAGTTGGCGCGCACACTGGCCGGATCGCTGACCAGGTTGGCCATGTCGGCCTCATGGGGCGACGTAAACGGGTGGTGCGCCGGCATCCACTTCACCGTCGCTACGTCGTATTCAAACATGGGAAAGTCGATAATCCAGATAGGCTGGAAGGCGGCTGCGCCATCGACCATGACCTTGCGCGCGGCAGCTTCCTGGACGATCTTCTCCGTCACGGCAAAGGCTCCGTGCCGCTCGGCATACTTCTTCGCCAGCTCGGTGCGGAAGTTCCCGGCAGCGGAGTAGACGTTGATCTCGCGCTCGCTCAGGCGGCCCTCAAACTTGGTGTCGCTGGCCTTCACGGGGTGAGCAGGGTCGCCAGCCACAATCAGCACAAAATCGGTCTCCGCCGCTCCCGCCAGTTCGCGCACCTTCGCAGCGGCCTCAGGAAATCCCTTGGCCAGCCGCTTGAAATCGTCAATGAACTTGGCGCCTTTCTTTAGATCAAAGGCCGGATGGTTGTCTTCTCTCTCCTTGCGGCTCAGCTCACCGACGTTGGGAATGCGGAAGGCGACCACAGGTAGCGCCGGGTCAATCTGCAGCGTGGCCAGGTTTTCATCTGTAAATGCCGAGCGCACATCGGTCAGCCCCGGCAGGCGCAGGTCTGGCTTGTCGCTGCCAAAGCGGCGCATCGAATCGTCGTAGGTGATCTTGGGGAACGGCGTGGGCAGCGTGACGCCCGCGGCCGCAAAGCCCGCGGCCATAAACTGCTCCACCACGGCAAAGACCGACTCCTGTCGCGGAAAGCTCATCTCCAGGTCGATCTGCGTGAATTCAAGCTGGCGATCGGCGCGCAGGTCCTCGTCGCGGAAGCAGCGGGCGATCTGGAAGTAGCGGTCGAAGCCGGAGATCATGAGGATCTGCTTAAAGATCTGCGGCGACTGCGGCAGCGCATAGAACTCGCCGGGATGCACGCGGCTGGGGACAAGGAAATCGCGCGCGCCTTCCGGCGTGCTCTTGGTCAGGATGGGCGTTTCAATCTCAAGAAAGCCCTGCTGGCTGAGGCTCTCGCGGACGGCGAGGGCGATGTCGTGGCGCAGCCGGAAGTTGCGCTGCATCTCCGCGCGGCGCAGGTCCACGTAGCGATATTTTAGCCGGACCTCTTCGTTCTGGATGGCTTCTTCTGAGGGCGAAAAGGGCGCCAGGCGGGTGTCGTTCAGGACCAGCAACTGCGTAGCCTCGATCTCGATCTCGCCGGTCGGCATCTTGGGGTTGATGGCGTCCTGGTCGCGCAGCCGCACCTTACCCACTGCGGCCACAACGTACTCGGGCCGTACCTGCTCGCCCTTCAGGTGGCCGTCTGGGGTCAGCTCCTTGTCCAGCACAATCTGGGCAAGGCCAGAGCGGTCGCGCAGGTCGAGAAAGATGAGGTTGCCGTGGTCGCGGCGGCGGTTCACCCAGCCCATCAGAACAACGGTTTGTCCGGCGTGTGCGGCGCGCAATTCGCCGCAATAATGCGTACGTTCGAGAGTTCCTAGAAAATCGAGCACGACCTGTGTCCTTTACTTGTATCTTTCGAAAAGAATTGGATACCACGAATCTCAACCTGCCTCGTTCAACTGGAAAGAAAAGCCGCCAATTCCGTGCGAGGAACTTTCGTCTGAATGCCGGTGGAGAAGGTCTTCACCGTCAGAATACCGGATTGGAGTTCGTCTTCGCCAAGGATGACGATGCTGCGGGCGGTCTTGTCGGCGGCTTCAAAGGATTTCTTCAGCCGGAAGCTGCCATCGCCCAGCTCGATGCGCAGCCCGGCCCGTCGCAGTTCGCGAGCCAGGGCCAGCGCGGCTGCGTTCATCCGAGCCAGCGCATCGGCATTTTTGGCATCGCCCAGCGGCGCAATGAACGCGTCTGCAACCACCTGCGGCGCGGCAGACTCCTGCGCCAGCAGCGTCAGCACCAGCCGGTCCTCGCCCATGGCAAAGCCGATGCCGGGAGCTCTGGGTCCACCGAGCATCTCGCTCAGCCCGTCATACCGCCCGCCGCCGAGCAGTGCATTCTGCGCGCCCAGGCCTCCATGGGTGAACTCGAAGGTGGTGCGGGTGTAGTAGTCCAGCCCGCGCACCAGCCGATGGTTGCGGGTGTAAGGCACGCCAGCGGCATCGAGGGCCGCGGTCACAGCTGCAAAGTGAGCCTGCGACGCCTCGTCAAGCGAATCCGCAATCATCGGCAGCGTGTCGATGATGGGCTGGTCTTCTGGAACTTTACAGTCCAGCACGCGCAGAGGGTTGGTCACGGCGCGCCGCTGGCAATCCACACACATCCGACCCACGACCGGAACCAGCGCGGCACGCAGTGCATCATTGTAGCGGGCGCGGTCCGCTGCGGACCCCACAGAGTTCAGGTGCAGCGTCCAGCCCGTGATGCCCAGCTCATCGAGCAGCGTGGCCAGCATCTCTAAAACTTCGGCATCGCGGAGCGGGGATTCGCTGCCGGCGGAAGGTGGGCCGATGACTTCAGCGCCGATCTGCGAAAACTGCCGGTAGCGGCCCTTCTGCGGGCGCTCGCGGCGAAACTGCGGGCCGATGTAGTAGAGCTTCTGCAAGTCGCCAGTGTTACCGAGCTGGTGCTCAATGTAGGCGCGCACTACGCCGGCGGTGTTTTCGGGGCGCAGGGTGAGCGTCTGCGTCTTCTCAGATTGCGCTCGCGCGCGGTCTTCCCACGTGTACATCTCTTTGGAGACAATGTCGGTCTCCTCGCCCACGCCTCGGGCAAAGAGCGCCGTGTCTTCAAAGACGGGCGTGCGAATCTCGCCGAAGTTGTAGCGGGCGAAGACGGCGCGGGCGGTCGTTTCTATGCGGTTCCAAAGGGCCGTCTCCGGCGGCAACAGGTCGCGTGTGCCGCGAACGGCTTTCAGTGTGCTCATAACCCTTCTAGTCTAAATGTTCGTTGGTGGTAGGCTGGTATTGGGCGTGCTGCGCTCGTACAATCGTTTGGCGTGCAATCCGGATTGCCGAGGAGTCTTGCCATGATGTTTCATGTTGTTCTGCATCCCGAGGAAGACGGTTGGATTGTGGCCGAGTGCCCTGCGTTGCCGGGTTGCGTGAGCCAGGGCAAGGATGAACAAGAGGCGCTGGTCAATATCCGCGAGGCCATCACTGGTTGGCTATGGGCGGAAGATCAGAAGGCAACCGATTCACTTCCCGCAGGCCAAACGCCTGTGCTTGTCGCGGTTTGATTTCCTCACCTGTTAGGCCCACGCTTCAAACAAGGATCTTCGTTTCGAAAAATGTTCATCTCGTATCCTCGGAAGAGAATTGTGTCAAAGAAGTCGAGGATGAAAAATAGCTTAACATTCTGATTATAAATATGTTGAATAACTTTCAGAGTTGGGTGATGACTTCTGGTCAATTGCTAAGATGTGATCATTTGACGAAGAAAAGGAGTTCAAATTATGGGGAAGCTCGGCAACATCTCCGGAAAAAATGCGGCGAAGGCCTTTGAGAAAGCTGGCTGGCTGCCCCGCGGCCAAGCCGGAAGCCATTTGGTGCTCACCAAACCCGGCATCCGGGCCAATCTCACGGTCCCGCTACACGCCGAGCTCGCCCCCGGCACGTTGCGCACCCTCATTCGGGTTTCGGGCCTGACGGTCGATGAGTTTCTAAAACTTCTTTGAAGAGACTACCTTTGTCTGAGCTTCCCCCCGAACGCATACGAGACGGCGCCCGTCCGTCGATTCTGGATCGATAACCAGTTCTTGGGATTTTGAGAGCGCCTGCAACTCGGTCTCAGACTTCAGAACCTTCATCTTTCCGTGGAGCCTAAGCCCTCTTCTTGATCGACTCCAGCAAAGCCCCATCAATCCGCGTCTGCCAGCCCCTTCCGGTAGCTTTGAAGTGGTCGATCACCTCCGGCGATAACCGCAGCGAGACCAGCTTTTTCGTCGGAGCTTTTTGCGGGCCGCGCTTGCCTCTGCGCACCACCTTGTCGTTGCGGATGAGATCGGCCTGGGCGAACCAGGCTCGCGTGGCCTCGGCGTCGTTCGGGTCGTAGGGGCCGTCTTCCGGCTCGTAGGGGATGGCATCCCCTTCTTTGGAGGCCAGCACGCGCTCCCAGTCGGTTTCACTCTTTGTCTTGTTCATACTGTTTGCGCTCCTCTCTTGACGCAGGCCGAAATGAAATCACCCGCACATCGTCTCTGCGTGGGGTGTAAATCAGAGCGAGCAGCCGTCCTTTGACCCAAGCGAAGGCCAGGTCTATGAAACGGCGTTCAACTTCCCGGCAGGATTCATAAGTACACTTTTCCGGGTTGTCGTAGACAAGATGTGCATCGTTGAAGTCGAGCCCGTGCTTCTTCAAGTTGGACTTCCGCTTTGCCTCATCCCAGACGATCACAATTTAATTGTAGATACAATATAAATTCGAAACAAGTGAAATCCGCTGCCAGTGCAAAACCGGCTTACCCGGCGGGCTCCCCGCGGTAAATCTCCACATAGTCCAAATAGTTTTGCGCGTATTCGAGAATGAGGGCGCGGTCCTTGTCGCCCAACTCCCGGCGCATTTTGGCGGGGACGCCGGCCCACATCGTTCTGGGCGGGACGACCGTATGCTCGGGAACCACGGCGCCGGCGGCGATGATGGAGCCGGTGCCGATGCGGCTGTTGTTGAGGATGGTTGCGCCCATGCCGATGACCACTTCATCCTCGACCACGCAGCCGTGGACCGTTGCATTGTGGCCGACAGTCACCCAGTCGCCTACGATTACTGGATAGAGGTTGCGCTGGCCGTGGAGCACGGCGCAGTCCTGCACGTTGGAGTTTGCGCCGACGCGGATGGAGTTGACGTCGCCCCGCAGAACGGCGTTCATCCACACCGACGAGCGCTCGCCGAGGACGACATCGCCGATGAGCTGGGCGGAAAGATCGACGTAGCAACTGACGGGGATCTGGGGCAACCGCCCCTGGTAGCTGCGGATCATGTATGCAAGGCCTCCTCGGGCAGTGTATTGCATCTTGCCTCTACCGCAGGGCGGCGAAGGGCCGTATCGGAACTGCGCATAAATCCGCCCGACGCCGCGACAGAGGGCTTGCAAGCGGCCACGAAGCAGGTTCCAGAGGTAGATTTGGTCGAAATTCCGTTGAATCGAAAGGATTTTGTCCAGAAAATAGGATTGGGCTTGACCACTATGACACGATTGCCGGTATCATGAGATGAAGCCCTTTGGCAGGTTTGGAGGTGGATTTCTTTGGCAGAGGTTCGCGTACAAGAAGGCGAGCCGCTCGAAAATGCGCTGCGCCGGTTCAAGCGGAAGGTACAGCAGGAGGACATCATCAAGGAAGTCAAGCGTCACTCCTACTACCTGAAGCCCGGCGAAAAGAAGCGCGTAAAAGCGGCTTTGGCACGCAAGCGGAATCGCAAGAAGGCACGTAAAGAGGCAGACTAGTTTCAACCGTTTCGTATCACGCGCCGCCCCTGCGGCTTCCACTCAAAAAACGGTGGGAGCCGCAAGACAGCCCAGACAGGCTGGGGCGGCCTGTTACGAGTTCTCACGTTCACTGAATCGCTTTTCGCAAACATAGTTTGATATTGTTAGCCAGGTCTTCCGGTTTGCAGGAGGACATTGAATTAGCCGCTTAAGTTTCGGCGGTCCGGGCCCTTGTTGTTGAACGACGTACGGAAACAGGGAAACGGGACCGGCAAGTTGTTTGTGAATCATGGCCGATTTCGGGGTATTTCCCTGTTACGGGGAAGCCGGCCATGGAGTTTACCGACAAAGTATTGAAGTGCATCGATTGCGGCGCCGAGTTCGTGTTCACGGCCGGCGAACAGTTATTCTTCCACGACAAGCAGTTCACAAACGATCCCAAGCACTGCAAACAGTGCAAGGCTAAGCGCGCGCGCGGCAGCCAAAGGGTTCGCTCAGAGACCCGGACCACCTGTTCGGAGTGCGCTGAGGAGACCACGGTTCCGTTCAAGCCTACGCAAGGCAGGCCGGTGCTGTGTCGGTCCTGCTTTCAGAAATTGAAGCCGGTTTCCGAGGCCGAGACTACTGTAGAGCCGAGCTGAGCAGCAGATCCCCGGCAAAGCCCGTTGGGAAGCCAGCAGCTCGGGTGAGTGTCGAGAGTTGCGCCCAGTGGCGCACTGCGTGCAGCAGCGAGTGAGCCAGCAGTTTCCTGCGCGAAGAGCGCAGCGTGCCCGCGGTAAGCGACATGAATTCCATCTCCGCCGCCCAATCCTGCGTGGGATCTGCAAGCAATTTGCTGAAGCGCGCAATGGCCTCGGTATGGAGGTCCAGCAGCGCCTCAAGCGGTCCTTCCGGAAACTGCTCGTAGGTAGAGACCGTCTCGCCCGAGAGACGTTGCCCGTGGCGCATTTCAACCACCACAATGTGCCTTACCAATCCAAGCACATTGCTCGTTCCATAGACGCCGCAAGGCAGATCGAGAACAGCCGGGTTTTCGGCCAGAAACTGAAACCATCGTTGGGTCGATTCGTCGCTCCAGGCAAGCAGTTCTTCGAAAGATAGAGCGGGTGTCATGGTGTCCTCCTCAGGGCGCGATGCCCAATGTCCCGTCGAAAGTAGATTCCATCGAAATGAATCTCCGCCATGGCCTGGTAGGCGCGCGTCAAAGCCTCCTCCAGCGAGGGAGCGGCGGCTGTAACGCCTAGCACGCGGCCTCCGCCGGTCAGGATTTGTCCGTTAGCCTGCGACGAGCCGGAGTGGAAGACCACCACCCCATCAACTTTGGCGGCGGCATCGAGCCCGGCGATGGGCAAGCCCGTTTTGTAGCTGCCCGGATAGCCTGCTGAGCTGGCCACCACGCAGGCCGATGCGCCGGGTCTCCAGCGCAGTTCGGTTTCCGCGAGAGTGCCCTCAACGCAGGCATCCAGCGCATCCACCAGATCGCTCTCCAGCCGCACCAGGATCGCCTGCGTCTCCGGATCGCCAAAGCGCGCGTTAAACTCCAGCACCTGCGGGCCGCGCGCCGTCATCATCAGCCCAATGTAGAGCACGCCCGAAAAGGGAGTGCCCTCCTCGGCCATGCCGCGCACTGTGGGCTGGGCAATGTGGCGCAGAACCCACGCCTTCATGCCGTCATCGAGCAGCGTATCGGTCGAGTAGACGCCCATGCCGCCGGTGTTGGGACCAGTGTCGCCCTCGCCAATGCGCTTGTGGTCCTGGGCAAGCGCCAGCGGCGCAACATGCTTGCCGTCGGCCAGGCAAAGAAAGCTCACCTCATCGCCCTCAAGGAACTCCTCAATGACGACCTGATCCGCTGCCTCTCCCAGTAATTTGCCGCTGAACAGGCCTTCGGCGGCCTCGATGGCGATCTGTCTCGACGGGCAAATGATCACACCTTTCCCGGCGGCCAGCCCGTCGGCTTTCACCACGATGGGTGCGTGAAACACCTCGACTGCTTTGTCGAACTCCGCAACGGTGGTGCAGACGGCGTACTTGGCCGTGGGAATGTTGTGCCGCTGCAAAAAACGTTTGGCAAAGGCCTTGCTGCTCTCCAGCATGGCCGCGGCTCTGGTAGGCCCAAAGACGCGCAGGCCGCGCTCCTGCAAGGCATCCACAATGCCCAGCGAAAGCGGCAGTTCAGGGCCAACAATCGTCAGGCCAGGCTGCTCGTCCACGGCCAAGCGGACCATGGCGTCCAGGTTCTTCAGGTCCACCGGAACGCAGCGGGCAATCTGCGCCATGCCGCCATTGCCGGGGGCGCACACCACCCCGGTAACCCGCTCACTCCGCTTTACCGCCCAGGCCAGCGCATGTTCGCGGCCCCCCGAACCCAGAATCAACACTTTCATGGTTTGCGTTCCTTCTCTTCTAATTGTCGCCGATTCCCGAAAGGTTATCTGAGCAAACCATGGGTGGGAAGTCAAACCGGCAGGGGGAAGAGAAGTGCGGCAGTTTTCGAAAAGGCACGATGGTGAAATCGCCTTGATCGCCAGACTTTAATCGCCAGACTTTGTTAAGTCCTGCCAAACAGGGCTGGCCAGTTCGATCGTCATGATAGGACCGTCCGCATAGATCGGACCTTGTTCTCGAACGAAGGCCGGAGCTTGCCCGCCAAGAATCCAGACCTCAATGTTCGGGGGCTGCTTACCAATCATGGGCGCCACGATTCCTGCGACGCCGCCCAATTCGATCTTAATCTCATAATGGATTGCCTGGTAAGAAGAACCAGCTACCGAAAAAGCTTCCTCGCCGTGGGATGAGGCAACAAGTTTCACGATCCGCGGTTTGGGCGTGGCTACCAGCATGGACACCGTTGTTTCCGGGGTATTAGGCGGGATGTTTTCCAGGATGAGGGAGACCATCCCGTTCGCCAGGTCCGGAGGCAGGTCAAGATGGTCGGTTCTAACCTCTTCCTTCCCATCTTTTCCGAGTGAGCGAACCGTGACCTGGCTGCGGCGGCAGTCAATCAGGGTATCCATCGGATGAGGGAAGGAAGGCCCCTTCTGGATGTGGTGATCGGTAACGAGTTGGAAGATGCGGCGTTGCGAGAAAACGGTCGTTTCATCGTCGATCGAGCCATCTTTGAAACGGAAGAGCGTGCGTGTAGTGACCTGATTGCCATGGGCGACCTGAATGAGGTCGCCAGAAGCGACCACGCGTCCGTCTTCCGAACGCAACACGAGGAAACCGTGAATGGTTCCCTCCACATGGCGAACAGCTACGGGCTCCGCTGGAGCATTCGGACCCCAGGCGCAGAGCAGGATGGCGATGAGCGACCAGGATCGGATCACTTGCGGCGGAAAGCTCTTCATACCTCTCACCTCAAACATCTTCGATGAATGAGCGCGGGGAATGGTTTGCCCGGATTCGCGTAGCCGTTACGGGTGAAATCCCGCATGCCCAATCTTTTCCGCACGGCAACGCTATCGAAGATGCTCAGGTATGGGCGCTTGCACCGACCGATGCTTGTTGCACATTGCGCCGCTCGAGCCGATAATCAATACAGCATCTTTAGTGGGCCTACGTTAGCCAGCCCGACCCAATGGCAAACGACCTTCCGTGCCTCTTGATGATCTCGACTTCTTCCTTCTGGACATTGCTACCGAGCATCCAATTTCTCTGGATATTTTCAATCGAATCAATCTGGACTGCCGGCTAAATCGCAATGTACCGCCTCACAGTTTTGAAGAACTAACGCTTGCTATGGCTGACATGTTTCAGCGTGGAGATGCCGTCGCTCGTTTCAGTTGGCCCGGCCGAAGAAATAGCAGCACCTTCATCCCGACTCTGGATGAAATCGAGGTTGGACTTCGCAGTGCATTCAAAATGGATTACAGGCTCACGCCTGAGGGCGGAGCGCGTTGGGAATCGGTCGTTGAAGCTGACTGGTCCCTCTACGTATCATGGAGTGGTTCTCTGCAACATAGCTGGCGGGAGACGCGATCACGAGAATACCTGGAGTACATACTCGAAGTCGAACGTGCCGAAGGCAGCATCAGAGGTGAGATTCGCTGGAAAGAACTCAGCCCATGGCATCCCCTTTATTGGAAAACCTTACCGAGCGGCTATCAGGCAAGGTACAGAACGACATACAGAACGACCAAGGAGAATTGCATAGAATCTCCCTCATATGCTGGCATTGCAGCACCACCATGGGGACAGGAACTGACACCGAGGTTTCACCGTAGCCCCAAGGGGCTTGCACCCAGAAAACTGCGGCATCCCCAGCCTCACATTCCTGGATCTGAGGGTTCTGGTCTAGTGGAATGGAAGACCAGACTCTCGCGCCTAGCCAACCAACGCCGGATGTTTGCTGCGGCATGTGATTGCGCACGGAGTGCGGATACGGATGCGCTGCTAAAGATGCTTGCCTATCCCTTTGGGGAGGGGCGTTTCGCAAGTGTCCGGCAACTGGCAAAGCGGCGGGAGGCGGCAGCCGTTCTTCCGTTGACGGCGTTGGTTTTGAAAAAACAATATCTACCCGCATTATGGGCGCTTGGTGAGATCGCGGACAAACGCTCACTACCGGTAATGGAAATATTACTGGAATACGGTGAAGCGAATAGCGTAAGCCGCCTATTAAGCACCTGGGGAAGCATTCTTGTACGTGCAATTGCCCGCTTTGGCGATCTGGCATTGCCAATGTTGAAGAAGGCGCTTGCTCGGAGAACGTCGCCGCTGCGCGAGGCGCAGTTCAAGCCCTTGGCCTGATTCAGACAAAGCGATCAATAGCGATATTGGAAAAAGAGCGTGAGCTTGAGATCGCTATTAAGAAAAGAAGGATGCTCTGGCACATAGACGAAGCGTTGAGAAGCAGAACAACAAGCCGGCCAAAAGAGGATTTTACGGACGGCAGAAGACTTCATAGAGTCGCTCGGGTGGCCGACAGCATTCTCGACGGATCTGTTCCTTCAGACCCCATCAAGGCTCTGGTCAAAACGCTCAGTCATTCGGAGTCGATTCGGAGACGCGCCGCAGTGGACTTGCTCGAAGAGTTTGGAGCCCGTGACCAATTGGGAGAGATTGAGAGACTGGCAACGGATTCTGCGTGGCAGGTGCGAGCCAGTGTAGCCTTCGCTTTACGCCAACTAGAAGGCAGTAGAGATTTGTTACGCGCACTCGCTGATGACCAGAACCTCGTTGTTCGTTGGCTCGCGAAGAACGACATCATTCCCAACGAGAACTGACGGATTTACCGGTATCGGTCGAGCGACCGTCAATCCAGAAACTTCACCAGCACCACGGGAGGACGTAGACCCCCAAGTCCAGAACTACTCTTCGCCTATACTGGTGCCTGATAACACCGCGCTTCGTTCCAGCCCCAAGGAAGATCCCCCATGGTGCAAACCCGCATCAAGCCGTATGACCAGCAAGTGGCCGAGCGGGCGCGCCGCGCGGAGCAGACGCGGGTCTACCGGCGCAACCAGGCGCTTGGGCTGGTGCTGCTGGCGGCGGCGATCTGCCTGTGGTGGTTGTTTCACACTAATCCCAAGTGGATCTTTCCGCCGGGATGGTGGCGTCCATGAGCCGCTCGGCACAAGTGTCAGGGCACGACTTCAGTCGTGCCGGTGAGCCGCGATCATCGACCGGGGCTTTACAGGCTGCGGAAAAACCCTGTTCAGGAAGCGTTTTGTGTCAGGGCACGACTTCAGTCGTGCCGCAAGCAGACGAAAATAAACGACGGGCTTCAGCCCCTGAGGGGAGCCTCCCCAAAAACGACCCGCTGGCCATCCTGCTGCTCGGCCCTACGGGCAGCGGCAAGACGGCGCTTTCGCTGGCGTTGGGTGAGCGCTTCGGCGGCGAGATCGTCAGTTGCGACTCGGTCGCCGTCTATCGCGGCATGGACCTCGGCACGGCCAAGCCCACGCCCGAAGAGCAAGCGCGCCTGCCCCACCATCTGATCGACGTGGCAGACCCAGACCAACCCTTCACAGCCGGCGAGTACAGCCGTCAGGCAAGGGCAGCGCTAAGCGACATTGCAAAGCGCGGCCGGCTGCCCATTGTGACAGGCGGAACCGGCCTCTACCTGCGCGCCTTGACCGACGGCCTCTTCGCCGGACCGGAGCGCCAGACCGCGCTGCGCGCGCGGCTTGAAGCCAGCCGCCAGCGGCACGCGGAAGGCTGGCTTCGTCAGCTGCTTGCCCGCCTCGACCCAACCTCGGCAGCCCGCATGCACGCCAACGACACGCCCAAGCTGATCCGCGCCATCGAGGTTTGCCTGGCGGCCCGCAAGCCGCTCTCCGAGGTGCTGGGCAACAACGTTCTGGCCCGCGACCCGCTCACCGGCTTCCGGCTGCTCCGCATCGGCCTCAACCCGCCGCGCAAAGCCCTCTATGACCGTCTCAACCAGCGGGCGGCGGCCATGTTTGGGGCCGGCCTGATCGCCGAGACACGCGGCCTGCTGGCGCGCTATGGCCCGGTCAAGGCGCTCGACTCGCTGGGCTACCGCCAGGCGATGGCCGCCCTGAACGGGACGTTAAGCGAAGAGGCCGCGATCGCCGCCGCCCAGCAGGGCCATCGCAACTATGCCAAGCGGCAGTTGACCTGGTTCCGACGCGAACCTGAGGTGCATTGGATCCAGGGCTTTGGTGATGACGCGGCGGCACTCTCGTGGGCAACAGAGTTGATACACGCCCAGTTGCCGTGAAGCCTCACGGCAACTCGTCCTAAGGGGAAGCTATTCTGCTTGACACACCCCTGCCGTTTGCCGCACAGTCAACTTCGCGACCCCTTTGCAGAGTGCCAGCGATTCTTGTTTACATCTTCTTGAATTGCCGGTCCTCGGGGGACGATCTCTTTTCCCGATGGAGATAGTTCAATGGGCGTACTTCATTTCAATCACTTGGCCGTGCTCGCTTCGGCCCTGTTGCAGTGGCTTCTCTGTGTGCTTTGGTACTCGCCCATCTTCTTCGGCGATGTGTGGAAGTCCGCGGTCAACCTGCCCGCCGAGAAGATGAAAGTCCGCATGGTCCGTGCTTTGATGGTCGCGTTTGTCGGGTGCCTGCTCGTTTCGTTCGTGCTGCTCCATGTGCTTGGATGGGCCGAAGCGGACAGCATCAGGCGCGCCATGCTGGTCGGCTTCGGTCTCTGGTTCGGATTCTTCCTTGCGCCGGTCGGCGCGCAGTACATTTATGAGGACCGGCCCTTCAAGCTCTTCGCCATCAGCGCCGGATATTGGCTGGTCGCGCTTCTTGCGGGTTCCGCCCTGCTCGTGCACTGGCGGTAGGTACCGGCAGCTTCTGCCCGTCGCATCCACCAGCAATCTTCTACGCCACTTCGGCCATCGATGTTGGAATCATTCATTCAATGGAGGTCTCTCAATGCATCATCTTCACTTCAACCACTTGGCCATTCTGGTCTCGGCCCTCATTCTGTGGATTCTGGGCGCTCTCTGGTACTCCCTGTTCTTTGTCAAGCCTTGGATGGCGCTGACCGGCCACAAGAAGGGTGAGAGGCCCAAGGGCGCCGTCCTCAGCATGATCTGGTCCTTCCTCGGCGCAGTCCTCCTCTCCTTTGTGCTGGCGCACATGATCCTATGGTCAGGAGCCGCCACCATCGGTTCGGGAATGGTCGTAGGCCTCATCTGCGGCCTGGGGTTCGTCGCTGTCCCGCTCTTTTCCGAGACGCTTTATGAGCGCCGCCCCGCCAAGCTCTTCGCCATCAACGCCTGCTACTGGCTGCTTGGGCTGGTCCTCGCCGGCGGCTTGCTGGCTGTCTGGCACTGAGTCCGCGGCCCTCGATTCTCTTGATCCGGCCCGTTACAATCGACCCATGAGTAAACACGTCATCGCCACCGCAAAAGCTCCCGCGGCCATCGGGCCCTATTCCCAGGGCATTCGTGCAGGCAATCTAATCTTCACCGCCGGACAGGTCGCGATCGACCCCGCGACGCAGCAGGTCGTCTCCGGCGGCATTACCGAGCAGACCACACGCGTCTTTGAGAACCTGAAAGCCATCCTCGAAGCCGGCGGCAGCAACTTTGCGCGCGTGGTCAAGGCCACGGTCTTCCTCAAAGACTTCAACGACTTTGCCGCCATGAACGCCGTCTATGGCGCGTATCTGGCGGCGGACGGCGAGGCCCCGCCCGCGCGCACCACCGTGGAGGTCTCGCGCCTTCCCAAAGACGTGCTGGTTGAGATCGAATTGGTTGCGGAAGTCTGAGGCAACGGCTTCAAAATGGATGAGCACGTTTTGAGGAGGCCAATATGAGCGAAACGCATGAAAAGACTGTGCGCACTGACGCCGAGTGGCGCAGCCTGCTGACCGATGAGCAGTATCGTGTGCTGCGCGAAAAGGGAACCGAGCGGCCCTTCACCGGCGCACTCACCCAGAATCACGAAACAGGCAACTACCACTGCGCCGGCTGCGGAGCGCTTCTTTTCCTGAGCGGGGCCAAGTTCGACTCCGGCTGCGGCTGGCCCAGCTTCATGCTGCCTGCCGAGTCCAAAGCCGTCCACGAGCATGAGGACCGGACCTTTGGCATGCGCCGAGTCGAGGTCACCTGCGCCCGCTGCGGCGGCCATCTGGGCCACGTCTTCCCCGACGGCCCAGCGCCCACCGGACTCCGCTACTGCATCAACTCCGCCTCGCTGACATTCGAGCGATCCAAACCGTAGCCAACCTCTGAACCGCAACCCGTGGCCGCCTTCCAGGCACAACAAAACCCCGTCCTGACTGGGACGGGGTCCGTGTCGATCCTGAAATCAATTGAGTGTCTGAATTCCGTTGAGATCGCAGTTGCAGCGGGCATGAGACCCGCCGCTCTTACGCCTTGGCGACCTTGCCGCTCTTGATGCAGCTGGTGCAGACTCTGATCCGCTTGGATGCGCCGTTGACCAGTGCCTTCACTGCCTGCAGATTCACGCTCCACCGGCGTCGCGTAACGTTGTGTGCGTGAGAGATGTTATTGCCAAACTGCGGGCCTTTCCCGCAAATATCGCATACCTGTGCCATGACTTCGCTCCAAACTTTTCTTGTGTCGTCGGGATCTGCCCCTGCGAGCGCCATTTCTTAAGTGCACTCAGGCCAGCCTGTCCGCGGCAGCAGCCATGGGGCATAACAAGACACACGCCTCCGGCAGCCTGCCGAATCTCCAGTATACGCTGAAGCGCCCCGCAAGCCAAGCACGCTGTTGACAAAGGCTTGCAGGGAGCCTATGGTGAGGTCGCTTTGGTGAAAGGAGCACGGAACCGGATGGCCTATTTTGAGCTTCAGCCCGAGGAATCGGACCTGCAAGAGTTGGCGGAGGAATACTGGCACGAAGCCGGCGAAAGAGAACAGCAGCTCGAACGAGCCGCATTCGAAGCCGGAGAAGCGATTCGAGGCGGCGAACACACGCTGACCAATCTTGAAACCATTGTCCGCTGGAAATCGGAGCGCGTCGTCCACTACCTGATTGCGAACAGCAGTGAAAACATCAAGAGCGCCCTGGCGAAAGCCGCTTCGCCCGACGCCAAAACCGAAGACGCAATCAGGGCTCTAACCGGGCTGCGCGGCGTCGATATTTCCATCGCTACGGCGATTCTGGCCGCAATCTACCCGGAGCGCTACACGGTCCTTGACTATCGCGCCTTAGAAGCACTGGGCCACGCGCGCCACGATGTTGGCTTCTATCTTGAATACAATGCCTTCTGCACCCGGCTGGCCGAGTGCGGAATGGTCAATGCGCAACCGGATATGCCTGCCCCAACTCCTCTCCATGCCTTGGAGAGAGGGCTTTGGCAATGGTCGAGGAACCGCGGGGATTAGAGCACTCTTGCTGACGGTACAAGGCCATGGGTGCCCCATCATCCGAGCGTTTTTGCTCGAAGTATGGGAAGCTGGCAGAGTAGAATCGCCTTGGTGAGCAACTCCTTTGAAATCGGGCCGGTGCAGGTGGGCGCGGGGCAGCTTTTCTTGATCGCCGGACCGTGCGTGATCGAGGGTGAGGCGCATGTGCGGATCATGGCCGAGTCCATTCAGCGCATTGCCGGCGACCTGGGCATTCCGTTCATCTTCAAGGCCAGCTACGACAAAGCCAACCGCACCAGCGTGAAGAGCTTCCGCGGACCGGGTCTGGTCGAGGGTACGCGGATTCTGGGCCGCCTGGCCAAAGACACCGGGCTCCCTGTGCTGACTGACGTGCATGAGCCTGCGCACTGCGAAATTGCCGCCGAGGCTGTCGATGTCCTCCAGATTCCCGCTTTCCTCTGCCGCCAGACCGACCTGCTGGTAGCCGCCGGCAAAACCGGCCGCGCCATCAACATCAAGAAAGGCCAGTTTGTGGCGCCCTGGGATATGGCGCATCCGGTCGAGAAGGTGCGCTCCACGGGCAATGAGCGGATCTTTCTCACCGAGCGCGGCGCGAGCTTCGGCTACAACAACCTCGTCGTCGATTTTCGCTCCCTGCCGGTCATGCGCCAGATGGCGCCTGTGGTCTTTGACGCTACCCATTCCGTGCAGCAGCCTTCGGCGGCGGGCGGAGTGAGCGGCGGCCAGCCGGAGTTCATTCCGCTGCTGGCGCGGGCCGCGGTGGCGGCGGGCATCGACGCGCTGTTTCTCGAGGTCCACGACGACCCGGCGAATGCCAAGTCCGACGGAGCCAATGCCCTCGATCTCAAGCTGCTCAAGCCGCTCCTTGAGAAGCTGCTGGCCATCCATGCCGCGGCGAGTTAGTGCAGATGAATCAAAGGCCTCGAAAGCGTGGCCTGTAGCACCCGGCGCATAGCTGTGAAATCCAGGGCCGAATGCGATCCCTGAGCGCCTACTCCGAGATCATCCCGATCGTCGCGAGCCATGTCTCCACTAACTGCGGCCATCCCGTCACCGGAAATTTCGTGCGCCGCAGCCCAAACGCATGCCCGCCCTGCGCATACAAATGCATCTCCACGGGAACCCCCACATTCTTCAGCGCAGCATAGTAACTCAGTGAGTCGTCTACATTGTCCACGTGGTCATCCTCGTCCTGGATCAAGAACGTCGGCGGTGTCTCGCTTGTGATGTGACTGCGAATATCCGGATTCAACTCATAACTGCTCTCGGGAACCGATGGATTCCCCGCAGGACGAACATCGAATTGTTTGGAGCTCTGGCTGGCATCCCATTTCGCGGCTTCAATGCTGAGATGCCCCGGATAGAGAGCGACCGCAAAATCCGGACGGCAGCTCACTTTGTCGGCCGCATCCACAGCCGGGTAAAGCCGCTGCGCGAAATGCGTGCTCATGGCCGCTACCAGATGCCCGCCCGCTGAAAACCCCAGCACTCCGATCTTGTGCGGATCGATATGCCACTCCGCGGCGTGAAAGCGCACCAGCCCCACCGTCCGCTGCGCATCTTCCAACGCCATCGGCGATTCCGGATAGGGCCCCGATTTGGGATACGGCGCAGATTTCGGATACGGTTCCTGACCCGGCACGCGGTACTTCAACAGCACACACGTGATCCCTTTGGGCGTGAGCCAATCACAGACCTCCGAGCCTTCAAGATCGATGGCCAGAATCTGATAGCCCCCGCCGGGGAAGACGACCACCGCGGCGCCCGTATTCTTTCCCGTTGGCGCATAGACAGTCATCGTAGGCCGCAAGACGTTGTCCACTGCGACCCAAGGCCTGCCGGCAACCAGATCGTCCTTCCCTGTCGTCTCGGCGGACTCTGGCCCCGCGGCAGGCTGCCCATTGGGCGCAACCCCCGGCCATATCGGGATTTGCGTATGCCCCGGCGATGGCTGCCAGGTAAACTTCTGCGCGCTCAGACCACTCCACGCAAAGACAACACAGAGAGCAACAATCAAAGTCTTCATCGGAATCCCCACAGCCTAATATAACCAGTCACTGCCCCGAGCCGTGGGCTCCAAATCCGGATTCTCGGACATTGGAGTCTGCCGAAGCTTTCACAAAGGGCCTCGCGGGCTGGGTGCGTCGATTCGCCTTGGCGGCTGCATTCTCTGGATTGCGAATTGTCTCTACGTGACCGCTTGCAATGCTTTTGCGAGTTCGACGACGCCGATGGCATTTGTTTTGTCATCGAGCGGAAATCGCTCAGTGCCTGGATACACGTAGAACCGCTTCTGCGGCTTGAGATCGGCGCAGGCGGAATGAAAGCTGCGCTCGATCTTCGGCGCGGATGTGCGTTTGACTTCGATGGCCCACAGTTCTCCGCCGGGAATCGTGAGAAGAAGGTCCACTTCGGTTCCGTTGGAGGTTCGATAGTAGTGTGCCTCGGTTCCGTCAGGCGCTGCGGTGATCAGAGTCTCGATGACAAAGCTCTCCCAGGTTTGGCCGACGACGGGATGACCAAGCAAAGCTTCCTTGTCTCGAATGCCTAGCAGCGCATGTGCGATGCCGCTATCGCGCACATAGACCTTGGGGGCCTTGACCAGCCGCTTGCCAACATTCCGATGCCAGGCCGGCAATCGCCGCACGAGCAGCAAATCAACTAGAAGATCAAGATAGCCCGCTGCCGTTTTGCCATCGACGGCCAGACCGCGCGCCAGATTAGCCGCATTCAGAATCTGGGCTTGGTTGTGCGCAAGCATGGTCCAGAATCTCCGCAGCGTTTCTGCCGGTATACGGGGGCCGAATTGCGATATGTCGCGCTCCAGATAGGTGCGGACAAAATTGCGTCTCCAGAGCAGACTGAGATCGTCCGACTCGGCCAGAAAGCTGCGCGGAAATCCACCCCGGACCCAGAGCGTCTCTACCGAAGCCGGATCGATCTCCAGAGCATCGAAGGGGCCGAGTTCCAGATAGGAGATGCGACCGGCCAGGCTCTCGCCGGATTGCTTGAGTAGGTCCATGGCGGCCGATCCGAGTAGGAGAAACCGGCCATTGGCTTTTTCGTGCCTCCGCCCGCGGTCGATGATGCCCCGCAACTGCTGAAACAGTTCCGGCACGCGGTGAACCTCATCGAGGATGACCAATTCGTCTTCGTGGTCCGCGAGATAATTGCTCGGATTGGTGAGCTTGGCGCGGTCGTTCTCGTCCTCAAGGTCGAGGTAGATCGAGGCTGTCTGCGCGCCAATCTCCAAAGCGAGGGTGGTCTTACCTGCCTGGCGCGGCCCCAGCAGGACGACCGCCGGAGAATGGCGAAGCAGTTCATTGAGATGAGGAGTGAGGAGGCGAGGCAGCATGTATGTAATTATAGAGTATAATTCCATATTTACATATAATCTTCGTAACCGTATGCAATTGCTTGTCCTTCGACTGCAATCGCCGCTCAGGGTCAGGGCATTTGGGCGGCGTAATTGGCTTGGAACGGGGCGGTTAGTCCCCGGTGATGCCCGCCGAATCCAGCGGCTCAAGCTCCTTGCCGTCCACTTCCACGGCGAAGCTTTGCATGATGGTGTCCAGGGTGAGGACGACGCGGAAGCTGTTCTTCTTGCGCACCACAATGCCTTCCATGCCGGCGAAGGCGCCCGAGTTGATGCGGGCCCGCTGACCCACCCTCAGCAAAGGGTGCGGTTCGGCGCGGCGGAGGGAAAGGCCGGAACGGAGCGCTTCAATATCGGCTTCAGGCAAAGGGGCCGGCTTGCCGCCTGTTCCGCCCACCATGGCTACTACGCCCGGCACTTCAAGCACTCGCACGCGCTGCGTGCGGTCAATGCGTACGAAGATATAGCCGGGAAAAAGCGGCAAATCCAGAGTGACCCGCGATCCGTCGCTCCACTTGCGCTGGGTGCGGTAGAGAGGCAAATAGTGCTCAATCTCTCTCAGGCTCAGGTGCTGATCCACGCGCTTCTCGTGGCGCGGCGTGGTGTAGACCGCGAACCATTTCGGTGCAGATTGCGCATCCGGCAGCAATGCAGGGGGGGCGTTGCTGGCTTGACTCATCTCCCGATGCACAATTTCAGACACGTCGTTTCGCAATCCTCGCTTGTGTGCGCTTTCTTCCATGCGTGCCACCGGTGCGTTGCATCCAAACCGGCGCTGAAACCACGATAGCATGGGCGCTCAGACGGGGCCGGAGCAAGGTGCAGGAATTCCGGGCGCCTATTCCAGTTGTTGGGTCTCAGTTCCTTCGGGAACCTTCACCACGAACTGGTCGTCCGTGAGTGTCTGATTCTCCTTGACATCCTCGACGTTGAGAACGACCTGATACTCCTCAAGCGGGCGCTTGATGACGATCGTGGAAGGGTACTTGCCGGATTCGAAATCCCGGTAGTTTGCATAATTGACCTGCGTCTCCAGGTTGCCATCGCTGTCATAGAGATCCTGCTGATAGGGCAGCAGATCGTCTCGGTGGAAGGTCACCACGCGCACCGGCGTCAACTGCCGGCTGTCTCCCTTGCGGCGGCTGATGCTCAGGACATATTCCGGGACGGTGTACAGGTGCTTTCTTTCCGCGTCTTCGATCGTTTCCGAATCCGCCACAACGGAGTACAAGTCGTCTGGATCCAGGCCGCGCACCACCATGGCGTCGAAGAAGAACCCAGGGCGCATGTTCTCGATGGCGTTGGCGGACTTCTTCTTCAAGGAGTTGGAGCCCTTGAATGCCTTGCCCTTGAGCGGGACAGAGAGGGTGAAGTCCGTGCCGTCGCTGGCCATGTCAAACGCTTTCACTCCGAGGATTTGCCCTACCACGCGCAGCATTTGAGGCTTGCGCATCAGAATGTGTCCGCGGAGCGAAGTGTAGTCGGTGGCCAAACCCTCTTTGGTCTTCAGTACGCTGGGGTAAATCTCGACCGTTGCGGTCAGTGTATTCAGGGCATCCCAGCGCTGATTGACCCTTGTAACCAGTTCCTCTGGCGTGGCCGTCTGCGTGACCAAGGGAGCCTTGGGCACCGGCAGCTTGCGCGTCATGACGAGGCAACCCGAAAGCAGGAGGGGAAGAAACAGCGCTCCGGCGGACGCCAGGCGACATCGAGCGTTCATCGGCTACCCGCCTTCTTCACTGCCTGACGGTAGCCGGCCACGTTGTGCTGATGTTCCTCGATAGTTCGTGCAAAGAGCGACCGCCCCTGGGGATTGGCTCCGGCCGCCACAAAATACAGATAATCGGTCTTGGCTGGCGCCATGGCCGCACGCAGCGACCGTATGCCGGGGTTCGCCACTGGCCCCGGCGGCAATCCAGTATGGAGATAGGTGTTGTAGGGCGTTTCGTGGTTCAAATCGCTCTGATAGATTGCGCCCCGCCACCGGCCCTCAAGCAGAAGCCCGTAGATCACGGCGGGATCGGTCATGAGCGGCATGTTCTTGGCTAGCCGATTCTGAAGGACGCTGGCGACCAGAGGCCGTTCCGTGTCCACTGCCGTCTCCCGCTCTACCAGGGAAGCCATCGTCACCACTGCATGAAAGTTTCGCTTCAGGCCAATTTGCGCGGCCGCCTTGCGGAATTGACGCACCATTTTGGCAGCAATCTGTGCCGGAGTTGCCTTGCGGGGAAAGCGATATGTATCTGGAAACAGATAGCCCTCCAGGCTCTTTGCTTTAGGGTCAAGGTCGGCGACCAACGCAACCTGCTTCACCGCGGTATCGAGAAAATCCTTTTGTTTACCAAGCCCCGCCTGCTCCAGCCGCGAGGCAATCTCAAAGATGCTTGCGCCCTCGGGAATGGTGACCGTCTTCGTAAATACATCCCCGCGCAAAATCCGTGCATACACCTCGGTGACAGGGGCCGGGTGATCGAACCGGTACTCGCCTGCACTGAGCGAACCACGCTTTAACAATCGCAACAAATCGAAGGCGAAGCGGCTGCGGACAATGCCGGCCGCTTCAAGTTGCCGGCCAATCACTAGGGTGGATGACCCGGGCGCCAGCTCGACAAAGGTCTCGCTCCGTGGGCCAAACGGCATGAATACGAGCCAAGCCGCTGCGCCAGCCACCAGCAGCGCCAAAAGAAAGGCCGCCTTGAAGACTGTCGCCACGCATGAACTTGTATTCTTTTTACCTCTCCGTCCGCGGCCTGCCATTCCCAGGTGACGACCCCCTATGTTAGAGACTCTCGAAAATCCATGCGGACTCTCTTCTTTTGATTGTATCGGTTGGGTCGGCTGCGCCCCCTAAACCCTGGCCGCTCACTGGCAAAGCGCGGGCTTTGTTGTCGTGAATGACGAAATGGGTCGCATGGTCACGGCCTGTGCTTGGGGGGTGGTCTCATTTCCAACCAAAAAGGGGGAGCGCGGGGAACAATTCACACTCGGGTCGCGTAGACCTATTTGGCGCGGTCATGCGTAGAATACCGTCGTGCCGCTACTCGCAAAGGAGAATCTCATGCGGAATTTCGTCAGCGTTGCCGGCCTGGCTACACTGTTTTGCCTGGCGGTCCCCGGCGGTTTTGCCACGACGCCCCCGGCCCCGAAGAGCGGCCAGGCCACCATTGTAATCGTCTTCAAGGATGGCCACCGGCAGAGCTTCAATCTGTCCGATATTGCCAGGGTCGAGTTTCCAGCGGCCCCGGCCGCAGCAACTGCAACTGACAGCAACCCGGCCGTTTCCCTGTTGCCGTCACGCGGCCGTTTCCTAGGCAAATGGGAGGTGGGCGACGGCTCGGGAAATAACTTCTACATCACGCTCGAAGACAGCGGCGATGCAATGCGGTCGCTCGGTCATGTGCATGGCAGGTGGGTCTATGTTGAGGGCGAGGCGCGCATCACCTGGGATGACGCCGCTGAAGACGCCATCCGCAAGGTTGGCTCCACGTACGAGAAATTTGCTTACGGAGCGGGCAAAGCGTTTACCGATACGCCCGACAACGTAACCAGCGCCCGCAGCACCATACCTCATCCCATTTAGGACCTGCCTGGCCGCGCGGATTCCCTACAGCATCCGCGCGATATCCCGCAACTGGCGGGCTGTGGCCTCCAGGAAGGTCTCCGTGCTGGCGCCGGCGGGTTGCTCAAGCCCTGACTTGGCTTGAATGGCGGACGCAATGCGCAGGGCCAGAGCCTCACGGGTGGCAAGGCTCATATCCAGCCGCCGGCTGAAGAACCCCTCCAGCACCTCGAGGTCGGTGGCCGAGAGCTTGGCGATGCCCGTGGCCGGCAGAGTAAAGGCAGTGTGCGGCTCGGGGGCTGGAGCGCGTGGCGCAAATGCCTGTGCCGTGAAGGTGCGGGAGCCCGAGTCGCTCCACATAGGGCTCTCCAGTTCCCGATCCCGCACCACCAAGGTGCCGGCAACCATATCGCCGAGCCGTTGGTGCTGCCGGGAAGAGAACACGGCAATCACGCCAACCGCATAGAAAAGTGGAATCTGGTCAACATAGCGGACAAGATTGCGCGCCATGGATTCGAACAGCCCGATGGCCCTGCCAGAGCGCTGGATGACGCGAATCCGCGCCACCCGCTTGCCGGGAGTGCGTCCATTCCAGAAGGCCTCAAAAAGGGTGAAATAACCCCACTGAAGCAAAAAAACAATAAAGATGAAGATCGCCGTGGCCCACTGCACTGAGATTTTTGAGAACGACTCGATGCCGGGAAGAAAAAAGGAGAACAGAATGACCAACACCAACAGCCCTGCTCCCCAGATCAGATAATCCACCAGCAGCGCGATAAAGCGGCTGCCAATACCCGCAATGGGCATCTCAATGTCCACCAGCTCTGGCGTATCGATGCTAAGCTGGTCAGAACTCAGGTTCATGGCGAAAGTCCTCTCAAACCAGTGGATTCAGAAGCGGCGGCCTCATTGGGACCGGCTGTCTGCTCTCCTGTCCCAATCCGATCGTAGCGGTCTGGGACAGCTTTCCCGCGCCGAATTGCAGGAACTCGCCCTGCTTTATCGGCAAGTGGCGGCAGACCTTTCCGTGCTGCGCCAGGACTCCACCGCCCGCACCTACGCGCTGCATCTGAATCATTTGCTGGCTCGCGCCCACCATATCATCTATTCTGGCCGCAAGACGAATCTTCTCACGCTCTTTCGCTTTCTCAGGGACGAATATCCGGTCATCTTCAGGCAGCACATCGGCTTCGTGCTGGCTTCAGTGCTCGTCACCGTGGCCTGGGGCTTGGTGGGCGCGGCAGTTACCAGTGCACGCCCGGAGTTTATGCGCCACTATCTCGGCCCGGAGATGATCGCCACCATGGAGCGGCACCGTATGTGGACCGAATCCATCGTAAGCGTTGCGCCCAAAGAAACCAGCCACATCATGACCAATAACCTCTCGGTATGCTTTGCCATCTTTGCCGGCGGCATCGCCTTCGGGCTGGGAACCTTCTTCTATCTCTACTTCAACGGCATGATGCTGGGCGTGATTGGCGCGGCCTGCCATCAATACGGCATGTCGCTGGCGCTGTGGAGCTTCGTTGCGCCCCATGGATCGCTTGAGCTGCCTGCCATCCTCATCGCCGGTGGAGCGGGATTCCGCCTCGGCCACGCCATGCTCTTCCCTGGCGCGTTGCGCTGGAAAGAATCGGTGGCCCGCGGCGGCATGGAAGCCACACGGCTGGTCTCTGGCATCATTCCCATGCTGATCATCGCAGGATGCCTCGAGGGTTTCTTCTCCCCCTCGAAAGCCCCTGTCTGGCTCAAATTCACCGTGGGCGGGCTGCTCTTCTCGCTGCTGTTGGTGTGGCTCTTCCGGCCGGTGAAGGCAACCGTAACGAACAGATGAAGACCCTCACGGGATTTCTTCAATGCTCTGAATGCTGTCGTCCGCTAACTTGCCAATCCCGCGCAGCGGGAGCTAATTCGCCAAAAAGCATTCCATCGTTCTCCGCGCCCTGCTACAACGCGCCTCCCGAACGGAGTTTTTCAGCAGCTTGTTTAGCATCGAGGGAATCCGAATCGAGAAGTCGGGACTCAAGCTGAGTCTCTGACTGTGCATTGCTTCACTTGCCGGGAGGGTTTGCGGCCATCGGCGGCATCTTCAGGAATTGCTCCACTGGAAGCGCGTGCCGAGTCATCCGCGCCGTCAGAATCGCGCCTTTAAAATAAAACTCCTTGTTGATTCGAGCCCCAACCGAGGAATGCCCTGGGAGTTGCGGACCCAGCTGCAAAGCGCCCGAGCCCTCTAGCTCGCCGTCAACATAATTCCTGAGCTCTTTGCCGTCATAAACAGCAGTAACTCGATACCATTGCCCAAGCGGGTGCAGCAGCTTGCAATTGAGCAGCGTCAATCTCTCACCGGCGGTCATTGCGAAGCTGTCCAGGCACCATTGCCCATCCAAGATACGGATTTCGAAAAGCATCCGATTGTCGGTGTCCTTGCCAGTCTGCGGATCCTGCTCCTGAAGGTGAAAGAATCGCTGGGCCTGTGCGCCATCCGCATCCGGCCGGAAGATCACTTCCCATGTGTACGCGGAAACCCCCGCCAGCGGATGCACGCCCACAAGCAAAGCATCGTCCACGCCGTTAAACTCGACAGCCTTTCCATAGGGGGATTGGATCACGCGCGGATGGCCAAGTACGGTCACAGGATGTCCGCCGAGAGTGCTGATCTGGTCGAAATTCCAAACCTCTGCCTCCGGAGTAGTTGCCTCCCTGGCCACTGCGGGGGCCTGTGGGTATGCGAAGGCTGCGATCATAGCGAGTCCCGCCAGGGCTGCGGATTTGAGTCTCCTGCCTTGCATCATCCTGTTTCACTCCGGGGAGCCTGACGGCTCATCGATGGGTTCTAAGCCTCTGCTTGTTGCTACTTTGGCGCAACCGGTTGCAGCCACGCTCCGTTTCCCGCGGAATCCCACACGTCGAACCGGATCCACTTCTTGCCCGTCGCGTCGAAAGGAATCCTGAACGTCTTCGTCCCGAACGGTTCAGTATCCGTCAGCTTGATGATCTCACGCTCCACCTTCGATCCGTCGCTCCACACTAACTCGGCAAACTCCAGTGGGAAGGTGTATTCGATGCTGGCCGTGTAGATGCTCTTCGCGCCGGAGCCCTCGATCCCCCATTTGTGGAACAATATCTCGCCCGAAGTGCCGAAGAAGTTGCCCGCGCGAATTCCCTCGACGACCGGAGCCCAGCTTTCATTGTAGGCCGGCACTTTATCGAGCTTCAGGTAATTGATGGCGAGCATCGGATAAGTCTCATCGCCGGGAACCTTCATGTAAGTGTCGCCCTCAGAAAGCATGAACTTCGGCTTGGGCGCCCAGTTACTCATGTCGTCGTTTACCCCGAAACAGCGATGCTCGCACATGCGCGACTGCGACAGATCCACGGGCAGCGACTCCCACGACTCGCCGATGAAACGGTCGCTGAGAAAGTAATCCTTGTCCTTGTACATGTCGGGATACATCGCCGAACTCTTGGTGCGCGGGTGAGCTGTCCACAGAATGCCCTGTTCCGTATTCACCATCTTCATCACATCGTCTGCAGAACCCAGATGATACACGGGGCCGTAGACAGGATCGTTCTCCTCGAATGTCTGCCCCTCGGGGCGCGGCTCAGCATGGCTGAAGTAAATTGGCTTTGGCGTCATCAGGTACCAGTGGCCGCCAAGATACGAGTTAGCCTCCTCGGCAGGAATCACCAAAAAATTCTTGTCGGAGAGCCGTCGCGCCCCTTCAAAATAGAGCTTCTGCTCCATAAAGCGCTTCGGGCCAGGATCGGCGAAGTCGGAGTCGTCGTGAAAGTCTCCAAGATAAACAATGTTGATCCCCAACCCGCGAAAGACTGGCGCCCATGTGGGCATGTAATCCGAAGTTCCACGATCGCGAATCATCTCATTCAGCTCAAGATGAAAATGGCCTGTCACCGTCTTGAAGCCAGGTATTGGCTTGTAGACATCGTCGTGCGTATACGCCATGACGGCCTGTTGCGTTGCATGATCGCCGTTAGGACTTAGATAGTAGTACACGGCCATGCGCTGCACGGTGCCCGGGGGCGCGTTATAGAGCGCATAATTCTCGACCTGTTCGCGCGCCACGCTTACGCGCATCTTCCAAACTTCGTCAGTCACTCCCCACGGCGCGTAACCCTCGCCTCGCTCAGGTTGCATCACGCCAAGAGAAAACGAACTGTCATTGTCCTTGCGATAGTAGACATAGCCGAGATTCACCTCGTTCTCGCGCGCAAAGAAGAACTTGTGAGGTGGAGGAAAAACTGCCAGCGATCCGGCGCCGGCATCCAGAATCTCCAGCCGGTTGCGTGCTCTCACATTCACAGGTTCTTGATTGGCCTCGCCTCCGAAGTCATTCTCTTGCCACACCTGCGAAGTATCTCGCCAGACTACTTTCGTATTGCCGTTGATAGAGAAGCCCTTCAGGCCGGCCTTGTAGATATAGGCCACGTCAGACGCATCGGTCTTCGCCAGCGCTTCCTGCCGCAGAAGATTCGATCCCTTGTAAACCGTGAATTGCAGATCCCCGGCAAACAGCCCGAGAGTAAGTCCATTGAACGTGACACTGACTCGGTCGCCATCGGTCTTCACCGTGCAATTATCGGACTTATAACTCACCGCCGCGCGCGCGATCTCGTCTGCTGTCCGCGGCGCGCCCGCCAAATGACTCTTTCCGGGAACCACCAGAGGGGCATCCCAGAAAACATTCCATTTATACTCTTCTTCGTTCGCCGGAGTATCTTTGCCTAACTTCTTCAGGATGCTAAGCTCTGTAATGGAAATGCGCCGCCGCCCCGTCGTTACCTCAAACTGCGGAGTCAGATCTTTGCCAAGGACAATCCATGCACTGCCGGAATTCCGTGCCGCAAATTCCTCGATTAGAGGTTGACCGTCACGCAGCGTGAACCGCGCCCGCAGTTGCTGCCCCTGCTCGCCTTCCCAGGCCAACTCGACAGAGCTGCTGCTTGCCACCGCTTTGACGCCCTCGATGCTCTTGTAATCCTGCATGTTGCAGTGTAGCGTCTGAGCCGTTCCCACGCTGGCAAACAGCCCCAAACCGAAGATAGCTCCCCATAACTTCATGCCCGTCACCGTATGTTGCCTTCCCCGTTCTTGAATACAGATCGCAATTGGCCGTCAGCCCGATCCATGCTTTCCGGAACGGATGCTGCTGGACTCGCCACCTCAATATACAGCGAGCAACACGGTATTTCCAATCCGGTAACGGGCCCCCTCATGCTGTCCTCGCGCCCCCGCTCTGCTGCCCCATGTCCAATAAGTCTGTGTCAGCACAGCCGGCAACCAGCCCGCCCCAGCCAGGCCCGCTGGCAGCTTTTGCAGAATCCACAAGATTTTTTTTATCGCCCAGGCTGCTTTCAGTGCATAATTTCAAGCAACCCGCATTTGCACGCTGGTTGATCCCCCCTACCCACAGCCATCGAGGAGCGGCCCATGATTGATCTCAATGAAGTTGGAGCTTTTCCTGAACTCGCTCTGCACGGACTGTTTAGTGTGCGCCTTGGAATCTATCTTCCCGGCATTCATCCTGGCGACAACTTCGAGGTTGTGGCGCGCGTCATTCACAGCATTGACCAGTTCGACCCCAGCGTACCTGCTGCCAGTTTTCCTCTCAACTGGCAGCAGGGCAGCGCCCTCGACCTGTGGACCACAACCGTCACGCTGACGCCTGCCGCAGGATCGCACCTGGGAGAGATCGGCGAGCATCTCTACCGCTATGAGCTTTGGTGGACGCCGCCCGGCGGAACGCAGCAGTGTGTTTGCCCATGGATCGTCGATCCGTTTGCGCGCGAGGCCGAGATGGGCCGCATGTCGGCCTTCACGCTCGACCCCGCGCCGGTTCCATTTACCTGGACTGACGATGCCTGGAAGACGCCGGAGCTCGATGACCTGGTGGTCTATGAGTTGCAGGTCGAAGAGTTCAACGATACCTTCGACGGAGTCATCGACCGCCTGACTTATCTGGTGAGTCTCGGCGTCAACTGCATCGAGCTCATGCCAGTCACCAGCATGCAGCTGGACTTCGACTGGGGCTACGGCCCATTGCATTATTTCGCGCCCAGCTCGCGCTTCGGCGGCAATGCCGGACTGAAGCGCCTGGTTGACGCCGCGCATGCGCGGGGAATCGCTGTCATCCTCGACGTTGTTTATGAACACGTCGATGGCATGTTCGCTTACTTTTCTGTCTATAACAGCCTGGCCGGCACCGCAGGCGCTCCCAACCCGCCCAATCCCATGATGGATGGCTATAACATCTACGGCTTTGGCCCCAAGCCGGACTTTGCCGGCGCATTTACCTTGGACTACTTTCTCAACGCCAATCAGCAATGGCTCGATGAGTATCACGTGGACGGCTTCCGCTACGACGAAGTGACCGACCTTTACGTCTTCCCCATGGATGCAGGCTATCGAAGCCTTGTGCAGAAGACTTATCTGCACTCTCTCACATTGCCGCGCTTTCAGGGCACAGGCGGCTACAGCCGCCTCGTCCAATGCGCCGAAGCGCTCGACAAAGCGGCCACCGTGATGACCCAGAGTTACACCAACAGCGCATGGCAAAACGGCCTGCTCTATCTCGCCGAAGCTGTGGCCAGCGGCGCAGCTCCGCAAGACAGCTATGGCCACCAACTGGACCCCGGCTTTATGGGATTTCCCTCGACCACCACCGCAGTGGATGCCGTCGGCAACGCACTCCAGATGCCGGTTGCTCCCTTCCAATACATCGAGTCGCACGATCACAGCCAATTGATTGTCTTTGCCAGCCCCGGCAGCGACTCCGGCGATCCCATCCCCGAAGGCGACCGCAACCGCTTCTTCAAGTTACAGCCTCACGCCATCGCCCTCTACACGTTGCAAGGCATCCCCATGTTATGGCAGGGTCAGGAGTTTGCCGATAACTACGCTCTTCCGGATAACGGCCTCGACCGTGTCCATCTGGAGCGAGTGACTCACTGGGAGTATTTCTACGATGTGCCCGGCAATACGCTGGTAAGTCTCTACCGCCGCCTGGGCGCTCTGCGCCGCAGCGTAAGCGCGCTGCGCAGCCGCGCGTCTTATTACTACTATCAGCAATCGCTTCAGGGCACGCAGGTAATCATCTATTCCCGTCACGCCGTGGCCGCGGGCGCAAATCCGGAGTCGTGGGCGCTGGTGCTGCTCAACTTCGCCGATGCCGATGCCACCGTCAATGCGCCCTTTCCGGTTGCCGGCACATGGCGCGAGATGGTCGACGACACTCTGCGCGCGGCCCCGCTTGAAGTGCAGCCCGCTACCAACGGCCAAACGATCGCCCTGCAAGTGCCCTCCAACTACGGCCAGATTTGGGTCAAGACCGCCTGAGATACTGGGTGCCCCACCCTCGGCACGTCTCTGTTTTTGTGCCTAGGGTGGGCTTCGTCGCGGCCCAGGTGCGAAGCCCCCGCTGTCATTCCACCCGCCTTCGCTGCTAAACTCCCCCTTCAGGGAAATGTGAGCAAGATTGCTTCCGCTCACCTGGAGGGTACCCGTGCCAGACTCTCAACCGCCTGTCTTTCAGCCTTTTGTCTCGCCCAGCGAAAAGCCCCGCGAGTTCACCTTCCGCGCCATTCTGCTCGGCTCCATCTTCGGCATTATTTTTGGTGCAGTCACGGTTTACGTAGGTCTGCGCGCCGGCCTCACCGTAGCCGCCTCCATCCCCATCGCGGTGCTCTCCATCAGCATTCTGCGCGCCTTCGGCCGCGCTTCCATCCTTGAAAACAACATCGTCCAGACGACCGGCAACGCAGGCCAGTCCATCGCTTCGGGCGTCATCTTCACCCTGCCCGCGCTGGTCTTTCTCGGCTTCGATCTCGAGTACTCCCGCATCTTCTTCCTCGCCCTCATCGGCGGCTGGCTCGGCGTACTCTTCATGATTCCTCTGCGCCGCCAGCTCATTGTCCAGGAACACGAAACCCTCAAATACCCCGAAGGCACCGCCTGCGCCGAGGTGCTCATCGCGGGCGAGCGTGGAGGTTCCTTCGCTAGCCGCGTCTTTCTCGGCCTGGGCCTCGGCAGCCTTTACACCCTCTTCCAAAACGAGAACATCTTCAAGGCCTGGCCTGGCACTCCCGAGTTCCAGCCTGACTTCGGCCTCCAGCACATCCTCAGAGGCGCTGCCATAAAGGCTGAGGCCACGCCAGAATATCTGGGCGTCGGCTACATCATCGGCCCGCGCGTCGCCGGCGTCCTTTTTTCCGGAGGCGTCTTCTCCTGGCTTGTCCTCATGCCCCTCATCTATTTCTTCGGCAAGGAGCTCACCCACCCCGTCTATCCCGGCACCATCCTCATATCCCAGATGGGCCCCAGCGACCTGTGGAAGACCTACATCCGTCCCATGGGAGCCGGCGCGGTCGCCTGCTCCGGACTCATCACCCTGCTGCGCACTCTGCCCACCATCGTCAGCGCGCTCACCGCCGGCTTCAAAAACCTGCGTCCCGGCACAGCAAGCCAAGCCAAGCCCCTGCGCACTGAGGACGACCTCTCCATGCGCACGGTCGTCCTCGGCTCGCTCGTGCTCATCGCCTTCACCTTCTTCTTTCTTCAATTCAAGCCCGTGCCCGGCGCCTACGTGGGCATCCTGCCCAATCTGGCCGCTGCTCTGCTCGTCGTTGTCTTCGGATTTCTCTTTGTCACCGTCAGCTCCCGCATCGTCGGACTCATCGGCAGCTCCGCCAACCCCATGTCCGGCATGGCCATCGCCACCCTCATGGCCACCTGCGCCATCTTCCTCGTCGAGGGCTGGACGGCTCCCGCTTACGGCGCTCTCGCCATCACCATCGGCGGCATCGTTGCCATCGCCGCGGCCAACGCCGGAGACACCTCCCAGGACCTCAAGACCGGCTACATCGTCGGTTCCACGCCCCGCCTCCAGCAGCTCGCCCTCATGATCGGCGTGGTCGTCTCCACCATCTCCATTGGTTGGACGCTGAACGTGATGAATGACAACTTGCAGGAGTTTCATGCCGCCCCGCAGGCTTGGGATCTCAGCGTCCCCCACTCCGGCGTCGCCGTCCAAAACGATGTCAAGCATCTGCCCGATCAGATCCACGTCCTTGGCCCCAACAACACCTCCGCCATCCACCCCAAATCCGAGTACATCGTCCTCAACGCCATTGGTTCGGCTGAGTTAGCGGATGGCAAATACCTCTACTCGCCCGCAACACATCAAATTGAAGTCCAGTGGATTCAGGGCATCGGCAGCGAGAAGGCCGCCGCGCCGCAAGCCCGCCTCATGGCCACCGTCATCAACGGCATCCTCACCCGCAAGCTCGCCTGGGGACTGGTTCTGCTCGGCGTCTTCATCGTCATCGCCGTCGAGCTGCTGGGAGTACGTTCGCTGTCGTTTGCAGTCGGCGCCTATCTCTCCATCGGCACCACGCTCGCCATGTTTGTCGGCGGCATGGTCCGCTGGTTCGTCGATCAAGCCGTCAAAAAAGCCGGTGGCGATGCAGCCGACCAGGAAAGCGAAATCTCCCCCGGCTCCCTCTTCGCCTCGGGCCTTATCGCCGCCGGCGGCATCGTCGGCCTCTTGGGCGTAGCTCTCAAGGGTTACGAAGCCACCGTAGGCAAAGACGACATCCTCAATTTCCCGCCCACCTTCTTAGATAACAACTATGTTTCGGTAGCCGCCTTCGCCGCGCTGGCGTTCGCCCTCTACTACTTCGCGCGGAAGCCGCTGAAGAGGTAGAGGGACGCGAACTAGAAGTTAGCGTAGGCGAGCAGCTAATGATCGGGTTGCGAACTAACCGGAGATAGGAGCCATGGAACAGTACATTCACACACTCATCGCTGCTAATTCTGCATACGTTCCAAAACCCACGCAGATCGGGGAGTTTTTTGACGCACTCATCAAGTCTTTCCACTTTCGGGTCATCTATGATCAGCCATTCCAGCCAGGGCTTCGGGTCATGAAGCCAGGCGGGCGAACCCGGACGGGCAGAAACACGTTCACGGGAGAAACAATTACGATTCCGATGTACGATCACATCGCGATCGAAGAAACCACTGAGATTCCTCCGCTTATCAAGAATTTGGAGGAATACCGCGTCGGCGCTTCAGGCGAATGGAAATCAGCCGACGCTCCGATTTCCTTTCTCAAGACGGACAAGACCCCTTTTAAAGACTACCCGATATGCGATGTAAGCTGTAACATCCAGCCTTCACCCGTATCGACTTCGGAATGGGACGTCGATGCGGGTCCCAATGTTCGAAATGTGCCCCGTTTCGGCAGCGTTTGGAACGGTGAAAGCACAACAGGAATTTTTCCAAACCCTTGGACGGGCGCGGTGATCGAAGTCTCAAACGCAAGCGCTGCCCGGTTCTGGATTGAATTCGAGTTTGGCAGGTTTATCTATCCCGAAATAGACAAGAACTTAGATGTCCTCAGCCCGCTACTACTCGAGAAGACAGAGGAATGCTTTCAGACTAAGTTAGTCCAGGGTTGCCGATTCTGGTGAACCTCCCGATGCCGGTTGCCCAAGGTCCCACTTCTGAGACCTGGAATAGCAAAAAAGCCTAAGCCGCCACCTGCAACCGCACCCCTTCATGCGCGGGTAGGATATTTATATCTATGGCCTTTTATAGCTTGTCATCCTGAGTGAAGCGCAGCGGAGTCGAAGGACCTGCGGTTGTCTTTCCTTGACTGAGACTTTGTCGTTGGCTTTCTCTCTCTACTACTTCACCCGCAAGCCATTAAAGAAGTGAGCGGCGCTCGATTACTTCTTCTTGCCACCTCTCGACGCCAGGACAGCAACCAACGAACCCATCAATGCCGCCAGGACGCGCATCCTATCGGCAACATCCATCCAACTGAATTGAATTTCACAAAACACTCTCCTTCATTTTTCTATAAAGCATAATATGACTGTCCGCCGAACGGCTAGCCTCAGAGGCTCCCCAGAGCTATTCACTAGCTTTGGCTGCCAATGCCGCAACCACCGCGATATTGGTTAGCAATTCCTGCGGGAATCCGTGGCGTTCCTGCAAATAGTCTGGGCTGTTGTAGGAGATCCAGGTCTTCCCATTCGAGTCTTCCCAGACGAGAATCTTGAGCGGCAGGTCGATCGCCGCGCTCGGCGTAGCCTTCATAATCGGCGTGCCCGCCTTGGGGCTGCCGAAGATCAGCAGCTTGGTAGGAAGCATCTTCAATCCAGCTTTTTCCGCTTCTCCGCTGTGGTCCACCAGGGCAAACAAGGTAACTCCCTTGGCTTCGAGAATCCCCTTGAGCTTCGCCACCGTCTCGTCAACGGAGTGGTTGCTGGAAACGTCAATGATCCCTTTGTCATGACCCAATGTCATGGATACCTCCTTATTGTTGCCGGCGCTCCATCCTGCGCCGCTTTACACAGAGAATAAGCCTACCCAGCCACCCGCAACCGCACCCCTTCATTCTCCTGCAAGCAAGCAACGAGATTGAACAGATTAGAGGCCGCCGGATTCCCCTTCGCCCCAAACATCGGATAGAGCGTCTTCTCGTGAATGCCGATCCTCTCCGCCAGTGCGGGAAAGTCCAAAGTAGCATCATGGTCGGATTGTGATGTATGATGATTGATGCGTAATGTTTTCTGCAAAAGGAACCTGGATGCGCACCACCCTTGCCATTGACGATGACGTGCTTGCCGCTGCGAAGGAAATGGCTGCTACCGAGCGAAAGAGTGTGGGCGAAGTGATCTCCGCGCTGGCCCGGCAGGCGATGCGGCCCGCTGTTTCCGGCCTCAAAACCCGCAACGGCGTGCCCCTGCTCCCGGTGCGCTCCGGCGCGCCGCGTGTGACCTCCGAGCTGGTCCGCCAGCTCCAGGAAGAGCTCAAGTGACACGCTATCTGTTGGATGTGAATGTCCTGATCGCCCTTATCGATCCGGCGCATGTGCAGCACGACCGGGCCCACGATTGGTTTACCGCGCAAGGCCGGCAAGCATGGGCAACCTGCCCGCTGACCGAAAACGGTGTTCTTCGCATTGTTGGCAGCGCCCGCTACCCCAGCTCGCCCGGAACCCCGGCAGCGGTCGCGGAGATGGTTTCGATTCTGCGCGCCCTCGGTGGCCACGAGTTCTGGCCGGACGACATTATCCTCCTCGACCGCCGGCTCGTCGATAGCGCCCGTTTGCTCGATTCAGGCCAGGTGACCGACACCTACTTGCTAGCCCTCGCACGCGCCCATGGAGGGCAGTTGGCGACCTTCGATCGCCATCTGGTGACCGATGCAGTCGTCGACGGTCCGCGCGCGCTCCATTTGATCGTTTGAGAGGGCCGCCCAAGGTCTCGGCGTTGAAGGTGTGACGCCGGCAGAGAACTGCCAGCAAAACCGCCGCAGGGTTTGCAGAAAATAACCTTCCCTTGGCGCACTATGGTTGATATGGGACAAAGGATGAACCCGCGTCGCTGGGATGGCCGGATTGCTAACTATGAAAAACATCGCAGAGGGTCTGTTAACTACAAAATTAATACCGCTACCCCCCTCCAATATTTTCAATACCTTGCAGATAATTAATTCGATAACAGCCGGTTGCCCATCTTTCACGCACGATGCGAAGATTCTCCCTCGGAAACCTGAGAATCCAGCTTCCCAAAATATCCCCAAACGCAACGGCGGCCTGGGCGCATTGCCCAGGCCGTCGCCGGTGATCTGTTGGTATTGGACTAAGGCCATCGCGCTGCCGCGAGTGCCCGGGCGTCTTCACATTGGCATCGTTGCCTCGTCGCGACCGCTCGTA